>OCZU010002401.1_pt1 | contig 11957 bp, 11 predicted proteins | sample 1539001 | NCBI WGS metagenome assembly OCZU01 (sample SAMEA3539306, study PRJEB22396) | soil metagenome | biome: tundra; feature: field; material: soil | place: USA | collected 2010-05 | depth 0.15 m
TCGCGCGCTCCTGCAGGGCCGCCGCCAGGCCAGCCTCCCGAAGCGCGGCGGGAGCACTTGCCTGCCCGGCAAGCCGCCCCGAGCCATCGAAGCACACGCCAATGAGATCAATTGCGTCCAACCGTGGCAGTCCCTTCTTGGACACTCACTCGCCCTTGATTTCTCTCCTGCCCGGAACCCTAACAATCCTGCAATCGACCGCTTTGGATGCATGCCAGAATCCGTGATGCCGTGCATGGGCATCGGGCCAGAGGTGAACGTGCGGCCGAGATGCCACATGACTGGGACGCGCACTGGCGGCCTGTGGGTGCCGAGATCTATGTCACCTCATGCGACCTGGGCATATTTCGTGGATCAGCCCACCGAGCCGATCTCGCCCCAGGATGCCGGCTTTGCTGCCAGTTCCCGGATGGACAGGGTGGACTGGCGGACTCGGGTATCTCAACCGTCCGAATGGGTGGTGGATTCGGGTCAATCTCGCTCCTGTCGTTGGCGGGGCGGGCCGGTGTCAGCATGTGTCAGCATGAAGCTGCTTGATCAGGAACCGTGCCGGGTCTGCGATGTCGTGGCGTTTCCCGTGGCTGCCGATTTAGTACAAGCGCGGTGGCAGCCGGTTTCCCGGTAGCCGAGCCGGAGGTAGAGCGCCGCGGCCCGGTGGTTGTGGTCGTCGACGCCGAGTCCGATCTGCTGGTAACCGCGTCGGCGGGCCAGGGTCTCGGCTGCGTGCACGATCGCGGTCCCGATGCCGGGGACCGCAGTTCGGGTTTGACTGCCAAGGCGTTGAGCTCGGGGTAGCGGGAGTAGGGCTGGCGCACTTCGGGGGCTTGGCATCCGTGCCACAAGATCTCTGCCGATCCGGCCGGGATGGCTTCTGCCCAGGCGATCAGGTTGTGCTGGAGCTTGTTGCTGGCGTTCGAACCGTTGGTCGTGCCGACGGGTCCATCCGGGCGAGGGCATGTGGGTTTCCAGCAGCTCGAGGTCGGCCTCCCGGCATTGCTGGATGCCCACCGGCTAGGTCCTTTCCGGGCAGCGGCTGACCTCGGCGCCGTAGGCGGCCCAATCGGCGGGAAGCGTCACCGGCTCAGCATCCCGGAAACCCCGTCAGGGGCGAATTGCCGCGTCCTGGGCGGCACTGAGTCATGAGGGCACTGCCGTCGGTGGCGGGCGGCAGGCGCGGGGTTAGGCGGCCTCTGGGAGGTCATACGACGATTCAGCAGAACGTTTGGGGTGGGAGGAAAACGCCTGTGTCGCGAAGATCACGCGTGACCGCGACGAAGGACTTGACCGCTGGTCTGTTGTCGTCGGCACGCCACACGAGCATGTGGTCGACGGAAGGGGCGGGGTCAGTGAAGGACAGGTATTTCACGCCCGCAGCACGGTTGGCTGCGGCGGTGGTCGCACACGTGACAGCGACGGCCGTCCCGGCCAGCACGAGCGGCAGCATCCGGTCGAGACCCGCGATCTCCTGGTGGACGGTGGGGACCGCTCCCGCGCTGACGAGCTGGCTCACGGTGAGCTCGTTAAGCCGCGGATTCACAGCTTGTGGAGCAATAATGAGTGGCCATCCGGAGAGCTTCTCGGGCGGGACAGCCGGTAGTGCGGCCAGAGTGTGGTCTTCGGCGACGGCGAGTACGAGTGGATCGCGCGTGACAAGGAGCGCAGCGAACCCCTCATTGAGCTCCGGGGCCCAGCCGAACGCAAGGTCGAGGCGTTGTTCAGCCAGCGCGACCATCTGTTGCGGGGTGGTCTTCGGTTCGGGCTGGACCTGTATAGGAGGGTTGAGCTGCCTCAGCCGAGGGACCGTATGCTGCATCAATAGGTGACCTAGCTCGCCGGCGTAGCCCACGCGCAACTGTCCGCCGGTACCGCGAGCCACTTGGCTGGCGATGTCTGCGGCCTCGTCGACCGCCCGGAGCGCTCGGCGTGCCGCGGGAAGGAACGCCTCGCCGACGCTGGTGAGAGAGACGCTGCGGCTTGTGCGCACGAAGATCGGTGCCCCCAGCTCGCGCTCGAGCCGGCGGATCTGCTCGCTGACTGACTGCTGGGCCACGTGCATCCGTTCCGCGGCGCGACCGAAGTGTCGTTCTTCTTCAACGGCGACGACGTAGCGGAGCTGGTGGATTTCCATGCGGACACGATATCGACACGCTGCGCCTGTCGCTCCTCAGCGGAGTGGCCGTTGTTCGGCCGAATCGCAGAGCCGATAGTCGGGCTATGCCCGACTATCGGCTCGCGATCGCTCCCCTGGCGCTTGGCACCTTCGCCGTCGGCACCGAAGGGCTCGCAGTCTCCGGCATGCTGCCCGAGATCAGCGCGGGTTTGCACGTCTCGGTCGCCGCCGCCGGCCAGCTCGTGACGGTATTCGCGGTCGCCTACGTCCTCGGCGCCCCGCTGCTGGCCATCTACGGATCGCGGATCGCGCCGAAGCACCTGCTAGCAGGTGGCCTCGGGCTGTTCGCGGTCGGCAACGTCCTTGCCGCCCTTGCGCCCACTTACGGCCTGATGATCGCCGTGCGGGTTCTCATGGCACTGTCCGCCGCCGCCTTCGTGCCCACGGCCAGCGCGGCGGGCGCGGCGCTCGCACCGCCCGAGAACCGCGGCAAGGCGCTCGCCGTCGTGTGGGGCGGGTTCACCATCGCGACCGTTACCGGCGTCCCGATTGCGGCCCGCATCGCCGGCCTGGTGTCCTGGCGCTGGGCATTCGCCTTCATCGCCGTCCTGGCATCGCTGGCAGCGATCGGCATCGCCGCTCTCGTTCCGCACATCGACCGGTCGCCTACAGTCACGGCACGCGACTTCCTCCGCGTTGTCCGCAATCCGATCGTGGTCGGCGTCGTCCTCATCGGCTTCCTCATGCAAAGCGGCCAGTTTCTCGTCTACACGTACATAGCTCCCGTCACCAGGCTGATTACCGGCGGCGGCAACCTGATGGTCACTGGCGCACTGCTGCTGTTCGGCGTTGCCGCCATCGCGGGCAACGCGCTGGGAGGGGTAGGCACCGACCGGATCGGCTCCCTGCGGATGGTCCTCGCGTCCCTGACGGTATTCACCGCCGCTTACCTGGTGCTCGGCGTCCTGGGAGGCCTCGCCCACAGTCCGCTCACGTTCGCCCTGGCCGCCGTCACCACGATCGCCTGGGGAATCGCGTCATGGGCATTTGTCCCACCGCAGCAAGCGCAACTGGTCCGCGCAGCGCCGCAGCAGAGCGCCGTGGCCCTATCGCTTAATGTCTTTGCCATTTACGCCGGGATCGCCGTCGGCGGCGCGCTCGGTGGTGTCATCCTGGCCGACAAACACACCGATGCCCTGCCGTATGCCGGTGCGACCCTCACGGCCGTAGCTCTGCTAGTGGCCGTAGGCGCTGACCGATGGGCGCGGCAGCGCGACGGACGCCGGCCTGCGGAAAGCGACGCCGTGCCGGACGAAGTCTCTCGTCCATGAGGCGATCGCTGGCCGCAGGGAGCAGTTCTTTCCTGTTCAGCCACGCCGCTTTCCCGTTTCTATCAAGGAGCGTCAGATGCCCGATGCCGAGTCACGTGGGCCCGTCGTCCGCGTGTCGCGTGGCAAGTTCGATCCAGGCCGATTCGCGGAGGTGCAGGAGATGATGATGGCGACCAGTTCCTACCTCATCCCGGCGATCCGGCAGCTTCCCGGGCTGATCAGCTACTTCGCCGGCGCCTCACCCGACGGCTCGATGGTCAACGTGAGCGTCTGGGAGTCGGACGAACGCGCCGCGCAAATGGGCGCCCTGAAGGAGATGACGGTCGACGCCCGAAGGGACGCCGCAGCCGTCGGAGTTGAGTTCATCAACGTCGTGAGCTATCCGATCGCCTGGACTATCTGATTCCAGGATGCTGGCCATCCGCATCGCCCACTATGGCCATCCTCCTAGCACCACACCACCTGGGTCAGCCGAACCCGACCCTTCCGCCGAGGCAGGAACCGCGAGTGCCGTGCCTCCAGCTCGCCCGGCGACCCTCTGCCCGGCTCCCGGTCAACCGTGACGGTAATCAAGGCCCCGCCGCGGGCGCCACGGGCAAATTCCTTCGCGGAGCGGTATGTGGGAACGCTCCGCAGCGAGTACCTCGACCACCTGCTGATCCACGGCGAACAGCACCTTCGGCGAATCCTGGCCGGGTACGCGCAGCATAACAACGACCACCGACCCCGCCAGGCCCGGGGAACAAGGACCTCCGCGGTACGAGCCCGGCCACCCCATCGACGTAACCGCCCGGATCAAGCGTAGGCAAGCCGTCCAGGGCCTGATCAGCGAACACCGAAGAGCGGCCTAGCGAGTGCAAAAAAAACACCAGGTCAGAGTCAGTGTGCGAGTTTTGGCACGTCACAAGGCGGCGTGAGCTGGAGCTGCCGTGGCTGCTCACCGCGCAGGATTGAGACACGTAGCGGGGCACCGGGTGCGGCACACGAGAGGACCTCTGCGAGTCCGATGCAGCTGCGTATCTCCCGGTCATTGATCGAGGTGATGAGATCGCCCTGGCGCAGGCCGGCGTCCGCCGCCGGGGTGCCGGGGAGCGGGGGCGCGGCAACAAGCATGCCGGGCGGGTCAGACAGTCCGACCGCGTGGCGCCGGCTCCGCGCGATGTGTGCCGGGTAGAGCTCGACCCCCAGCGGCCCGGCGGCGTTCACCTTGCTGTCCTCGAACGAAGTAAGCAGCCGCCGGAGCAGCCCGGCGAGCTGCTCTTGCTCGGCCGGGGTGAGTGCCGAGAGCAGGCGGTCCTCGTTGGCCAGGTGAACGGGTGCGATCTCATCGAACAGGCGCAGCCCTTCGTCGGTCAGCCGGACGAGCTGGACGCGGCGGTCGTCAGGGTCGTCCTCGCGGACGACGACGCCGCGGCCCGCTAGGCGGTCGACCCGGACGCTTATCGTGCCGGAGGTGAGACCCAGCCGGGCCATGAGCTGGGTCTGCGGGAGGCGGTAGGGCGCTCCGGCTCGGCGCAGCGACACGATGACGACGAAGTCTGCCGCGCTGAGGTCGTAGCGGTCGAACACCTGCTTGAGCCCGGCCTCGAGGTGACTGCGCACGCGCTCCAGGCGGGTCACGATCCCGACGGGCGAGAAATCCAGGTCGGGTCGCTGCTGCGCCCAGTCTCGCAGCAGCCGGTCGACGTAGTCCTCGGGCGCGCTCACGTGAACACTGTACCCAAGATGCCTCTGTATCAATGCTTGAATCCAAACATAGTTGGGGTAGGGTCTGTGCCAGAGCGGTCGGCGCATACAAGCGAAGAAAGGAACTGATGGCCGGGAAGGCAGGGGCAGTGGCCGGCAGCGGTGACAGCCACCACATGCAGAACGACCTCGTCAGCAGCCAACCGAAGCGAGTGATCATCGTCGTGGCCAACCCGGCCACCAACCAGCACGGCTGGCCGGTGGGCTTCTGGGCCGCCGAGCTGACGCATCCGTACTACGAGCTGACCGAGCGCGGCGTGGAGGTGACGATCGCCAGCCCCGACGGGGGCAAGGTGGAGGCCGACGCGCTGTCCGACCCTCGCGACCCGAGCAAGTGGTCGGGCGAGGACCTCATCTCGATGGGCTTTCTCAACACCCCGGAGCTCGTCGCCAGGCTGGCGGACACGCCCGCGGTGACGAGCCTGGACTTGACGCAGCACGACGCCCTGATGGTCGCCGGCGGTCAGTCACCGATGTTCACCTACCGAGGGCACGAGGGTCTCGCGGGGGTCATCCGCAGCTTCTACGAGGCGGAGAAGCCGGTGGCGGCCTACTGTCATGGCGTTGCGGCGCTAGTCGATCTGCGGCTGTCCGACGGCTCGTACCTCGTCAGCGGCAAGACGGTCACCGGCTTCAGCGACGTCGAGGAGGACTACGGAAACAAGGCGTCGGGCGTCGAGATCATGCCGTGGCGGCTGGAGCCGGTGCTGAAGGAACGCGGCGCTAACTACGTGTCCGCCGGGCTGTTCAAGGCGTTCGCGATCCGCGACGGCCGGCTGGTGACCGGTCAGCAGCAGTACTCGGGCCGCAAGGTCGCGCAGGCCGTCATCGAGATGCTCGGGGTCTGAGCGTGACCGCTGTCCCCTCGCCGGCCACCGCGACGGCGGGGTCGCGGCCGGCCGGCAGCTTCTGGGTGGTCGCGGCGATTTTGTTCCTGTTCATGTTCGCCGCGAGCGCCCCGTCGCCGCTGTACGGCGTGTACGCCGCACGCTGGCACTTCTCCCCGACGACGTTGACCGCGGTGTTCGGCGTCTACGCGCTCGCGCTGCTCGGCGCGCTCCTGGTGACGGGCTCGCTCTCCGACAGCGTCGGGCGGCGGCCGGTGATCCTGGCCGCGCTCGCTGTGCAGGCAGTCAGCATGATGGTGTTCCTGGCCGCGGACGGGGTGGGCTGGCTGTACGTCGCCCGGGTGCTGCAGGGGCTGGCGACCGGTACCGTCACCGGAGCGGTCGCGGCGGCGCTCATCGACCTGCAACCGGCCGGCCGGCCAGGAGCGGGAGCGCTGGTAAACGGCGTGACGCCGATGATCGGACTCGCCCTCGGCGGCCTTGGCGCCGGAGCTCTCGTGCAGTACGGGCCGGCCCCGCTGCGGCTGGTCTACCTGCTCATGCTCGCCGGCTTCGTGCTGCTGGCCATGGCACTGCTCACCGTGCCCGAACCGGTCACGCGCACCGGAGCGGTCCGGCTGCGCCCGCGGGTCGGGGTCGAGCGAGCGGTACGCTCACCATTTCTGGCCGCATTGCCCTGCCTCGTCGCGACGTGGGCACTCGGCGGACTGTATCTATCGCTCGGGCCATCGCTGGTCCTCCAGCTCCAGCACTCAGGCAACCGGCTATTCGGTGGCTTCGTCGTCTTCTTGCTCGCTGGTTCCGGCGCGGCCGCCGCCCTCGTCGTGCGCCGGCTGACACCGCGCTTGTTGATGCTGGCCGGATGCGTCGCGCTCGCGGCCGGGGTGGCCGTCACCATCCTGGGCGTCGCAGCTTCCATCGTCGGTCTTTTCCTCCTGGGCACTGCTGTGTCCGGTGCCGGTTTCGGCACGGCATTCCTCGGCGCCTTCCGCACGCTCGCCGCTCTCGCGTCGCCTTCCCGCCGGGGAGAGCTGATCGCCGCCGTCTACATTGCCGCCTACCTCGCCTTCTCCCTCCCAGCCGTGATCGCGGGCGTCGTGACCAGCCACCTTGGGCTGCGCGATACCGCCATCGGCTACGCCGCGGTGGTCGGCGCGCTCGCCATCGTCGCGATCGGCGCCACTGTCCGCATCATCAGCCAGCAAGGAGCACCAGATGCTTGATAACGTCGCGGCCGCCTATGGGGCCCCTCACCCGGCCGGGCCGGCTCGATTATGAAGGTCGGCGTCATCGGCGCGGGACGGATCGGCGGCAACGCGGCGCGCCTGCTGGCCGCCGCGGGCCACGAGGTGATGCTCTCGTTCTCCCGTGACCAAGCGAAGCTGGCGCGAACCGCCGAACAGATCGGCGCCCGCGCCGGTGCGCCAGGCGAGGCTGCCGAATTCGGCGAGGTGATCGTGTTTTCGGTGCCCTGGACGGTCATCGGTGAGGCGCTCGCCCAAGCCGGGTCGCTGCGGGGCAAGATAGTCATCGACACCACCAACCAGTTCGCGGCCGGTGGCATCGGTCCCGTGCCGGCCGGGACCACGGCCGCGCAGTTTAACCAGGCCAGGATGCCCGGCGCGCACCTGGTGAAGGCGCTCAACACCCTGACCGCGAGCTTTCAGGCCGAATCCGCGGGGCGGACCGGCCCCGACCGCGTGGTCATGTTCCTGTGCGGCGACCATGAAGACGCCAAGACGATCGTCGCCGGGCTCATCGATGACGCCGGTTTCGCTCCGATCGACCTCGGCGGTCTCGCCGACGCAGCGCCGATGGAAGCCCCGCGACGCCCCGGGGCGGTCTACGGCGAGGAATACCACCTGCCGGCCGCCCGCGCGTTCGTGGCCAACCTGAAACGAGGCTCCTGATGCCTTGCCGCCCGCCCGGCGGTCGTTGATGCCGGGCCATGACGCCCGGCAGGCGGACACGGTGACGCCACGTCCGCACGCGGCGACGGCGCCGCGGCGCATCGTCGTCGGCGTGAGCGGAGCGACCGGGATCGTCTACGCCACGCGGCTTCTTGAGGTGCTACGCCAAGCCGGGACCGAGACGCATCTTGTCATCACCCCTGCGGCCGGGATGACCCGGGCCTGCGAGACAGACCTGTCGGCTGAGGATCTTCGGGCGCTGGCCGACGTCTCCTACCCGATCGGGGACTTGACCGCCCCGATCTCCAGCGGGTCGTTCCAGACGATGGGGATGATCGTCGCGCCCTGCTCGATGCGCAGCCTGGCTGAAATCGCCTACGGGATGACCAGCAACCTGCTCACGCGGGCAGCCGACGTCACGCTCAAGGAGCGTCGCAGGCTGGTGCTCATGGCCCGGGAGACCCCGCTGAGCATGACTCACCTCCGGGCGATGATCGCGGTCACCGAGAGCGGCGGCATCGTCGCCCCGCCGGTACCTGCCTTCTACACGCGCCCGGAAAGCCTCGATGACATCGTCAACCACACCGTCGCTCGCCTGCTGGATCTTTTTGACATCGACACCGGTGCCCCGCGCTGGGGCGACGAGGCAGCCGGCCTGGCTGCCACGCGAGCAGAGCACAATGGGAGGAAGGCATGAGGCACATCGCCAGCCTGCGGGAGTTCGTCGCCGAACTGGAGGCGATCGGCGAGATCCAGCCGATCGGCCAGGAGGTCGACTGGAACCTTGAGATGGGAGCGATCATCCGCCGCTCCTACGACCTGCGCGCCCCCGCCCCCCTGTTCAACGCCATCACCGGCATCGAACCCGGGTTCCGCGTACTAGGCGCCCCCGGCGGCCTGAGCGGCCAAGCGGCCTTGCGCTACGCCCGGGTCGCGCTGGCATTGGGGCTGAGTGCGGACGCGGGCGGTCTTGAGATAATCGAGGCGCTCGCCGCGGCGCGCGCCCGCCCCGGGATTCCTCCCCGCCTGGTCGCCGAGGGCGCGTGCCAGGAGAACGTGCTGATCGGCGATGACGTTGACCTCATGCGCTTTCCTACCCCCTGGATCCACGGCGGCGATGGCGGGCGTTACATCAACACCTACGGCATCAACATCGTCCGCACCCCCGACGGCCGCTGGACCAACTGGTCGATCAACCGGATGATGCTGGCGGACGCCAAGCGCCTCGCCTGCCTTATCCCGCCCAACCAGCATCTCGGCATGATCGACGCGGAATGGAAGCAGCGCGGCGAGCGAACGCCGATCGCGGTGGCGCTCGGGGCCGAGCCTGGACTCGCCTACGTCGCGGGCATGCCCCTGCCGGCGGAGATCAGCGAAAGCGACTACATGGGCGCCTACTTCGGTGAGCCGATCGACGTCGTTGCGTGCCAAACTATCGACCTGCAGGTCCCGGCCAGCGCGGAGATCGTCATCGAGGGCTACGTCTCTCACGACGAGACCGCGATGGAAGGTCCGATGGGCGAGTACGCCGGTTACGTCGCGCCTCCGCCGGGGACCCTCAAGCCAGTGCTCGAGGTGACGGCCGTGACCTACCGCAATCAGCCAATCCTGCCTGTGGTGGCGGCTGGCAAACCGGTCGAAGAGGACCACACGGTGTGGGGGCTCCCGCACGCCGCCGAGATGCTCCACGAACTGCGCTCCGCCGACCTGCCGGTCGCTGGCTGCTGGATGGTGCTTGAAAGCGCGAACAGCTGGCTTGTTGTCGCGGTAAGAGGCGACTGGCACGAGCGCCTGGGTATCGGCTCACGGGACCTCGCCCAGCGGGTCGGGGACATCGTGTTCCCCTCCAAGGCCGGGTTCGGGATCCCGAAGATCTTGCTCATGGAAGACAACGTCGACATCACCGACGTGAACGACGTGGTGTGGGCGTTCGGAAGCCGCGCCCACCCGGGCCACGGCGAGATCTACTTCGCCGAGGAAGCGACGACCAACCTCCCGATCTTCCTCGATGACGCCGAGAAGCACGTCTTTCGCGGGACCAAGGTCGTCCACAACTGCCTGCTCAACGACCACTACCCGCCAGGGACACGCCCAGGAGTGGTCAGCTTCCGTGATGGCTGGCCCCGGGAAATCCAGCAGCGCGTCCTGGAGCACTGGCACGCGTATGGCTACCGATAAGGCCCGGAGCTGCATCCTGTGCCGCTCGAATGCTCGATGGCTGGTTGACCTGCGTTGTCGCCGACAGGCTGGACGTGATTATGGTTGGCTGGATGGGCGCTCAAGATCGTCTACCTGCTGATCTGCCAGTAGATCGACGTGGTGGCTGCTCGTTTCGCGCCTCAGCACAGGCGCCTGGGAAGGGTGGGCTGGTCTTAGCTTGCCGTTTAACCTGCGCGTTCGCGCCGTGCCTTGAGCGTGGGGCCCTCTTGGTGGTTTTCCCCACGTCGTGGCGGAGTGCTGGGTGGCGGTTCTTCGACCCTGGTGGCCGGCCGGGGCCGGGCTTGCCGGGTTTTGATGCACCGGCCGGCCGCCTGGGCTGCTTTCGCGCGGATGTTCCTAAACCCCCGGCGGACACGTGCCGGGGTGAGCCGCCCCGGGGGGGCGGGGCGTTCCCAGGGGCGGCGCAGGTCAGCGGCCAGCGGCCGGGCGAGGCGCAGCTGGGCATGACAGGTGAGGATCAGCCTGTGGGGTGCCAGAAGTCTGCCTGGCCTATGAGCTGCAGCGATGCACCGGGTTCAGCAGCAGGCCATGATGATCAGTCGTGTCTCTCCGTCTGCCCTATCTGATCTTCATCCGAGTCTGCGGCTGGCTTGTGCTGCTCAGTCGTTCGCCGGCGTCCAAGAACGCGGAGTTGCTGGTGCTCCGGCACGAGGTCGCCGTGCTGCGCCGCACCAATCCCCGGCCCCGCCTGGACTGGGCCGACCGCGCCGTCCTGGCCGCGCTGATCCGGCACCTGCCCAGAAGGCTGCGGGCGCACCGGCTGGTCACGCCCGGCACCGTGCTCCGGTGGCACCGCCGCCTGGTCAGAAAGAAGTGGACCTACCCGAACCGGACGGGCCGGCCGCCGGTCAGCGCCGAGATCGCCGCGCTCATCGAGCGGCTCGCCACCGAGAACGCCTCGTGGGGGTACCAGCGGATCCAGGGCGAGTTGCTCAAGCTCGGCCACCGGGCCAGCGCGTCCACGATCCGCCGGGTCCTCAAGGCGCTGCGGACCCCGCCGGCTCCCAAGCGACGCACCGATACGACCTGGCGGCGGTTCCTGCATTCCCAAGCCGCGACCATGCTGGCCGTCGACTTCTTTCACGTGGACTGCGCGGTGACCCTCCGGCGCCTGTACTGCCTGTTCGTCATGGAGGTCGGCTCCCGCTACGTGCACATCCTCGGGGTGACCGCGAACCCGGACGGGCCGTGGACCACCCAGCAGATCCGCAATCTCCTGATGGATCTCGGTGACCGGGCCGCGGGCTTCCGGTTCCTGGTCCGCGACCGGGCCGGGCAGTTCACCGCATCGTTCGATGCGGTCCTGGCCAGCACCGGTATCCAGACGGTGAAAATCCCGCCCACACGCCTGACAACGGGCACGCGAGCTGCGGCACGACCGTAGCTGGTGCCGGACCCTTATCGCCCCGGCCCGGCGGCGCTCACCGTCCGGGTTCCTGGCCGTGATCCCGGTGGCCGGTCACGATCCACGCGCCGCCCAGCCGAAGGGCCGTAGCTGGTACCTGAGCGCGTCGAGCACCTGGGCGACGGCGCCGTTCATGACCTCATGCGCGCCGTGATATTCCGCCCAGCGGTCCCAGTCCAGGGACAGCAGATTATGGGTTGTCCAGGACACCACAATTCCTCCCTTACCGCCGGGATCGTGGATGCGGGCGACCGGTGGCAGGCATACTTCTTCCCCAGAAGGTCAGCGTGTTGCCCCGGGTCGTGTTGCGGTTCCTGATCCGTGATGTTGCGGCGCAGGACCCTGCGACGCCGTTGATGGTTATGTACGTCGGTCGTGACGCTTAAC
>OCZU010002402.1_pt1 | contig 11956 bp, 10 predicted proteins | sample 1539001 | NCBI WGS metagenome assembly OCZU01 (sample SAMEA3539306, study PRJEB22396) | soil metagenome | biome: tundra; feature: field; material: soil | place: USA | collected 2010-05 | depth 0.15 m
GGCGTTGGGCACGCTCAGCTTGCGGCTGATGACATCGCGCGGCAGGATGTCGCGGTCGCCATAGACTTCCATGCCGATGCGCCAGGGTTTGCCGTCGCCGCCCAGGCCACTGCGGCCAATCTCCAGCGAGCGCAGGCATTTTTGAAGGCTTTCCTTGAAGGTCCGGCCAATGGCCATCGCTTCGCCGACGCTTTTCATCTGCGTGGTCAGCGTCGGGTCGGCCTGCGGAAATTTCTCGAAGGCAAAGCGCGGAATCTTGGTGACGACGTAATCAATGCTTGGCTCGAAGCTCGCGGGCGTTTCGCGCGTGATGTCGTTCTTGAGTTCGTCGAGCAGGTAGCCGACGGCGAGTTTGGCGGCGATTTTCGCGATGGGAAATCCGGTGGCCTTGGACGCGAGCGCGGAGCTGCGGCTGACGCGCGGGTTCATTTCGATGATGACCATGCGACCGTTGTCCGGGTTGACGCCGAACTGGATGTTCGAGCCGCCGGTCTCGACGCCCACGGCGCGGATCACGGCGAAGCTCTGGTCGCGCATGATTTGAAATTCCTTGTCGGTCAGCGTCTGGATGGGCGCGACGGTGATGGAGTCGCCGGTGTGGACGCCCATGGGGTCGAAGTTTTCGATGGAGCAGATGATGACGCAGTTGTCGGCCTTGTCGCGCATCACTTCCATCTCATATTCCTTCCAGCCGAGCAGCGATTCCTCAATGAGAATTTCGTTCACGGGCGAAAGCTCGATGCCGCGTTTGGCGATCTCCTCCAACTCTTCGCGGTTGTAGGCGATGCCGCCGCCGGTGCCGCCGAGCGTGTAGGCGGGCCGAATGATGAGCGGGAGGCGGCCGATCCTGTCGGCGACAGCGCGGGCTTCGTCCATGTTGTGAGCCGTGCCGGAGATGGGAACGTCGAGGCCGATGCTCAACATGAGGTCTTTGAAGATTTGCCGGTCTTCGCCTTTTTGGATGGCCTCGGCTTTTGCGCCGATCATTTCGATGCCGTATTTTTCCAACACGCCGGTGTCATGAAGCTTCATCGCGGTATTGAGCGCGGTCTGGCCGCCGAGCGTGGGGAGCAGGACCAACTTATGAGGAGTTGAGAGTTGAGAGTTGAGAGTTGATGGACCGACGGGAATGCCCATGCGTTTCATTTCCTCCAACTCGCGCACGATGATTTTCTCGACGCATTCCGGTGTAATGGGTTCGATGTAGGTGCGGTCAGCGAACTCCGGGTCGGTCATGATGGTGGCCGGGTTGGAGTTGATGAGCACGACGCGGTAGCCTTCTTCGCGGAGGGCTTTGCAGGCTTGGGTGCCGGAATAATCGAACTCGCACGCCTGGCCGATGATGATCGGGCCGGCGCCGATGATGAGGACGCTGTGGATGTCGGTGCGTTTGGGCATAAAAAGCGGTGAGAATTAACATCAGTTGCGGACAGTTGTCAGGAACAATCTCTAATTGGAGGGGTTTCGCGCTTGACGCCACGGGTGGGCGGTTTGCATGATGCCCCGAGTGGTGTAAGCCGATGCGTCCTCCACTACCAGCTCCCGTGAAAAAGGCTTTTTTTCTCTCGTCACTTTCCACCGATCAACTCAATTATTTGAACATCGGCCTGATGCTCGCCGCCGCAGTGGCGGCCTTCGTGAAGCCGTTCGAGGTTTTTTTGTTTGTTTACGCATTACTGGGTCCGCTCCATTACCTGACTGAAATCTCCTGGTTGCATGACCGGAAATACTTTACGCGGGGGAGGAACGATTATCTTGTGCTGGTCGCCTTCGCCGGCATTATCTCGATCATAGACATGGGGATTGTGCCAGGCATCCCGGCGTGGCTTCGCGTGGCGGTCACATACCTCGCCTTTGGCAGCGCGCTCGTATTTGTACTCGTCAGCAAAGCGTGGCCGCGACTGGTCTGTTATGCCGCCCTGGTCGCGACGACCGGCCTGGTCATCCGGATTGATTTCCTGCAATCGCTCTTCTCGGTGCTGCTGCCGACCATCGTTCACGTGCTCGTGTTCACCGGCCTTTTCATCCTGGTCGGGGCGCTGAAGAATCGGAGCGTCTCGGGCATCAGTTCGCTCGTGGTCTTCGGTTTTTGTTCCCTCAGCTTTTTTGTCCTTGGACGGGCCAAACCAACTGACGACGTCGGGGGGTATGTTCAGAAAACCTATCTGGTATTCGCGCAGTTGAACTATTCACTCATGACGCCTTTCAGCCAGCACAATCTGAATGTTCCGGCCAACATCACCGAGTACGTGAAATACATCAACACCGTCCTCTACCATTCGCCCACGGCGCTGGCCGTCATGGGGCTGATCGCCTTCGCCTACACCTATCACTATTTCAATTGGTTCTCCAAAACATCCATCATTCAATGGCACAACATCCCGCGTCCTCGGTTCATCGCGGTCATCGTGATCTGGCTGGCCTCCATTGTTGCCTATGCCTATGACTACCGCTTTGGCTTGCGCTGGCTTTTCTTTCTGTCCCTCACGCACGTGTTGCTGGAATTCCCGCTCAATCACCTGACCATCATCAATATTGGCAAAGAGTTCAAGACGATCGTCAGCCCGGAGGCAGCGCTTCGGCGGCCAGAAAAGGCCTAAACCAATCCCGCCCCGCCACGCCGATGAACACCATAAACCACGTCCGAGCTCGGCCGCTCGTGTCCCGGAAGATAATTCGAAATTCGCAAATTCCAAAATCTCTTCTCGCCGATGATGAGAACGAGACGAACGTGCATATGCCTGCGCGCGCGATGAGCCGGTTTTATCGCCTCGACAGCACCGGGGAAATTTCTTCAACATTCGCGGACGCATGCGTATTTCAATGCAACAGCCGGTGCAATTTCTCCTTACGCTTCCGCCGCGAATGGCCCGGGAGTTTGAAACGCTGGAAGGCAAACATCGTCCGGCGTGGTTCGGGACGAGCGATCCGGCCGGCAGCAGACTCGGCTCGGGTGGTGGCACGGCGAATCTGCTCTCGGAAGCGTGGCGCGCGACGGACGGCGAAAAATTCTTTTCAAGCTGGCTGCGCGCAAGCCGTAAACTGATCATTCACGGCGGCGGTCAGAGCCGCCGGCTGCCGGCCTACGCGCCCGTGGGCAAGCTGCTGATGCCGATTCCGGCCTTTCGCTGGTCGCGCGGGCAGCGGCTGGACCAGACGCTGCTCGATTTGCAATTGCCGGATTACGAACGCGTGCTCGCTCATGCCGCGTCCGGCACGGTCGCGATGGTGGCCAGCGGCGATGTGTTGTTGCGGTTTGCCCGCGAGCTGCCGCCGTTTCCCGACGTGGACGTGCTCGGCCTCGGCATGTGGGTGAGGCCGGAGACGGCCAGAAACTTTGGCGTATTTTTCAGTCCGCGCCAGCGCCCGAACGAACTGGCATTTTTTCTCCAGAAACCTTCGCCCGCGCGCATCCGTGAGCTCGCCCTGGAACATCTGGTGCTCGTGGACACCGGCATGTGGCTCTTGAGCGAACGCGCGGTGAACGTGCTGATGCAACGCTGCGGCTGGACCGGCGAACGATTTGAAAATGGCCGGGCGGGCGGTTACGAACTGTACGCACAATTCGGCCTCGGGCTCGGCACGAAGCCGGAAGTGAAAGACCCGCTCGTCAATGCGCTCACCTGCGCGGTGGTGCCGCTGCCCGAAGCGGAGTTTTATCATTTCGGCACGAGCCGGCAGATGATCGAGTCCATCTCCGCATTGCAAAACCGCGAGCTGGACGAAACGAAGCTCGGACTGATCGGCGCGAAGCGCCTTCCCGACCAGTTCCTGCAAAACACGCGCTTCGAGGTGCCCCTCGGCCTCGAAGAAAATCACACGCTCTGGATCGAGAACAGCGTCGTGCCCGCAAGTTGGAGCCTCGCGCACGATCACGTGCTCACGGGCGTGCCGGCCAACGATTGGAAACTGCGTTTGCCGCCGGGCGTATCGCTGGATTTTGCGCCGCTGGGTGAAAGGGATTTTTGCGTTCGCGCCTACGGTATGGACGACCCGTTCAGCGGCGCGGTTAAAAGCGCAAACTGGCTCGGTGTCCCCGCGATGAAGTGGTTCGCCGCGCGCGGAATGACCCTGGCGCAAGTGAAGATAAATCCTGAATCCGACATTCAACAAGCGCCGCTGTTTCCGGTGCTGACGCCGGAGGAATTGGAGCCGCGTTTTCTTGAATGGCTGTTTGCCACCGAGCCGGAATCGAATCCGCGCTTCACGGAAAAATGGCGCGCGCAGCGGCGATTGTCCGCGCAGCAAATCGCGGAGGAAGTGAACATCGCGCGGCTGTACCGGCAACGCGCGGCAAACCGCAGCGGCTGTTTGCTGCCGTTGTTCAAGAACGCGCGCTGGAGCGTTTTCTTCCGGCTCGATCTGGAGGCCACGGCCAAATCTTTCGCCGCCACGGATCAGCCATTGCCTGAACCGGCGAATGGGTCCGATGACCATCTGGAGCCGTTGCACGCGGTGCATGACCAGATGTTTCGTTCCGCTGTCCTGCGGCATCGCCGGCAAGCGGGCTGGGAAAATCATGAGGCCAATGCCTTCGCCCGGCTGCGCGAGCTCATTGTGCGCGACGCCCAGTTATCGCCCGTCGCGCCGCGCCGGAATGTTCTGGACGACCAGATTATCTGGGGCCGCAGTCCGATTCGCTTCGACCTCGCCGGCGGCTGGACGGACACACCGCCGTACTGCATCGAATACGGCGGGATGGTCGTCAATCTCGCGGCGAATTTGAATGGCCAGCCGCCGATCCAGGTTTTCGCCAAGTTGTGTCCGCGACCGGAAATTGTTGTGCGCTCGATTGACCTCGGCGTCGAACAGCGCGTGCGGACTTACGAAGAACTGGACACCTACGCCGCGCCGGGCAGCGAATTCGCGCTGGCCAAGGCGGCGTTTGCACTGGCGGGATTTTTGCCACGCTTCCACGCGCAAGGCGAATTTGCTTCGCTGGAGGAGCAGTTGAAAAAATTTGGCGGCGGCATCGAATTGTCGCTGTTGTCGGCGGTGCCGAAAGGTTCGGGCCTCGGCACGAGCAGCATTCTGGCCGCAACACTCTTGGCGACGCTCGGTGAACTGTGCGGATTGGACTGGGACAAAAACACCTTGTCCGTCCGCACGCTGGCGCTCGAACAAATGCTCACGACCGGCGGCGGCTGGCAGGACCAAGTCGGCGCGATTTATCGCGGAGTGAAATGGATCGAGACCACTCCCGGCCTCGCGCAGCGGCCTTCCCTGAACTGGCTGCCCGATCATTTGCTGGGGCGCGACTTCGCCAACCGGACCATTTTGCTTTACTACACCGGCGTCACGCGGCTGGCCAAAAACATTCTGGCGGAAATCGTGCGCGGCATTTTCCTGAATTCACCGGAGCATCTGGAAACGATCGCCGAGATCGGCGTCAACGCCACGCGCGCCAGTCGGGCCATTCAGCAGTGCGACTTCAACGAACTGTCCGCCGTGGTGCGCAACAGTTGGCGGCTGAACCAGCGGCTCGATGCGGGAACGAACCCGACGGAAGTGCAGAAAATATTGGCTCCCATTCAGGATTGGCTCGCCGCGTGCAAATTGCTCGGCGCGGGCGGCGGCGGTTATTTATTGATGTTCGCCAAGGACGAACTAGCGGCGGCGAACATCCGGCAGACGCTGACTTCGCAACCGCCGAACCCACGGGCGCGGTTTGTGGATTTCGCGCTTTCGGAAACCGGCCTGCAACTGACGCGAAGCTGAAGCCAAACTTGCCGGCCGCATTGAACGGAAGCTTACTTCAAAACCACCCAAAGAGCGTGGAGGATGGCGGGTACCCAAAACAGAAAACACAAAACGATGTTAAGGATTGTGCTCTTCGCCGAGTTGGTTTTCAAATAAACAGCGAGCGGCGGCAACAAAATTGCGATGATTACGAGCAGCAGTTTATTCATATCGTCGAGCGTACCGGCAGGCCGATTTTGTGGCAAACCGATTTTGAAGCCGATTTTGAAGCCGCAGGATGAATCGGCGCAAGGTATGATCTTGCCCGTCCGGACGCGTGGCCAGCCATTCCGTCAAGGCAAACAGTTCTTCATCGGCCAAAAAGCCCTCGCAGCGCCGTTGAAAGCCGTCGTCCGCACTGAAGATCATCTTGGCTCGAAAGCCTCCTCCACTGGAGTAGGGCGCCAATTTGTAAAACCTCCCGCTGAAACTGGCCGGGAGAGTTTTTTTAAGAAGGTTTCCGGGGCGGAGTCTCTTTTCCCGTCCACGGATTAACCGTGTGGCAGCCGGGAAAATGTTTCGCGTTGCGTGTCACAACGGCCAGCCCGGATACGCGCGCAATCGCGGCGATGTAAGAATCATCGAGCGGCATGGGATGGCTGCGCGCCTCCGCTTTGAGCCTGCCCCACTCCATCGCCGCAGCTTCATCGAACACAAAAATCGCCTCGCGGTAGTCTTCCAGGACAAACCGAAATTCCCGTTCCAGTGCCAGGCGTTTTTTCCGCCTTTGAGTTCGATGCCCTGCCGCATCTCAGCCAGCGTGAAGACGCTCAGGCCCACTTCGCCTTGGTGTTCTTGAACACCAGGCGCGGACGGGATTGCCCGGACGGAAGTAGTCGCTGACGGAATTGGTGTCCGCCAGATAATTTAGAACCGGCAAGCCGGGGCCTCCTCAGCCATCGTGCGCTTAAACTCGAAACCTTCGCGCGCCAGCGCATCCAGGTGCTCGGTCAAGTCCCGCTTGGGGCCGCGCCACTCTCGCCGGCGTTTGGGCGGCTTGACTTCCGGCTCTGGAGTGACCAGCCAGCCTTCCGGCAACTGGTGAATCAGGTAGGTGCGGCCCGTCTTGAGTCCGCGAATGGACAAACGGTTTCGATTGTCAGCTTTGACGGCGATCGTCACGGAGGCAGCGTCCCACACTTTGGGCGCCGATTCAAGGACGTTTTTCGGACTCTCGGCTGAACGGTATTGAACGAAACGAGGGGCTTCCTTTTGCTGACCGCGCTGATGACGAGGACGGAATGAATGTCAGTGCGCTTGGGCATGGTTCAAACGGCGGAAGATTGCATACAAATTGGATTCGCAATGATATGAAATTGCCTTGGCGGTTGGAGAGTCGGCGGCGGACAAATCTGCCTTTCGTTCTTCGCGTAAATGTCCAGCAATAGGATGCGATCACGGGCCACCACCCAATAATAAATCGTCCGCGCTCCGCCGTGTTTGCCGTGGCCTTTGGCGGCAACCCGCAATTTCCGCAGCCCGTCGGATTTGGGAATGATTTTTCCCGCGACCGGTCGCGCGAGCAACAGTCCTTACCCCCGCGCCAGGTCGTCATCGTCCAGCAAACCGGTCATGCGACGGGGGAACGGTGCGAATTCTTCAAAGACCATCGCAAAGACGTTACGCCATTGGCGTACAGTATCAAGTTGGCACCTTGCGGCAGAAATCCTTGTGCAAAATCTGTGCAAGCCTGCAACGTGTGCAAAAGTTGTGCAAAATGAGAAGTCTGGCTGGCAGCTGTGCAAATTCCGTGCAAACACCTTAACGCTCCGACCGCCTTCCCGGCGGCGGGACTTGAGACGCAGGGAAAAGAAATTCGTTTTCCACTGGCCGCTCTGACAGTGCCGGGGGCAGCCCCTTTGACCGGGCGTGTTCAAACCGTACGAACGCTCGATACACCGGCAGCTTTCAGACGTTGCGAAAGCCTCCCACTCTCCCCAGCAGGCCACTGAAAAACTCACCAGGGGCAAAACTGCTTGGCTTGCTAACTTCACGGCACTTCCCGAAGCCGGTAGAACCGACCCTCCGAAACGACATCAAATTCGTTTACTATGCTTTCCGACTCTGCCGTGAAAGATGGGCCTGTCGGCGTCCATGTGGCAAAATCGCCCGTTACCTCCAACACGTAATTGTGATTCACCCTCACGTGCTGCGTGACCTTCACCTTGCTCACGGCAATGCTGACAGTGGGAACATACGGCGGGGACTCGATCAGGATTCGCGGGGCATTCGTGTAACCACCGCCCGCACTGACGATGACCAGATCGGTCACAATCCCACCAGTCATGTTGGCGATGGCCGTTGCGCCGCTTCCGCCACCACCCACGATACGCACCGAGGGCGAGTTCGTGTAGCCGCAGCCGTAATCCACCATCGTCGCCCCGGCCACGCCATCGCCAGTGAGAGTGGCAATCGCCTTTGCTGCATGTGGTGAGCAAAAAGACTCTAGTGTTGCACGTGCGACAAAAATATTCGCCGCGAGGAATTGGAGGAGGGATGCTCGCGCCACAGCGGGCGCAATGGAATCACCTATTATAGATGGGCTGCCAGTCGCTATTGAAGTCCGCGATGCGGGGGTGCTTGTCGCGTGAGGGGCTAAGTCCTAGCAACTACCACGCACGGCGCACGGCCTCGCCTTTGTTTGCAGGCGGATTGCCACCCCAAGCATGGGCTTTGTCCTCAATGAAGTTTGCAACGGCGTCTTGGCTGCAAGACCAGAGCGCAGCGGGCATCCAAGTTGTCATTAAGCAGTGCTGCACCAAACGCGGTTCAATTTTGCGTCTCTCCGCTTCTGCAAACCGCTTGAAGAAGTCTGCGTCGCCAAGTCTCGCCGCGCAGAACAATAGCCAGGCGTGGCTTTGATAGAAGTCACGTTTGTTGCCGCGTCCAATCCGCAAGGCCGCGAGGAATTGCTTTTGCTCCCACAGGTATCGGGTCTTGGATGGTCCTTTTGTTTCCGGGAATCTGCGGCCTCCGCCAAGCCATTTTTCCCACGCCGTTCGCCAAGCTGCCCATGCCTTCTTGAAATTCGGCTCTGTCTGGCTCTGCTGCCAAAGTTCAGTCATGCCCAAGTCCGCCGCGATTTTATCGCAATGTTGACGCAAGTGGGCTTCGATCATTTGCTCTAGTGTATCGTCGCTAAGTCCATGCCGTGCGTGAGTTCGGATTCGAGCTGCTTCCAAGACTGCAACTCGGCCAGATCGCGCATTGTTTCGTTGGCGGCTTTTTCAGCTTCTACTAATGACACGAAATCGCCCAAACGCATGGAGATTTCAATACGCCCGTTGGGTAGAGTCCGATGGAAAAAGCGCGGTGCTGTTTGGTCGGCTGGTAAATTCACGGTTTAGTTTTCCGCAGTTGAATGACGTTCGCTGCTGCACCCGGCGGAATGACATTGAACCATTTTTCCCCCCTTCGGCTTTCGTGGCCAGTCTCTTGTCGTGCGCGTGAATCATAGCTTCTTGCCGACAGTGTTCACGGGTTGGAGTGGCGGCTTGGTGCTGGCTTCTGGGACGGCGTGCGGCAGTCCCCGGTCGTAAAGTTCAATGAGCGAATCGTGCCAACTGTAAGTGCCCACGATCATCGCCCGGCACGAAATGTCCTGGGTTCGCGTCAGGTTTGCGGCGTCAGGAAAATTCCGAATGGCGATAACCTCGCCGTATTTCTTTTTTTGACCGATCACCGGGCGCACTGGGGCGAATTCGGGAACCTGCGTTAAAGTACTGCCGCCGTTTGGAGGGACGGTCGCAGGAGGAACGGGTCCGTAAATATTTTTCAATGCGAACGTGCGCACGACGAGGACATTGGAGCGGCATTCCATCATCTCGCCCAGGAGATCGCGCCAGAGCGCGCTTCGCCCGGTGCTATAAAGCCGTCCGTCCACTTCCCTGAAGGCATCGTGTGTCGCATCCGAATGAGTGACGACCACCGGGACTTGCGGCGGGCCTGCCGCATTGGTTTGGGCCTGGGCAGGCAATGCGCCGGTCAGGACGCAAAGGAGGATTGTTCGTTTCATGTTCATGCTTTTTTGGATTTCCGCAGTTGAATGACGTTCTTCGCCGCGTCCGGCGAATTGACGTTGAACCATTTTTCCGCGTCGGCTTTTGTGGCCAGCCCTTTGTAGTGGGCGTGAATCATGGCGGGCAGCGGATTTAAGGTTTCACCTTCAGACCTTCACGGGCCGCCGCTTTTCGTTGGCGGTCGTCAAAGCTGAAAAAGATTTCCACCTCCAAAACCAGCGCCGCCGCGACATGCAGCAAGTCCAGGCTGCGCGTGCCGAGCGTGGGCGTATGGCGGTCGCTCAATTGCCGCGCCTTGTCATGCACCTGGCCGGAAGCCACCGGCGTCGGCACGAGAAAGCCGCCGGCGATGTCGGCTTCCACGTCCTGCCAGAGCGCGTCGCGTTGCGCGGTAGTGATGCGCTTGCGTTGAACGGAGCGATTGAAGGCGTTGCGGAGTTCCAGCGCGACGAGTGGCGTGAGGTGCAACGGCTGTCGCCTTTCTCCCAACGCCGCGTCCGCCGCCTTGGACGTGGCTTCTTCCAGGTAAAGAGAGGCGATGAAGCCGGTGTCGGCAAAGGCTACCATTCGTAACTCTCCCGCTCCTCAGCAACAATGCTGCGCGGAAGCGGACCTTTACTGTGACCGAAGATGCGTCCGCGGCGCGCTGCAAAATCCGGCAGTTTGAATTTCTTCGGTTTGGTTGCCGGGGCGGGCGGGGACAGGAGCGCGACCACCTTCCCCTTTTTGACGATTTCCACCTGCTGGCCTTCGGCCACCCATTCCATAACGCTGCCAAAAGCGTGGCGAAGTTGTCTGACGTTGGCTGTTTTCATGTTTAACAAGGATGTTATACATTGCTCAATCCAGCCTGTCAATGCGCTTCCTGATCCTGATCTGAGACTTTGAGACTGAGAGGGCCGGCCAACGATCGTGACGACGCTAAAAAAACTTCTGCTGATTTCCCGCCGCCGCTTTCAATCCAAGTTTCTTGTAACTCAACTCCGTCGCCACGCGGCCTTGCGGTGTGCGCTTGAGATAGCCTTCCATGATGAGGTAAGGCTCATAAACTTCTTCGAGCGTGTCGGGCTCTTCACCGACCGTGACGGCCAGCGAACTGACGCCCACAGGGCCGCCGCCGAATTTCACGATGACGGCTTCGAGGATGCGCTTGTCCATTTCATCCAAGCCGTTCTCGTCAATCTCCAGCATCGCGAGGGCTTTGTCGGCAATGTCGGCGGTGATGCGGCCCTCGCCTTTGACTTGCGCGTAATCGCGGACGCGGCGCAGGAGATTGTTTGAGATGCGCGGGGTGCCGCGACTGCGCCGGGCAATTTCAACCGCGCCGCGTTCATCAATTTCGATGTTCAGCAAACGCGCCGAGCGAACGACGATTTTTTCAAGCTGCTCGGAGTGGTAGTAATCCAGCCGTTCGCGAATCGGGAACCGCGTGAGCAACGGCGCGGTGAGCAAGCCGCTGCGGGTCGTTGCGGCGATGAGCGTGAAGCGCGGGAGATTCAGACGGACGCTGCGGGCGTTCGGCCCCTGATCAATGATGATGTCGAGTTTGAAATCCTCCATCGCCGGGTAAAGATATTCCTCGATGGTTTTTTGCAGGCGATGGATTTCGTCAATGAACAGCACGTCGCCTTCTTCGAGATTGGTGAGCAGGCCCGCGAGGTCGCCGGCCTTTTCGATCGTCGGGCCGCTGGTGCTTTTGAAATTCGCGCCCATGGCCTTGGCGAGAATGCTGGCGAGCGTGGTTTTGCCCAGGCCGGGCGGGCCGGAAAGCAGGATGTGGTCGAGCGCTTCGCCGCGTTGTTTGGCGGCGGCGACGGAGATTTCGAGGCGTTCCTTGACCCGGGCCTGGCCGGTGAATTCGGAAAAAAGCGACGGGCGCAGGGTCATTTCGAGCGCCACATCCGGCTTGGTCAAAACATCTGAAATGGTTCGGTCGGCCACGGAGCCAAGGATGGGCAAAGCGTTGCGGCGTGCAAGGGCAAAGCGGCGCGGCAGGTTTTGGTGAAATGAGCGCCGGGATTTGGTTGCCGACCCTGTGCCTCCAAACGCGCGCTTTACACGAGAGGTGTTTTCGGCTAATGTGCGGCTTATATCCATGAGCCGGAATTCCCCAACTCAGGGTTTTCGGGCGACGGCTTGGAGGCGTTGAGATCGACCAGATGCAGCCGCTCGGCGCCGAGATCGAGCCAATGGCGCGC
>OCZU010002403.1_pt1 | contig 11956 bp, 9 predicted proteins | sample 1539001 | NCBI WGS metagenome assembly OCZU01 (sample SAMEA3539306, study PRJEB22396) | soil metagenome | biome: tundra; feature: field; material: soil | place: USA | collected 2010-05 | depth 0.15 m
CGGCGTTTGCAGCCGATCGGGATGGACAGATGCATCAAAGGCGCGGAGCTGGCGCTCTCACTACCGCGACTTGGCTGCCTGTAGGACGTGGACTTGCCCGATCTGATGGTCGAGCATCGTGTGGGGCGTGTGGTGGTCGCGGACGCCGAGGTCGAGGGTGAGCAGCTGTTGAGCGTTCTGCGCGACTGCAAGAACGTGTCGGTCAAGGTCAGCCTGATGCCGGAGACCTTTCCGGCTCTGGGACCGTCCGTGGAGGTGGACGATCTGCAGGGGGTGACGGTGCTGGGGATCAATCCATCTGTGCTCTCGCGCTCCTCACGTATCGCTAAGCGCATGCTCGACCTGCTCGGGGCTGGCCTGCTGTCGATCGTAGCCTTCCCACTGATCGCGCTCCTCGCCGTGGCGATCAAGCTGGACTCCCGCGGGCCCGTGTTCTTCCGCCAGGAGCGCATTGGAAAGGGCGGCAAGCGCATCCGGCTGGTGAAGCTGCGCACGATGGTGGTTGATGCGGAGGCGCAGCGTGAGGCGCTGTTGGCGCAGAGCAAGGATCCGGGCTGGCTTCACCTGGAGCACGATCCGCGCATTACGCGCGTGGGGCGATTTCTGCGGCTGGCCAGTCTGGATGAGCTTCCCCAGCTGTGGAACGTGCTCAAGGGTGACATGAGTCTCGTTGGACCTCGCCCGCTTGTCGCAGAGGAGGACAAGATGGTTGACGGCTGGGCGCGCGGGCGACTCGATCTCACGCCAGGGATCACCGGTCTGTGGCAGGTGCTCGGAAGGACTAGTATCCCCTTCGAGGAGATGGTGAAGCTCGACTATCTCTATGTGACGAACTGGTCGCTTTGGGGGGACATTAGGTTGATTTTGCGTACTCTGCCGGTCGTTCTCACACGCGACGGCGCTAACTGAAGATCGAATGAAGCAAGTATCCCTTCGACTGCGAGACGGTCGCATAGATGTGCTGGACGTGCCGCCGCCTACGCTCACACCAGACGGTGTGCTGATCGACGTGCGCGCCAGCTTGCTGAGCGTCGGCACAGAGAAGAGCAAGGTACAGGCGGGCCGTGAGAATTTGATCGGCAAGGCTCGCGCGCGGCCAGACCAAGCTCGTCAGGTGATAGAGAAGGCCCGGCAGGACGGCGTACGTCAGACGCTTCAGACGGTGCGTGCGCGGCTTGATCAACCCACCGCGCTGGGATATTCGTCGGCAGGGGTTGTGCTGGAGGTGGGTGCGCGGGTCCGAGGACTGGCTCCTGGCGATCGCGTGGCGTGCGGAGGGGGAGATCATGCGGTTCATGCCGACGTGGTGCAGGTGCCTGGGAATCTCTGTGTCCCGCTTCCAGATAGCGTCAGCTTCGAGGGCGGAGCATTTGCGACAGTGGGTAGCGTCGCGATGCACGGGGTTCGTCAAGCCGATATCCGCCTCGGCGAACGAGTCGTCGTCATAGGGTTGGGTCTAGTCGGTCAGCTCAGCGGCCAGATCCTTCGAGCAGCCGGCTGTCATGTGGTGGGGATCGACCTGTCCGACTCGCTTCTGAAGAAGGCGCTGGAGACGAAAGCCGCAGACATAGCGTTCAATCGAAACGCTCTGAATGAGCAGGAGCTTCCCGCCGATGTCATGAATTCTGACGCCGTCATCATCACGGCGGCCACGAAGTCAAACGACCCGATCAACCTGGCGGCTCGCCTATGCCGTGATCGCGCGCGCGTAGTGGTGGTTGGCGATGTCAGCATCGATGTCCCGCGTGCCCCTTATTACGAGCGTGAGATCGAGTTGCGTCTCTCGCGCTCATACGGACCGGGACGGTATGACCGTGAATACGAGGAGCGTGGTCTGGATTATCCCATCGGATACGTGCGCTGGACTGAGCAACGCAACATGAGCTCGTTCGTAGAGCTGCTCGCCAGCGACCGTATGGCAGTGGACGATCTGATCCTTGAGCGTGTCCCTGTCGCGCGGGCGTCCGAGGCCTACGAGCGCCTCGTTTCCGCCGCCGGCTCCCCGCTGGGAATAGTTCTTCAATATGACTCGACCTCTCTCAACGGGCGGACGGCCGGGGTTCCAGCAGAGAAGACCGAGGCGCCCTCCGCGTGGAAGATCGCAAATGTCATCGGCACTGGGAGCTTTGCGCAACGAATCCTCATTCCGGGCCTAAAGAGCGCCGGATTTGAGCTCAGAGCGGCTGCAAGCGCTCGCGGACTATCCGCCCAGGCAGCAGTGGACCAGTTCGGTTTCACACGAGCCGTTACCCCCGAGCAAGCTATCGACGACCACGAGGCTGGTCTTATCGCGATCGCAACTCGCCACTCTTCTCATGCTTCGCTTGCCAGCGCAGCACTGCGCGCTGGCAAGGCCGTCTTTGTCGAGAAGCCCCCAGCTTTGACCTCTGAGGAGCTCGCAGACCTGCGTGCCGCGCGCTCCTCCTCTGGCCGTCCGCTGTTCGTCGGCTTCAATCGTCGCTTCGCCCCGCTTGCGCAAGCGCTTCGGGACCATGTCCGCGCGCCATCCACCCCGGTTGAGTTGTTGTTCCGCGTGAGCGCTGGAGCACTTCCAGCGGAGCATTGGCTCAACGATCCCGCGGACGGCGGGGGGCGCCTTCTGGGCGAGGGCTGCCATTTCGTCGACTTCGCATGCTGGGTGGTCGGCTCGCCGGTCTCGCGCGTCAACTGTTCGATGAGCAGAACCGACGATACTCCTCTTGCTGCTGCGCAGGGGTTCAATTTGTCCCTGGAGTTCAATGACGGGTCAACCGCAGTCATTATGTATACGGCTAAGGGAGCAAGTGCGTTGCCAAAGGAGTATGTGGAGGCACACGCTGCCGGGCGTTCGGCGATACTCGATGACTTTCGGTCGCTAACTTTGATGACGGGCCGCAAAAGCGAGCAGAGGTCGTCAAAATCTCAGGACAAGGGACACAACGCACAACTTGTTCATATGCGCGACGCCTTGAGTAGAGGCGTGGGAGCCACTGAGCCGGATCCGCTTGACTCGATGGGGGTGACTATGACCGCTCTTGGGACGGCGCAAGGCAAGTATTCCGCCAGCCAGATTGGCCGAGACGATGAAGATTATGCCTTCGCATAGCAAGGTGGGGACTTGATCGCCCGCAAAAACGACCGGGACAACGGAAACGATGGGAATGGAACCAGCGAGCATACTCCTCGGGTCCTGATTGTCGGTCCTTATCCGCCACCGCTAGGTGGCGTTTCGTCACATGTGCAGCGCGCTACTGCCGCTCTCGGCGAGGCTGGGCATACGGTTGCAGTGCTTAATCATTTTGGCGGCCGACCCGAGGGTACGGCCGTCATCGGTTCGCTCCACCGTAATCCTCTGCTGTATTTTACTAAGATCAAAAAAACTCAGGCGGCAATAGTCCACTATCACCATGCTGGCCGACCATCGCTGCTACTTGCTACAGCCCTAGCGCGTCGGTCCCGGACCCAGTCATATTGGCTGATTACTTTGCACAACCATTCTATAGAGCGTCACCTCGCCCGAGGGCCCATTCGTCTAGCTGTCCGCTGGGCATTTCGGCGCTTCGATCAGATTGTCGCCGTAAGTCCGGAGATCGGCCACTTTCTGGCCCAACGTAAGGTTGAGACTCCCATAGTCGTGCAACCAGCTTACCTTCCGTCAGGGACCGACGGCCAAGTCGCTCGCGGCAACTGGAGCCCAAGTCTATTTTTTGACCAGCCCGGCGTAACGCTTGTGGTCTCCGCCTATCGCGTCGTTCGCTCCGGCAACGGCGATCTTTACGGGCTCGATACGGCTGCTCACACTTTCGCGCAGCTCGGTAAGGATTGGGCTGACCTGAGGCTCGCAATCTTCCTCTCTCACCCTCCTCGAGGACGTTGGGCTAAACATCATTTCTCCTCGATTCTGGAGCAAATCAATCCCGAACTGCGAGAGCGCGTCGGACTGTGGATCGGTGAGCAGCTTCTGCCTGCGTTCAGCGCCAACGTCATTTACCTGAGGCCGACTCGGACAGATGGCGATGCCGTGAGCGTTCGCGAGGCTTTGGATCGCGGGGTGCCGGTACTTGCAAGCGACTGCGTAATCCGGCCAGCTGGTGTCATATTGGTATCAGATGGCGACCGGCAAGCGTGGAGCGAGAGCGTCACAAGTACGCTTGTCAAAATGGGCACTCAGCGTGCAACTGGGCGAGCTGTTCTCAACAAGAGCCTAGAAGCCCCCGAGCAGGACGTCTTGGATCTGTATGGGCCTCACCTTCCGACTCGGCACGATTCAAGTTAACGCCAGTAAGGATCGAGATCGTCAGCAGGGCTATTAGAACCAGTACCGAGGTGTGCCCCTCAATAGTATTGAATCCCGCGATATCGACCAAGATAGTAAGTAGGGCAGCGGCCTCCCCTACCACGAGCGGCGTCTGAAGACCGACGACGATTGGTGCCGCCAGCAACCCCACCATGAGCAATAGCCCAACTAGTCCGAGGCTAACAGCTATCTCAGCATAGCTGTCCTCAAGTGAGGTTTCCCACCCGGGAAGCTGACGGAGCGCGCGATAGGCATCGGATTGGCCGGGACCAGCGCCAAGCGGTCCCATCACATTCAGTGTTTCGCGGGTCTCCTTCAGGACAGTGATCCGAAACGCCGCCGACGCTCGTCCACCGCTCGATTCATCTCTCGCCTGCAGCCCCGACACGATTATCGCGGCACCTATAATTGCACTAATTATCAGTATGACTCGCCGATTTCCTTGACCCTTACGGCGTGTTCGGCTGAAGACGATCACTACCACAACGCCGACCGCGAGGGCGATCGCGGCGCTTCTCGAGTGTGTTGCAAGAACAGCTCCCATGAGTATCAAGAGTCGCACGTAGGCCTGCCACGGCTGGTCTCGACGCTCGACGAGCTCGCTAGCCGCCAGCACCGCCGCAGCGGCGAAGATGGTGCCATTGACCAGCGGGTGGCCAAGCAAGGTTGTGATTCGATATGACGCGTCATCTTTCAAAGCCGCCCACCAGGTGGTATGTGAGAACAGTGAACTAAAAAGGACATTACGATGAAAAACAAAGCCCTCAACGATACCGTATGAACCGAGCACTGTCGTAATCTTAAGAAATGCAGCGCGAAAGCTGGCTGGCTTAAGGCCTATCGGAGCCCTCCAAGTGGATAGCACCAAAGTTATTGCGGCAGTCACCATCCTGGCGACCCCCCGATTCGTATGAAGCGGGGCAAATATCTCACCGAGGACCATCCACGCAAATAGCGCCAGCGCCAGCATTCGAATTACCGACGAGACACGGTACGATGGTGCGCGGACAATCCAAATGACCAAGGGTATAGCGCCCACCGCAATACCCTGTAGCAGGATGGGCAACTGCGCTATGTCTGTCGGTACCAAGAGCGTCACAACCAATGTAATGATCGGTAGCGTTTGGACCGGCACTACAAAGAGCCAAGGAATGAGTGCTAGCGCTATGCTAGAACCCACCAAGTAAGCAAGTGCATGATGGTGGGTACCCGCCAGAGCCACCGCACCGCCGAGGCCTAGAGAAACCAGCGAAATGGAAAGTGTACATGCGACTAGTTGGGGTGTCCAGTCGACGCGAGGGGACGAAAGCCGACGATACAAAGGCCAGCGATAGCTAGTTGGTGTCGGCATTAACCCGCCCTCTACCAATGAGATTCGAAAGACCAATACGTTTAAAGTCGGTCCTCATTAGTCGCCGTATCACCAAAAGAAACAATATACCGTTAACATAGCGATAGATCGTACTAGATAGCGCAATGCCCTCAACCCCAAATGCGTGGGCTCCGATGATATCGAATATAAAATTAGTGGTAAAAGCACAGAGCCCAAATGCAGGAAGAAGGTAGGAGGACCTCGTTGCGGTTAGGAGCCTAGACCCGGCCGCGATAAGAAATGCAGCCGGAAGACCCGCTAGTAGTAGTGCGACTATTGAAAGCAACTCTCCGGTTGGGGCGCCCGCCAGCATGTTTCCCGCGCAGACTCTCGTCACTCCAAGGGCAATTATCATGGCCAGAAGAAGCAACACACAGAACACGGTGCCACGTATTATCGTTCGGTGGAAGTGTGCTCGAAGTGAAGGAATGTCATCGGTACGTATGTCGGCCCAGTGCGTACCTGCTACAAGTACAAACGAGGTCGCGATGATCGTCACCGGGACTTGAAGGACCTTCTCACCGAGGTCTATGAGGGTAACGGAGCCAGGATGCAGAGAGGCCGCAACACCGCGATCGATCAGGGGGCTAGCCCCAACAATAAGTGAGGCGAGGCCAGTTGAAGCTGCCACCCCCCAGAGTGGAAGATCGGCTGCGTAGTCGGCCGGAACTGGAATACGTGGTAGGGACGACGCAGATTTGCGAAGTTCGTAGGTCAGCGCAAACGTGCGAATAAGTTCTCCTCCAGACAGAAGTGCCGCAATGATGATCAGGCCTTCAGGGCTACGACTTACAAAGCCGATAGCCAGGAGCGGTAGGATCGACTTCAATGCCTGCGACGCGGCGGGACTCAAAAAACTGTTAAGCGCATTGAGCCCCGCTGACAATATGCCATTTACTGCGCTTGTTAGTACAAAGACGGCAAGTATTATCGTCGTAATGAGCATTAGCTGCTGTTGCTGTTGCGTCCAATGCGACTGGTTGTCAATGTAAAGAACCGAAGCATATGCGATCAGGGCGTAGAAGAGGCCGGTAACGGCTGTGGCGTTGATTGTGATCTTCCGGGTTCTCCCGAGAAACGCGATGCGGCCGAGCAGCTTCATTCGCTGCAGGATCGGCAAGACGTTAGCCTGGAGTACCCCGGCGAATAGGGCGGAGGAGAACAAGGCGACCCCCAATGCGAACGAGTAGGCATCGGTGAGAGACCCTACATGCATACGAGTTGTGATCGCGAACGGCAAAAGAAAGCCGGGGAGGTTTCCAACCAATGTGCCGAGGAGCGCGCGACCGGTTGCCCCGCGAAGTAGGAGCGAGAAGCGCCGCAAAGTGCGCCCATAAAGGCGCTCGCTGCCGCTGGGCTCTTGGGCGCTGGGGCTGACGCAATCGACCTTAGGGTTGCCCGGAGATGCCATCACCATGTCAGCGACCGAGCGGATCTATCAGGGTCTGCAAGACTCCTAGAAGGGCCGCAGTGCTGTGCTTTATGGACAGGTGCTCGAGCCACCGCTGCATAGTGTCCTCCGACGGGGGCGGCCGTGAAGTCGCTCGCGTCACCGCGTCTGCGTAGTCGCGTGGGCTGTCAGTTATCGCCAACTCGCCAGTGACGCCGGGCACGATTGCATCAGCTACGCCCAAGGCGCGCGAGCTTGCAACAGAGGGGATGCCTACCGCAGCAGCCTCCACAAGCACATTGGCGAATCCCTCGAACTGAGTGGTAAGTAGCAGGCAATCGACGCCGGAGACCGCCTCCCACCAAGGTTCCCTCCATCCAGTAAAGGTCACTTCGACCCCTGAATCACGCGCTTCTTGTTCGGTGGCCTCACGGAGGGGACCGTCTCCGATCACGGTGCCATGTGCGTCGATTTTTCGCTGTGACAACTCGCGGAGTACCGCTATGAACAGGTCGGGTCTCTTGGACTTCGCTTGACGACCGACAAAAGCTATGTGGAGACCCTGCGATTTAGCGGAGCGAGTAGAGGGTTTGACCTGATCCGGCGAAGAGATCACTGGGTTTGCGATCACGAAGAGGCGGTCGGCAGATACCCCAAACCCCGAGACAAGCTCGCCCGCGATAGGGTGCGAGACCGCTATGACGCCGGCTGCGCGACGATAAAGCCAACGCGACAGCCAGTAGGTGACACGGTCACGCCGTCGTGCTGCCCGAGCATGAAGGCTTGGCATCGTGTGCTCCGATATCAGTACTGGGGTAGGACTCCGACCTAGAATATTCAGCGCAAGCAGCGTAGCGAGATTGCTGTACGTGAGTACGGAAAGGACTACGTCTGGGTGATCAGTCAGGATGCGGCGGCGCAACCAAATCGGAAGCATCACTCTGCGCATCTGAGACTGGCCTGACGCGAATCGCCAGCAGATTATACCTGTCGGGAGGTCAGCCAGGGGCTGCTCACGATTGTATAGATAGACGGTGATCTTGTGACCCTGAGCATTGAGCTCGGCTATCCATTGACGTGCCACAAACTCGGCGCCGCCGCCATGAAGCGTCGGGATGACGAGCGCGACGTGCATCATTCGCTTTGTTGGTTTGCCATTTGCAGCAATGAGCCCTTGACGGGCCTCATCAGGGCATTGGAGGACTTCTCGACTGAGGATCTATTTCGGTTGCGAGGCGTGAAGCGTGCTCGAATCTGGGTAAGTTGCATGTGGGTTGGATCGTATCCTCGCGCGGTTGGCTGCATGAGTCGCCTATCATATGGGGGAATGAGAGGGCCCGAGGTCATGGACATGGCCAACGGCCGGAGTGGGCATAGGCGTTAAATGGAGGTGGTTGCAATGCACATATATGATGGAGGTCGGGCTGTTCACCGCGTTGTGCTGCGGGCCTGGCTGCGGCGCAGATTTGCGAGCTTTGGCATTGAGAGCTCATACGACCCGGTTACGTCGGTCGTTGCTGGCTACGGAAACATATCGATCGGCAATCATGTTTACATTGGGCCGCATGCTTACATCAGCGCCGACGGGGTGAGCGTGGAGATTGGTGATGACACGATTGTCGGACCTGGCTTTTATCTTTTGGCAGGGGATCATCGGTTTGATGAACCAGGAATCCCATTCTGGGGAGCAGACCGAGGGATAAATAAGCCTGTAACGATCGGACGAAATGTCTGGATAGGGGCCCGAGTAACGGTGCTGAAGGGAGTGTCGGTTGGTGCCGGTGCGGTCTTGGCGGCTGGTGCTGTAGTGACTCGTGACGTCGAGCCACTTGCGATAGTGGCGGGAGTGCCAGCTCGATTTGTCAAGTGGCGATTTGAGGGAGATGCGCGACGCAGGCATGAAGTGTTCTTGGGTCTGATCAAGTAATAGAATTAGCTCGAGGCCACTGGCCCGTGTTAGGCTTCGCATCCTGCGCGGGCGGAGTGGTGAGCCCCCGATACGGTGGCTTTTATAAATATCTCGACGAGCATGGTCGCTCGAGCACGAAGGTCAGCAATCGCACGGGGAGGTGTCGAGCGTGGCTCAACGGAGGCGAATTCATCGGCTGATTGGAGTCGCTGGAGGTGAGCTGCCCGCTCCAGCTGACGATCGACGGCTGGCTGCTCCCCCGCAAAGACCGAGTAGGTTGGCACTCCCATTAGTGCGGCCTCCCTTGTCATCGTGCCGCCAGCTCCGACCACAAGGTCAGCTTGATATATCAATGATCTAGAATCAACGGCATGTTCGGGCACAACTACATTGGGCAGGCCCAGTGCTTCGATCGCTATTCGTTGCTCGACGTGACGAGGGAGAGCCACGACGTGGACGTTGAGATCTTTACCCAGTGTCTCCATTACCCGACCAAATAGTGGATTGCCGAACTGATGGTAGACGGCTCTACTAGGGGGTGTGCGGACTACGACTAGCGGATGCACGTCGGGCTGGACCCCAAGGGAGACCAGGACGCCCGGGTCTGGTTCAAAGTCACCGAGATATATCTCCTCCTTGAAGCCGGGGTAGAAAGTGGTGCGAGACGCGCTCGCGCCTTGCCGGCGGACACGCGAATTCCGTAGGGCCTCCGGCATCAGGATCAGGTGGGCGAGCCTAAATGCGAGATGATTGGCAGGCTGGCCCTCGTAGTCCATCGCCGTGACCACTCGCAGCCCAAGCATCCGTGCGGCAACGATCTGCCCGTAGGAATTGTGGGATAGCGCGACGTCGGGGCGGAAGCTTCGCGCCCATTGCCCGAGTGCGCGAACGCGTTTGGCCATCACGCGCGCCTTCTGAGCGCGAGACTTTGGGCTCGGCTCACCAATGATCGTCGCGGCGGGCCAGCGCTCGAGTGTGAGCTCCACGGTTTGCGCGTTATCGCGTGCGGTCACCCCTACCTCATGCCCCAGCTCTTCCAGGCGCCGGGCTATCGGCGCGAAGAGCAGTGGATGAGGCGAGTTGGACATGTCGATCCAAACCTTCATGCTTCTCCCGTCTCAACCCGCTGCAGGTGGGCGAGGGCCTCCATCATCGGGGCGGCCATCCAGCGTATGTGCGGCGCCGGATTGGCCCAGCGCTGCCGACGCTGGAAGATGTATGAGCCGTCGGTTCGTTGCATGCGCCTGCAAGCAAACTCGAAAACAGTCCACGCGAAGGAGGCATATGCTGGATCTCGCGAGCTGGCGAGCGCCATCGTTTGGATCGCCTGTGCGACGCATTGAGCGTCGATTGGGTACGTGGAGCCGGGTTCGTACTTTGGCGTGCCGTCGCTCAGAAAGAGCTCTCGCCGGTAGTAGCTCAATCCGCGCTTCAATGCGGTTTCGTCATCGACATCCATGTCTGCCTCGGCACTGTACATGAGTGAGTCGAGCACGTAGCCGGTGTGGAAGTTGTCGACCCAATCGAGGTGGGGCTGCTCGCCGTAAGGCCATGAGCCGTCCGGTCGTTGATGGCCGATCGTCCAACGCAGTCCGGCCTCGGCTGCGTCACGCATGTCCTGGCGACCGGTATGTCGCGCCAAGCGTGCGAGCAGCGCACAGACAAGCGTATTGGCGTTGTGGATCGGGGTCCTGTCGCCCACGAGATAGCCAAAGAACGCCCCGTCACCGTCCTCAGTCTGGGGTATATGGCGCAGGAAGAAATCACCGGCCCCGACTGCGATCTCGAGCTGTCGCGCGTCATTGGTGAGCTCAAAGGCATCGAGGAAAGCGAGCCCCGCAAAGACCGTCGCGATCGTGTTCGGCGAACCGGCGGGATAAAAGAAAACACGCGTCTGCACATCGAAGTGATAACCCCAACAGGGCTCGTCGAAGCCGCTGCATCGCAGCTCCTCCAATGCCTGGAGGATCTCAGCCAGCCGCTTGCGCCCTTCCTCGCCCGGAATCGCGCCGAGCGCATAGCTGGAGGCGACCTGGGCCAGTGCGGCGGCGCTGCGGCCGGCGGGAATCCCCAGCAGGGGCCGCAGGTTGATCGGGGAGCGCTTGACAAGCTGGGTCAAAACTCGCTTGCCGAGCACGCTTCGAGTGAGCGGCCCGACAAGTCGTGTGGCGTTGAGACCGTCATATGGATCGGTCCCGGCCCAACCGCGCTGTCGACCCCACGACTCGAGACGACGCAGCGCGTCGGCGAGCGCAGCTCGCTCCTCACCAGATCGTTGGGTCTCTGTTCGGATGGAGTCGGAAGGCATTCAGCGGGTTCTAGGCGACTGCCAACGAGGTATCGAGGTCGACGTTTTGCAGTACGTCGGCGACTCGCTCCGCGGCGTGCCCATCCCACAGGGCAGGAGGCTCGCTCGCGCTCTTTGGATGGTCCAAGGCCGGCAAGATCTCCTCGATGCGGTTGGGCTCCAACCCGAGCAGCGTGTTGGAGCCCGCGCGAACCGTCACCGGTCGCTCTGTGTTGTCGCGCAGCGTAAAGCAGGGCACATTGAGATAGGTGGTCTCCTCCTGCACGCCGCCCGAGTCGGTTAGCACGGCGCGCGCGTCGGCCTCCAGCGAGAGGAACTCCAGATAGGAGACGGGCTCGCTCATTCGCACAGCCGGGCCGGGAGAAAGGCCCATGCCCTCCATCATCTTGCGTGTTCTCGGGTGGACCGGAAAGAGGACGGGCAAGTCGCGACTCACCGCGTCAAGGCGCGCTATGACCTCGCCGAGCAGCGGCCCGTCGACCAGCGCGGGCCGGTGCAGCGTCACGAGCAGGTAGTCGCCAGGCTTCATGCCAAGGCTCTCCGCGGCGCGTGTGTCGCGGAAGCGCTCTTCCACGGCGACAAGCGAGTCGATCATCGTGTTGCCGACGAAGTGCATGCGCTCGTCGGGAATTCCCTCGGCGCGTAGGTTGGCGATCGCCTCCTCAGAGTGCAGGAAGAGATACTCCGAGAACTCGTCGGCG
>OCZU010002404.1_pt1 | contig 11954 bp, 9 predicted proteins | sample 1539001 | NCBI WGS metagenome assembly OCZU01 (sample SAMEA3539306, study PRJEB22396) | soil metagenome | biome: tundra; feature: field; material: soil | place: USA | collected 2010-05 | depth 0.15 m
ACGCCCACGATCTTGCGGATGCCACGCGCCTGGCACTGTTCGACCAGAGCATCAAACATGGCGAATTCCATCTCGCGCTTCAACACGCGACAGCTCATCAGCCAAAGGTCGAGTTGGATTGTCTCATCAGATACCTGCCCGATCAAGACCGACACCAGGCCGTTGTTTCCAAATCTGTCAGCCAGCCGCCCGTAAAGGGTGATGAAGGCTGGGTCCTGGGCAATGGCCTCGACTTCACCGCTCGTATACCGCCTGGTTGTGAGATTGAACTGATTGGTCTTGTTGATCAACTGTGTGATTCGCTCCAGATAGACCGGAAGGAAAGCGCCGATCTCCGCCGTCATTTCGAGCGAGGCCAAAAACTCCCCGTAGTTAGAGAACCTGGCTTGGCAAGTGCTTCGCTGCGCATTTGAACTGTAGTAGGCTGAGCGGCTGAGATCGTCTTGGACCACTTTGTCCACTTCGAAGTAGCGCTCGTGTTCGAGTACTTCTGCAAAACCGGAAACATCCGAGCCCACATTCGGCACCGCCACCTCCGGCAGTTGCTCCGCCACAAGAGCCCTTTCGGCCGGATTATCATCAATGAATACGATGCTATCAAGACCAATGTTGAGCTCCGTGGCGATCTCCCGGATGGTCTCAGGCTTCGGATTCCAGTTGGCTTTGAAGGCGCTGAAATCCTCCAGCTTCAGAACGCTGTCGGGATGCGAAAAACCCTCTTTGGCGTTTTCAGCGTCGTTCTTTGAGCACACCGCGAGAATGACGCCCCGTCGCTTGAGATCTTTCACATATCGCTGGAAGTCTAGAAAGGCTTCGCCGACCGGGTGGTCTTTACCAAGAATCAGGTTTTGCAGGCCATCGTCTCCAATTACACCGCCCCAAAGTGTGTTGTCTAAGTCCAGCACGAGGCATTTCTTGGATTTTCCGTAAACCGACTTAACGATAGCGGCAAGGTTATGAGCCAGGGACACAGTCGCCGTCGGGCTCAGTGCCATGTGAAAGTTGTACCAATAGCTGTTGCGAAACCACGCGGCTTGGCCCACTTGCAAGGAAAGGTAGAGGATGTCATTAATTAGGAAACGCGAGTGCTTGCGGGCATAACTCGCGAACTCGGCATTCAGCCTCAACACAAAGTTCACGCTCCCGAATGATTCGGAAGCCTCCAAATTCCCGAGTGGCCTGAGGCGCGGCAGGTCAAAGTTGTTCTGGATGATAAGTGCGCCAAGTTCCGTATGAATCTTTTCCCACAAGGACTCGAACCGAGCCATTTCACGGCGGACGCGGCGTTCAACCTCGACCTCGGCTTCCAGTAACTCGGGGAATTCCGATATGTTGTGCCAGGTGGTGTGGAGAAAGACGATGTTGGGCTTGAAATTCCACAGATCGGGATTTTCGAACTCAACGTCCTCAGCGTAGCGGTTGTAACCCGATTCGTAGAACGCTGGTTCAATTCCTTGTGCCAGGAGAAACAGCTCTAGCATGCTCTTAACTTCAGTGGTCGTGGAACCGCCAAGAATTGCAATCCGCGTTGGCACGAGATTAGTTTGTTTGAGCAGCTCCTTCTTCAGCACCAGCCGCTTGCGCAGGATATCCCCCACCGCGATGGGGAATCTTAGAGCTTTCAGAATCTCCGAATGCAAGGTAGTTGCTTCTGATGCCATCGAATCCTCCATTCGACTGCCGCGGCTTGCAATCAAGAGGGGCTACTTTCCGCCTGGGCCAGCCGCAGAAGGTCGGCAACCGTGGAGCAGGTCACGATCTGGCCAGGAGAGAGGTACACATCGTTGTTGGTTTCCGCCAGGGCAATGAAGGTGATCAGGGAGGTGGAGTCCCAGTTCGGCAGCTCCTCGAGTCTTTCGTGACCTCGAAGCGTCCCGGCAGGTAGGTCGAGAATCTCATCCATCTGTAAGAGGAATTCGTCGTGGGTCATTGGCATGGTTTTCCTAAAAACTTATCGCAGGTCTAGCAAAAACTGAACTATTCTTATGCCTCGATACTTGCCCTTGGGAACCCTGCCCGAAGCCGGCACCTTCTTCGGAAGCACATGGCCGCGAGGATTGCCGCAAGATGCTAGGTTTGCGGTACGAAAAGCGAGTTCCGTATTGTGCGGAGACGGGGCAGGATCTCAATCTCCGAAAATAGTGCGCCGTCGCTCCCGGTCTTAATGCTAACCCTGTCTAGACGGAACCGGTCGGAGCATGGTGGATTGATGCGGCTCTCGGAGAGGAAGACCGCTTCGTATCCCGAACGCCGAAGGTGCGCCACTAGGTCGGTGGTAAGGTCGGCTGAGGAGCCGTAGGGCACGCTGAATGAACGCACCTTCTTTCCTGAGACTGCCTCTAGCACCGCCTTGTTCCTGTCTATCTCCTCGGCGAAGTCCCCGGCCGACAAAGACCGACAGTTGGCGTGGGTGTAAGTATGGTTACCTATCTCGAAATTGAAAATTGCCAGATCATGAAGCTGTTGGCTCGTCAGGTAAAGGCCCGTCTCGGCCGCTAGGTCGCGCTCTTTGATCCGGGCGAGCTGAATCAGAGCCTCACGAAACATTTTCCTAGCCGACAACGATATAGCGGGGAGGAAGCAAGAGAAGACCTGCGCCAGCGAGCGCAGTTCGATGTCCTTCGTGCCACTAGCGACGCGAGCCCCAGCATTGATTGTGCCCAGTCCGCACACATTGGCCACGTAGCAGACAAGATTATCCAGCGCTAATCGCTGGTTATCGAGACATACGCCATTGACGAAGAAAACCGCCGGCACTCCAAACTTCGAGCAGAGCGGCGCCGCGAATTCGCTGACCGATGCATAGGCATCGTCAAAGGTTACCAGCACGGGCCGGGGTGGCAGCCGCCGCCCTTCTGAGTCCTCCAGAACTTCCTGCAAACTGACGGGAGTGTAATGTCGAATAAGAAACTGCAGCGCAGCCTCGAAGTTCTTGCGCGTGATCGTGCCACCCAGTCCCCTCGTGAAAGAAGATTCCGTATCCGAGACATCATGAAAAAGCACGCATCGTAGAGAGTACCGAGGACCGAGAAAGCGAGCTATCCCGAAAGAACCGGGGGCGTACCAGAGGGTTCCACCCGCCAGATTCAGTACGGTGCGCCGACTACTGCTGTGGTTTGTTGTCGTTGTGAGAAGTTGTGACATTATCGAGGAATGATTTCGGCAGTGTCTATCGAGCGCCCGCAGTTTTGGGCCTCTAGTGCAGCGTCACCTGTTCACCGTCGAGAAACATGCGATGCCACAATTCCAGAGCGACTAGCGAAAAAATCTCTTTGGAGTAGGTGCCGCGATCCCGGTTGGCGTTGATAAGCTTTTCGACGGTGGTCTTCTGAAAGTATCCCCTCTCGATCGTCTTTCGGTCGGTCAGAATGGCGCGAACTTGGTCTCTGAGATTGTTTCGCAGCCAGAATTCGTAGGGGACGGGGAAACCGGCTTTCCTTCGTTTCAGGATTCTGCCGGGAACCCGCTTTGACAAAGCTTTCTTCCATATGTATTTCAGAGTGAAGCCGTTCAGTTTGTAGTCCGGCGGCAGGGAGGCGGCAAATTCCAGGAGCCGATGATCCAGCAAAGGTACACGGAGTTCGAGTGAGTTGGCCATGGTCATCTTGTCGGCTTTGATGAGCAAATCATCCGGCAGCCAGGTTTTGGTGTCGATGTAGAGCATCTGGTCGAGGACGCCTTGGTTCTTCACTTTTGAAAACAGCTTCCGGATCGGCTCCACCGTGTATTCCCTGTCAATCGACCTCAGAAAATCCGCCGAGTACAGCTCACCGATCCCGTTTCCGGAGTACCGGTACGGGGTTGACGTCCGGCTGTAGTAATAGTCGGGAAACGTCGCGTTCACTAAAGGCGCGTACTTGGCTACTCTTGCCGAATGGACCCACGAATTGAGCTGGGAGAGTCCCCAGGACGCCGCGCCGTTGACGGCGGGCCAAACGTGTTTGAGACGTTCCAGCCAAATAATACTGCGGTAATTGTTATAGCCGGCGAACGCCTCGTCACCGCCCTCTCCGGAAAGGAGCACCTTCACATAATTCCTTGCGAGCTTGGACACGTAGTACAGGGCGATGGCCGGTGGCTCACAGACAGGCTCTTCCATGTGCCAAACGTATCGGGGGAGGAACTCCGCAAAATCACTGGAGGTGATGGTCATCTCGTGATGCCGACTGCCGCAGGTTTCGGCCGCCAACCTCGCGTAAGGTCTTTCGTCGGCAACGTTGGGATCGGAAAAGCCCACAGTGAAAGTGCTGATTTCCTTGTCCGTTCTCTCTGCGGCACAGCTCAGTACAGCGGTCGAGTCCACACCGCCGCTTAGAAGAACGCCAACCGGAACATCTGCGATCATGTGCAGTTCAACCGTTTCGGCCAGCAGATTCGACAATTCGTTCTCCGCGTCCTTGAGGCTTGGGCGCTCGGAAGGCTTGAAGAACTGAAGATCCCAGTATTGTCGTATTTCTGCTTTGCCATCCTTAACCAGCAGATAGTGTCCGGGCGCGAGCTTACAGATCCCTTTTAGCAGTGTCTCTTCGCCGGGCACATAGAGGAAACTCAGGAACCGGTCGATAATCTCCGGGGCAAGCTCCCGGTTGATCGCGGGATCGGCCAGGATGGCCTTGATCTCAGAGGCGAACACGATGGCTTTATCCGTCAGCGAATAGTAGAGAGGTTTGATTCCCACCCGGTCTCTCGCCAAGATAAGCGTCTTTTTCTTTTCATCCCACAAAGCAAAGGCGAACATTCCGCGCAACTTCTCGAAGCATTGGGGACCCAATTCCTCGTACAGATGCACGATAACCTCGGTGTCGGTCTGGGTCTTGAAAACATGCCCCTTACCCACGAGGAAGGCGCGCAGTTCGCGGTAGTTGTAGATTTCTCCGTTGAAAACGATCCAAATCGTACCGTCCTCGTTGGAGAGCGGCTGGTGGCCGCTGCCAAGATCGATGATCGAGAGCCGCAGATGACCCAACCCCACACCGCGCGCAACGTAGAGTCCATCATCGTCCGGACCGCGATGACGTATAGTGTCCATCATCGCTCGAATCAGTCCGGGCTCAACGCTTGCGGCGTTTCGGTCGAGGTTCACTTTTCCACAAATTCCACACATAATGTCTTTTTTCTAACGACCCGGGCCGCAGGTCACTTCCAGATCGTCTCTAATCCGCAGAGTCGTCTCAGTTGCTGCGCGCGTAAGTAACCGATCAGACGCGTGTCATTCACACGCGGCACGTGGTCGACATAGCCTTTGACAAACCCGTAGCAGATTGCGAACGAGCCGATAAAGTAAGGTTTTTGGGCGATCCTGTACAAGCAACTAATCGCAAGGAAGAGAGGGTGATACCCGGAGACATAGCAAGCCAGACCGTGCTTCATACGATCGCGCAGCAACCCGTCAGCAGATCCAGTGAGGCGGTGATGAAGAAGTTGGAGTTCCCCAAAGGTATCGCTCTTCCAGCCCAACATATTCGCTTTAGCTTCATCGATCGTGTCCCATCCTGGCGCCGGCCATAAGCCGCCGATCGCTTCCCAACAGGCCCTTCGATAAATCTTGGTTGCCCCTCTGACATGGAACTTGGGGTTTGCCTCAACTTTCAACTCCCCGTCAACCTCGTGATAGATAGCTCCCCCACCAATCCCAAGCTTAGGCTGCTCATTGAAGTGCTCAAAACATTTCTCAAAGTAATCTGGGGGCAGAGTCAGGTCGCCGTCGAGCTTCACGACGAACTCCCAGTCATCATGGCGGAGTGCACTGTAACCATCATAAAATGCTTCTATGACGCCGCCGCCGGACTTGCGGAAACCCCGATTCGGCCGGTGGATCACGCAAATCCACGGAAACTGGGCCGCGTACCGATCGAGGATGTCGCCGGTTCTGTCACTCGAACCGTCGTCGACAATGATCCACTCCGCAGGCAGGATCGTCTGGGACGCGACGGAGCGGACAGTTGCTTCGACGTGCCTCTCTTCGTCGCGTACCGGAGTGATGACTACATACTTAACGTCATGAATCATGATTGTGATGCAACCCGATCATTGCGAACGCTGGTTTGGGTATACGCTACCCGATATGTTTGTATAACACCCGACCGGCCGCAGCCAGCAAGCTGTCGGGGACACAGGCAAAAAGGTACTTAACGATAGGGGCTTGCGCGGCCTTGCTGACAATTTGAGGGTGCCGCGAGGGAAATCTCAAGTAAGTCAGCATTGATCGAGTGGCACCCCAACGATCTTTGAATCTAATGAGTCCAGCGTTGTCGCAATCGGAACGTCCCAGATCAAACTCGGAAAGCTGATCGTCCTTGGCTCCCTGAATCGCCTTCCAAAACAAGAGCTGTGTGCCCCCGAAGTGGTTGAATCTGGGATCTGAGCAACCATACTTGTAAACCAGAACGTGCTTATGGCGCAGGGTGAGAATGCTGGCGATCGGACGACCATCTTTAGAGGCTACTCGAATCTCAACTCTGTCTCCTAGACAAGCAATCAGGTTGCGAAACCAGGCCACCGGTTGCGGCGGTAACCCGTGCCTCCGGCGTGTCACCAACAGGAGGTGGTAGAACTTGGCCAACAATGAGTCTGACCTTCCCTCCTCATATGTCAGGCTCGCTTGCGCGGCGCGCTGAATTTTCCTCTGCACGCAATCCTTGTGGAAATTCCGGAAAATGTCATCCAAGCTCGGGCGCAAGTCCAGTCTATGGAAGAAGAAAACCTTGCTTTTCTCAAGCGCCTCGCAGTCGGGCAAGGCTGAGTCGCCTGCCCTGATTTCTATATATTTCCACTTTTCGCGGTCGAGGCTTTCTCGCAAAGAAGCTACTATGTCGGTTAGCTGTTCTGAACTTTCCACGAGTGGTGTGCAGTGATCTGAGAATGGCAGCGACACCAGGCGGCGCCCGCTGAACCAACTGGAAATCTGACAAAAGGGAGAACCATTTGTTAAGGGACATCCTGGGGCTGAGGTGGTAAAGGCAACCGGTTCGTAACCGTATGTCCGTCGCAACGCTTCAAGCCACTCCGGCGTATGAAAGATAGAGGCTGCGGGATGCTTCTGAAGCAATTCTCCCCAGCGCTCATCCTCTATAGGATCAATCTTGTAAACGGCCATGTTGAACCGCTGTCGCCGATCTAGCCTGGATCGCTGTAGAGCCGGGTCGCGCGTGGGCATAGAGAAGCCAACCTAATTCATAGGGGCGACACTCGAACAGGATCTGGGCTGCGCCTAAGTTCTGCTCTTTTCCCAACAGAGTGCGAATGCGGGCGGCATAGGATATCGACTTCGAGGGACGAATGCATCTCCATACAATCCCCGCAGCATCATTCTCAAGATCTTGCTGCAGTTCATTGGCCCCGCTAATCCACCCAAGGCCTTTGTAGATTTGCTCGCCGAAGTCGGCGTTGCATGTATCCTGCAATGCAAATAGCGCCATCGGAGCCATGCCGTGCTGGTGCACCGAATACACGGGATAGCGCTCGACTACGCGGCCGGTCACCGAGTCGTAATGCCACCACCACTGGCCCAGTGGACCTTGCAGTCGGCAAATCGCGCTGCCGCACTGGAGAGCATTCTGCGTGGCCTCTTTTAGTTCATAAACCTGACCAAAATGCGCCATCGCGTAAACCGGGTAGACCTGATCGGCAAAACTGCCTACGCGGCCGCGTGCTATTCCGGCTAACGAACTCCACCTACCCATGTGTCCAAAGATGCCATGAGCGCCCTGGTTGGCCCGCAGTAACCGGTAGGTCTCGTTTGCCAAGCGTTCGAGCGCCGGCGGCTGCTTCAGGCCGGTTCCGCTGGCGTGGGCAAGACCGGCCAGGAACCATGACAATTCCATCGTAAGCCGACCACGCGCATCCGGATACCGTTCGGAAGCCCGCTCTAGGTCGAACATCGCATAGAACCGGGTCAAGTGTTCTTGAGAGGAAAGCGCGCAAAGCCAAAGCAGCAGACCAAGGTCCCCTAGGTTGTCCAGCCATGCCGTATCGCTGAGGAGATAATCGAGCGTGGCAGGAATATTGAGAGCGGACTGGAAACCGGCAGACTCAGCACGTAACAGGCCCAACAAGGTCATGATCGTATAACGCTGAGAGATTCCTTCCCTGACCAAGCCTTGCGAAGTCTGTCTGAGCCGATAGCAGAAGAGTCTTTTCTCCGGATCGAACATCGGATCGAGTCCCCGAATTGCCGCTTCCATCAACTGGGAAACCCGAGACTCACTGCGCGGGGCTGCTAGAGTGCTTGACATTTTTCTGGATATGTTTGCTTCAGGATAGCGGTGATGTGCTGCATGATCGTGTACAGAGCCGTGTTCGGGAGCTTCTGTACGGTGGAAGAACGGTTCCGTTTTTTCAAGATCAGCTTGTTTCCAATGTCTTCCAAATTCTCTATCAATGTCAGACGTTCCACGGAAGCGAGATACCGGTCGACGGCCCCGATCTTCCCGCGGAAGATGCTGTAGACAGGAACCCCGAGTGCCGCTGCTTCTCGATTCATCGTGCCACCACCGCTGATCACCAAGTCGGAGTACCAGATGAGGTTCAATCCGTCCACGACGGAGTTCGGAATCAGGATCTGGCCCGTGACAAACAGGGTCGCCCATCTCGACCGAATGTCGGCGGCCTGGCGCTCGTTCCGTGGCAGCAATATCATCTTGACTTGCGGCTTTCCCCCTAGGAAGTTGAGAACGGCCTCGAAAAGCTCGTCACTTTCTGGGCGGTGGTAGTGAGCCTCAGTCGCCGGAGGCCGGACCAGGACGATCACATCTTTCCCGTCGACGCCAAACTTGGCTAGGACACTGGGATCCGGATTGAACCTGGGAACATATACGTCTTCTTTGATGCCGGGATATTTCAAAATATGATCTTTGCGGGCGTGAATGGTGCTGTCCGCAATGATCTCCGGCGTTATTACCCATGTCGGATGTACGAGCATCCAGATCCTGGCAAACTCATAGTCGGCAATCGTGACGGAAGGAATCCGGAGCAGATTCGCGACCAACAATTGCGAGCGCGAGCCGTGCGACAACGCCAGCACCGGTTTGTCTCTGAGCACGGCTGGAATCAGTTGCAGCGAGCGCCAGCACAGCCCGGCAAGCTTCCATATGGGGTTCTTGCCATAGTGACGTCCGACTCGTCGATAACTCAAATTGAGGAGATCCGCCAGTTCACAGACCTGGAAACAATCACGAGCGGTCAATAGAATGCTGTGGCCGGAGTGCTCTAGTTCCTCGATGATCGGTGCAAAGAAAGGAACATGCGGCGAATTATCGAGGTCGATCCAGATCTTCCCCGAGCCGTCCGGAGGTGTTTTCACAGCGGCGGGCCCCAGCGGAGCCTTCCGTAGCTGCTCGCTGTCGAGGTTTGATGCGAGTCCTGACATGGCGTTACCTCCAACCGTCATCTCCGCGTCCAACTTTCACGAATTCCTCCGCTCGTCATGCGACAAATGATCCCCACTTGACCTTCTACGATTTGCTTCGACCCTTAGACGAGCAAAATTAAGAAAACTGGAGATCAGTGGTCCCACTGAGGATCTTTACTTCTTGGCTTGGGAAGGGTCAGGTTGAGACCGACTGATCCGCAAGTGCGGTTTGAATCTGCGAGACATACCTGCGGAGTCCTACCTGCCAAGGCTCAAACTGGTTCAAGCGCAGGGTCTTGAGCCCACGATTTTCGAGCACAGAATAGCGCGGCCGCGGCACCTTGGCAGGAAATTCCGAGGGCGAGGCGGCCTCAAGCTTTACCTCAATCTCAGCAACCGAGAAAATCTCACGCGCAAACTCATACCACGAGCAGCTACCCTCTGCCGTTGCATGGTACAAACCATAGGCATCGCAACGGGTTAAAGCGGCAATCTGGCGGGCCACGTCGACGGTCGGCGTAGGGCTCACAAACTCGCTGTCCACTACTCGAACCCGGCCGCGTTCTCGGGCCAATCGAAGCATAAGATCGACGAAATTCTGGCCACCTTTCGCCCGGCATGGGTGCTTTCCGTAGAGCGCCGAGGTACGCAGCACGAAGTGTTTCGGGTTTAAGGTTCGAACAAAGTACTCTCCTGCCAGCTTGGAGTTACCGTAAACATTGAGCGGCAAGGGGATATCGTTCTCAACATACGGCTCGTCTTTCTTGCCATCAAACACGTAGTCGGTACTGACGTGAATGAGTGCCGCTCCTAGGTCACGCGTTACCGTGGCCAGATTGCGCGCGCCGACTGCATTGACGGCATAAGCTTTGCCCGGTTCCTGCTCGCAGTTCTCCACGTGGTGCATAGCCGCAGTGTTGATCACGATTTCAGGTCTTCGCGAGCGCAGACAATCCGCTACCGATTCCAGGCTCGACACTTCAATATCCGCGTGGGTTAGCGAGTACACATCCTCGCCCTGATGGGCCAAGACACGAACCACGTCGCTGCCGAGCTGGCCGTTAGAACCGATGACTGCGATGTTCATGATGCACTAACCATGTCATGGACCCCGATGCCGTTTTCAATTTGCTTGAAGGTCTGAAAGTTCGAATAGGCTGGGTTATCCCAGTCCTGGAACTGTTCCCGGTTATCGATCAAGTTGCCGACGATTGACTTCACATTCCCGGTGGCGTGAAAGCTCAGCACATTGGCCGCCTTCTCGACGCTGACCTTGTAATTACGGAAGTCTTGGATATGCTTGATGCAGAGGCTGATTCGTAAGCTCAACCGCTCCTCGACCGCGCTCTTGATCAAGTCGGCCACCTCGCCCACCGTATAGTTCCCCGACGCGACGTTGAAGATACCGGAAATCTTTTGATTGGTCTCGACCGCCCGAATGTAGGCGGTAGCGGCGTCTTCGATGCTGAGAATGGGACGCCAGATGGAAGGATTATTCACCGTGATCGTGCGATCCCGCATGGCCGTCTTGAACATCGTGTTGATAATCAGGTCTAGTCGCATGCGGGGACTATATCCGGAAATAGTGCCCTTGCGCAGCGAGATCACAGAGAATTTGTCATCGACGAGTTGCATGACGGCCTGTTCCCCTTGGAGTTTCGAGATTCCATAGGGATAACTCGAGCTGACCGCGCGCGTCTCGTCGTAAAGCTCATTTTCGGTGTAGCCATAGACCGAGCAGGAGCACGCATAGATGTAGCGCTTCACCTTCGCGATCTTTGCAATGTAACCGAGATACGCTGGTGCCGCCGCGTTGAAGATGAAGTTCTTGCTGGGTGAATACTCCGCCATCGGATCGTTGGAAAGACCGGCCAGGAAGATGACCTGGTCGTAGGGTTCAAGATCTTCGACAGTCAGGTGAAAAATGTCCTTATTAAGGATCCCAGCCTGGCGCGGCAAATGATTGCCAAACCAGAAGAGGTCCACCACGTCCACCTTGTAACCACGCTCGATCAGCCTAGGGATCAGAACCGACCCCACGTACCCAGCGCCTCCTGCAATAAGCAACCTCATAATCAGCTCCGTAGGGAAAGTTTGGGTTCAGGTTGTTCCGAATAACGAAAATTGTCCGATTCAGGCGAGGCCAGCCACTGCTCTAGCGTGCGCGCATTTCGATCTTTTTCAGAAACGACGACATCGACGAGGGGCCATTCGATGCCGACCATCGGGTCGTTCCATCGGATCGCAGACTCTGCCTTGCTGTTGTAGATCCCGGTGCACTTGTACTGAATCTCGGTGTTATCCGCCAGAGCGCAGAAGCCACGCGCGAACCCTGCGGGCGCCCATACGCACCGGCGGTTTTCGGCAGATGCCTCGATGCCTGCCCACTTTCCGAGGTTCGGAGATCCTTTGCGGATGTCCACGGCCACCAGGAATGCGGCTCCGGCCGTCACTCGCATGAGCTTGCCCATCGGCGGGTCCCACTGAAAGTGCAGCCCGCGCACGACCGCCTTCGCGGAACGAGAATGATTGTCCTGAACGAACCGTGTAGGCAGACCAAGAGCCTCGAACTGGTCGGCACGGAAGGTTTCGGAAAAGAAGCCTC
>OCZU010002405.1_pt1 | contig 11950 bp, 11 predicted proteins | sample 1539001 | NCBI WGS metagenome assembly OCZU01 (sample SAMEA3539306, study PRJEB22396) | soil metagenome | biome: tundra; feature: field; material: soil | place: USA | collected 2010-05 | depth 0.15 m
TGTAGCCGCATCGACCGCGGCCAGGTGGGTCCGGCCAGGTCCGCAGGTCAGCCTGGCCGAGGCGAGGCAGGTCGTGGCCGAGCTTCGCGAGCAGGCCGCGGCCGTCGCCGGGCCGGTGCGCGAGGTGACCGGCCTGCCGGGTGACGATGACGGCGGAAAGGTCGCGGTCGTCGACCGCCCCGGCTGGATTAAGGCCAACATCACCGGCTTCCAGGTAGTGCTCGACCCGCTCGTCGAGCACATGCAGGACATCGGCGCCGCGCCGGCCGCCGGCTCGATGCTCACCGCCGTAGGGTCGCGCGTCACCGGCATGCAGGCTGGGCTGATCCTGGCCTACCTGGCCAGCCGGGTGCTGGGCCAGTACGAGCTGTTCCTGCCGCCCGACCCCGACGTGTCGGCGCAGGACGCGCCGCCGGGAAGACTGACGCTGGTCGCCCCGAACATCGTGATGGTCGAGCGTGAGCTAGGCGTCGACCCGACCGACTTCCGGCGCTGGGTGTGCCTGCACGAGGAGACGCACCGCACCCAGTTCACCTCGGTTCCCTGGCTGCGCCCGTACGTGCAGCGGCAGATGACCGACTTCCTGCTGGCCTCGGATCTTGATCCCGCCTCGATACTGAACCGGCTCAGGGCGGCTGCGGACGCGGTCACCGGAGCGGTGCGCGGCGGCGACGGCGGCAGCCTGATCGAGGCGATGCAGAGCCAGCGTCAGCGCGAGATACTCGGCCGGCTGACCGCCGTCATGACCCTCGTGGAAGGCCACGGCGACTACGTGATGGACGCCGTCGGTCCCGCGGTGGTTCCCTCGGTCGAGCAGATCAGGTCCAAGTTCAATGCCCGCCGGACCTCGGGAAACCGGGTCGAGCAGGCGATCCGCCGCATCCTCGGCATCGACCTGAAGATGCGGCAGTACCAGCAGGGCGCGGCGTTCGTGCACGCCGTCGTCGCGGCGGCGGGGATGGAGACCTTCAACCGGGTCTGGACCTCGCCCGAGACGCTCCCGACGAAAGACGAGTTCACCAGCCCGCAGCTGTGGCTGGAGCGGGTGGCCGGGTCCGGGCTACACGGGCCTGGGCTTGACGGGCCTGGGCTGGACGGCACGGGCCAGCAGGCCGGCTAATCCGCCGTGGGCCCCGATCCGGCGGTGGCCGCGGTCAGGCTCGGAGTGCGGCGCAGCCTGGCCGGCCTGGAACCCCGCGCGCTGGTACTCGCGGCGTGCTCGGGTGGTCAGGACTCGCTGGCCATGTCGGCGGCCCTGGCGTTCGAGGCACCCAGGCTCGGCCTGCGCGCGGGCGCTGTTACCGTCGATCACAGGCTCCAGCCAGGCTCCGCCGAACAGGCTGAGCGGGTCGTCGCCGCGCTGCGCGGGCTAGGCCTTGATCCGGTCCACTGCCTGCGGGTTCAGGTCGCCGCGCGCGGCACGGCCGGGCCCTTTCCCGGGCCGGAGGCCGCTGCCCGCCAGGCGAGATACGCGGCGATCGAGGCGGCCGCGGTGGAGTGCGGGGCGGCGGCGGTCATGCTCGGCCACACGATGGATGACCAGGCGGAGACGGTGCTGCTCGGGCTGGCCCGCGGCTCGGGCGCGCGGTCGCTGGCCGGGATGCAGGGCGCGTCCGGGCGCTACCTCCGCCCGCTGCTCGGCCTACGGCGCCACCAGACCGGTGCCGCGTGCTCGGCCCTGGGCCTTGAGCCGTGGCAGGATCCGCAGAACTCCGATCCGGCGTACGCCAGGACGCGGGTCAGGCAGCAGGTGCTGCCGGTGATGGAGGAACTGCTCGGCCCGGGGATCACCGAGGCGCTGGCCAGGACCGCCGACCGGCTGCGGGCCGACGCGGATGCCCTGGACGCCCTGACCGACGAGGCGGCCAGGCGCCTGATGCCCGGCTGGGCCGCGCCGGCCGGCGATGGCGGCGGCGTTGAGGAAGCGGGCGGCGATGGGGAAGCCGGTGGTGACGGGCGGACCCCGGACGTCACGCTGGAGGTCGCGGCCCTCGCCGGGCTTCCGGCCGCGATCAGGACGCGGCTGCTGAAGCGGGCGGCGATAGCCGCGGGTGCGCAGGCCGGATCGCTCAGCTCGACGCACGTGACCCAGCTCGACGCCCTCGTGACGTCCTGGCATGGCCAGCGGGGGCCTGATCTGCCGGGCGGAATCCGGTGCCAGCGGCGGTATGGCAGGCTGCAGTTCACGACCCGACAGTGAGCGCTCGCTCCGGGGAACAGTGAGCGGCAGCGTGGCGGCCCTGGCCGACACGCTCGCTCCGGAAAACACCGAAACGGAGACCGCGTTGGACGCCACTGACATGGGTGCGGACCTGCTCGAGGTGCTGATCACGGCCGAGCAGCTGCAGGCCAGGATCGCCGAGCTGGCGGCGCAGATCGACGCCGATTACGCCGGCCGCGAACTTATCCTGATCGGCGTGCTCAAGGGAGCGGTCATGGTGATGGCCGACCTGGCCCGCGCGATGCACCTTCCGGTCAGCATGGACTGGATGGCGATCTCGTCATACGGATCGGGGACCACGTCATCGGGCGTGGTCCGGATACTCAAGGACCTGGATGCCGACATCAGTGGCAGGCACGTGCTGGTCGTCGAGGACATTGTCGATTCCGGGCTCACCCTGTCTTACCTGGTACACAACCTGCGATCGCGGGATCCGGCATCGGTGCAGGTCTGTGTGCTGCTGCGGAAGCGGGCCGCGGCAAGGATGGCGGTCGACGTCGCCTACACGGGGTTCGAGATCAACGACGAGTTCGTGATCGGGTACGGACTCGACTACGCGGAGCGATACCGGAACCTCCCGTTCATCGGCACTCTCGCCCCGCATGCCTACGCAGACAACGGTTTGGTTGCCGACTAGGGGAACACATCAGAAGTTGAATAGCGTTTAGACGGGGTAGAGGCGGAGCGTAGGGCATGCGGCTTCCTGAAGTGCCGCCTACGTGCCGGTGCGAGCCGGCGCGGTGTACCGTCGGTTTTCTCGCGTCAAGCGCGGGAGAGAGGGAATACCGCGCATGGAATGCTCGGACGTACTGCGCTCCTGCCGGACGGCGGCGGGACACGAGGCTCGGCAGGAGGTACCGGCCCGGCTCGCCTGGGCCGCTAATCGATGGATCTGAAGCGCATCTTCCGCAGCTGGATGCTGGTCATCCTGCTCGTCTTCGTGCTGCTCGTCGTAGTGCTCAAGTTCACTGGCTCGAACCAGTACCACGAGGTGCAGACCTCGCAGGTGATGCGGCTGGTGAACACCGGGGGCGTGAAGTCGGCGACCTTGAACGTCCCGACCCAGGTGGTCCAGGTCACCACTCATAACGGCCGCAACCTCGAAGCGACGTGGGTCGGCAACCAGGACAACCAGATCACCAGGGCGCTGCAGAAGAGCGGCACCGCGTACGACGTCAAGGACCCGCAGGGGAACTCCCTGCTGAACGTGCTGCTCGGCTGGCTGCCGTTCATCGTCATCTTCCTGCTCTTCTTCGTCTTCATGAACCAGATGCAGGGCGGCGGCTCGCGGGTCATGAACTTCGGCAAGTCCAGGGCGAAGCTCATCACCAAGGACACCCCGAAGACGACCTTCGCCGACGTGGCGGGCGCGGACGAGGCGATCGAGGAGCTCGAGGAGATCAAGGAGTTCCTCCAGACGCCGGCCAAGTTCCAGGCCATCGGGGCCAAGATCCCCAAGGGCGTCCTGCTGTACGGGCCGCCTGGAACCGGCAAGACGCTGCTCGCCCGTGCCGTCGCCGGCGAGGCGGGCGTGCCGTTCTACTCCATCTCAGGCTCGGACTTCGTCGAGATGTTCGTCGGCGTCGGTGCGTCCCGGGTGCGCGACCTGTTCGAGCAGGCCAAGGCGAACGCGCCGGCCATCGTGTTCGTGGACGAGATCGACGCCGTGGGCCGTCATCGCGGCGCCGGATTCGGCGGCGGGCATGACGAGCGGGAGCAGACCCTGAACCAGCTGCTGGTCGAGCTGGACGGCTTCGACACCAAGGGCGGCGTGATCGTGATCGCCGCCACCAACCGGCCGGACATCCTCGACCCCGCGCTGCTGCGCCCGGGCCGGTTCGACCGCCAGATCGTCGTCGCCCAGCCTGACCTGGCCGGCCGCAAGGGCATCCTGCGGGTGCACGCCAGGGGCAAGCCGTTCGCGCCCGACGTGGAGCTCGACATGATCGCCCGCCGGACGCCAGGTTTCACCGGTGCCGACCTGGCCAACGTGATCAACGAGGGCGCGCTCCTCACCGCGCGCGCCAACGAGACCCAGATCACGATGTACTCCCTCGAGGAGGCGATCGACCGGGTCACCGCTGGACCGAAGCGCAAGAGCGTGCTGCTGTCGGAGAAGGAGCGGAAGATCATCGCCTACCACGAGGGCGGTCACGCCCTCGTCGGGCACGCGATGCCGCACGCTGACCCGGTGCACAAGATCACGATCATCCCGCGCGGCCGTGCGCTCGGCTACACCGCCTCCGCGCCGTCGGAGGACAAGTTCCTGGTCAGCCGGGCCGAGATGATGGATCAGCTGGCGATGCTGCTCGGCGGGCGGACCGCGGAAGAGCTGGTATTCCACGAGCCGACGACGGGCGCGGCCAACGACATCGAGAAGGCGTCGCAGATCGCCCGCGGCATGGTCACCGAGTACGGCATGAGCGAGCGGCTCGGTGCCCGCAAGTTCGGCACTGGTGACTCCGAGCCGTTCCTCGGGCGCGAGATGTCGCATTCGCGGGACTACTCGGAGGAGATCGCCTCGGCGATCGACGACGAGGTGCGCCGCCTGATCGAGTCGGCGCACGACGAGGCGTGGGAAGTCCTGGTCCAGTACCGGGACGTGCTCGACCACCTGGTGCTGCAGCTGATGGAGCACGAGACGCTGTCCAGGAACCAGGTGCTCGAGATCTTCGCGCCCGTCCAGGAGCGGTCGACTCGCGGTTCCTACACCGGCTACGGCAAGCGGATGCCGTCCGACCGGCCGCCGGTCCTGACGCCCAAGGAACTCGCCCTGACCGCGGCCAGCGACGGCAAGGAGCTGCCGCTCGGCGGTAACGGGCAGGCGCCCAACCTGGCCAAGGGTGGCTACTCAGGCGGGATGCCGGCTTCGATGAACGATCCGTTCGGCGTCGACCCGATGCCTGGATCGTTCGGCAACGGCGGTCACGAGCCTGACGACCGCGGCACCTCGCACTGAGTCCGCCAGTCCTGTGAGCGGGCCAGTCGACCTCACCCGCATCGAGCGGGCCGTGCGCGAGATCCTGCTGGCGATCGGCGAGGATCCCGACCGGGATGGCCTCAAGGACACCCCTGGCCGGGTGGCGCGGGCTTATGCGGAGCAGTTCGCCGGGCTGAGCCAGCATCCGAAGGACGTGCTTACCACGGTCTTCGATGCCGAGCACGACGAGATGGTGCTTGTCCGCGACATCGAGATGTTCTCGACCTGCGAGCATCACCTGACGCCGTTCTTCGGTCACGCGCACGTCGGATACATACCGAACGAGCAGGGTCAGATCACCGGCCTGTCCAAGCTGGCCAGGCTGGTCGATGTCTACGCGCGGCGCCCGCAGGTGCAGGAGCGGATGACAAGCCAGATCGCCGACTCGCTGATGGAGGTGCTCGAGCCCAGAGGCGTTATCGTGGTGGTGGAGGCCGAGCACTTGTGCATGGCCATGCGTGGCGTGCGCAAGCCTGGAGCCAAGACCGTCACCTCCGCCGTCAGGGGCTGCTTCCGCAGCTCGGACGGAACGAGAGCGGAGGCTATGAGCCTGCTAATGGCCCGCCGTTAGCAGCTAGAACGGATTCGTCCGCAAGCGCAGTCCTTTATGGCTACGCTGTGCCCCGTGACTCGGGGCCGCACATACATGTCGGAGATGACGGACCTAACCGGGCCAGGACCGGCAGAGCCTAAAACCGGATCGAAGCAGCGGCCTGACGGGCCGGCTGCCGGTGAGCCGACTCCGGAGCGGGCAGGTGCCGACCGGGCCGGCGGCGCGCGGCCGGTCGATCGCCGGCAGCAGCGGCGGTGGGTACCGATCATCGCCGGCTGGCTCATGTTCCTGGTGGGACTGGCCGACATCGTCCTCGGCGTGACCGCTCCCGGCAGCCATCTCCATGCCAGGTTGCAGCGGCTGCCCGTGGTGGTCCCGGGCTCCGTAGCCGCGCTGACCAGAACCGCCGATATCATCATCGGCCTGCTGCTGCTGATGCTCTCTCACGGGCTGCGGCGGCGCAAGCACCGGGCCTGGCAGGAGGTCATGGCGCTGCTGGCGATCAGCGCGCTGATCAGCCTCGCCCACTCTCTCTACCTCATCCACGCGCACCGCGACATGGCGGTGGGAATCGGCATCGGGTTCGTGGTCCTGGTGATGCTGATCGCCGGGGGATACCACTTCCGCGGCGAGTTCTACGCCGTCGGTGACCCCCGTACCCGGTGGCGGGCGCTCGGCGCGCTCGTCGGCCTGCTGACGGCCAGCATCGCCATCGGCTTCGGTTACCTGGCTGCGCCGGCCGGAGTGCCCGCGGGCTACTCCTCTGGCCAGCGGCTGGAGTCCGCGGTGGTCGGCCTCGTCGGCGTGAGCGGACCCGTCCGGTTCGGCCCGCATGACGTGCGCGGCGATTTCTTCTATCTGCTGATGGGTGCGCTCGGCTTCGTCACCGTCCTGGTGACGGCCCAGCTGTTCCTGCGGCCGGCCAAGCCCGAGGGTCGCCTCGACGCCAACGACGCCAGCCAGATCAGGGCACTGCTCGACCGGCATGGCGAGTCGGACTCGCTCGGCTACTTCGCGCTGCGCAACGACAAGAGCGTGATCTGGTCGGCGACGAGGAAGTCCTGTATCGGCTACCGGGTGCTCTCCGGGGTGATGCTCGCCAGCGGCGATCCGCTCGGTGACCGGGAAGCCTGGCCCGGCGCGATCCACGCGTTCCTGGACATGGCGGCCAGGCACGCCTGGGTCCCCGCGGTCGTCGGCTGCAGCGAGCAGGGTGCCGAGACCTGGTGCCGGAACGGCGATCTGACCGCGCTCGAGCTCGGTGACGAGGCGGTCGTGAATGTCGCCGACTTCTCGCTCCAGGGCCGGTCGATGCGCAACGTCAGGCAGATGGTGACCAGGGTGTGCCGGGCCGGCTACGTCGCCGAGGTCCGCCGGGTGGGCGACGTGCCGGCCGACGAGATCGCCAGGCTGGTCAGGCAGGCAGACGCCTGGCGCGGAAACCCGACCGAGCGCGGCTTCTCGATGGCACTCGGCCGGATCGGCGGTCCCGGCGACGAGCGGTGCGTGATCGCGACGGCGATCCAGGACGGCGTGCTCAGGGCGCTGCTGCATTTCGTGCCGTGGGGCCAGGACGGGCTCTCGCTCGACCTGATGCGGCGGGACCGGTCGGCTCAGCCGGGCCTGAACGACTTCATGATCGCGGAGACGATCAAGAGCGCTCCCGATCTCGGCGTGGCGCGCATCTCGCTGAACTTCGCGGCGTTCAGGGCGGCGCTCGAGCGTGGCGAGCGGATCGGCGCTGGCCCGATCACGCGGGCCTGGCGCCGCGTCCTCATCTTCATGTCCAGGTGGTTCCAGATCGAGTCGCTCTACCGGTTCAACGCGAAGTTCGCGCCCGTCTGGGTACCCCGGTTCATGGTCTTCACCTCGACCAGGGACGCGGTCAGGGTCGGCCTTGCCGCCCTGGAGGCGGAGGCCTTCCTGGTCTGGCCCAAGGTCGAGGCGCGCAGGATCAGGCGAATACTGCGCAATGCCCTGACGCCGGCCAGAAAGGCCTACCCGCGCCGGCCGGGCGTCGCTGACTAGCTGCGTCCCCATTCTAGCCCCGACGCGTCCGGCTTGTAGATTACGCCCATGGCCGGTCCTGCTGTCAGCCCCGCGGGTCTGCCCGCCGCGGCCAGGTGCCTGGTCATGGGCGTGGTCAACGTCACCCCGGATTCCTTCTCCGACGGAGGAAAGTGGTTCGGGCCTGACGAGGCGATCGCGCACGGGCTCGAGCTTGCCGCCAGTGGCGCCGACATCGTCGACGTAGGCGGCGAGTCGACCCGGCCAGGTGCCTTGCGGATCAGCGAAGACGAGGAGCTGCGCCGGGTCGGCCCCGTGGTCGCGGCGCTGGCCCGGGCGGGCGTGATCGTCAGCATCGACACCATGCGCGTCCGGGTCGCCGAGCAGGCGATCGGTGCCGGAGCGCGGCTGGTCAACGATGTGAGCGGCGGCCTCGCCGAGCCCGGCATGGCCAGCCTGATTGCCGAGGCTCAGGTGCCCTACGTCGTCATGCACTGGCGCGGCCACAGCATCGACATGCAGGACAAGGCGATCTACTCCGACGTCGTCAGGGAAGTGACCGCCGAGCTGTCGCAGCGGGTGCGGGCGCTGACCGCCGCGGGCATCGACCCGGCCCAGCTGATCGTGGATCCCGGCCTGGGCTTCGCCAAGCTCCCGGCGCACAGCTGGACCCTGCTGGCCAGGCTGCGCGAGCTCTCCTGCCTTGATCATCCGGCCGCTCCCTTTCCCGTGCTGGTCGGGGCGTCACGCAAGGGCTTCATCGCGCGGCTGCTCGAAGCGGGCCCGGACACGCCGCGCCCGTTCGCGGAGTGTGACGACGCGACCGTCGCGCTGACGGCCTACGCCGCCATGGCCGGCGCGTGGTGCGTGCGGGTTCACTCGGTGCCTGGCAATGCCGACGCTGTCCGGATCGCGGCCCGACTGGAAGAGGAACGCCCATCATGAATTTCCTCGACCGCATCAGCCTGTCGGGTCTGCGCGCCTACGGATATCACGGCGTGCTGCCGGCCGAGGGGGAGCAAGGGCAGGAGTTCATCGCCGATGCTGTGCTCTGGCTCGACACCAGCGCGGCAGCGGCGGCCGATGATCTGTCGCGCACGGTCGACTACGGCGCGCTGGCCGGACGCCTCGCCGAGATCATCTCCGGCGAGCCCGTCGCGCTCATCGAGACGCTCGCCCAGCGCCTGGCGACCGCGTGCCTGGCCGATGGGAGGGTCAGCCACGCCGAGATCACGGTGCACAAGCCGGACGCTCCGGTTGGCGTGCCGGTCAGGGACATCAGCGTGACGATCCGGCGGAGCAGGACATGACGGGGGAGACACCCGGCCCGGCACCAGCGACTGTTGCCCGGCGCGAGATCGTGCTCGCCCTCGGCAGCAACCTTGGTGACCGGCTGGCGAATCTGCAGGCAGCCATCGATGCCCTGTCAGCCAGCAGCGGGATCACGGCCGTGGCCGTCTCCGGGGTCTTCGAGACCAGCCCGTTGGGCGGGCCTGACCAGCCCGATTACCTGAACGCTGTGCTGCTCGCGGTCAGCGGGCTCCCCGCCAGGGCCGTGCTTGACCGATGTCAGGCAGCCGAGCAGGCGCGCGGCAGGGTGCGCACGCTCCGATGGGGGCCGCGTACCCTTGACATCGACATCATCGCCTGCGGCGACGAGGTCAGCGACGATCCAGTGCTGACGCTGCCGCACCCGTGTGCCCATCAGCGCGCGTTCGTCCTTGTCCCGTGGCACGATGCCGATCCTGATGCGAGGCTGCCCGGCTTCGGAGCCGTCGCGGGTCTGCTCGCTCAGGCTGGCGAGGACGGCGTCAGGCGGCGGAGCGACCTCAGTCTGGCTGTCGGACGGCAGGCAGCAGCGAATCAGGGCGGGTGAGGCAGTCAGATGCAGCCGACGAAACCATGGTCGCTGCTGGCCATCGCCGCGGTCAGCGCGGCGCTGGCCTGGATCGTCGTCCGGTTTACGTTCAGTAACCTGGCGCCGCTGCCGTGGACGGCGGTGCCCGCGCTCATACTGCTGGCGATCGGCGAGTTCGGATTCGGGCGGAACCTCGGGCCGCGCCTGCATGGCCAGCCAGGGGCCAAGCCGATCCAGCCGATGGCGGTGCCGAGGGTGGTCGCGCTGGCTAAGGCGAGCTCAGCGGCCGCGGCGGCCATCGGCGGCCTCGCGCTCGGGCTGCTGATCTACACGATTCCGTCGCTCGGCAGGCCCGTGCCAGGTCACGACGCCCTCGCCTCGGCCGCCACCATGCTGGCCGCGATCGTGCTGGTACTGGCCGCCCTGTATCTGGAAAGGGCGTGCCGGGCACCGGAGCCGCCCGAGGACGAGGACGACCTGCCGATGTCCAACGGCCACCGCGGGCGCCGGTCCCCGTGAGGTCTGGACCGAGCAATGCGAGATGACGACCAGCAGTCGGCGGCGGGCTCAGCCGCCGCCGATGCGCCGCACCCGGCTCAGCTGGCAGTTGGTGTCGTGGGCGCCGGGCGGGCGGGCACGGCGATGGCCGTGGCGCTCACCAGGGCGGGTCATCGCGTCGTCGCCGCGTCGGCGGTGTCGCAGGCATCGCTGAGCCGGATCAGCCGGAGCCTGCCAGGGGCGCGCGTCGTCCGCCCCGAGCAGGTCGTGGAGGCGGCTGACCTCGTGCTGCTCACGGTCCCGGACGACGTGCTTCCCGACCTGGTGACCGGGCTGGCCGCGACCGGGGTGCCGATGGGTGGCCGGCTGGTCGCGCATGCCAGCGGCCGGCACGGGCTCGCCGTCCTCGACCCGGCGGTTCGCGCCGGGGCGCTCCCGCTCGCCCTGCACCCGGTGATGACCTTCACCGGCCGGGCCGACGACGCGGACAAGATGGCAGGCATCTCGTTCGGGGTGACCGCACCGGAGCCGCTGCTGCCAGTAGCCGAGGCGCTCGTGGTCGAGATGGGCGGAGAGCCCGTCTTCATCGCCGAGGACAAGCGCGGCATCTACCACGCGGGCCTGGCCAGCGCGGCGAACCATCTCGTCACCCTGGTCGTGCAGTCCAGCGACCTGCTCACCAAGGCGGGAGTGCCGGACCCGGCCAGGATGCTCGGCCCGCTGCTCGGCGCGGCGCTGGAGAACGTGCTGGCGCTCGGTGATCTGGCGCTGACCGGGCCGGTCGCCCGTGGCGACGCGGAGACCGTGGCCGCTCACGTCGAGGTGATCGCGGCCGCCGCGCCGCAGGCGCTCGGTGCCTACCTGGCGCTCGCGAGGCTGACCGCGGACCGGGCCCTGGCCGCCGGTACCCTCAGCTCGGCCGACGCCCACCGACTGCTCGGCGTGCTGTCGGGGCCGGCCGCGTGATCCCGATGCTGGCCAGGACGAAGAATGGCCTCGCGGTGGCCCGTGCGACCCTGCGGCCGCCCGTGGTCCTGGTGCCGACCATGGGCGCGCTGCACGACGGGCACCGGGCTCTGCTCAGGCGTGCTCGCCAGATCGCCGGGTCCAACGGATCGGTCCTGGTCTCTGTGTTCGTCAACCCGCTGCAGTTCGGAGCCGGCGAAGACCTCGACCGTTACCCGCGCACGCTCCGGGAGGACATCGCCATCTGCGCTGAAGAAGGCGTGAGCGTCGTCTTCGCTCCGGGTCATGAGCAGATGTACCCGGCCGAGCAGATGATCACCATGCAGCCTGGTTCGATGGGGGACATCCTCGAAGGCGCCTTCAGGCCGGGGTTCTTCGACGGCGTGCTGACCGTGGTGCTTAAGCTGTTCAATCTGGTCAGGCCGGATGTGGCGGTCTTCGGAGAGAAGGACGCGCAGCAGCTCGCGCTGGTACGCAGGATGGTGGCCGACGTGAACCTGGCGGTCCAGATCGAGTCTGTCCCGACCGTTCGCGAGCCCGACGGCCTGGCGATCTCCAGCCGCAACCGCTACCTGTCGCCGCAGGAGCGGGTGAGTGCGCTCGCCCTGTCCCGGGCGCTGCGAGCCGGGCAGGCAGCCGTCGCCTGCGGTCCGGCCGCGGTGCTCGCCGCGGCCCAGGAGGAACTGGGTGCCGCGGGCCGCACCGACCCGCCGCTGGCGACCGACTACCTCGTGCTGGCCGACCCGGCCACCTTCGCGGCGATCCCGGCGGGCCACGCCGGTGCGGCGCTGCTGCTGGCTGCGGGCACCGTCGGGAAGACCCGCCTGATCGACAACGTGCGGCTGTGCTTCGAGGCTGCGCCGTGAC
>OCZU010002406.1_pt1 | contig 11949 bp, 14 predicted proteins | sample 1539001 | NCBI WGS metagenome assembly OCZU01 (sample SAMEA3539306, study PRJEB22396) | soil metagenome | biome: tundra; feature: field; material: soil | place: USA | collected 2010-05 | depth 0.15 m
CCTGGTCCGATGGGAATTTTACGCGGCTAATTTTCTCGGCTTTGTGCAACTCGCCTCCGTTACCATTCTACTTACGCGATTTTGAGATAGGTTCTAGTTAAACCGCCAAAAAATGCATTCACCTCCTGCCTCTATCGCAGATGCCGTTTCCCGTGAGCTTCTAGGTGAGCGCGTCCTTTGGGCAGCCTCGCCGGATCGCTGGGCATACGCAAGCAGATACTGGAAGACCGCTTTGTTTGGAATCCCGTTTGCGGCCTTCGCAATTTTTTGGACGTACCAAGTCAGCCACATACCGGCAAAAGGCGGTCAGGGGTTCGCGGTCTTCTTCCCGCTCTGGGGCTTGATGTTTGCGGTCGTCCGTTGCAGGGTACGAACGTGTCTCAAGCGGTGGCGTTGGAGGGAGCATCATTTTTCAGAGAATCGCCGATCGTACTGGCAGGGGCACACGGGTCAAAGAGATTGGGTTTATTGGCCTGCCGGAATACGCAGGCGCGGAACAGGCGCTCAACATGTTGGTGGCAAGTGGTGCCGCCTAACAGGCGGTCCCAGCCCACGTTCACGCCTCACAGACAACCGTCACAGCTGTGGGTCAACACCGACGGTTCGGCAGGCGATCTCAGTGATGTGACCCGGGTGTCAGGGATTTGGTGGACAATCAGTCGCATCTCGGCCGAGGCTGTAAAAACAAAACTGACCTCGTTGTAAATCAATTCTACGAAATTCAAACTTCGAAATCTCGTAGATTTGAATCACGCTTTGGGTTTTTTTCCCCGTTTCGCTCAATTTGCAAAAGCGTCGAGGGTTTTTACACAGCCTCGGTCGATCCGAGACAAATGACCGGATCCGGCGACCGGCGGCCACGAGCGGGCGCTGGGGACACCGAGTGCGTCGCCCGGGAACGGAGGTTTGACATCACGGCGCGCTGAGTTCGGCGCGGGTCTTGGTCAGTCCCGATCCGGCGCTCCCTGCGGAAATAGCTTACGGTATGGACGCGCCTCATTAACCACACGACCGACAGACGGCCTGGCAAGAACACGGCGGCGGTAGGCAAGAAGGCTCGGGAATTGGTTGCCGATCGGATGCACCCAATCCGCGTAGAAAAGCGCAGGGGCGCCGGAACAATCCGCCAACGAGAAGCTGCCACCGGCCGCCCAAACTTGAGGGATGAGCCGCTCCTCCAGCCATCCATACGCAACGTCCAGCATCTTCCTCGCGTCGGCGACGCCTTTGGCATCGCGCTCGCTCTGAGCACGCATTCGATCGGAGACCAGCGTTTGCATCGGAGTCATGACATAGTTATCGAAGAACCGATCTATGAAGCGCACCTTTAGGGCCGCATCGTCGTTCTCCGGTATCATTTGCGTCGTTCCGGGATGACGCCGCATTAGGTATTCCACGATGATACTGGATTCGACAACCGTTGTTTCGCCGTCGCGGAGAAGCGGAAATTTCTTGATTGGCCAAAGCGACTCTAGTTCAGCCCAGCCCGCCGCATCCGCGACCAATCGATAGCTGAACGGTATCGAATTCTCGTACAGGGCGATCAATGCCTTCCAACAGTAGGCAGCGAACGGGTGAGCGTAGAGCGTTAGCGACATGCGGATTGCCTCCTAAATTCTTTGCCCACGATTATTCTGTTGTGGAAATTCTCGGTCGGCGGGTTTCATGTATTACTGAAGCGATTATCCCACCGCATCGAGCAGAATGCTCAATTCAGACGACGTATAGTTGCCCTTCGCCACCGGCCGCGTCGGGTCGCCAATTCCCGGTCAATCTCGCAGCAAACGTCGCTAGAATCGTGGCCGCATAGCCGACGTTCATCGATGCCCGCTTCGGTGCAAACGTGGACGTTGGGGCGGGATAAAGAACTTCCGGCTTGCCGGTTCCGAGCGCGGGTGCCAGACCGCGGCGATCTACTACAGCGTGGCCAAGAGTTTTAATGTGAACAAACCCAAGCCGCTCACCTTTATTACCCACGTGCTGAGCCTAGTCCGTGACATGCGTGTCACGCTGCTCAAGCGCGAAACATTTTTGGCTCCCGTCATCACCCACATCGGATAATGTGCTCTTTAACAAATCTGCAATACTAAACACAGATTATCTGACCAGAACCTCTGCATGGTTGAAGGGCTCTTGGCGTGGGGAAGTGAATTGTGGCACCGAGTTTATTTGTTTGTAAATTTCGACCATTCATGCAGCTCTAGTATCTTCGAGCGACGAAGCCCTTGGCGGCGCGCGTTAATCGCTGCGACTTGAGGCACCTGGTACGTGACGCGGACGAAGTTTGAATGACCCCGGACAGTGCGAACCTGATTTATCGAAAATCATCCCGGAACAGCGAACGGCTACTCGGATTGTACAGTTTGCTCGGCAGCGAGCGCCCCTAGGTGTTCTGTCGTGCTTTCGGGAGTGGCGGAAGGTGGATTCCGCCGTATGACAAGACACTGCGCATAGGCGCCTTGGTGATGGGGTTCTTCCCCGGGATCACGTCGGCACAAATAGTCGCGCAGCCATCGCCAACGAGCGAACTCGATTCCATTGTGGTCAGCTCCGAAAGGCTTTCGGTGGAGAAGCTCATCGACCGCAAGGTCTACAGCGTGAAATCGGACGTGCAGAGCACTTTCGGTTCGGTCGGCGACATTCTCAATGTCATTCCCTCGGTCGATGTGGATTCCGAGGGTGTGGTTTCCCTGAGGGGCGACACCAATGTGTTGATCTTGGTCGACGGCCGGCCGTCGGCGCAATTCTCCGGGCCGTCGGCCGGAGAAAATCTGCTGTCGTTTCCAGCCCGGGACATTGAACGCATCGAAATCATCACGAACCCGCCCGCGCAATATAAAGCCGACGGTACCGCAGGGATCATCAACATCATTACGCGCAAGAAGCGCCAGGAAGGAGTGTCGGGCTCGGTCCAAGGGAGCCTTGGAAGCGGGGGTCGCTCAATTGTCGGCGCCGACGCCAGTTACCATGCCGGGCCGCTGACCGCCTCCATCACGGCGACTTACCGTCAAGATTACCGGCAGCGACTGATTCAGTCGGACTTGTTGGCGCCGGATGCAATGACGGGGCAACTTGTCGACAATCGCAGTTCGATTGACGAAACGATTCACCGCGCAGTTCCACCGATCGCGATCAAGACGCAATATGAGCTCAATGATCGTCAAACCGTAAGTCTTGATGCGAGCCGTACGGGGCGTGCCGGGCTTCGCACCTATACCGAAGTCAACGACAGCAGCGCGCCGCCCGGCGCAATCACCAGCTCCATGGGACGTCTGAGCTATGGGCACGATCGCGAAATCGATTCCGACATGCGCCTCGGCTTTTCCCAGAAGCTGGGGCAGCCCGGTGAGATGCTCGATCTTTCGCTGCATCGAACAGTTTCTCACGATAACGAAGATTACGATTACACCAACTTCGTATTCGTACCGCCTGCCCCGAATTACTACAACAATCTAGGTTTCTACGAAGATCGCAGCACCGATGAATTTGGCGCTGACTACGTACATCCCTTATCGAAGGCCAGCGTCCTGAAGCTCGGAATTGGCTTCGAACAGGACGACTACAGCTACGGTGCCGCCGGAAACAATCTGAATCCAGCAAATGGAGCCCAGGTCGTCGATCCCAATCTCACTGATGATTTCAAGTTCCGCCAACAAATCAGTTCAATTTACTCGAGTTATCAGGCTAGGCACGGAGATTGGAACTGGCTTTTGGGTGTGCGAGGCGAACTCGCCACCACGCTGGCGCGGCAGATGACGGAGAATATCGATACCGACGGCCGGTACCTGCGGGGCTATCCGAGCATCCACGTGGATCGCAGCCTATCCGATCAGTCGACGCTGTCATTTGGAGCGAGTCGAAGGGTGACGCGTCCGGATCCGGATAATCTAAACCCGTATATCGACTACGAATACACTCCAAACTTGCGAGCAGGTAATCCCGAGCTCAAGCCGCAGTTCGTCCAGTCTTACGAAATCGAATATGGCTACGAGGGAAATGGGTTCGCGCGCTCACTCACCGGCTATTACCGCCGCAATCGAGATAGCGTCACCGATATCATCGAAAATATCGGCGAGGGGCTAACGCTTGCGACGAAGACGAATCTGCCGACGAATGATTCCGCCGGCTTTGAATTTAGCTCGCACGGTCACATTGTCCCCAAACTTGCCTACAGCGTCAGCGGCAACCTGTTCTACAGCCAGATCGACGCCACCGCGCTTGGCGCGAGCGGGCTGCAATCGACGACCGGACTCAACGCCAAGCTAAAGATCGACTATCGGCCGACAACCGCCGATTCTGGACAGATCAGCTTCACGCGGACCGATAAGCGCTTGACCCCGCAGGGTTATGTCGCCGCCATCAACATCGCCAATCTCGGATACAAGCGTCGATTGATGGAGGATCTAACCGCCGTCATCACGGTTTCCGACTTATTCAACGGGCAGCGCTACCAGAGATTCGCGACTGCCCCGACGTTCACCGAGCAGTACACGCGCTTCGTTCGCGGTCGAGTCCTCTATGTTGGCGCGGTGTATTCGTTTGGTTCCGACAAAAAAGAAAAGCAGCCGGACTTTGAATACGATAAATGATGATGTGCGATCAATTGCTGAGTGGTACGTGTTTGTTCGAGATGCATATGGTTTCGTTACCTGTTTACGCTATGGTGATCTGGCCTCCTTTGTGTGCGTCACCGAACAGAAGACCGATTTGCACAGTCGCTACGCTTCCCACGGGTAAGAGCAATCCGATGGCGGCATAATGAACGAGACCAAAGACGGTCTGTGGGTGGCATTCGAGGCATTGGCAAAGACGTACCCGCACGATGAGGTGTACGAATGACGGCGGACCTTGCGAGATGGCTAGTGGAAAAACGACAGCGCCGCTCGCAACAGTCAGCTCAGGATTGTCAGCCGCCAAGTAGTCGCCGTGCGAGCAGGGACTGCACATCCCGTCGGCCATCGGTAATAACGTAAATAACGACCTGCTCTCCGACAACGCGATAGATCAGCCTATACGGCTTGAAGAAGATCTGCCGATATTCCTGGTCGCCCAGCGCACGGAGTTCCCTGGGCGGCGTGCGGCGCGTCGGTACAGCCGTCGGGCTGTCGGCAATCTCGAGGATTCGGCTAAGGACATGCTGCGCAGCCCGTGGCGAATCATGCTTCGCTATGTAGGTGACAATGTCCTCCAGATCGTTTTCGGCGTCTTCGGTAATAACGACCTGAAATGACACTAATCCTCCGTCACCGCCAGGGCACGAATTCTGTTGGCGACATCGGCGAGCGGCTTCACCCGACCTTGTGCGACCTGCTGGTTGCCAAGCGCCAGTATTTTTAGCAACGCCAATGTTTCTTGGGTCTCCTCGTAGGACGCCACGTCCTGAATCACGGCTTTCGCCTCTCCGTTTTGAGTGATGACCATTGGCTGGCGCTGATCAGTCAATTCTTGCAGCACTTCTGCCGCGTTGGCCTTCAGATAGCTAATTGGCCTGATTTGCGTTGAATATCGCACCTTGGCTCCCCGCAATAAGTGGTAGGACTAAATATAGCCCTTTAATGGTCTCCTGGCAGGGATGCGTGTTTTGACTGAATCGTCCGGTCCCATAGCGGCCGCTCGCGACCGTCAGCAAGGGGTCGAACTCGGACATAACATGTCAGATCGAGTCTAAGCTAATACACACAAGAGCGGGGCTCAATGACGCCCGCTAGCGCTTATTGCGGCTACGCGGCCGTGCGGCTTCGCTGCGTCTCCTGTTCCGATTCGAGAGCGCTGGCTATCCCCATACACTTCGGAAATTGACTGCATCCCCAGAAATGCCTCCCCGCAAATTTGCCCTGTTTGGCTATTCGATCAACCATTCGCGCCCCACACTTCGGACACTTCGGACACGTCGGCGCCACCGGCCCATTTGGTGCTGCCGCCGCCTGAACGGTCGGTGATGACGCAACAGTCGGAATCGCTTGCGCCGACCCGATGATCTGCTCAAGCCGATCCCCGTCGATGAGTCGAATCCTGCAAGCGCGCGCCAACTCCTTCGCTTCGCGCGAGAATCCCCCGCCGGTGACGACGACGCCGCCATCCGCGCGACGTGCTGTCACGACCTCATTGAGTTCACGGATCACCGTGACACCCACTTGCTGTGTTTTCCAATGCTTACACTGGATCAGAATCCGCTTCTTCGCCTTGGTCGCAATCAGATCGATCCCGCCATCCGGCCCCGATCCGCCCCGCCCATCGACCCGATATCCTTCCCGCCGAAATGCTTCGCAGATCAGCAACTCAAAATCGCGCCATCGCATCGATTTGACCACGCTGGGCGTTTCGTCTTGCGCTATATCGGACAAGCGAATCCAGTGTGACCGCCTGACGAACGAAACCCCGGCAGCGATCAGAAATCCGATCGGAACGATGATTTGTACAATGACCGCGAAAATATAAGCGCCCTGATTGCCGACGTCCGCTGCCGTATCGGCAAGATCCGCCGCCATCGGCGGCCCCTCGAAAGCGGCGGAAACGAAGTGGAGGCCCAGAAACGAAATAACCGCCAGTCCCACGCCGGCCTGCCACGGCATCTTTGTCGCTACCGCCAGTAAGTTCTCAATGAACCGGTCACGCCTCGACATCGCTCGAATTCCTAAGCAATTGATGACCCAGCATTTTTGCCATATCCAGGGCCCAATTACCGCGACTTTAGTCACGGGACGGAGCGATTGGCATCCGCGAACGCCGGCGCCTCGCACCGAATTGGTAGCCGGGAGTCCTGACGGCCTGGTCCATTGGATAGGCTACTTTTCCTACACATCGGGTTTGTCGCTCTGCAACGCTGCGTTAGCGGATTGCCGTGTCCAAAGGCTCATTCCTCTTCATGCTCGCGCGCGTCCTTCTCCAACGGAGCATCGAAGTACCCGAATTCCAAGACCTCCGGAATGTACCGCGCGAGAAATGCCTGCAGCGATCCCGCCTCTTCATATTGATGGACGTGCCGGCATTCGTGCCGAATCAACGGCTCGGAAATACGCCGTTCCACTAGATAAACTCCGTAACCCAGCGTCAATCCGATGGTTCCGGTGCCCAGCAATCCCGCTTGAACTGCTGCCTGCCGCAATTCGTCGTTGTCGGGCAGTGGAATGGCCCCAACATATTTAAGCCGAATGCGCTCCGGATGTTGAACACCAACGGAACGCGCCAATTGCGTTCCCGACGCATCTAGCGCGATCCCGGTTTCTCGAATCGATTTAGATTGATTCTCGGCCCATTCGACGGCGAGCGCGAGTAGCCGCGGCAAGGCGGAGGCTAGTTCGAGGGCGGTGAAGGACGTCATTGCCATACGGAAGTCCGATCTCGCAAAACTATGCCCTAAATAATTCGGGTTGGTGAATCAAATGCTCGTCCCGTCGACGAGAAGTAGCTTCCACCGTAGAATCCGCTTGCCTGTCCCTCGATGAATGTCCGTGCATTCGCCGCCGTAACGGAATCCTTGTTGGCTTCCGGCACTACGACCCGCCACCATCGTCCAGAAGAGCTGTGGTGCTCCTCCTCGATGAGGTATTTGAGCCAATAAGTACCGCAATATTTGCACCGCGCCATCGATACCTCGGCGTGGGTTCGATCATATCCGAGCTCAATACGCTCGTAATCCTCGTAATCGAAGGGAGGCTGATTACATCTACAGCTAATCGGCTTGTTCGCCGGCATGTACTACTCCGGCCAGAAGCGTTCCATTTATGCGCCCCGTAGCTTGTGCTCTCGATCCATCCGCACCGTCAGCACCGGAATCGGCGGCGTCATCCCATGCCGGCGCTCAATGCACCGGCGATGATTTGCGACCATAGTGCGCTGTGTCCAACTCTGGGTAGTGGCGAAAGATGCCCTCGTCGTTGAAGGCGATTCGTCGCGGCGACGCGAGATACGCGGCGATTCGCGGCCGATCTTGAATTCTCGCATGCAGTGCCATGAGTCGCGTATAGGCGCGCGCGGCCTTACGCATTGCGTTCGGGAATGCGTAGTTGAGTCCGGCGATGACCTGAAACATCGAAAGATCGGCATAGGTGAGTTGCGCACCCAGCATATAGCGCTTTCCGGAGACATTCTGCACCAACACTTTCTCGAAGTAGCCTAAGAACTTCGGCAAGCGGTTTTTCACGAAATCCGCGGCGCGGAGGCGCGCCTCCTTTTTCTGGTCTTCGTAATAGAGGCTACCGGCCACTGGGTGATGGGTGTCGTGAATCTCGGCCACAAAATCCGCGATCGTGAGCTGCAGCTGGTGCGTCCAAAGCCGGCCTGCCTCGCTCTTCGGTGCAAGCCTAAGCCGCGGGCCGAGAAATAGCAGAATATTGGCCGTCTGGCCGATCAGGAGCCGCCCGGCCTTCAGAAACGGAGGCGCGAAGGGCGGCGTCTCGGTGCGGCCGGCGAGGAAGCGCATCATGGCTGCGATTCCGGCCCCTTTGCCGGACCCACGCGCGATATCCAGATACTGCGCGCCGCCCTCTTCCATCGCCAATCGCACAAATTCGCCGCGACCCTGAACTGAGGGCCAATAGTAAAGCTCATAAATCATAGGATTCTCCGTTTATATTGACCGCTCGGCGAGCCGACACGCGACTCATCGTCAAATGGCTCTCAGCGCCGTCGTGACTGGTACCCGAGCTGCACGTAGCGCGGGAAGCAGTCCGCCGAGCAAACCCATCCCCAGCGCCCACGCGATGCCGAGCGCGACGAGAGATGGAGTTACCGCAAGTTGAAAGCTGTAGCCGAAGGGACTCGCCGACAATCCGTTGAAAAGAAGCCATGCCAAGACGCTCCCCAACAGCGCCCCGGGCAAGGCCAACAGTATCGACTCGACCAATATGGAGACCACGATTGCGCCGGAACCAAAGCCGATCGCTCGCAATGTGGCGAGCTCGCGGCGCCGCGAGTCAACGATCGCGTAGAGAGAGTTGACGGCGCCCAGCGTCGCGGCAATCGCCATGATCGTACCGACGAAGTAGCTAACGAAGTCCAGGATGGCGTTCAGTTGTTTGAAATCGTCCTCCACCACGTCGCTCTCGTGTTTGGCTTCGAGGTGCAAGCTCGGATTGGCCTTGATGGCGTCGCGAAGTGCATCAAAGTCCGCTGCAGATTGCAGCCTCACCATGACCGAGGCGTAGCTGTTCTGGTGGAACGTGGACATCATGCTGTCAACGTCGGCGTAGACGATACATTGTTGCGCCTGGCCCTCTTCGAAGTGGCCGACGATGGTCCAGTCGTTGCCGTGAATGGGGCGGCGATCGCCAATTTCAAATCCCGTGAATTGGCGCGCGCAGGGGTTGCTCGCGATCAGCTCATGGAGACCCGGCTGAAACATGCGACCGCCCGCGAAGCGTAGCTCCGGTTGGTAGTGGGTCAAGGTTTGGGTGGTTCCCACGAGCGGGAAATAGATTCGGTTACCGGTCACGCGCCTGCGCCCTTCGATGGGGAACATGGACTCGAGGACGACGATCGGCTCTCCTTCGCCACCCTTTCGTACTCCCGGCAGCTGGAGGATGGCGGTGGCTTCGTCCCGGGAGATATTGCTCTGGCCGTATCGCGCGCCCGAAGTGATCAAGACGACGTGATCGGCGCGTACCTCACCCATCTCCTGTCGGCGGGCGCCGGTGCCCATTGCCAGCATGGAGACCAATACGCCGACGGCGCAAGCTACGCCTACGATGATTGTCAGGACGGACGCTGCCCGCTGTGTGACTTCCGATAGGTTCACAGACACGATGGCGAAACATTGTCGGGCGAAATTCATAGGGTGTGGCTAGAGGCGCGCCAGTGCCGTCGCGATGTTCAATCTTGCGGCCTGGACAGCCGGAACCCACGCGCTGACCACTGCGACCAATGCGGCATATGCCAGACCCACCGTGACGACGAGCATCGGCATTGAAAGCCCGGGTACGATCTTTGAGGCCAACGGGAAGACGACCATTGCCAGCGCCAACCCGCACGCCGCGGCTACGATGAAGACCGCCAAGGCCTCGGCGAGTATGAAAAGAAACACGGCACGATCGCTAAAGCCAAGCGTCTTGAGAACCGCGAGTTCCGGCATGCGCTCTCGGGTCGATTGCATCATCATCGTGGCAGTCGCGAACAGCAGCGCCACGAGCACCGCACTCAAGATCGCCCGGATCAGAAAGTTGAGATCGCCGATCGACTGCAGCTGGGACTGGGCCAATTCTCGCAATGATTCGGTTCGCGTTTCGTTAGAGGAGTTCGCGAAGCGCCGGTCGATTTCATCGGCCACCGTCACGGCCAGCTTCGGATCGACAACAGCCACATTGATATGGTTGACGGTGCCCTTTCCGGCGAGGCGGGCTTCATCGAAGTAAGCATAGTTGATCAGGAGGGCATCGCCCGAGGCACCGATGTCGCTGTCGGTGTAGGTGCCCACGACATCAAACGCCCAGTCCGTCGAACCGTTCATTTGTGCCGTGGTGGACATCAGGGGAATGTGATCACCGACCTTCCAGCCGTACTTTTTCGCCAGCGGAAGTTTGATTATGGCTCCGGTTCGTGTCTTCCGGAAAGCTGCGACGGCGTCCGGCGCTATCGTATAAGTGAATGCCGACAGCCAGTTCTCATCGGGGCGTATCGCGACGATGACCATTTTCTGGCTGGGGTTTTGATATGTCGCCAAGGACAATTCCACAGGGACGACAGCTTTCACGTCCGGTATGGACTTGATCTGCTCGAGCAGGCTCAATGGCAGGGAATCGGCCAGGCCTAGGCTACCGTGCACAAGCAGCAGATCGGCGCGCGCCTCGCCGATCACGTGCTCCACGCCGGTTTTCAACCCCTGCAGCACGCCAAATAGCGCGAAGGCGACGCAGACCTGAAGAAAGATCAGCACGGTGCGTCCGGGTTTACGCCAGATGCCGGACCAAATGAGCGGCAGAAATTTCATGAGGTGGTCAGCACGGAGTACCAGTCACGGCCGATGGCCGGAGAATGGCACCGACGTCTCCGAGGGTCAAATCGTGAGGATTCGCCGAAAAGACCGGATATGGCGGGATTGCCCGCTTTCTATTGAGGCTATCAGGCCGCTCCCGCCGGCCCTCTCGGCCGCCACGACGCTGCACGAACACCGCTTGCGTCCGCCGCCTCCGCCGCCTAATCTGCGCATATTGGGACATGTATCCCACCACGAGTTCTGCTGCGGGGCGGACAATCTAGCCTTGTTTCCATCAAGGATGCGATCATGAAACGGCTCTTCGCGCTCATCTGCCTTTCACTGTCTGCATTGCCGGCGTTTGCCACGACCGCATTTTTCACCGGACGCATGCACCAAGTGCAGACCCCAAACCATGAAGTCGGCTGGACTTGCCAATACAACTACGGCGGCAAGACCTTCTGGCGCACGTTCCAGGGAAGCTGCCCCGCGCAGGTTCGCGTCTAATACTCTCGCTGTTCCGATTACGCCCGAGTATTCTCATTCATAATGGACTGCGGCGAGAAAAACGGCGAGACCAACGAGGGACGCCTTGACTAACCGACGATTCTTAATCAGCCTTCCAGCTCCCATTCAATCCGCTTGATACTCGTTACTTCTTCTTCCGCAAACCGCGCGAGAATCTGCGCGTACCCCTCAGCGCCGGCGTGGTAGCTAAAAATCGGCTTCATCGATACGACATCATCTAACTTCCACCAACGAGGCATGTCGCGAAGGGCCTTTGGCATCGTGGGAATGTCCTCGAACAAACAACAGGCAACGCAGGTGCCAAGATCATCCTCAGGACTCGCTCCAGGCGGCTGACGGCAACACCATCCCGCATACGCATAGATGGCCCCAATCAACGCCTCATCACCGTCCGTATAGGCCCTTTCGAACGCATTGGTCAACTCCTTCCAGATAAAATACGGCGTGTCCGCGCGCGAAATCGACTCCGCAAACTGCGGAAAGCGCCGCATCGCTTCATCGCGCCATTCATT
>OCZU010002409.1_pt1 | contig 11943 bp, 11 predicted proteins | sample 1539001 | NCBI WGS metagenome assembly OCZU01 (sample SAMEA3539306, study PRJEB22396) | soil metagenome | biome: tundra; feature: field; material: soil | place: USA | collected 2010-05 | depth 0.15 m
GCGCACTGTTTGTACAGACGGGCTGCGAGACCTCGTTCAATGCGGGGAACGTGCCAAGTACACAGGGACCTTGTTCGGGCGCGGCCGTTTCTTTTGCGCAAGGACGCAACCGTTTCCGCTATCCGAACTACTTCGATACGGATTTCACTGTCATGAAGAACACGAGCCTTGTCGGTCGAGACAAAGTGGTGCTGGGTCTCGGTTTCCAATTCTTTAATTTTTTCAATCACCCAAACTTCGGCCCGCCTGACAACTACAGTTCGGACCCAGGGTTCGGACAGATATCGACGATGGAGATGCCACCGACCAGCATTTTGGGATCTGGCCTGGGAGGCGATGTTTCCCCCCGGATGATCCAACTGAAAGCGCAGATCGTGTTTTAGGAAGGTAGCGGATGATCTTCCATTGCTTTCCGAATTTCGGCGTTGGCGCTTTTCGCTTCATCCACAACCCGAAAGTCGCTGGGATGACGCAACACTTGTCGTGGTGTGCCGTCACTGTGTCGCGTGCTCCATTCGAATTGATGCAACTTCAACAATTTGCGAGTGGCGTCAAAGTCACTTCCGTGCGGGCTGGTTATCGGCAAGTCATTGAGGTGTTTGGCGATTGTAGTCGAGAACCTCTTTAGGCCGTATAACGGCCGATCAGCCGAGTGCTCTTTTAGGGCAGCGATTGATCCGCTCGCCGCTAGGTCCCCGTGCGCCAATTGTGTGCATGATTTCAGGCACAGGGCTGGCGCGGTGCACGTGAGAATCACTGTGATTGTGGCCAGCCTGAAAGATTGGCCGACTGATCGGCCGTCAGTCGCATTTCGCGAATCTGTTTTCCTAGGCAGTACCAAGTTGGTGGTCGGGGCCAGAGTTGCAGTTGCATGTGCGCCCTGTTCCCGCACGCCTTGAAGTTGCCGCTCCCGCTGAGAAAGCTGTTCTTTCGGGACGTTCACGGAGCGTTTAGCCAAATCGTGGGCGGGTCGGGGGTCTAGTACGGTCAAGGTGGAACTGGGAGGGCACCAGAAGTTTTCAACTCTTTGCTTGTCCGTGGCGTCTGTCATCATCACCACCGCACCGTAGCATTCGGAGTCTTTGGTATATCAGATCGGTAATTCGGAAGTAACTAGCGCCTTTTGTGTAGGTTACGGAAATATGCGAAAATATTCGTGTTGATGAAACGAAATATTTCTGCTATAGTCGTGTTGGAGGTTAAAAGGCAATGTCGGACATTTTGGTCTGTACCGAGCCAGAGACTCGGGAAGAAGCTGAAGCCTTTGTGTCGAAATTGGGCGCGCATCCACAAATGTGTTCCATGCGAAGCTTCAAACACTGGCGGGAAAAGGCCAAATTTCTTCTCGTTTATCTCAAAGGACCAGAGCCGTCCGCAACGCTGCGGAGTTGTCTCCGGCAAGTGTCGGATGATCGCTCGCTCCAGGTTCTTGTCTATACACAGACCCACCCTTCCGACGACCATCAAGCGGCGGAACTCGGAAAGATCATCGGTAGGTACCGGCCGCGCAAGACGTATATTTGTTTCAATTCGAGCGAGGTGGAACAGTTCGTTCACGAACGAGTTCGTCTCGGCGGCAAGGAGAAGAAGCGAGGGCTCTTCGAGACCCTCGCTGGTTTGAGGCAGGAGTTGGACCTCACTCAACTTGATGTGGCCAACGCTCTGGACGTGACTACCCGAACGGTACAGAACTGGGAAAAGCTCGGGAGCGGCTCCGAGAGACAGATGCGTGACTTCCGGGAATTATATGAGCTCGCATCCAAATACCTCGGTGGGCACCAAATCGCTGCGTGGATGGATAGCCCCAATGATGCCTTCCAGAAACGGACGCCCCGAGAGCTGATTCGGGAAGGAAAAACGCGGGATCTAATTCTCGAATTTCAACGGTTGCAGACGGGTGAGCCATTGTGAAGCTGCCCGCGGGTTGGCGCGGCGCAATCGATTCCTTGTGTCACGAAGTCAAGCCGTTTGAAGATTCCTGCTTTCGTTCAGTTGAACTAGCCTGGGCTCATCCCGACGATGTGATCAGCGGCGAAGGGACGAAAGCAAAGGGTGGACGTTTTGCCCCTAAAGGAACACGCGCAGTCTATGCCTCGCTTGATGAAGAAACGGCGACACGAGAGGTGACGGCCCGCAAAGCGCGCTTAGGCGGCGAAGCCCAAATCTCACTCAAAGACTATCCCCGTCTCACGTACGTCATTTCCGTCGGAGCGAAACGATGTTTGGATTTGCGAAAAGGGGGAGATGATGCAGTCCTGAAAGAAACGCTTAAGGCCGCACTTGACCCAGATGACCTTGCTTGCGTCCCAGGAAGTCGGTGATTATCTCGGCGCGAAGGGGATTGACGCCATAATTTTCCCTTCGGTCGTGTGTAGCGGCGCGAATGTAGTGGTTTTTCGAGATGCCGGTCCGCCACCGCTCATCGAGATCCAAAACCGGGGCGAGATCCTCAAGGCCATTGAGAACCTAGCAAAGCGAATTACGAAGTAAAGCACCACTGAGTGCTGAGAATATGACACCCGTATCTCGCAAAGCCAGAGATAGCAAGCGTTCTCAAGCACATGGCAGGAAATCAAACGCCGCACGGAATCCGCGACTATGTCATCGCGAGGGTCGGAACGTTTTGTGCTGTGCGATCCGCAGAAGTATTTGGGCTTCGATGGGAGTCCTACCTAGGGGATCGCTTCCTGATTCGAGACTCAGCCTGGGAAGGAAAACTGTTTGAAAACACAACCAAGAAAGGAAAGCGGCATGTGGGCATCGACACAAACACAAAACGGATCATCGAACGGTGGAAGGCTATGAGTCTTGATACCCGTCCGGAGGCGCTAATATTCCCTTCCGAGGCAGGTACACCCTTCGCCAGTCGAAATTGGCTGCAGAGAAACTTGCGACCGATCGGCGCGAGGCTCAAGATCAAGACACCGTTGACCTTCCAAGTGATGCGGCGGACCTTCGGTACTCACAACCAAAAGCAACTGACTCACACCTCACAACATCTCGGCCATCGAAGCACCACCACTACTTCTCGATTCTACGTTGAGGAAGTTCCCGAGGAAGTGAAGGAAATGCAGGAGGGTTACGCCGGGGAAATCGATAGGTGGAAGAATCCTCCCGTCAAGAAGTTGGACCGAACTGGACCGAAGTTCCAAAGAGCTGCGTCCACAAAATACTGATAAACTCTGGTGAGCGCGGCAGGATTCGAACCTGCGACCCATGCCTTAAAAGGGCATTGCTCTACCAACTGAGCTACGCGCCCGCCTTTTACAATCAAGCATTTGCAGAGGCCATCTGAGATGCGTGGGTCCACGTGGGTCCAATCATCGCAATAACCTTGCGTTGTGCTTCCCGCTTCACTGGCATGAGGCCCTGAGTGCAAATGTTCAGCGTTACGCCGGGGTCGGCGTGTCTCAGTGACTCCTGTACCGTCTTCACGTCCTCACCATTCCCTTTCAGGAGTGTTGCAAACGAATGCCTGAATACGTGCCAGCGTACATGCTTCACAATCCCAGTCCTCTTTGCAGCAGGCCGAATGTGTTTCGACATTGCCGAGCTGGGCCACAGCGGTTGCTTGCCGTGTTTCTCAGCGGATGCGAAGACGTAATCCGTGACTTGATTGTAAAGACACTTCCCGCGCCAGTCCAGTAGCAGCGCTACGAGGCTGGCATCCATCGGAACGGGTTTCTGTGATGCTGCAGTTTTCAGTGGTCCAACGTGTTGACAGACAATTGCTCGACTGAGACGAATCTCCGCCGATTTGAAATCAACGTCTTCCCACTTCAGTGCTAGCAATTCAGAGACGCGCAGTCCTGTAACAGCAACAAGAAACGCCATGACGTAATAAACGCCGTCCAGCTCTGCCAGCAGCTTTCCGATTTCTTCTGCTGTAAGGCAGTCTGGCGTGCTCAATCGCTTTGCTGATTGGCGCACCAAGCGTATCGGGTTTCTGTCGGTCCACTCGTGCCGCATGGCGTGGGTGAATAGCGTAGCCATCAGATTCCTGATTTTTGCTCTGCTACCGGGGGCCAGCGGTACGGTTTTTAGCCAGTCCTCAACTCCGACAGTGCGAATGTCCGACAGGGAATGCTCGCCCCACTTCGGCACAATCCAGCCTTTCAAATAAAACCCGTACGCCTTACGCGTGGCAAAAGACTTCTCACCACTGTCTGACATTTCTTTGTGCTGGTAATGGTCCACAAGTTCCGCAATCGTGCGCGGTGTTCCTGTGTCCCTATTGATGGTTGAGCGAAGATGCTCGCAAGCCTTCCACGCTGCCGCCTTGGTTGGTAGTTTTTCAATCGTGCCAACCACAGCTTTGCGCCGTGTTGTTTTGCCGTCTGTCATTTCTCTCCATCGGAGGGTCCAGACTGATGGCCCTTGCTTGCGTTTCTCTCGCCTGATGCTGCCTTGCTGAAAATGTGCTCGCGTGGTTCTCATATTCTCCTTTCGTTTCTCACGCAAGCGAGTTGGCCGCTGTATTGTACCTCGATCCAAGCGTTCAGCGAACTGGCCCGGTAGCGCCAGTACCGCCCAATGCGCACGGCTGGGATTTCACCGCGGCGTGCAAGCCTCTGCACGGTCTTCGGACGGAGTCCAAGGAATTCCCCGGCTTGGGCATCGGATAACAGTGGCTCGAAATGAAGAAATCCGTCGGTCACTGCACTTCTCTTACGCCAAAGAGAGGGTTGCGAAGTCTCAGTCCCATCACACCGCGCCTTGTCTGCGTATTGTTCCGCCTTTTCTTGAAGCGTTTTCCTTCTAGGCGCTCGATGAAGTCCTTTAGTTAGCGTTCCTGCTGGCAGAGCATGAAGCTGCGGATAAGTTTTTGGATGCCCGAGTCTTACAGAAGCTCGGACCTGTTGGTGCAATACGGGAAACGATCAGAGTTCAAGCCGAAGCCACTCCGGAATATGTAAGCCCTCCCGCTATGGTGTGGTCGATAGATCGGTTTGGGATTCATGAACTGAAGTAATGGCGCACACTTGCGACTTCTGCTTTAGACTTTCGACCTGACTTTTGACTTTTTTCGTGGCCTAAAGCGTACCTACCGCGCACGATCCACGCCCCGTCCAGAATTGGAGGTGTAGCAGTCCGTCAAACCGGAAACGGGGGATAGCTTGGGGGTCAACGGAAAGCTGTTGCTCGTGCCCCATAGGGAAAACCTAAATGCCCTTGACAGCAGTATGCAGTCGTCTATATCTTCGGCCCGCAAGCTTGGTGGGCTGTCCCAACGAGGGGGCTGGGGATCGGCAAGACGGGCAGTTCTCACCAGCTCCTTGCTCCAAATTGGCGGCGTCCGTGCGGACGCACTTATCCACTATTCCTGTTGTGTGCCCGGCGTAAGCGTTACCGTTGCCACATCGATGCCACACATAACCACTTCGCTATTGGCCAAACAACTTCGAGCAACAAGCCTCACTGCTTGCAAGGAGATTCTTTGATGAAAAACCTAGGACGATCAGCGTGTCTTATTGTGCTTGTGCTTACCAGTGCCGTGTTGGGGTGCAGCGACTACGTGGTTAACGGCGCAGAAAAAAGCACCGGCGGTCCCTTTCTTGTGGCCGATCCAGGCAGCAATCTCGCGGAAATGTACAGCGCTCTGACGGCGGTTGGGGGCGGTGTCATTTATCTTTCGGCTCCTGGTTCTTATCCCTGCCCCGGTCCACCACCTTCGAATGTGTCTCTCATTAGCTTGGCGCCGGGCGCGGATGCCAACGTTGCATCCCTGGGCTTCGATGAAGTCACAGCTGGGATCGACACGCAGGTCCACTTCATTGGCTGTTCGCAATGGACGTTGACCAATACCCACAACACGCGCGTGGAGGACGTCTCGTTCGACTTTGCCAACTCCGGGGCCGGGCTGTCCTTCGTTGATTCGCAGTGGAACCACTGGAAAAACGTCACACTCGACAATTGTGGCGACACCACCACCCCGTGCGTGCAGCTTCTAAGCAACGGCGGCGGAAGTCCAGCGGACAACACAGCATTCAACACCCTCGAAGATATTGTCGTGAATCCCAACACTTCGTCGGGGCAGCATGCCACGGCGTGGCTGTTCCAAGGTAGTTCAGCCAGCGGTGGCGGCGCTGTAACCCAAAACAGAATTATTCGTTCCATAATTGCCGGGAACATCCTTTGCGGGTTCGACCAAGAGGCGCTTACCGACAGCAACGTAATTTCGGATGCCCAGCTTTACCAGCAAGACAACACGCTGTCGATCAGTTCTCCCAACTGTTTCAACCTGCAAAATCCTACTGTGGACGTGGATGCGGACGGCTCGGTCTATACCAACGAGAGCATCACGGGCAGGTTTGCCTACACGGCGCGGCTAGGACAGTCTTCAGGCAACCGGATCACTTACACAGACCAGCTCGTGGCGAACTTCCAAATCCTCAGTGGCAGCAACCCCAGACTTTGCATGGACACCAATTCCTTGAATGGCGCGAATGGCGTCGATGTCTACTGCGACGGCCGATTGATGGCGGCCGCAAATCTTAGTTTGCTTTTTCCGTCTGCTTCGCAGCCTGGCGACATTGTGGCAGCCGAAAGCGCTACCGTGGGCAAGATATACCTTGGTACCAGCAACGTAAGTTTTTCCACTGGTGCCGGCGTTCCGTCTGAAAGTTGCACAAACGGTTCTCTTTACACCAACTCCACAGCGTCGAGTGCCTCTACAGTTTTGTATGTTTGCTATGCCAGTACTTGGAACGCAGCGACTGTCCGATGAGGAAGCTTGTGAGTAGTTCAAGACATATCATCGTCCCGCACCTCGGATAGCTTCAAGAACCTTCAAGGAAGCGTTCGGCACCGCGCGGAGCAGTTTTTCGGCTAGGCTCAGGTTAGTTAGCTTCTTTCGCGCTCGACCTCCAGACAACAACGCCCTCTTGAACCGAATGGTAACGCGATGTAGCAGTTTTCCCCTCTGTATAGCTATCCCCCTCAGCCGTTTGTCCCCGCTCTGGGAAGTCCTTACACTTCGGCGGGTGGTGGGTGAACGCACGACGTGATCCGTCACCGCACTAACTATTTTCACCCTGGTGCGCCGCACGGACGATTCGCCATTGTTTTTGACCGGGGGTGGTTTCGGCCCCCCGTCTGTCGGCTGATCGAAGAACCTTGTGACGCGGCTTTGTGACGTAACCGTGGCATCCAAGTGATCCCTTTGTTGCCAGGTGCAATTGCGCGTCACTCTGGTCAACCGTCGCGTGTTTTGCCAACCCGCTCGCGTGGGTCCAACTGTGGGTCCAATTCTTTGGCCCATCGTTCTAAACCAGCGGAAATGCATGCCCGAGCGTTCCGGGGCATGTCCGCCAACTCTCTGAAAGCAAACGATCAGCCCTTCTTAAAAGGGCATTGCGCTACCAACTGAGCTACGCGCCCACAGGGTTCCAATCTAACATATCACCTGTCCCTGAATGCATGGCGTCTGGGCCTGCAGGGCTGCGAAGCAGTTGCTCTTGGGGCGCGCAATTTCAGAGCGCCAAACCCCGGAGCTGGAATAGAATAGCGCTTCGCCAGTCTTGGCCTATGAGCACTCCGACCGAACTCTGGAAAAAGTGGGAAGGACGTGTCGTTGAGGGAAAGTTCCCCCTGCGACAGTGGCTTGGAGGCTCGGACCATAGTGTTGTTTTTCTCACGGAGCGTGCCGGCAAGGAACCGCGGAAGGCTGCAATCAAGCTTATCCCAGTCGACCAGTTGCACCGGGAGAATCTGGACGAAGCTGCTCAGCTTTCTCGTTGGGCCGGGGCCGCCAGACTTTCCCGTCCGCACCTGATTCGACTATTTGAATACGGACGCTGCCAGATCGGCGACACGCGTCTTCTGTATGTCGTCATGGAGTACGCCGAAGAAAATCTGGCGGAGATTCTTCCGCTGCGGCCGCTCTCTCCGGCCGAAGCTTCCGAGATGCTCCCGCCTGGAGCTGAAGCGCTGGCTTCGCTGTATCTGGCTGGTTTTGTGCATGGCCGCATCAAGCCCTCGAACATCATGGCGGTCAACAACCAGTTGAAGATCTCCTCAGACGGACTTCGCAAGGCCGGGGAACACGGCGATGTGCGCGCGCCCGGCGCTTACGATGCACCTGAGGTCCCGACCGTCGGTCTTTCTCCGGCAGCCGACATCTGGTCGCTCGGCGCCACCCTGCTTGCCGTCCTGACCCAGAGCGAACCAAGGTTGAAGAGCGGCGAACCGAAGCCCCCTGCCGTACCGGAAACGATTCCGCAACCGCTCCGTGACATACTGCGGCAGTGTCTAAAGGTTGATCCCCAACAGCGCTGCAAGGCGAGCGATATCCTCAATCAAATCCCACCCGCGCCTCCCCCAATCCCGGCTCCCGTAGTTGCGAAGCTGGTCGAGGCGCATTTGCAGCAACAGCGTTCGAAGCGATGGATCGCGGTACCGATCGTCGTCGCAGCGCTGTTTCTCGCAGCCTGGGTTGGCCGCAAGTTTATAGCTCATTCGCCGCGGGTTCCGGCTGCCGAAACTGTGCCGGCAAAACCTCCCGTCGACGCTCCCGCCGTGCAGCTCCCTGCGGCGCTGCCAGTGAATGAGAAGCCCGCGCAAAATGAGGCGGTCGAGAATCGCCCTGCAAAACCTCCGGCAGACACTCCGGTGACGCAGCCCCCTGTGCCGCTTCCAGTAAAAGAGAAGCCCAAGCCCGCGCAAACCGGGGCAGAACTAAGCAGTGTTCTGGAGCAGGTGCAGCCGGATGTCTCGCGCGGCGCGCTCAACACCATCCAGGGCCATGTGAAAGTAAGCGTTCGGGTTTCGGTGGATGCTTCCGGCAACGTCTCGGAGGCAAAGCTGGTCTCCCCCGGACCGAGCAAGTACTTTGCAAGTCGGGCCTTGTCGGCGGCTCGGCGCTGGCGATTCAATCCGCCTAAGATGGACGGACAACCGACAGCCAGTGAGTGGGTCCTGCGATTTCAGTTTGGGCGGACGTCCACGCAGGTCTTCCCGGCTGAGACCGATCGTTGAACGAACCGGCTCAACCTTCTGCCTTCTCGCTCTTCTTCACCTTCCAAACCATCTGCCGCAGCATACCCAGCAGGAATTCCGCATCTCCCTGTTGCAATCGGAATCGCCGCACCATGCGCCGGACAGCACCCTCGAACGAATCCGAGGTGTTCAGCTTCGGATAACCGCTGGCGCGGAGCACCACCAGCAAGGTCTCATTGATTCTTTCCACGTCGGCTGAGGAGGCGGGACTTCCCTTCACTGGCTTCGCGCGGGCGGCCGGGTCGCGCCTCAATTCGTACAAACAAACTGCCACCGCCTGCCCCAAGTTCATCGAGACGTGTTCCTCGCGAGTGGGTATGTGCATCAGCCAGTGACAGTGGCTCATGTCTTTGTTCGAGAGGCCGAACTTTTCTGATCCGAACAGCAGAGCGCACGGGCCAGATGCGAGATGAGCGCGAATGACGGGAGCCCCCGCGTCCAGCCGCTGTAGTGAGTGCTGAAGGTCGCGATGGCCGATCGCCGTAGTTCCCACCACGAGCGAGCAGTCGGCGACGGCCTCGGCGACAGTTCCGTACTTTTCGGCGCTGGCCAGTACGGCCGCAGCGCCGACAGCGGAACGAGCGCCTTGAAATGCCACATCGTACGGGTTCACCACTCGCAGATGTTGAAATCCAAAGTTGCTCATTGCCCGAGCGGCGGCACCGATGTTGAGAGGGTTGCGCGCGTCCACCAGGACAACGCGCAGATGGTCGAATTCAGCAGAAACAGGCAAGCTGTCTTATTCTACGGCAGCCTTCGCGGGAGCGGTTTGCCGGCCGTTCGACTCGCAACTGGAGCGGAATCCCAGAGCACGCCTTATGCCGCAACCGTTATTACTCCGGGAGTGCAAATGTAAAAACTTTGTCAAAACCTCTGCTACGGCGCGGAAAACAGGGGGAAACGTTGTAAGCTTCACTGGTTATAGGCCATGTGGGGCAATCCTGTAAGCTCTACGCCGATTCTGAAAGACGGGCCTGAACCTTAATGAGGATGGCTTTATGGGTCAAGTCGCCACACCAATGAGCACGGCCAGGTCTGCAGATCCGATGAATTCCACGCGGGCGATGGGGAGAATTCTTGTGGTTGAGGACGATCCCGCTGTTCAGAAGGCACTAAAGCGGCTGTTCGAGTCCGAGGGATATACGGTTGAGGTTCAGACGAACGGCAAGTCGGCCCTGGAGAGCTTCCAGGCAGCTCCGCCTGCGGTCATCATTCTCGACCTTCGCCTGCCCAAGCTTTCCGGCCGTGATGTGTGCAAAGAAATCAAAGCGCAGGCGCCGACTTTGCCGATCGTCGTCCTCAGCGCAACCAGCGATGTATCGGATAAGGTTCTGCTGCTCGAGTTAGGCGCGGACGACTACGTGACCAAGCCCTTCAGCCCTCGGGAACTGTTGGCGCGCGTGCGCGCGGCTCTGCGGCACACGTCGAGGACGGCAAGTGTCAATCTGGTAAGTTTTGATGGCATCTCGATTGACTTCAAGAAGATGGAAGTTCAGCGTGACGGCAAGGTTGTGGTTTTGACCGCGCAAGAATTCAAGACCTTACAGTTTCTGGTGCAAAATGCCGACCGAGTAATCAGCCGGGACGAATTGCTGAATGAGGTGTGGGGTTACCAGAATTATCCTTCCACTCGCACCGTGGACAATCACATCCTGAAGCTTCGCCAGAAACTGGAACGCGACCCCGCCAGTCCCGTACACTTCCGCACAGTGCATGGAATGGGTTACAAGTTCGTTCGCTGAGATTCCTTGTCCCCTTCACCAGAACCCGTCGCGCAAACGTTTCCAGGACATCCCGGGAGCGCACTGGTGCCCCGAACGCGGCTGCGCACGCGCTTTCTGCTCTCCATGGTTTTAATCACCGCCGGACTCACTGCCTTGAGCCTTCTGGTGGTGCGGCACAGCGTGCGCAGCCACGTCCGGGAAGGAATTGCGCAGGATCTTCGCAACTCTGTCACCACCTTCCAGAATTTTCAGCATGATCGCGAGGTCATGTTGACCCACTCCGCGGAATTGGTGGCCTACCTTCCTATCACGCGAGCCATCATGACTTCGCCCGACCCAGCCACGATCCAGGACGCCTCGAAGGACGTGTGGCAGTTGACCGGCAGCGATCTTCTGGTGCTCGTCGACCGCAGCGGCAAGGTGGTCGCTCTCCACACAAAATCAGCCGGCTTTACGCGCGAAGCGGCACAGAAATACTTTGACCGATCCCTGGCAGAAGAGGATTCCAGTCACTGGTGGTTTGGCGATCACCATCTCTATCAGACTTTCGTACAGCCGGTTTACTTCGGCTCCAAAACAGAAGGTCCGCTGCTCGGTTTCCTGATTATCGGCTACGAAATCGATGGCCGCCTGGCTCGCGAGGTCAGCAAGGTTTCGGCTAGCCAGGTCGCCTTCTCCTATGGCGATGAAATCGTAGCCACCACTTTGACGCTTCTTCAGGCTCAAAGCCCGGGTGTGCGCGCGTTGGCCGCGGGATCTTCGCAAAGCATACCCCGGGATGTTGAAGTTGGCGATGAAGATTTTGTGGCTGCTTCGCTCGACCTGTCTGGTGAAAAATCAACCGCTGTCCGCTTGACTGTACTGGGATCCTACGATCAAGCCGCCAAGTTCCTGGATAACCTGAACCGCCTGCTGTTGCTGCTGGGTCTCACGGCCGTCCTGATAGGCAGCGGGTTGGTATTCCTGATCTCGCACACGTTCACTCGCCCGCTGGCCAGCCTGGTGGAGGGCGTTCGCGCCCTGGAGCACGGAGATTTTCACCATCCTCTTGATCCTCGGGGCAGTGACGAAGTCGCGGAACTCACCTCCGCTTTCGACCGCATGCGCGCCAGCCTGCTCAAAACTCAACAGGCTCTGCTGGAGTCCGAGCAGTTGGCCACCATCGGGCGCATGGCTAGTTCGATTTCCCATGATCTTCGCCACTCGCTCGCCGCCGTCGTCG
>OCZU010002410.1_pt1 | contig 11940 bp, 12 predicted proteins | sample 1539001 | NCBI WGS metagenome assembly OCZU01 (sample SAMEA3539306, study PRJEB22396) | soil metagenome | biome: tundra; feature: field; material: soil | place: USA | collected 2010-05 | depth 0.15 m
CGGCCGGGGCGGGGCCAGCCGGCGGTCGCTGGCCGGCGGCCGCCGCCACGGAGACGCCGTAGCCCGGAGACACTGCCCTGCAGACGCCTCCGGGCTTGGCCAGCGGGCACCGCTCCCCGCCTGGTGCAATCAGGCTTGCAGTACGGCCTCGATCTCCAGGTGCAGCGCTACCTTGTCAGCCACCACAACGCCGCCCGTCTCCATCGCGGCGCTCCAGTTCACGCCGAAGTCCTGCCGGTTGATCTCGCCGGTCGCGGTGAATCCGGCGCGCGTGCCGCCGTAAGGATCCGGCCCGAATCCATTGATCTCCAGGGCCAGCGGGACGCTCTTGGTGACGCCTCGCAGAGTTAGCTCCCCTTCGAGCACGTAGCCGTCGCGGTCGGCGTAGATTCCAGTCGACCGGTACGTCATGAGTGAGTGGTTCTCAGCGTCGAAGAAGTCAGACGAGCGGAGGTGCCCATCGCGCTGCTCGCTGCCTGTGTCGATGGAGGCAAGCTCGATCTCCGCCGTCACGGATGAGGCCAGCAGATCATCCGCCGTCACCAGTTCCCCCGTGAACTTTGTGAACTTGCCCCGTACCTTGCTCACCATCATGTGCCGGACGGAGAAGCCCACCTCCGAATGCAACGGGTCGATGGCCCAGGTGCCGGCCACGTATCCGGGGATCGTGTCGATCTGAGTAACGGTCATGTCTCGCTCCGATGATTTTGGTCCTGTCACCGCAGGATCCTTGGCTCTCCGGATCCCCGCAGTTTGGTTGAACAAGCAACTATTATCATCACAACCGCAAACTTGTCAAATGTTCAACTAGCTCGGGTACGCTGGATGCGTGATGACCACGACGCGATGGCTGAGCGCACAGGAGCAGCACTGCTGGCGCTCGTTCCTGAACGCCTGCCAGGCGCTGTTCGGCGAAATCGACGCGCAACTGCTACGTGACTCCGGCCTGCCGCACGGCTACTACGAAATCCTGGTGCACCTGTCGGAAGCTCCCGGTCGTGCGCTGCGGATGACGCAGCTTGCGCAGGCGTCGACATTCAGCAAGAGCCGACTGTCCCACGCGGTCGCTCGGCTAGAGGAACGCGGCCTGGTTGTCCGGCAGATCTGCTCGACCGACCGGCGCGGCCAGATCGCCAGGCTGACCGATGCGGGGTTTGCCGTCCTCGCCCAGGCTGCCCCCGGCCACGTTGACCAGGTGCGCCGGATGCTGATCGGCGCGCTCACGCCGGAGCAGGTCGCTCAGCTCACCGAGATCAGCGCGGCCGTCATCGCGGCCTGCCATGCCGGCCCGCACTCCTCGTGCGCCAACGACGGATTCGCTGACCCGCAGTGCACCGGGCTGGATAGCGCACCAGACGAGAGCACCGACGATGGCAGCTGCGGAGGCTGACGCCCACACGCAGCAGCAGCGTCCAGCACGCCACACGCAGCAGCCGTCGGCATCCTCACAACCCGGCATTCCAGGCGAAACAGGGCTCGCAGGGCTCCCAGCTCCGGCTCCCGGCTCGCCTCCGCGCACCGGTGGCGAGCCGTGCGACGGCCCACCCGTGCCGCATCCCGCCCGGCCGACATGATCGTGGTCGCCAGCCAGCCGCCCGCGCCGGATCGCGACCAGCTGCGCGCGGGCACCGGCAGTCCGCCGCTCGCGCCCGGCGGACCCCGTTCAGAGCGGACCACAGGACGGGAGCCAGCAGCACGAGCGGCCCGCCGCTGCCGGAACGGCGAAAAGTGCCCGTATGCGCCACCAGAAGCCCCCGGCTGTCACTGTCCGTGACTGCGGAGGACTTACCGCGGACGATCCGCCCTGGCCGCGAGCTTCACTTAGTAAGGATTGGGTAGTCACATACCGTGTTAAGTCGACTGATCATATGACTGCAACCAGTGCTAAGTGCGGCAGGTGACCGGCAGAACCTGTCCTGGCGGTCGATTTGCCGGAATTTGATGGTAACGGAACGTAGCGTATGGCCCAAGATAGCGGAACAGCAGCGTTGTCTATGGCCCGTTGCAACCATATTGGCTCACGCTGCAGACCACTGCACGCGCCCCATCGGACCACGCGACCCGCGCGGACCGACTGAACGATGGCTGGCAGCTCCATGCGAGCATGCCTGGCATAGCCTGAGCGGACTATCCTCGTGCTTGTCACGGGGCCGCGCGAGCGGTTGTGCGACGGAACCCGGCTCGGTGGCGTGAAGTGCGGGCAGCCGGCCGGGTGCCTCTGCCCAGCGACGGATGCGAGGGACAGCGAACATGGCGGCGATTCACAAGCCGGTCGCGGTCTGGGTGAGCGTGATTACGAGCCTGGTCCTCGCAGCCGGCCTGACCGGATGCTCCGGCCAGCACCTCTCGGCCCCGCCGATCAAGGTCGCCAGCGCCTACGTGATGCTGCTCAGCGGATCCGGCGATGTCGACGCCTATCTCGTAATCCAGAACTCTGGAGCCGCGGATCGGCTGCTGACAGCCCGCAGTAGTGCCGGGGGCACAGTCATTCTGCGCGGGCTGACTAGTCCGGGACCGACCATCCGGACGGTCAGCGCACTCAGAATTCCCGGTCGAAGCATCGTCCGGCTCGCCCCGACCGGCATCCACCTGGTGATCACCCAGTCCGGCCCGATGCACCAGGGAACCGACGTCACGCTAACGCTGGTCTTCGCCCACGCCGGTACCGTGCGGGTCGCAGCCGAGGTGACTAATCCTCAGCGCGGCGGCAACACCTACTTCGGCCCCTAGCCGCCGTCATCGGCTCGAGATGCTTCGCTGATGCGGTGGAGTGGACCATGGCTGGGGCGCGGCAGGCCGAGCCGAAGCAGCACGACCCTCCGACGTGGTGCTTCCAGTTGTGCCAACTGTGGTTGCCCTAGCATCGCTCGCGATATATCGTCTCTATGTCGGCAGGTTCGCCGACCCGGTGACCGGAGGATCAGATGGCAACACCATCGGGCCTGAGAGTCGGCGATGCCGATCGTGAGGCAGTGGCTACGAGCCTGCGCGAGCATTACGCTGATGGCCGACTGAATCTGGAGGAGTTCCAGGAGCGGCTCGATGCCACCTTCGCCGCGCGGACCGACCGCGATCTGCATCGGATCACGAGCGACCTCCCGCATCCGGCCGCGTTCGCGCCCACCCAGCTCCCAGCCCAGCGACCGGCCGACCGGCACGGAAACGGCCGGTCCAGCCAATCCGGCAGCGGATCGCGTCACCAGTCGCGTCGGTCAGCGGTCGGCGCCTACGCGTATCTGAACTTGCTGTTCATCACCGTCGCGCTCGTCTTCTGCATGTTCGGGCTGCTCGGCGCCCTGATGCCCAAGCCGTTGATCATCCTGCTGGCAATCCTCGCCTTCACCAGGAGAATCGTGCGCCGCATCGTCGGCGGCGGACGATGCGGCCCGCGCGGTCGACGCTAACCGGTCGAGGCACTGCCCCAGCACAGATCCCCGCCCTCTGGGAATCCCCGCCCTCTTGGAACTTCGCAGGGTCGGAGCGAGACCACAGCCGCCGCGCGTCGGGTGAGGCAAGCGGGCGCAAGCCCGCTACGCCGATCCCGAGCGGTACCGGGTCCGGGTCCGGGGGTACTGCTACGCCGATCCCGAGCGGCACCCGGACCCGCGCAACCTTTCCGCTCAGGCCCTGAACGGAGCCCGCAATGGCACGAGCAGGTACCGAAACGCGGGAACGCTCGCACTCTCCGCGTCCGCGCCAGCGGCTTGCTCCGTCTCCTCAGTCCAGGTAATCAAGGCGGGCTTGGCTGGGCTGGTGAATTGGATCCGGATCCGGCCGGCATCTGGCACCACGGCTCCCGCGCCTGCCGCGCCAGCAAGTCCGCCTGCCGAGTTCGTCCCGTCCGCAGCCTCGACTGGCCCCGCCGCCTTGGCGGCCTTAGCCGCCTTGGCCGCCTTCGCGGTCTTGGCCGTCCCGGCCGCCTCGACTATGCCGACCGCCTCGACTGGCCCGGTCACCTCGACTGGCCCGGCCGCCTCGACTGGCCCGGCCGCTCCGCCGGCCTTGGACCGCACAGCGGATCCACCGGCACTAGGCGAGCCGCCGGATCCTGCCGAACTACTGGAACCGGTCAGCGCGGCAGTAGGGCGCGCCATGCTCGCAGCCGCCGTAAGCCCATCCAGCAGGTAGTGCGGATTGAACGAGATCACGGGCTGGTCCCCGGAGAACTCAGCGGCTACCGTGTCCGCAGCCCTCGCCCGGCCCTCGGCATGCGCCTCGATCACGACCTGACCAGCGCCGAACGATAGTTGCACAGGGCCCGCCCGCTCGGCGACCAGCGCCGCCCGGCGGACTGCCTCGATCATGGGGCCAGCGGGTACATCGGCGCAGCAGCCGAATTCGGTCGGGAACCTGGCCTGGTACTTGATGAACTCGCCGGAAATCAGTCGAGCAGTCAGCCGCCGTCCGCCAGCTTCCAGGCTGACCAGGCCCTCCATGCCGAGCGCCACAGCCAGCGGCAGCCCTGGCACCATCGTCCTCGCCACCTCGGTCATGATCCTGGACGGGACCAGCGCGATCGCCTCAACGTCAGGACCGGACGGCACAAAGGCCAGTTCACGGGCGGCGAGCCGGTACCGGTCGGTGGCTACCAGCGTCATCACCGACCCGCTGATGTCCAGGCATACTGCCGTCAGCATCGGCAGCGTGTCATCCCGGCTCGCGGCCGGTGCCACCTGCGCGATGGCGCTGGCCAGCGCTGCAGAGTCCACAGTGCCAATCGGCTCGGGCGACTCCGGCAGCGCCGGATAGTCCCCCACCGGCAGGCAGACGAGACCAAACTCCGCGCTGCCGCAGGCGAGGTTCACCATCCCGGACTCGTCGGAGAAGTCAGCGGGTGACGCCGGCAGGCTCCGCGTGATCTCGGCTAGCAGCCGACCGGGTACGAGCGCCGTCCCCGGCTCCTCAACCTCGGCGTCGACCCGCACTCGTGCCGAGACCTCATAGTCGAAGCAGGACAAGATCAGGCCGTCCTGACCTGCATCAAGCAGCATCCCCGACAGCACCGGAACCACTGGCCGGGACGGCAGCGCGCGAGATACGAACGCCACGGCCTCGCCCAGCGCGTCACGCCCGACCCTGAATCTCACAATCGTCTCCCATCCGCCATCTTTGCCCCGATTCTCGCACTAGCCACCGACACTCCGCCTCGGTCGCCAAGCCAATAGCCATTCCGCCCGCTTGGCGCGCATATTGGGCGACTTGCCCACGATGCCGGGGTCGGCGAAGATACGGCTCACGGTCGGCACGTTCAGCGTTGGCGCGTTCAGCGTTGGCACGTTCAGCGTCGGCACGGTTCGGCGCAGGTGTGGTCCGGCGAGTGCCGAGCTTTCCGGGGCGGATGGCATGTCTGCGATGTAAGGCGTTGCGCAAGCAGCCGGCATCGCACGGCATGCCGCCCGACTCACCCGCGCGGCAACCGTTAACCCAGCCCGCCGCTGTTACACCAGACCATCCGGCGCCGCCGCCAGCGTCGCCTCGATCGCCTTCGCCAGCGCCCGCGCCGTATCGGCAGTCAACTCCACAGCTACCCGCGCAGACGGACCCTGCGCCGGGTTCCTGAAGTCGATGTTGAGCGTATGATCGGCCAGCGCATGAACCGGATGATCCAGGTAAACGCTTGCCTCGCTCAGCGCGAACCAGCCATTCGCGCCCTTGCCGCTGCCTGCCGCCGCGATGCTCTCGGTCAGATAAGTGCACATGGTGTCACCCTCATCCGGCCAGGTAACGGCCGTAGAAGTCCCAGATCTTCGCCCATCCCTGCGTCGCGGCCTCGACCCGGTAGGCCCCGCGGTCGACCGAGAAGAAGGCGTGACCGGCACCGTCGAACGTGTGGAACTCATGTGCCTTGCCGTGCCCGTCCAGCACGCGCGACAGCTCAGCGGTCTCATCCGGGGTCGGGAATTTGTCATCGGCGCCGAACAGCCCGAGTAGCGGGCAGGACAGGTCCCCGGCCAGCCCGATCAGCGGCTTCATGGTCGGCGGAGCCTGCTCAGGAACGTTGATAATGGCGGCGCCATAGCAGTCAACGGCAGCGTCCAGTTGCAAGCTGCATGCCGCCAGGAAAGACTGGCGGCCGCCTGAGCAGTAACCGATCACGCCAATCTTGCCGTTGCAGCCAGCCAGACCGCGCAGGTAGTCGGCCGCGCCAGCGACATCTCCGACCAGTCGCTCATTCGGCACGCCGCCGTTGGCCCGCGCGGTCGCGGCGGCGTCGTCCGGGCTGGCGCCCGGCGCATCGCGGTGGTACAGGTTCGGCATCACGGCGGCATAGCCGTGGGCGGCGAACTTCCTGGCGATCTCCTTGGTCGCCGAGTCGTAACCGGGCATGTGATGAATTACGACCACGCCACCGAAAGAATCTTCGCCTTTCGGCACTGCGAGATACGCCTCGATCTCGTCATTACCATGCCCGGAAATCGTGATCGTCTCGGCGGTAAGGGCTTCATTCATTGCAGCCATCTCCCTTTGCTGTCATGAGCGGATTTATAGCCTTCCCGAGCAGCCGTATCATTGTTCTTTCTCAGTTCCGGTCACGGCGATTCTCCTGGTCAGGTACACAATCCTGCGAGAGGATCGCACCAGCCCTGGCGCTGCGGGAAAGGTGTGTTGATGAGTTCGGCCTCCTATGGATTGCTACTTATTTTCCTGACGACAGGCTGCGTACTCGGCTGGTACGCGAATCGCTCTTTTGCCGCCCACGGTGATGTGAAATCGACGAAGAAGAAGATTCCCGGATATCGGAAATCCAGGCACCGCAACGGCGTCGTCACCGTCCTCCTCGCCTTCGTGATCGGTGTGCTGGTGTATGGCCTCATCCACGTCCGGCACTGACTCAGACCTGGCCGCTGCCGATTGGCGCTCGATCATCCGAAGTGCGGTGGCCCCGACCGGTCGCAGCGCGAGGTGCCTGGTGCAGCAGTCAGCCGCCGATAGTTTGTCATATCCCGATTGGCGGGGCGCTGATAGCCCTTGCGCCGTGCGATACCTGCGACGTCTGAGCTCCCGCGATAGGACTCGAACCTATAACCTGCCGGTTAACAGCCGGACGCTCTGCCGATTGAGCTACGCGGGACTGCCGCGACCGATCACCCCGGGGCCCGTCAAGCTCCGCCAGGATGTCTGCGCCGCGGGTCAAGGCTAGCGCACTGGCACGGATGCGCGCGCGGGGGTCCGGACCACCGACCGATCGCAGGCGCATAACAATCTCGTTGCTGGGCATGAGGGGTAGGTCAGCGACGCGCTGCAGGACAGACCCGGCAGCATGCGGAGTTTCCCGCGGCGCGCTTAGATCTTCGGGAGAGTACCCAGATGCGGATGCACAGATTCACCTTCGGACTCGGCCTGGCGACCGGCTATGTCCTCGGCGCACGGGCAGGCAGAGGACGCTACGAACAGATCAGCAAGCTCGCCCGTACGGTGGCCGACAGCCCCGCAGTCCAGCAGGCGGCCAGCGCGGTGCAGGCCCAGGCGACCGGAACGATGAAGTCCACTATGGACAAGGCTGCGGCCGGCTATCACAAGAGCACCGCCAAAGTCCGGCGCCGGAACGCCGGTTCCGACTCGGCTCGCTTCGCGAGCCCGGCCACGTCAGAAAACGGCGCCGGGCCTGGATCGGCCCCCCAGGACCAGCGCCCTTTCGTTCCGGTGAACGGTGAATTCGGCGAGCACGGCATGAGCTAGCCTGGCACGGCGCGCGAGGCGGTCAGCACAGGTACTCGCGCAGCATCTGTGCCCGGCCGGGGTGCCGCAGCTTGACCAGGGTCTTGGACTCGATCTGCCTGATCCGCTCCCTGGTGACGCCGAAGTCCCTGCCGACCTCTTCTAGCGTCCGTGGATGGCCGTCGATCAGGCCGAAGCGGAGCTGGATGATCCGCTGCTCGCGCGGCGAGAGCGTGTCGAGAACTTGCTCAAGCTGGTCCTGCAGCATGATGAAAGCCGCAGCCTCCATCGGCACGACCGCGTCGGCATCCTCGATGAAGTCCCCGAGGTCAGAGTCCTCTTCGCCAATCGGCGCCTGCAGCGAGACCGGTTCCTGGGCGATCCGCTGAATCTCGGCGACCCGCTCGGCCGGCAGTCCCATCTCCGCGGCGACTTCCTTCGGCGTGGGCTCGCGGCCAAGGTCCTGGTGCAACTGCCGCTGTACCCTGGCCATCTTGTTGATGGTCTCCACCATGTGCACGGGGATCCTGATCGTGCGGGCCTGATCAGCGATCGCACGGGTGATCGCTTGCCTGATCCACCAGGTGGCGTACGTGGAGAACTTGTAGCCCTTGGCATAGTCGAACTTCTCGACAGCCCGGATCAGGCCGAGATTCCCCTCCTGGATCAAGTCCAGGAAGACCATGCCACGGCCGATGTACCGCTTGGCGATCGATACGACCAGCCTCAGGTTGGCTTCGATCAGCCGCTGCCGGGCCGAAGCGCCCTGCGTTGCCAGGATGGTCAGCTCGGTGACGTTCGCGCCGTCGCCGACTGCCCGTTGGTATCCGCCTGCCACCATCTCCTGAGCGAACAGGCCAGCCTCGATGGCCTTGGCCAGCTCCACCTCATCATGCGCGGTCAGCAGCGGGACCTTGCCGATCTCGCGGAGATAGATCCGGACCAGGTCGCTGGTCCCGGCTCGGCGGGCGGTATCGGTTCCGTCGATGCGGCGTGAGTCGTCTGTGTCGTCAGACCCTGCTTCCACGATCTCGACTCCGTCGTCCGCGAGGAGGCGGAGCACGTCGTCGATCGCATCAGGCATCAGGTCGCAGCGTTCGAAGGTCGCATTCAGGTCAGCTAGCGCGATGGTCCCGCTTTCCCGGGCACGCGAGAGGAGTTCGACGACCTGATCTGCGGGGGGAGCAAGCACAGGAGTCATGGACAACAGTCTGCGTCAGGTAGGCCACGTCGCGTGGTTCGAAAATTGTCACCTGCTGGCAGGTTTGGCGAAGCGCCCGGTTAGGTACAAGACAACGCTGTCCTACGCTCCGTCTGTGCGGTCCAGAAGCACCCTGCGCCGCTGTTCGAGGACCACGAGATCGCCGAACACGCGATTGTATTCTGCCTGTTCAGTGACCGGATTCATGCGCTGGAGCCGGGCTTTGACAGCAGTGATCTTCCTGGAGATGGCGAGCTTCTCCAGGTCTTCCAGAAGCTGGTCAGCATAGGCCGAGTCGGGCTCTCCATCGGCTCGCTCCACTGATTCCACTGCCAGCCTCGTCAGGAACGTCCTGGCAGCATCGTTCGGTGCGGCGCGAAGCAGCCCGTCCGCCCACTCACGAACCGGACCCGCGGTGCTGACCCCTCCGCAGCCGGCGATCAGCTCGCGAACGCCGCGATGAGCCGGAGCCAGGTAGGCCTCGACGCCGATGGCATCGAAGGCAGGACCGAGCAGCGCGGGGCGCTGGACCGCTAGCTTCAGCACCTGCCGTTCCAGGCTAATCACGGGATCACGCGAGTCGTACCCGCTAGCCGCGCCCTGCTGACTTGGCTTGGCCGGACCGGTGGTGGCCGTCGGCCCGGCCGGGTCCGGCCGCTGGCTGGAGCCTGTCCTGGACCTGGTCTCCCGCGTCGCGGCGGCTGACCGACCCGTTCCCATGTGCTCGCTGATCCGCCCCAGCACAAGCCTCTCGTCCATCAGGCCAAGCCACCGGTCCACCAGCGATGCATAGACCTTGCGCCTGGCCTCGTCCTTGATCCGCGCGATCAGTGCCGCGGCGGCGTCCAGCGCGGCCAGGCGGCCCTCCGCCTTATTCTGGTCATACCCGTCCACGTGGTAGTGGTCGATCGCGCTGCGGATCGCGAACTCGTACAGCGGCACGCGGCGGGCGACCAGGTCGCGGATGGCGGCGTCCCCTTCCTTCAGCCGCAGGTCACAAGGATCGAGACCGTCCGGCTGAACGCTGACGAAGGTCTGGGTGACGAACTTCTCCTCCAGCTCGAATGCCCGCACGGCGGCCCGCTGGCCGGCGGCATCGCCGTCGAACGTGAAGATCACCTCGCCGCGATCCCAGTCGGCATCGATCAGAAGCCGGCGCAAGATCTTGATGTGCCCGTCGCCGAATGAGGTGCCGCTGGTGGCTACCGCGGTAGTCACGCCGGCCAGATGGCAGGCCATGACGTCGGTGTAACCCTCGACGATGACGGCCTGCCTGCGCTGGGCGATGTCCCGCTTGGCCAGGTCGGCGCCGTAGAGCACCGAGCTCTTGTGAAAGATCGGCGTCTCTGGCGTATTCAGGTACTTGGGGCCGTTGTCGTCGGCAGCGAGCTTGCGGGCGCCGAACGCGATCACATCGCCGGTCAGGTCCCTGATCGGCCAGATCAGCCTGCCGCGGAACTTGTCGACCAGTCCGCGCCGACCCTGGCCGGCCAGCCCTCCGGTGAGCAGTTCCGCTTCGGTGAACCCACGGCCGCGCAGGTGCCTGGTCGTCGCCTCCCAGTCATCCGGCGCGTAGCCAACGCCGAATCGCTGTGCATCGGCGATTTCGAATCCGCGCGACGACAAGAACGCGCGTGCGGAGCCGGCCGCCGCCCCGTTCAATTGTTCAAGGTAAAAATCAGCGGCAGCCCGATGTGCCTCGATTAGCCTACGGCGCTGCGACTGCTCCTGACCGGGAACGTGGCCGCCCTGCTCGTAGCGCAGTTCGATGCCGGCCCTGGCCGCGAGCCGCTCGACGGCCTCCGTGAAGCCGAGATTGTCGATCTTGCGGACGAACTTGATGACGTCGCCGCCCTCGGCACAGGAGAAGCAGTACCACAGGCCGCGGGCCGGGGTCACGTTGAAGGACGGGGTTTTCTCATCGTGGAACGGGCACAGGCCCTTGAGCGACCCGCCGCCCGCGTTGCGCAGCTGCAAGTACTCGCCGACGACCTCCTGGACCGGCGAGCGGTTACGGACGAGCTCGATGTCCTCGTCGCGGATTCGGCCTGGCACCTGCTCCTCCGCTCCTGCCAACGCTTGCCTGCGCCTGCGATGCTGCGATCCGGCGGTCCTACCCTGATCGGGCGAGTCCGGACGCCGCGAGTCTAGTCCCGGGCAACTCCACCGGGCGCTGGTAATGTCCCCGGCGTGGCCAGCATTCTCGTGCTCTGGGACGTCGACTTCACCCTCATCAACGCCTACGGCGTCGGCCGACATCTCTACCGGCTCGCCTTCGCCGAGCTGTACGGCCGGGACCTGCCCGAGTCAGCCAACGAGGCCAACATGGCCGGGCGCACCGACCGGGCAATCGCGCTCGACGTGCTCGCGATCGCCGGAGTGCCCGACCCGCCCGGTCAGGTCAGCATATTCGAGGCGGCCCTGGCCCGGCTCGCGCCCGGGCTGGCGGACATGGTTCGGGGCACGGCCAGGGCGCTGCCGGGTGCTGGCGCAGCGCTCGCCGCGCTCGCCGCGCTCGACGGCGACCGCGCCGCCAGGCAGTCCTTGCTGACCGGCAATGTCAGGGCGCTGGCCGAGGTCAAGCTGGCGCCGCTTGGCCTGACCAGGCACCTGAACCTGGATGTGGGTGCCTACGGGAACGAGAGCGGGGTCCGTGCTGAGCTGGTGCAACTGGCACGGGAGCGGGCGGCACGGACTTACCGGCAGGAGTTCGGCGGCGAGGCGACAGTCATCATCGGCGACACCCCGCTCGATGTCGGTGCCGCGCTGGCGACCGGAGCTCGCGGCATCGGTGTCGCGACCGGCCAGTTCACGACCGGCGACCTAGCCGCCGCCGGCGCACACGTCGCGCTGCCCGACCTCGCCGACACCAGCGCGGTCCTGGCCGCCGTGCTGGCCGAGAACAGTGAGCCCGGAGAGTTAGCGCGGACTCGTCTCAGGAACAGTTACTGAAAGCAGTCCGCCTTCCTGGATGCGCCTGCCCGAGCCCGGCAGCCTGGCTGGGCCGGCCCCGGCTCGCCCGGCACGCCCCGGCTCGGCCGGGCGGCGGCACTGTAGCCGACGGCGCCGACATTCCTTGG
>OCZU010002411.1_pt1 | contig 11939 bp, 11 predicted proteins | sample 1539001 | NCBI WGS metagenome assembly OCZU01 (sample SAMEA3539306, study PRJEB22396) | soil metagenome | biome: tundra; feature: field; material: soil | place: USA | collected 2010-05 | depth 0.15 m
AGCCCGCTCCGGGTGGCCGGGGCCGACCTGGTGCGCGCCGCCGCCGGGGACCTGCTGGCCGGGGTGCCGCCCCCGGTCATCGCCGCCCGGCTGCACAACGGCGTGGCCGCCATGATCTCCCGCGTCTGCCTGCTGCTACGGGACCGCTCCGGGCTGGGCACGGTCGCCTTGTCCGGCGGCGTATTCCAGAACCTTTTTTTGCTCAACGGCGTGACCGAGGTGCTGGAGAAGGACGGGTTCCGGGTCCTCGTGCACGCCCGCGTCCCGCCCAACGACGGCGGGATCAGCCTCGGCCAGGCCACGGTGGCCGCCGCGCGGGACCGCAGGGCCCGGGCTCAGGGCAGCCGCCATACCGTGGTCGGCTTAACATCCGCGTCTTCCAGCATCCGGGAGACCGGCACGTCATAGGTGGCAACCGCCTCGAAGCGATCACGCGGCAGGTACGTCCGGCCGGGATCACCGACCAGCACGAGAGCGCCGGCCGCCCGGGCGCGCTCCAGGTACGGCAGCAGGCGCTCGGCCAGGGGCCGCTCGTAGAACGCGTCGCCCACCAGGACAAGGTCGGCGGCCGGGGCGCTCCCGCCCAGGACGTCGCCCAGCGTGATTTCCAGGGTGACGCCGTTGGCCTGGGAGTTGAGCTCGATGGCGGTGAAGGCCAGCGGGTCGGTCTCGCTGGCCGTGACAGCGGCCGCGCCGGCCTTGGCCGCGGCGATCGCGACCAGTCCCGAGCCGGCCGCGAGGTCGAGGACAGCCCGGCCCGCCGCATGCCCGGGATGATCCAGGAGGTAGCGGGCGAGCGCCTGGCCGCCTGCCCAGGGGAATGCCCAGAACGGCGGGGGCAGCTGTGCGTGCCTCGCGTGCTGCTCGGTGCTCTCCCACAGATCGAATATGTCGCGGGCCAGGTGCAGCATGATCTCGGGCACCAGCGGTGGCGCGGCGGCGCAGGTGCGGCCCCGGATGAATGCGGCGTCCGATGTCAGCGGGGCTCAGCCTGACCCTCGATCAGGCCGTAGTCGACCGCGTCGGCGACCGTGAGGAAGCGGCCCCGCCTGGCGTCACCCCGGATCTCGGCTACCTCACGGCCGGTCACCTCAGCCAGCCGGGCATAGAGGGCCTCGAGCATCGACCGGGCCTGCTCCTCTTGCGCGGTCACCTCCGTGACTGTGCCGCCGAGATCCATCCTCGGCTCCGCCAGCGCGAAAACAGCGTTCGGGTAAGCGCGCCGGTGACCGCAAGCGGCGAGCACGCCAAGCGCGGGACCGCCGAGCCGGCCAGCCACGTAGCCGAGCACGGGAACGCGGACCATATCGAGCACGCCCATGACGGTCAGCGCCGCCAGTGGCGCCCTCATGGAAAGTCCTCCTGTCGCCGCCCTTGCGGTCGTTCGTCCTGCAGCCGCCAGGTGATCTGGCTGCCGATCGCCGCGGCGTAGCGTTCCAGCGTGGTGGCCCGCACGTCGACGTCCCCCGCCTCAAGCCGGGCGACAGCCGACTGCGAGGTGCCCATCCGCGCCGCGACCTCCGTCTGCGACAGCCCGGCCGACTGCCGTTGCCCGGCCAGTTCCGTGACCAGCCGACGGCGGTCGCCCGCCATCCGCCGCAGCGCCATCTCCCGGAAGCCAGGAAGCAGCGGCAGCTCAGCCTGTCCAGCGTGCTGGCCGGGCCGCTCGGGCTGCTGGCCGGGCTCGCCCGTCGGAGAAGGCACATTCATATCCCAAACGATATCTCATTTCTGAGATCACGCTAGTGCGATACCGGCCCGCTGGCCCGCCCGGCCCAGCCAGCCCACCCCAGCCCGGCCCAGCCCGCCCGGCCCTGGCCCAGCCAGCCCGTGCACCCACGGCTACGAGACTTGAGGAACTGTTACTTTTGGTAGCGTCTGCGGCATGAGCGCCGGGATCGCGATCGACCCGGACAAGCCGCTGCCCGCCGGGCGCCTCACGCTGACCTTGCGCCCCGATGACCGCACCCAGGCCAGCTGGGACGCTAGCCTGGCCCGCTGGCTGCTGCTGACCTCCCGCGGCGAGCTGACCGCTGATGTGCTCATCTCGGCGGCTGGGCCGCTCTCGGAGCCGTCACTTCCCGACATCCCGGGGCTGGCGACCTTCCCCGGCGAGATATTCCATTCCGCGCGCTGGAACCACGGCTATGACCTCAAAGGCAAGCGGGTCGCGGTGGTGGCACCGGAGCCTCCGCGGTCCAGATCGTGCCCAAGATCCAGCCCGCAGTCGGCCGCCTGGTGCTCTTCCAGCGAACCCCGGCCTGGATCCTGCCCCGCCGGGACCGCAGGATCAGCGGCCCGGAGAAGTGGCTCTACCGGCACATTCCGCTGACCCAGCGGCTCTCCCGGCTGGGTATCTACGCTAGCCGGGAGTCGACGGTCGGGGCATTCGTCAAACGGCCCGCCCTGCTCAGGGCCGCCCAGCGGATCGCGCTGCGGCACCTGGCCGGGTCTGTCGCGGATCCGGCCCTGCGCGCGGCACTGACCCCGCGCTACGTCATGGGCTGCAAGCGGATCCTGCTGTCCAACGACTTCTATCCCGCGCTCACCGCACCGAACGCCGAACTCGTCGCGGCCGGCCTGGCCAGGGTGGACGGCAGCATCCTGACCGCCCAGGACGGCCGCAGGCGGGAGGCTGATGTGATCATCTTCGCCACCGGCTTCCATGCGACCGACATGCCGATCGCGGATCGCGTCCGTGGATCCGGCGGCGTGACCCTGGCTGAGGCCTGGCGCGGCGACATGCGAGCGCTGCGCGGGGCGACGGTCGCCGGGTTCCCCAACCTGTGCCTGGTGATCGGGCCGAACACGGGCCTCGGGCACAACTCGATGATCCACATCATTGAATCCCAGCTCGACTACATCCTGGACTATCTCAAGATCCTGGACCGGCTGGGCGCCTCCGGCCTCGACACACGGCAGGACGCGCAGCAGCGCTGGTGCGCCAGCGTCGAGCGCCGGATGGCGTCCACCGTCTGGGCGACCGGCGGATGCGTCAGCTGGTACCTCAACGTGGCAGGACGCAACCCGACCCTCTGGCCTGGCTCAACTCTGCGGTTTCGGCGGGCTACCCGCCGCATCGACCTCAAGGAGTACAGCGTCATCCGGCCGGGGGCGCCGTCGTGAAGCTGACCTCCGAAGGCAGTTACACGCCGCCGGAACCGACGATGCGCCTGCGGGTGCCATTCACCCGATATATTCCTCGGCGTTCATCCGCGCCGCGCGCCCGCCGCGTGGCCGCCCAGCTCGGCCAGGCCCCGGCTGATGCCCTTGGCCAGGATGCCTACGTCCGGCACCGCGGCGTAGTCAGCCGTGATGCCGAAGGAGAAACGCTCCAGGTAGGAGAAGATCGCGACCGAGATCCGCACCTGGTCGCCGATCGGCACGTACGGGTAGACCCGCGTCATCCGGCGGCCGAGAAGGAACAGCGGGAAGCGGGGCCCGGGCACGTTGGTCGTCACCGTCTGGACCAGTGGCTGCGGGATGCTGAATGCCGCGCGCGAGCCGAGCGCGAGGAGCGTTGGCGCGGCGAAGCCCAGCATGCCGGTGAGGATTTCAGCGCCGACGGCCTGGGATGTGCGTTTGAGGTCGTCCATCTGCGCACGCAGCAGCGCCAGCCGCCGCAGCGGGTCCGGCTCGCCGACTGGCAGGTTGGCGAGAACCGCCGATATCCGGTTGCTGACCACTCCTTGCTCATCCTGGCTGCGGGTCGAGACGGGCACGAGGGAACGCACCACCAGCCCCTCGGCCAGCTCGCCGCGCGCTTCGAGCAGATCACGGAAGCCACGGGTGATCGCCGCAAGCAGCACGTCATTGACCGTGCCGCCCCGGGCGCCGCGGATCTCTTTCACTTCGCTGAGGCTGGCCGTGGCCCAGGCCCACCGCCGGTGCGGCCCGATGGGGCCGTTCAGCGACGCCGCCGACGGGACGGTAAGCCGCCCGGCGCTCGCGGTCAGGCCGCGGCCAAACCCCAGCACCTCATCTCGCGCCGGGAGCGGCTGCCCCACGAGCCCTGCGAGACTGGCCAGTTGCCGGAGTGGCCAGGTCACGGTGTCCCGGACGCCCGCGGCCACCAAGTCGAGCGCTGACGGCTCGGGCTCGGGCTCCCACTCGGCGGCCTCCGGGCGCTCGGCGTCCTGAGCCAGGTCGAACACCGCCGTCATCAGGTCGTTCCCGCCGATGCCGTCCACCACGCAGTGGTGCACCTTCGAGAGGATCGCCCAGCGGCCGCCCTTGAGCCCCTCCAGCAGCCACGCTTCCCACAGCGGCCGGGCGCGGTCCAGCCGCTGGGCGAAGATCCGCGCCGCCATTTCGCGCAGTTGCGTCATTCCACCGGGTGCCGGAACCGCGGCGTGCCGGACGTGATAGCCGATTTCGAAGTGCTCGTCGTCCGCCCAGACCGGGCGGAACACTTGCAGCGGCGCCGTCCGCACGAGTTGGCGGTACCGCGGCACCAGCGGAAGTTTCGCGGCGAACAGTTCGATGAGGTCCTCGTGGTCCGGAGGCGGGCCCTCGAACAGCGCGAGCGAACCGAGATGCATCGGGACGTTCTCGTGCTCGACGAAGAAGAACCCGGCGTCCAGTGTGCTCATCCGCTCCATGGCTCGCCTTCCCTCGGCGGCACCATGGCCGCCCACATCATGCCCACTCGAGCAGCATGCCCTGCCAGAGACGCTATGCCCGGTCCGCCCCGGCCGGCTACCCGTGGCTCGTGCGCGGGAAGGCTCTACGTGATCAGTTCCCGAGCGCTGAGCCAAGCCATTCGCTGATCGCCGCGGCGCTGTCCCGTGCTGCTTCCAGCTGAGGCACATGGCCCACATCCGGAAGCACGACCAGTGACCACGATGGATTGGCGCGCGCCGCCGCACGGGCCGCCCCGACCGGCACCAGCCGGTCGCGCTCGCCGTGCAGCAACAGCACCGGGCACGTGATCGAGCGGATCCCGCGCCGGTACGCCCGGCCGCTGACGTAGCCAGCGGTGGCGAGGACCGAACGCGAGGCGGCGGCGAAATCCCGGTCGGCATCGGTGAACGCGGCACGCTGGCGCGCCACCCCGACGTGCTGGGCGATGACGTCCGCGGGCACCCGCGCGCCATCCACGCAGCACAGCGACAGTGTGCTGGCGACCAGGGCCTCCGGGGACAGGTGACGCCGGCGGCCCACCATCACCCGTCCGAGGCCGGGCGTGGCGTATACGGCGAACAGCGCGACAACGAGAGGATCCGCCCTGGCCGGCACGAACGGCACAACCGGGTCGAGCAGCACCAGGCCAGCGACGTCCCGCGGAGCGGCGATCGCCTCGAGTAGCGCGATCATCCCGCCCATCGAGTTGCCCATAAGCAGCACCGGGCCGGCCGCCACGGACTCGATGAAACGGTGCAGCAGAGCCCGGTTGGCCGGCACATCGGTACCGCGCCCGGCCGACCGGGTAAGGCCGTGCCCGGCCAGGTCTGGTGCGAGTATCCGGTACCGGTCGGTCAGCAGCGGCGCGATCGCCGACCAGTTGACCGCCGATCCGCCGAGCCCATGCACGCATACGATCAACGGCCCGCCAGCGGGGCCGCCGAAGTCGAGGTAGTGGACGGGGCCGTCGATGTCGGTCCACCGGGATCGGCCGGCCGCCTGCACACTGGACGCTGTCACTGGCCGGCCATCGTCTCCACCCCGGCGATGAACAGGTCGATCCCGAACCGGTAGTGGAACTCCGGGTCGTGCGCCGTCATCGCGGTTGCCCCATCCACCAGGCAGGGGTACCGGTCCGGCGGCAGCACCGCCAGCTCGGCCCGGGCGCGGCGGATCTTCTCGGCCCGCTCGGCCTCGGTCAGCCCGGGCTCGAAACCCGGCTCGCTCATGACGAGCGTGAGCCCAGTCCACAGCGCGCTACGGGCCACCTCGGCGGCGTGCACCGGATCGAAGCCGCCGCTGCGCAGGACTTCCAGGGTGACCTCGATGGCCTTCAGCGCTGAAACGCTCTGCTTCTCACCGGCGGCCAGCAGCTGGGACGCGCACGGATGCGATCGCAGCACCCCCACCAGGGACTCCAGCAGGCTGCGCAACTGGAGCGGCCATCCGGCGCTGGGATCGATGCCGGTGTCGAGCTCACTCCAGATCCGCTCGACCAGCCCCGAGAGCAGTTCCTCCTTATTGCGGAAATGCCAGTAGAGCGCCATCGGCGTGACGCCGAGTTCCTGAGCGAGCCGCCGGTAGGTCAGCGCCTCGAGGCCTTCGGCGTCGCCCAACGCCAGCGCCTGCTCGACCACGGCGGCCTTGCTGAGCCGGGCCCGCTCAGCTGCGTCTCTTGCCTGCGTTGATGCCATCACTTGACAACTATACGCCGTACAAGGCAATCTGTCCTTATGCATGTACGACGTATAGGAGTTTCGTACATGAGTGCAGTACAGGAACGACGTACAGGAGCCGCGGCCGAACCGAGGCGGCGAACCTTACCCAGAGGAGAGCGCTCGTGCCCAGACGCTGGTGGACGCTGGTGGCGGTGGGACTCGCCACGTTCATGACCTATCTCGACAACAACGTGACCAATGTCGCGATCCCTACGATCCAGCGCAGCCTGCACCTGTCCATCGCGGGCCTGGAGTGGGTGGTCAGCAGCTACATCCTGGTCTTCGCGGGACTGCTGCTGGCGGGCGGCCGGCTCGCTGACGTCTACGGCCGCCGCAGGCTGTTCGTCATCGGGCTGTCGGTGTTCACGCTCGCCTCGCTGGGCGCGGGCCTGGCGGGCAGCGGCGCCGTCCTGATCGGCTTCCGGCTCGTGCAGGGCCTCGGCGCGGCCCTGGTGGTGCCGACCACGCTGGCCATCATCATCGCTACCTTCGACGACGTCAGGGAGCGCACCACGGCGATCGGCGCCTGGACCGCCATCGGTGCGATGGCGCTCGCCTTCGGCCCGCTGATCGGCGGCTTCATCAGCCAGCATCTGCACTGGGGCTGGATCTTCTTCATCAACGTCCCAGTCGGGGCCATCACCCTGGCCATCGCGCTCGCGTCCATGCGGGAGTCGCGCGACCCCTCGGCGGTCCGCCGTCTCGACGTGCCGGGCCTCGTCGCCTCGGCGCTCGCACTGTTCTCGCTCACCTATGCGCTCATCGAGGGTCACGACAAGGGCTGGACGTCCGCCCTGATCCTCGGCGCGTTCGCGCTGGCCGCCGCGTCGGCCACCGCCTTCGGCATCGTCGAGTCCCGGACCACCCACCCGATGGTGGAGATGAGCCTGTTCCGGTCCCGGGCCTTCAGCGGCGGCACGATCACCATGATGCTGTGGGCCTTCGGTATCTTCGGCATCTACTTCTTCACGTCGATCTACCTGCAGACCATCCTCGGGTTCTCGCCGACCAAGGCAGGCCTGGCCTTCGTCCCCATGGCCCTGTGCATGGCGCTGTTCGCATCTCTGGCCGGCCCGACCTCCAGGCTCCTGCGGGCGCACCAGACGGTCGCGCTCGGCATGGTGATCATGGCGGCCGGGCTCTACCTGGTCGCGCGCCTCGGCGGCGGCGCGACCTACGCCGGCCTGATGCCAGGCTTCCTGATGTTCGGGGCAGGCGCCGGGCTGATGAACGTCCCGCTGACCAACGCGATCATGCACGCCATGCCGCCAGAGCGCTCCGGGATGGCCTCCGCCCTGCTCAACGCCTCACGTGAGGTCGCGGGGCTGCTCGGCATCACGATCATCGGCGCGGTGCTCCGATCGCGCCAGGGCACCGCCCTGCACCACGGCGCCACCCCGGCCGCAGCGTTCCTCAACGGCTACCACGCCGGCCTGCTCGTCACCGTCGCCCTCGTCGCGGCCGGCGCAGTCATCAGCTACGCCGCCCTCCGCCCCACTCAGCGCGAGGCACCGGCTGTGCCGGCGGAAGACAACAGCGCTATGGAACTGGCCGACGCCGGCTGACAAGGCGCGGGCAGGCAAGGCCGATGAGCGCGCGGGGATCCTCGGTGAAGCACGGCACCGCCAGGCCCCGCCGCATCGCGGTCACCGGGCGACGTCAGCAGAGGCGGGCCACCGGAGAGATGCCGAGACTCGCGGCCAGGAGCCGCTTGACCGCCGCCGGGCCGCCCTGGCGCACCTCCAGGTGCAGCTCTGCGAGGTCACGCTGAGCCGCCGTGTCCCCGGCAAAGGCACGCACGCAGCCCTCCGGCTCCACGTTGGCCAGGGCCAGCAGGGCCCCATCGGCACCCAGCGGGCCGGCCAGAGCGAGATACCCGGACGACCCCACGTAGATCTCACCCGGGTAATGAGTCACCTCGTCGAGCAGCCGGTCCGGGCTGCCCGAGGAGTCCTTGAGCCCGGCAATCGGGAGCGAAGTGAGACCGTCCACCGGGATCGTCGCGCAAGGCATCCACGGGTTGTGGTACGCGAGCACCGGCCGGCCGTCCGCGGCGTCGCGGACCGCCGAAAAGTAGCCGGCGAGGTCCGTGCAGCCAGCCGGGCACCAGGTCAGCACCGCATCGGCGCCCGCCAGCACGGCCGCGCCGGTCAGTGCGGCAGCCTGCCGCGACGAAGGCGCCCCGGTACCCGCGATCACCGGAACGCCGGCGGGCACCGCTGCCCGCACGGCCTCGATGATCGCGGTGCGCTCCGCGTCGGCCAGGGTTGCCGCCTCACCGGTGGACCCGGACACGAGCACCGCCCGGACGCCGCGCCCGGCGAGGTTGGCGGCCAGCTTGCCGGTGGACCCCGGGTCTACGTCGCCCGCGTCGTCGAAGACGGTCACCAGTGCCACGCCGACCCCGCTGAAGAGTGTTGCCGTCCGCTCACTCATTGATCCCGCCTCAGCCTTGACCGCCACGAACAGGTTCATTCCAGGCTACGCGGCACCCCTATCCGAGAAGCAGCGGGCACAAGGCCTCTACGGTAGTGACGGCGCGGCCGGCCAGGAATCGGCCAGCCACGACGAAGTGGAGGTGGACCAGGGATGACGGTGACTGGGCAGGTGCGCTGGGGAATCGTGGGCACGGCCAAGATCGCGCGCACCGCCTTCCTGCCGGGGCTGCGGGTGGCCGGCGGCGTGGCTGCCGCCGTGGCCGCGCGGGACCTGGCGCGGGCGCAGGACTACGCCCACGCCAACGTCATCGGACGGGCCATCGAGGGTTACCAGAACCTCATCGACGACCCTGACGTGGACGCCCTGTACATCCCGCTGCCTAACGGCCTGCACGCGGAGTGGACCATTCAGGCGCTGCGGGCCGGCAAGCCGGTGCTGTGCGAGAAGCCGCTCTGCGGATCGCTCGCAGAGACCGAGCGCGTGCTGGGCGTGGCCCAGGAGACCGGCACCCTGCTGTGGGAGTCGTTCGTCTTCCCGTTCCACGCCCAGATGGAACGCATCCGCGGGCTGCTCGCTGACGGCGCCATCGGCGAGCTACGGGAGATCCAGTCGGACTTCCATTTCCGCCTCGACGATCCCGCCAACATCAGGATGACCCAGGACCTCGCGGGCGGCGCCCTCAACGACGTCGGCTGCTACCCGGTCCGCCTGGCCAGGGAACTGTTCGGCGACGAGCACGAGTCGGCCTGGGCCACCGCACGATGGGGCGGGGGCGGCGGGGCGGCGGGTACTCGGGCGGCGGGTACTCGGGCGGCTGGTACTCGGGCGGCTGGTACTCGGGCGGCTGGTGCTGGGGCGGCGGACGGGGTCGACGTGGACACCCAGGGCAGCCTCGGCTTCCCTGGCGGCCGGCGGCTGCTGCTGTCCTGCGGGTTCGGCCGCAGCCTGGACACGTTCAGCCGGCTGCTCGGAACCGGCGGCCAGATCCACGTCAGCAACGCGTTCCACCCCGGCCCCGACGACCACTTCGAGGTCTTCGCCGAGGGCACGGAGCCCCGGAAGTACCAGGCGGCCGGAACCGAGCCGTCCTTCACCGCGGCTATCGCGCACATCCAGGCGGTCATCAGAGGTGAGCAGGCCCCGCGGTCGCTGGCCATCGACACCTCGCTGGGCAGCGCCCAGGCCCTGCACGACCTGCGGGAGTCGGCCGCCACGGCCAAGACGTCGGCATGAGCAACAGCTGGGCCGGGGCGAGCGAAGCCCTGGCCGCGGACCGGGCCGACACCGTGCAGCGGATCGCGGCACTGACCCGTGAGTTCGACGGGATCGTCGAGTCGGCCGCGCTCGGTGCCACAGACGATGAGCACGACCCCGAGGGGGCGACGATCGCGTTCGAGCGGGCGCAGATCACCTCCTTGCTGGAGCAGGCCCGCGACCACCTAGCTGATCTGGATCAGGCGATCCGCCGGATCGAGGCCGGCATCTACGGCAGATGCGAGGACTGCGGACAGCTGATCTCAGCGGAACGCCTCGCCGCGCGCCCTGCGGCGCCGACCTGCATCGGGTGTGCCGCCCGGCCGGATACCCGATCGCGGTAGCGGACCGGAGTGGCGGCTGGAATCGTTGAGGCTGGTGGTGGCTTTTCTGGCTGGTCCGCCGCGAGTTAGCCTGGCTGCAGTCCCGGAGCGCAGGTGATGGGCGTGCGCGCGGGCGCCGAGGGGAGCCCCGTTCGCGTGCAGTACCGCAATGAGCAGTGGTACGGCGGCATGGACCGCGACGCGTACATCCACCGCGCATGGATGCGGCGGGGGCTGCCGCGGTCGGCGTTCACCGGACGGCCGCACATCGCCATCGCCAACACCGCGTCCGACCTGACCCCGTGCAACCTGCACCTCGATGAGGTCGCGGCCAGCGTCAAGGCCGGCATCTGGGAGGCGGGCGGGGTTCCGCTGAACATGCCCGCGATGAGCCTCGGCGAGACCCTGGTCCGGCCGACGGCGATGCTCTGGCGCAACCTGGCGGCGATGGCGACCGAGGAGATGCTGCGCGCCAACCCGATCGACGGGGTGGTGCTGCTCGGCGGCTGCGACAAGACCATCCCGTCGCTGCTGATGGCCGCCGCGTCGGTCGACCTGCCCGCGGTGGTGGTGCCCGGCGGGCCGATGCTGACCGGCACCTTCCGCGGCGCGCCGCTGGGCTGCGGCACCGACGTGTGGCGGCTGAGCGAGGAAGTCCGCGCCGGAACCATGTCACAGGAGGACTTCCTCACCTCCGAATCGGCGATGATCCGCAGCAAGGGCCACTGCAACACCATGGGCACCGCCTCCACCATGGCCTGCGTCACCGAGGCCCTCGGGATGACGCTGCCCGGGGTCGCGGGCACCCCGGCCCCGGACAGCCGGCTGCTCGAGCACGCCCACCAGACCGGACGGCTCGCGGTCGATATGGTCGCGCAGGAGCGGCGGCCGAGCCAGGTACTCAGCCGGGGGTCGTTCCGCAACGCCATCGTGGCCCTGGCGGCGATCGGCGGGTCCACCAACGCCGTGGTGCACCTGCTGGCGATCGCGGGCCGGGCCGGCGTGGAATTGTCGCTCGACGACTTCGACGTGATCGGCTCCGGTGTGCCGCTCCTCGTCGACCTGGCCCCGGCTGGCCGGTACCTGATGGATGACCTGTTCCGGGCGGGCGGCCTGCTCGCCGTCCTGCGCGAGGTGGCTGACCTGCTCGACCCGGACGCGATGACGGTCAGCGGGCGGCCGCTCGCCGACCATCTCGGCGAGGCCAGGATCTGGGACGAGACCGTGATCCGCCCCCGGTCCGCGCCGCTGCAGGCGGACGCCGGGATCGCGGTGCTGCGGGGCAGCCTGGCGCCGGACGGCGCGGTCATCAAGCCCGCCGCGGCATCCAAGGAACTGCTCACCCATCGCGGCCGGGCGGTGGTGTTCGACAGCATCGAGGACGCCCGCGCCCGGCTGGACGATCCGGGCCTCGACGTGGAGGAGTCCTCGGTGCTGGTCCTGCGCGGCTGCGGCCCGCGCGGCTACCCGGGGATGCCCGAGGTCGGCAACATGCCGCTGCCCGCCAGGCTGCTCGCGCGCGGGGTGCGCGACATGGTGCGGATCAGCGACGCCCGGATGAGCGGCACCGCGTACGGCACGG
>OCZU010002412.1_pt1 | contig 11935 bp, 11 predicted proteins | sample 1539001 | NCBI WGS metagenome assembly OCZU01 (sample SAMEA3539306, study PRJEB22396) | soil metagenome | biome: tundra; feature: field; material: soil | place: USA | collected 2010-05 | depth 0.15 m
AAGGCCGTTTTCCTCCTGCTCGCCTGCTGCACCCAGGAGGAAGATGCGGGACCGGGCGGCTCTTCCAACCCCGTGGCGCCAACCGTCCGATTGTACTGCGTACTGTGTCGAGCAAAGCCATGTTGCTACTCCATCCTTCCTGGATCGTCGTGAGTCATTTGGGACAGTTGTTGGTGATCCAGGTTTTGACCATCTGCAACTCGGTCGGCGTTGCCAGCCGACCGTTGGCATCGCTGCCGATATCCGGCATCTGGGGCGGAAACGCTCCAAAAGGCCCCGTCCCCGACAAGGCCTGAACGAGAACAGAATGATCCGGGTCCCCCTTCACAACAAGGTTTCCTGGAACGCCCCAGCCATCGGTCTTGAGCGCCATGAACGTAGCATAGTCGTCCTTCCAGAAGGCGCCGTGCGGAGAGCCGGTATCGATATTGGGATCCGCTCCGGTGAGCGTCGCGAGGAGTGTTGTGATATCGGAGAAGACCGGACTTACCAAGGGACCTCCCACTGCCTGCGGACCTCCTGCCGCTGGCGCAGCAGTGCGTTGACTCACGGGTAGGTAAAGAAAATTAGGGCCGTAGAATCCATTGGCCGCCTTGGGCAACGCCTTGGCCATAATGTCCTGCGCCGCCTTTTTCAGCTGGGGCATTTTCTGGATGGCAGCAGTCAGGGAGGTCTGATCGATGTTTTTCCACGCCGTGTCAAGATCGTCGAGCATGCCCGAGAAAAGGCCGTTGAACGCATTGAGAAGGGCCGCGACCGCGCTGGAGACTCCCGTGTACCCACCGCGAGGAATCGGGGCCATTGTGACCGTATCCGGGAAAGGAATGGGGGCGCCGCTAAAAGAGAAACCTCCGCCGGCAGTGGCAACGAGAGTGCTTCCGACATAGAGTTCGGCGAAACGATAATAATGCGCCAACTCCCCACTGCTGTCGTCCGGACTCTTGCTCGAACCCTCGCCTTGCGACTTGATCAGGTCGATCGCATCCGTTACATCCTTGAGGACCAGGAACTTCGTTAAACCGATCGAGGAGGTCAACTGTTTGTCTTTGTCAACCTGCGGGGCCACCTGAAGAAACGCGGCCTTGAGAGCGTCGTAGAAGGCCCCTATGGTTGGGAACGTCGGGCCTGCCAGTGCCATCTCAAAGACAATCTCGTTCTCCGGAAATTCAATCTGCATGAGAACGTCATGAACGTAGGACTTCGTCAGCCCACTCAGGAAGACCGTCAATTCAGGCCGAACCCCGCCAGGCAAATGCCCTGGGTAATGGATGTTTTTGTCGTAACCGCCGGCGATTGCGGGAATGCCGCCAATCGCGGTGAGCATATTGCACACCAAGCCCAGATGGGCCATCTCCTGTTTTACAACGCTGTCGATGAGCTTATAGGCGGTGGCGCCCGGCGATCCTGCCGAGGTATCTCTGATCGACCACATCGCACACAAGTAAGGCGGAAGCGTCGACAGTTCCAGTTCGATGGCGGCCTGGAGACTGTCCTTCAGCCATTGGAGACCCCGGTCGTCCGGGGCCACTTCCATCATTTGTACAATCGCATTTTGCATTTGAGATCCTTAGTATCTCCTGCCAGGGACCGGCGAGCCTCTTACTCGTGCCCCATCGCAGGAATAAGCGTATCGCCCGCGGAGCGTCCTCTCGTAAGCGACAACGTTGAAGTCCTTGAAGCGCCGTTGTGTCGGCCCGTTCGCCAGCTTTTCGTGAGTCCAGATCCTGCGGAACGCGTGGATGAAAGTCCACCGCGCTCTTGGCGAGGCGGCCTCCGCCGCTTTTCCCCAGCCGTCTTTATAGGCGAAATTGGAGTGACAGTCGTCGGCGTCGCGCTGGTTTTCGACGAGGTCGATTTAGGGTCGATGCCATTGGCCCTCATCATCGCAACACACCGCTGCATAGCCTCGCGACTTCCGTGGCGGGCGGTGAATCCGGAAAGCGCCTAGGCGCTTTCGCCTGACTCGCCATTGTCCCGCCAGGAAGAAACGCCGCGTAATGAACGCCGGAGAAAAAAGCCTGCAATAGCACGCTCATCGGTTTACCTGGAATAAGGTAGCTCTGCCGTTGATGGCGACGAGACTAGACGTTCAGCTCCAGTGCGCGCTGAATCAATTCACGCAGGCCAAAGACCCCATTTACCGTCAGGTCAGTCGGTTCCCAAAGCGGATTCAGACTCACATACGAACTGGAGTCCGCCAGCAGGAGACCAACGAAGGTCTCCGCAACGATTCTGCCGCCTACCGGACCCAGCTTTCTCGTCGTGATGCTTTTGTTTCCCTCGAGCGTCTTGACGATGACATCCGATTCGACGGTTTCGGCTAATACATAAGTCCACAGGGGACAATTCCCGACGAACGACGTGCCATCTCCTACCTTGTCGATCGGAGAAACAATATCTGCCTTGTTCCCGGTGAACTTCCCGATAATGATCCGATCATCGGTCAGGGGGACAAGTCCCATTGCCCTTGCGATGTCCTGGCCGGTCGGCAGGCGCATCCTCCATCCCCGTTCCAGATTCCGCTGCGCCAGAACGTTGGGATTCACCGCCACCGATTTCGGAAGAACGCCGAGCGGGTTTACCAGAGAGGTGTCGATCTTATAAGCGAGTTGCAGCCGGTTCTGGTTCTTTGGGTCGTTTTGGTCCGGATTATCGACCAATGTTCCGTAATCGAGAGGCACCAGATCGATAAACCGCCTCCAATCCAGCGCCCAGTTGGGCTTGGGCGCCTTGAACCCGCGCAAATCGACCGCGGTATCGCCCAGTTTGAAAATTGGCACAGGCCGCACACCGTCGTTCAGACGGTAGCCGGGCCTCACCATGGAATGTCCAAACCGATATGCCGCTGCGGAGAACTCGAGCGGCATAAATGCGGAATCCCGATAATGGAAAAACTTGAGGTTTGCCTTGTCGACGATGAGCTTGCCACTATCATCTGCCGGCAGGACGCCATCGAGCACCTCTTCGGCGATGACCGTCGGCAGAAAATCGTGCAGGAGGATCCACTGATAATGGAACCGGACCTCTTGCTGCACGCGCTGGAAACTCCACGACGGATGGTCTGCAGCGATCCTGTTATGAAATCTGTGCCACAAGCCCTGCAACTGCGAGACGATCACGTTCTCATCATTTCTTGGATCGCCAATCAGCGCCCTTGCAGGGTCCTGGCTATTGCGCTGCAGGTCCCTCGCCAACTTCGGCGCTCCCGTCAGTTCAGTTCCGAGGACGAACGTCCGGCTGTCCGCGTTGTAGATGTAGGGCTGGTCGTCCGGGCCGCGGCCATAAACATTGTCGAGATCGAATTGAGGTGTCCGGAAATCTACGAGTGCGTCAGGGTCGTTTTGTTTTTGAAGACTGCTTGCGGGATCGAAAGTAAGGTCGTGATCGATAAACTGGCCGAAATATGTGTAGGCGGCGGGTATACCGCTCTCCTCGGAATCCGGACCATCCTTCGGATCCTGCGGATCGGCAACTGAGGTCATGGCTGCCGCAAGGGCGTCCAGATTCTTAAGCGAGGTAGCGTCGTCTGAACCGAAATCCGCAGGCGGAACGGCCCTGAATATTCGTCCGAATGGACCTCCAAAAGAAACTGACGATCGGGAGAGGTTAGCTCCTCGTACTCCACCATGGGGGCGGTTGGTTTTTGGGGGCAGCAATCGTTACTCCTGAACTACATTAGTGGGCTCTGCGCCGGATTCTCGGGTATTCAGGATGTCATTATAGCAGGCCTAAAGGCAATTTACAAGGAATATTTTGTCCCAGCTGATCTGCAGCCAGGGCCGAGTGTGGCGTGTCATCAGGACAAGACGTCCATCGCGGCGAATACAGATCCATGGAGTTTCAGCAACTTGCGACCACTCCTCTCCGAACAGCCCCTTAATGGAGTGGAAATGGAGGGTACGTTTCGTCGGTGATTACCGGAGTGTCAATCAACCACGACTGCCCCCTACAGGCGGAGCGCCGTGAGCATTTCTTCTCCGAACTGGTCTGGCCCGGCGCTTCGCCCATAAATGGATTTGCTGGTGCGAAGGGGATTTCGCGACAGGAATCCAGGTGCCTCTGTCCAATCCACGGTTTGCACGTTGGACGTCGAAGCGCCATACGAAGCTCCAGAAGACCTTTTTGGGACCAGCGGGTCCGCGCTTCATTGAACTAGAACACTGCGGTACAGTTGTCCCATGCCGAAAAACATCGTTGTGTGCTGCGACGGTACCGCGAATGAATTTGCCAAGGATCGCACCAACGTTCTGAAGCTCTATTCAACGCTGATTCACGACACGCCCTGTCAGGTGACCTACTACCATCCCGGAATCGGCACCATGGAGCCGTTCGGGGCGCTCAGTTCGTTCACACGGGCACTCACGCGCATCCTCGGGATGGCCCTCGGGTACGGACTTGAGAACGATATCCGTGATGTCTACGTGTTCCTAATGCAGACCTACCAGCCTGGGGATAGCGTCTACCTTTTTGGATTCAGCCGCGGCGCTTTTACGGTTCGCGCTGTCGCCTCCCTGATCCGCATGTATGGCATGATTCGTACGGGCAATGAGCCGCTCGTCCCCTATGCCATCCGCATGCTCACGGGCATCCAGCGCGCCGGCGACCACCGCGATGCCGCAAACACCTATTTCGAGCTCGCCGCAGAATTCAAGCGCACGATGAGTTGCGCCCAACCACGCCTCCGGTTCGTCGGCGTCTGGGACACGGTGAGCTCTGTGGGATGGATCGAGAATCCGCTTCATCTCCCTTACGAGGCCAATAATCCGGATATCGAGGTGGGGCGTCACGCCGTTTCGATCGACGAACATCGGGCGTTTTTCCGTTCTCATCTGTGGCGCCCGCCTGCTAATCCAGCCAGCGCTCGCGGTCCGCGCGATATGCAGCAAGTGTGGTTTCCCGGTGTACATTGCGACGTCGGCGGCGGGTATCCGGAGAAAGAGAGCGGACTCTCGAAGTTTCCTCTCGAATGGATGATTGAGGAGGCGAAGTGCGCCGGGCTGCTGGTCGACAGCGGCAAAGAAACGGAAGTGCTGGGCCTATCCGGAGCGGGCAACTATGTTCCGGCGAACGCGAGCGCCAGGATGCACGAATCTCTGACCGGGGCATGGAACATCGCGGAATTCATATGGAAGCGCCACTGGGATTCGAAACGGCAAAAGTGGGAGCATCGAATGAATCGGTATCGCCGCCGCAGCATTCCCGGCCAGTCGCTGGTCCACGATGCCGCATATCTCCAGGATGCCGCCTATCAAGAGCGCATCCCCGCCGACGCCATCCGCGTTGGTACCGTCAAATGCCCTAATCCAGCTCAACCCGCATACCCGGGGCGCTCTTCGGGAATAGCGACGAGTAGCGCAGCCGGCGCTGGTTTGCCGACTCCGTCCATATGCGATTCTGCTCCGACAGGTAGTTGAAGATCAATCGGGAGCCCGGCCTGGCCGACAAGAGGATACGCGCCACAGCAGAGGGGTCCGGGTGTCCGAAAATTGCGCCGTTCGTCGAAAACAGAAAGCTGCCGCACCGGATCTTACTCAATGGTTCCGGACTGGTATTGAACTCAATGCCGTGATGGGAGACCTTATATGCGTCGAGTTCCAGGTGCGCTATGTCGCGGTCCAGCAGAAGGCGGTCTATGGAAGCAGTCAGGACCGCAGGAAAAGCATCCGCGAGTCCTGGCGTGGCAACGGACCAGTTCGTGCGTTTCGTCGTTGATCCGATTCGCAAGGGCACGTACTGGGGCATCCGCCAGACGATCACGACGTACGGTCAGCCGCCGGTGCTTCCGTGCCCGCTCGACCGCACAGCTTTGCTTGCTGCGGAGCCAACACGCCTTAAACAGATCGACGACGGACTCCAGGAACGGCTCATCAACTGGGGATACGCGATCTGCGACGCATCGCTGCGAAAGTACTTCGACCCGCCCCCATCGGCGCCTCAAGGTTTCCCGTACCCGGCCACCGGGGTCTGAGCATTCAGAGGCAAGATCCGACTTTCTCTCCGATGTCCCCAATTGATCACGTATTCCGCTTGTCTGTCCAAGGTGAAGTACTCGCTGTTCCGGATGGCGGTAGAGTTCACTATTCCCGGCCCACCGTTGTCGCATCAGACTCGCGACCGCCAGCGGTTGGAGCCCAGCGGTTGGAGCAATGGAGGCAGGCCGTAAGGGCGGCCGCAGAAGCCGTGTGGCCTGCAGAACAAAGACCGTTCGACGGACCGCTCCAAATGACAGTTGTGTACTACCACGACGGTGCGGCCGTCCGCCTTGACAACGATAGCTTGGTAAAGCCCATACAGGAGTCCACCGCTGGACCGGACTGGCGGAGAAGGCGACGGGTCGGTCGCATCGCAGTGTACTCGGCCCAGGGGAGCATGCTGAGTCATGCTCACATGCTATTGTCGTCACGTTGGCTTGCGTTCGTTCTCAAATCATCGACCGCGACGCCACTCGGGGTCTTTAGACCTTGATCGCTAACCTACCGTTGGAAGGATCACTTTCCTTTGTAACCGGAAACACGCAGTCGTACTTGTAAATGCTTTTGAGCCGTGTGCTATCCCATACGTCCGTATGTGGCTGCCGATAGTTGAAATAAAAGATTTTCTGGCGAACCTTGTCGGAGGTGAGAAATCGTGCAACGGTCTGCGGATCGGGATGATCGTGTCGTTGGCCGTTCGTGGATACGGCGAAGCGCGTGCAGTCGATCAGCCCGGGGAAGATCTTGGAGGTGTTGGCCTTCGAGCCGTGGTGGCTGACCTTGAGCAAGTCGAGGCGATACCGTCCGCCCTCGGCTTGCGCCAGAGGCTTGAGCGTCTCCTCCAGAACCTCGGATTGAGCGTCTGCGGCCAGCAAAACCCGTTTTCCATCGAACTCGGCGACGAAAGCGATCGAGGATCCGTTCGGCTCCGTGCGGTCTCGATCGTAGTCCTCGCCAGCGAGGTTCGCGACGTTCAACGAGCCTAACGTCTCGAATTTTGAGGCCAAAGGGTTCTCTTCTTCGTCCGGGTCGAACGTGCGGATCCGCGCCTTCTGAAGTTCGGAATCCCACACTGGCAGGAGCCCAACCAATCCATCGTCGTTCGGCGAAAGTACGCGAATACTCAGTCCTTCTGCGATCGGAATGGGGGCCTTGGCCTCAGGGCTATCGGTCGAGACGATTTCGCTGGCGAACTCTGCATTCCATGGCCAATTGAATTTGACAATCCCGCGGGCAAGCTTCTCGCCTTGACGTGCGCCAAGCGGTTCCAGGATCGGCCTGCGATCCCTGGCGGAAACCAACTGAGGCCGGGCGTTGTACCACACGCGCTTGGGACGGAACGCGGCCGCCCTTTCGCGCACCATGGGGATGGCGCCGGCAATATGATCGGCATCGATGTGGGACATCACAAAGAGCTCGACGTTCCCGAGGGCCATCAACTCATCCCTGGCCGCACGGTAAGAGGCGCCCCGGCCGAGATCGACAATGATGTGATGCAGGCTCGAGGATTCTCCCCAGCTCAGCACGATGCAATCCCCGTCAAGAGCCGGGTACATGGTCATGGTAAACGCCATGCACGGGCCTCCTATAAACGAATCACGGTGAACGGCTGATTCGGATCGACCCGAGCCGAGACCGGCGCGATGTAGCGCCCCAACACATCCGCAGCGACAATTTCGGGACCAATCTGCGAAAGGGCCAGAGAGAGCATTCGGATGGATGCGGAGAAGAACGGGAGTCCCCGCTCAATGCCTTCGCGCAGGTGATCGAAGGCCGCCAGCAACTCACCGGGGTTCGTGGCCTGCTGCAATCGCCTGCAGCCTAGCAGAATCGGCCCGTCGGGAATGCCGGGGAACCAGTTGCTCAGGTTCTCCAGCCATTGGTCCCAGGGTTGTACGTCGGTGCTAGGGGCGCGCGCGATGAGGACGATTCCGCCCGCGACCGCAACCAGCGGCCCTTTGACTTTGCCGTATAGCGCCTGCTCTGGTTCGTGATTGCCGAGAACCTGATCTAGCAGGTTGCCGGCGCGGCTCAACCGGCCAGACGCCAGAAACTCCAGGAGCCCGAACCAGCGGCGATCATGAACGCTGATGGTCAAATGACCGGGAACGTTGTGTTGGGCCGGGCTCGGGCGGACGCGGTCCCAAAGGAAGCTGATCTCTTCATCCGGATTCCGCCCATCTCCCCACCAGGCCCACGGCACGGAGGCTAGATCGATCTGCCCAACGGCACCGAAACTCAGCCACCGCGGAAATTGGAGGACGGTGGGATTGAGGGGTGCCTCCGGACGCCTGAGCGAATCGATCAGCACCATTGTGTCGGCCAAAGTGGGCATCGATCGAAACCAGACGGTGAACTCCTCATCGGTCGTCGGTTGCCAAACCTGTGGGCCGCCGGCCCGGGCCCAGGCGGCACCGCCCGGCGACTGGCCCACTAGCGCCCACGCCTCGATGGATGCCGGCAGCCCCGTAGCGAAAACTTCGGGTACCAGCTTGGGATGCTCGTACAGCTTGTCGATACGCACATTGCCTTGCCTTACCAGCAGATCGAGTCTCGCTGTGCCGGGGGCGCCGAGCAGGGCCGGACCGCGCTCCGTCTCACGGCGGTAGGGGTTGGAGCGGACGATGCCGGCATACTGCTGCCATCCCAGGTACTCGTGCGGCGATGCGTCCATCTTAATGGTCTCGGTTCGAACCGCGCCTTCTTCGACGAGATACTCCTTGGAAATGTCGGCGCCGCGCGGGAGAGTGATGTCGACCCCGTAGTATCCGCCACCAGGCAGATCGAACACCGTATATTCGCCGCCCTCTCCACTTCCCCCGGCGATGGCCACCGGTTTCTCCTGAGCCCACCATGCCTTGGTGACCGCACCGCTCGAAACCGCCGTCTGCCGTACCGTAGCCACGGCCCCGTCCTCGATATTGCCCCGCGCCATAGGCTGGTGGAGTTTGATCAGGAGTTGGGTCACGGAGTCACCTCCAGCGTGACGTAAGCCACGGGAACGCGGATGGTTCGCTCAACCCTTTGGATGCTGGGAGGCGAATTCGGCAGCGATCCCGTGAAACGCCAGCGGCCCTCATTCAGCGAGAACGCGCAGTAGGTTTCCTTCGACTGGTCCCGGCTGTGCTTTCTCTGTGGGATGGCAACTCCAGCCGGATCGATGCATTCGAACTCCACCTGGCCCCAGAACCCCAGGTCTGAGATGGTCACGAACGACCGGGTGACGACCGGCTCATCGATCTCATTAAAATCGAATGACGTGGCATCGAGCGCGTTCGGTTTGCTGCGCTTATTGAGCTGTTCCGGCACGCGTATGCGGACCAACTGATCGACGGCGTTCAGGAGACTTCCCGTTGTGGTCCGCCACACGCCGGTACTAGCGTCGGCCGCCGCAAATCCCATGGCGTCGATGATCGAACTGCTGAAGACGCTGACCCCGTCTTTGACACCGAAGGCCTCCTCGCCGTCTACGGTCGGGAAGAGCACGAACTGCTGGGGCGGCGTCGAGTGCCCCCGCTGAAACGACACCACCGACAGCACTCTTGTTCCGATGGCGGGCTCATTCTGATAGAGGTCATCGGCGTTGGTGCGACAGCAGTCGAATAAATAGACCTGCTGGACGGCGGGCGAGTTCTTCATGGTTCCACGAAGGAGATCGACATCGATGGCGCTCTCAAAAGCGGCGACGGGATCGCCGAAATCTTCCAGCAGGAGCGCCGCCCTCTGGCCCAGAGACGCCCCGTGCCCGCAGAAGTAAAACACCGCCAGGTTGTCAGGGTGGGAACTGAGCCGATCGGCCCATTTGCGTGCCGCAGTCTTAACATTTGCGAGCGTCGCCGGGCCGGGGTTGAGCGGGGCCGCTCCGGCTGGACGTGGAGGCATGTACGCTTTTGGCTGATTCTCGGAGATCAGAAGCGAAACGCTTACCAGCGGCTTCCTCCGGTTCTGGAACGACTGGATGAACCAGTCCGCGATTGCGCGGGCGGAGATTGGCGGTGAAGTCAGCTGGCGCAAATCCCCAGCCACGGGGCTGGCTCCCGCCCCTTTTCCATAAGCGTATTTGCCCGCCCCGATGATCAACACATGCGCGCCGGGCTCCGCTGGAGGATGTGCGCAGTCAAAAAAGACCAATGCGGGGTCGACGCCGTTGCTCATTTTCGGACCAACTCCTAACGAATGGAAGAGCCCTAACTCGCCAGCCGATCTGGCTGTCAAGTTTAGCACAGAGGCCGGGAGCAACAGGCGGAATTGTAAAACAGAAATAACACAGAAAATCGTTGCTTTCAATTTCGCGGTCGGCGCGCTTTTCGAGCAATTGGAAAGCACCGCGCGCGGCAACCTGAAGCAGTTCCCGACCGGTGTTCCAGCCGGCCTTCGCCGTGCCCGTCACCTTCACTGGCGCGCCCTCCACCGCTTGCTCAAACTTCCGATCCTGAAACGCCGACCAACCGACCCCGGCACTCAACGGGTATACCCCAGGGTTCTGGTGCGCGGTCTGGAAAGTATAGGCTTCGTTCAGGGCGAGAAAATTTTGGCCTAAGGGAAATCGATGACAAAAGTGACAATAGTTCCTTCTGTTGCCAGCATGAGCCGGAGACTCAGGCGGTCTGGATGGAGCCTGAACCTCCTCGAATCAATTCCGAGTCGGAGACCATCTTTTTTTGGAGAACCCCCGGTACCGATATGCCCTTTTTTTCGGATGGAACCGACATTCCGGGCCTAAATCTCTCAATCTCGCACGCGGAGGCTGGCGCACGAACTTTTTCTATGCCGCAGCACGCGGCGAGCCCATTTTGGGGCGCGTGAAGGTCCTTTCACAACCATTGCTGGCTCCCCATTTTTCGGGTCTTTCCGACAATCTGAGGAATCGGTTCTTCGCGCTACCGACATCGACGGCCGGATGAGATCGGCTTTTGAGACACTTCTGATACAGTCAAAGTCGGCTCGCTGAAGTACGGGAATTTCTTATTAAACCCCCAAATGCCGGACCGGGTCGATATCGAACATGCGCTCGACGCGCTGATTGCCGACGAGGGCGGCATGAAGTTCCAGGGACTCGCCGTGGTTCTCGCCAAACTGCGGTGGCCCGACCTCGTTGCGCGCGAGCGAAAGAATGATCTCGGGCTGGATGCCTACGCGAGCGCCAGGCTTTCCCGAGATGGTATCGGCAAGGGCCTGGCCTGCTCGATCGCCGCCACACTCGGCAAGGTCAAGGACGACGCGCAGCGGGCCAAGAACAATCACGACGACATCACGGCATTGATATTCGCCACGCCGATCAAGGTGCCTGCGGCGAAAGCCAAGGAATGGGCAACCGAAATAGCCAGCGAGTTTGGCTACGAACTCACGGTTATCTCGCGCGAAGACATCATCACCGATTTACAAGTTCCCGCGAACGCGTCGATCTGCCGCGCGCATCTCGGGATCACCGTTCCGTACGAGCCTTCAACGGCGGAACTCATCGAGAATGTGCGCGCCGCCGCCGCGGTCGTGGCTGCGGCCTGGGCTGCGCATCCCCGGCTGGCGGGAAAACCCCGACTCTATCTCAATGCTCTCAATGCGGCCGGTCCTTGACGGCAACGGCGTCGAACGATTAAAAGGCCAACGCGATTCCGAAAACCTGCCCGCGTTGGAGGAGGCAAGGAGTGCTGCCCCACGAGACGGCGACTCAGCATTTACAGTTTCGTTTCAGGTCGGATAATAATGTTTTGAAAGCGCTGGGAAAGCGAAAGTGGAACGGCGGGTGATGGGCGGCATCGTGACGCCGCTTCTGCTGATGATTCCTTCCGGGTCACATAAATTATGCCTCTTGGGGTTCGAGCCCTCCTGGTAGCAGCAGGCGAGCAGGAGGATATTCGTCCGTTCTTCGCCTAACGGCAGACGAGGTGAGCCTTCCTTATTCCCCTGTTCCCCGACCTGGTTCGGACCGGGATAACCTCCCATTGCTTCCGGCGTCCGTTGCG
>OCZU010002413.1_pt1 | contig 11932 bp, 10 predicted proteins | sample 1539001 | NCBI WGS metagenome assembly OCZU01 (sample SAMEA3539306, study PRJEB22396) | soil metagenome | biome: tundra; feature: field; material: soil | place: USA | collected 2010-05 | depth 0.15 m
TCGCCGCGGCGGTCGAATCCGGCAGGCGGATCTACGACAACGTCCGCAAATTCATGTGCTACATCTTCACCCACGCCGTCCCCGAGGTCGTCCCGTTCCTGATCTTCGCCTTGACCGGAGGGGCGATCCCGCTGCCGCTAACCGTCATGCAGATCCTCGCCATCGACCTGGGCACCGACACCCTTCCCGCGCTGGCGCTCAGCCGCGAACCCGCCGAGCCCGGGCTGATGAACCGCCCCCCGCGGCCCCGTACCCAGGGCGTGATCAGCCGCGCGATGCTGGCCCGCGCCTGGGGATTCCTCGGCCTGATCTCCGCCACCCTCATCATGACCGGCTTCTACCTCACCCTCCGCCACGGCGGATGGCACCCAGGCGCTGCCACCGGGCCTGGCAGCCCCCTGAACCACGCCTACCGGCAGGCCACCACCGTCGCCTGGCTCGGCATCGTCGCTTGCCAGATCGGCACAGCCTTCGCGGTCCGCACCGACCACGCCTCGCTTCGTTCGGTAGGCGTGTTCTCCAACCGGTTCCTGCTCGGCGCTATCGGCATCGCACTGGCATTCGCCGCCACGCTGATCTACATGCCGGCCCTGAACAGCATCTTCGGCACCGCGCCGCTCACCGGCGCCCAACTCGCCACCGTCGCACCCTTCCCCTTCATCGTCTGGGGAGCCGACGAACTCCGCCGCCTATTCCTGCGCCACCACCGCAGGACCCGGCCCGGGGCGGGCCAGCCACGGCCAGACACCGTCCCGCCGACTCAGGCCAGCTCGCCAGCGCGCTCGCCCGCACCGTGACCTTGCCGTACTCACCACCGAGAACCCCATCGGGTAAAGAAAGCACCGCAGCCACGAGAGGCACCTCAACTTAGGTCGGCTCGCTTCCTTGCTGCGAAGGAGGCGAGCCGCCTTGCCGCCTGTCCACGACAGCCGTCAGGCCAAGTCACTTCCAACGGGCAGCACACAACTTGCTTCTCGGCGCCGCACGCGTGTTTCACGCTGACCTAGTAGTCATCGGGGATGGACGACGCTGACGGGGCAGCGTGCGTGGTGTAGGACCGCGTAGCTGACGGAGCCGAGCATCATTTCCGGTTCTCCGCCGCGGCCGCGGGAACCCACGATGAGCATCTGGGCGTCGTAGGTCGCCCTCAGCAGCGCGGCGCGCGCCGGGCCGTCGGAGACCTGCCGGTGGACCTCCACCTCAGGATGCTCCTTCTCGCAGCACTCGATCACCTTCTCGAAGTCTTCCTGGAGCACGTGGGCGCCGCCCAGGTTTCCAGGACTGTCCGCCAAGGCGCACACCGTCAGCAGCGCAGCTCCACGCAGCGCGGCCTCCTCAGCGGCAAACGTGACCGCTGCGGAGTCCGCTGCGTTTTGCGCCCAGATGCTGCCCCTCAAGCAGGGGCGTTCTGCTCAGTGCCCGGCGTAGGGGCCTGTGCGGGGTGGCCGGCTGGCCGGATGACGGTGACGGGGCCGTGGGCGTGATGGACGCAGTAGGTGCTGACCGAGCCGAGCAGTGCGTCGGCGAAGCCACCGTAGCCGCGGCTGCCGACGACTAGGAGTTCGGCGCCTTCCGACGCCGCGACTAGGACCTGGGCCGCGAACCCTTCGACAACGTGGGTCTGCAGCCCGGCCGGTCGGTCGGGGCCGAATACCTCATCAAGGGCATCGGTGAGGGCTTGGCGTGCGAGTTTGGCGAGGTCCATGTCGTCGGGATAGGGCGGGACCCAGCCGTAGAACGTCGGGTACTGCCAGGTGATGATGGCTTCGAGGGTGGCTCCGGTGAACTTAGCCTGCCGGGCTGCCCAGCGCAGGGCGTGTTTTGAGCCTTCCGACCCGTCGACCCCCACGACGATGCGGGCTTGCCTGTCGTTACCTGATCTGTTCATCTCTCTCCTCACATGATCCGGCGACGGCACCGTAGATCTTGGTGACCGCCGGTGGGTGAATGTAAAGTCCGGCGGCGGCCTTCTGCAGCGCTGATGATTGTGCCCGCGTTACCGTCCAGCAGCGCGCAGGCGTCTCCGAGCCGGCCGATCGCGGCCGTGCCACCTGTCGTCTCGGTGAAGCGGCAGGCCGCTTCCACTTTCGGGCCCATGGAGCCGGCCGGGAACGACCGGGCCCGCAGCTGGCGGGCCGTCGCCCGGTGAATGGGCCGGGCCTGCGGGGTGCCGTACCCCTCCAGTACAGCCTCGACGTCGGTGAGCAGCAGCAGGGCGTCAGCGCCGAGCGCCTGGGCCAGCAGGGCGGCGGTGAGGTCCTTGTCCACCACGGCCTCGACGCCGCGCAGCCCGCCCGCGCCATCGTTGATGACCGGGATGCCTCCGCCGCCGGCGCAGACAACGATCACGCCGCTGCCCGCCAGCAGCCTGATCGTGTCCAGCTCTACCAGTTCGGCCGGTTCGGGGGACGGCACCACCCTGCGCCATGCTGGCCCGTCTTGGCGGACGTCCCAGCCGCGTTCGGTGGCCAGCCGCCGGGCGGACGCCTCGTCGTAGACGGGGCCGACGAACTTGGCCGGGTCGGCGAACGCCGGGTCGTCTGCCTGCACGACGGTCCGGCAGATCAGGCAGGCCGCAGGCTTACCCGGTGCCGCGTTGTGGAGCGCCTGCACAAGCCAGTATCCGATCATGCCCTGGGTCTGGGCGCCGAGGACGTCGAACGGGTAGGGGTGTGACAGGGCCGGGTCGCTGGCGCTTTCCAGCGCGAGTACCCCTACCTGCGGTCCGTTGCCGTGCGTGATGATCAGCTGGTGCTGGACCAGCAGCGGGGCGAGCGCGCTGACGGCGCGGGTAACATGCCACTCCTGGATGTTGGAGTCCGGCTGCTCGCCCCGCTCGAGCAGCGCGTTCCCGCCCAGCGCGACGACTATCTTCATGGCCGCGGGCCGAGTGTGGCCACCATGACGGCCTTGATGGTGTGCATCCGGTTTTCGGCCTGGTCGAACACGACCGATGCGGGCGATTCGAAGACGTCGTCGGTGACCTCGAGGGCGTTCAGGCCGCGCTTGTCGTAGATCTGCCGCCCCACCTCGGTCTCCCGGTTGTGCAAGGCGGGCAGGCAGTGCAGGAATTTCACCGCCGGGTTGCCGGTCGCCGCCAGCACACCGGCGTTCACCTGATACGGGAGAAGCTGGTCGATGCGCTTGTCCCATTCATCGGCCGGCTCGCCCATGGACAGCCACACGTCGGTGTAGAGGAAACCGGCACCGGCCGCGGCCGCGGCGACATCGTCGGTGATCGTCAGGGTGGCTCCGGAGCCGGCGGCCAGGGCCTGGGCAATGCCCTGCACCTGGCTGGAGGGCTGCAAGGCCGCGGGAGCGCAGATCCTGGCGTCCATGCCCAGCAGCGCCCCGGTCACCAGCAGCGAGTTGGCCGTGTTGTTCCGGCCGTCCCCGAGATAGCAGAAGGACACATCCGGCAGCGAACCGGCCGCGTGATCACGCATGGTCAGCATGTCAGCGAGCATCTGGGTGGGATGCCACTGATCGGTAAGCCCGTTCCACACCGGCACCCCGGCGAACTGGCCCAGGATCTCGATGGACTCCTGGGCCGATCCCCGGTACTCGATGCCGTCGAACATGCGGCCGAGCACCCGGGCCGTGTCCTTCATCGATTCCTTGTATCCCAGCTGGGATTCCTCCGGGCCGAGGTAGGTGACGTGCGCGCCCTCGTCGTGCGCGGCGACCTCGAACGCGGACCGGGTCCTCGTCGAGGCCTTCTCGAAGATCAGGGCAATGTTCCGGCCCGCCAGCTGCCCGCCGCCGTGTCCCGCGCGTTTCTCCGCGCGCAGGCGGCCCGCCAGGTCGATCAGGGACAGGAACTCCGCACGGGTGAAGTCGATCTCCTTCAGCAGGTTGCGTCCTCGCAGGTCCATCTGGTGCCCCTCCCGTCACGCCGGGTCGCGTTCGACCGGGCAGGTCATGCAGCGCGGTCCGCCCCGGCCCCGGCCGAGTTCCTCGCCGGGCACGGTCACCACCTCGATGCCGTGCTTGCGCAGCATGGTGTTGGTGGCGACGTTGCGCTCGTAGCCGACAATGACGCCCGGCGCGACCGCCAGGTAGTTGGTGCCGTCGTCCCACTGCTCGCGTTCGGCGGCCCTGACGTCCTCATCCGTGCTCAGCACCGTGATCTTGCCGGCGTCCAGCACTGCCGCGAGCGTCTGCCAGAGGTCAGCATTGCGGCTGACCCGCAATTCCTTACCATCCTCCGTGGGGGTGAGAGTCCACGACCGAAGGTTCCGGTCGAAGTAGGGGTAGAGCACGAAAGTGCTGCGGTCGATCATGGTCATGACCGTGTCGAGGTGCATCATCGCGTGCGATCTGGGGAGTTCCACCGCGATCACGGTGCGGGCCTGGGCGGTACTGAAGAGGGCGCGGGCGAGGATCTCCACCGCCATCGGGGTGGTCCGCTCACCCATCCCGATCAGGACGGCGCCGTTCCCGATGACGTGCACGTCGCCGCCCTCAATGGAAGCCGGCAGGTGGCTGGCGTCGTCATTCCCGTAGTAGGTGGCGAACCCGCCGCCAGCGAACATGGGGTGGTAACGGTAGACGGCCTGGATGTGTACGGTCTCACGCTGGCGGGCGGGCATGGCCATCGGGTTGACCGAGACCCCACCGTAGATCCAGCAGGAGTTGTCCCGCGGGAACAGGTGGTTGGGCAGCGGGGGAAGCAGGAAGTCATCGGCCCGCAGCATGTCCCACTTCAGGCTCTTCGCCTGCAGCGGGTGCAGGTCAGCTTTGAGTACCCCGCCCACCAGGTGCTCAGCCAGGGTCGCCCCATCCAGGTCCTCGAAGAGCCTGCGTAGCGGCTGGACGAGCGCGGGGCCGAGGTTCTCGGGGGTGCATACCCGGTCGAGCACGAACGCCCGGCCCCCGGGAACCTCCAGCGTCTCGGCGAGCAGCTGCCCGAAGTAGTGCACCCGCACTCCTTTGTCGCGCAGCGCCTCCGCGAACACGTCGTGTTCTTCCTTGGCCTTCTTCGCCCACATGACGTCGTCGAACAGCAGGCCGCTGATGTTCTGCGGGGTCAGCCGGGCCAGCTCGAGGCCGGGCCGGTGCACGATGGCCTGCCGGAGCTGGCCCACCTCTGATTGCACGCTGAAGCTCATCGCCCTGCCTCCGGATTCTCACCGCGGCCAGTCCCGGGCCGTGTGGGGGTAACGTTGCTGCCGCTTCCAGCGCCAGTCCCGCGGGAGCCGCTCACGCCCAGGACCACACCGCTATCCGGGCTGATCTCGGGCGTGGTGTCCACGGGAGCGGAGACCTGGCCGAGACGTTCCCGGCGGGCCTTCAGGAAGGCGTAGAGGATGATCCCGATGAGCACGACCACCATCGCCTGGTACACCGCCGCATAACCGGCGGCGAACGTGACCCACAGCGAGAACAGCACGCTCGCCACGGAAATCGACAGGTCACGGGTGAGCAGCCAGCCCTGCACCCGGCGGCGCCGGGACACCAGGTAGGTGAGCTGCGCGCAGGCCGAGAAGAGGTACGGGATGGCCACGGTGACCACCGTGAGGTCGACAAGCTCGGTGAAGACCGTCAGCCCGGTGCTGGTGGTATACCGCCACAGCATCAGCAGCGAGGGCAGCAGCGCCGCCATCACGATGCCGAACCAGGCGGTGTCGTGGCGGTCGGTCCAGGCGAACGGCTGCGGGAACAGGCCGTCGTTGGCGGCCGCCCGCGACACCTCGGTGGTGACCAGCGTCCAGCCATTCAGCGCCCCGATACCCGAGACGACGGCAACCGCCGCGATGAGCTTCCCGGCCCACGTCCCGTGGGTGAAGATCGCCTGGAACGCGTTAACGAAAGGCGCGCCTGTGCTCACCAGCGTGTGGTGCGACACCAGGCCCATCACCGCGGCCGACACCAGCAGGTACAAGATGGCGCTGGCGCCCGTGCCGAGCAGCGACGCGCGGCCCACGTTCTTGCGCGGGTCACGCACCCGCTTGGCCGTCATAGCCGCGACCTCGACGCCGATGAAGGAAAACAGCGCCACCCCAGCGGCGATCCCGATGGCGCTGTACAGGCTCCCGCCGGAAGCGTTGAAGGCACCGAAATTGGCCTTGGACACGAAGAACCAGCCCACCACGCCGACGAACAGCAGCGGGAGGAACTTCAGCACCACGGTGAGGTTCTGGAACCACGCCATCTGCCGGACCCCGGCCAGGTTGACCACCGCCGGGAACCACAGCCCGAGCAAGGCGATCCCCCAGTTCGTCATGGCCGAGGGGTGGCTGATGCCGAACAAGGCGTCCACGTAGAAAACCCAGGACGCCACGATGGCCGCGTTGCCGGCCCACGCCTGGACCCAGTAGCACCAGCCGGTGAGGTAGCCGGCGAAGTCGCCGAACTCATGCCGGGCGTAGGCATACAGCCCACCATCGGAATTAGGCACCCGCCTGGTCAGCTGGCCGAACAGGACGGCCAGCAGCATGGCGCCGGCCGCGATCACGGCCAGCACGAGCAGCGAACTGACGCCCGCCCCGGCCAGCACGGCCGGCATCGTGAACACGCCGGTGCCGATGATGCTGCCGATGACCAGCCCCGTCGCCGAGGTCAGGCCAAGGGCACGAGCCTTCTGCTGATTCCTCGGCGACATCGGCTCGGGTGGTCCCGGATCGGGCCGGCGCACGGGGTGGGCGCTGGCAGTAGCAGACATGACAACCTCCCCAGACGTAGCTCAGGTTCACGCGTCGTTGCGATCACCTGACTCACCTGCCAGATTGCCGCGCCCAGGCTCATGATCACAGAGACGGAAGTCCCTCCGGCCAGCAGCGAAGGTCATTTGCCAGCTCTGCAAGTGTCTGTCCGGCGCCGGCCCACCACGCTGTGGTAACTAGGCGGCGGGCCCGCGGCGGGAACTAATCCCGGACGGCCCGATGCGCTTGGCGGGCGCGCTTCAGGCCACCGGAACTGCCGGGCCGACGCCAGGTTTCACTTCGGGTACCTGCGGCCGGAGCCGGGACTTTCAGCTCTGCCGACCATGCTCCGCGGACAAACGCACTGCGCTGGGCGGGCAGGGAAGCGCGGCTGCTGGGCCCAATGAACCCAGGACCTGTTGCCCGCTTTGGGTGGTGGACGGAAGTCGGGTCAAGCTGCTGTCCCCGCGCCCGGGACTGGGTGGCGGATGAAGCGGGAGGCCCGGCGCGAGATGCGCCGCTCCAGCCGCTGCGCATGGCGCCTCGGTCCCGGGACCTTGGTCACCGCTCCCGGCCGTGCGGGCCGAAGGGCCTTGAGCTGGAGGACGTCGGCCCAGTGACTCGCTGCTGCCCAGCCGCGACTATGAGTGAGAAGGACCGATGGGGGGCCGGCCCCGCGGGGCGGGCACGGCAGAAAGGCGCGCCATGAAGGCCTGTGTGGGTGATCACCTGATCACGGGGGGCGTTGACAGCCAGCGTGCCTGCGTGATCATCGGCCTGCACCATAGCGACGGATCGCCCCCCTACGTGGTGCGCTGGCTGGCCGACGGCCACATCGCGCTCATGTTTCCCGGGCTGTACACCAGGCTGGCCCATCCCGGGGGGCCACGACACGGGGAACATGGAACACAGCAAGCCACTGGATCAGGTTCCGGGCAGATGAAAGGCGACCAGGTGACCTAACGGCGGACGCTCGCTCGCCTGGGCCTCCCAGACACGCGTATCGTATTAGCCTGGGACTGCCGCGCCGAGTTTGTTCACAACGTCCACCACGCCGTCGATGTCCCAGGTCAGCCGGACCGCTACCGGGATCAGGTCACGATCGCGGGCCGACCCGGGCTGCCCGGCGAGGGTCACGACGCCGTTGCGCACGTGTGCTGTGATGCTCGCCGGGTCCGCGAGCAGGATCTGGCTCAGCATCTCGTTGACCTCCCGCGCGATGTCCTCATCGGGGCGCAGGAAGACGCTCAGCAGGTCACAGCGACTCACGATCCCGATCAGCGTGCCGTCCGGGTCGACCACCGGCAACCTCTTGAGGTGGTGGCTGTTCATCACTCTGGCCGCTGCCGGGAGCGTTGCGTCCGGGTGGATCGTGATGGCAGGCGATGTCATCAGTTCGGCCGCGGTCCGTCCCCAGTGCTCGTTCTTGGCGGCGTGCAGGTGCAGGCGGCCGCCCGGCTCGAGCCTGGCCTGCCGCGCGTGCTTGTCCTGCACCCCAAGCAAATCAGCCTCAGACACCACGCCTGCGACGTGGCGGCCCATGATCAGCACCGGCAGCGCGCTGACCCGGTGCTCCGCCATCAGGGTGGCGATCTCCTTGTAGGGAGTTATCCGGTCAACGGTCACCACAGAGGTAGTCATGACGTCCCTGACCCGGTGATGCCATCGCCCGTGGTGCTGTGTCCCGCCGCGGGCCTGTGTCCCGGTCGCCGTATGCGAGGACGGTCCAGGCTGCTGGCCGGCGGGTGCCCTGTCATGATCCTGGGTGTGGTCCTCCACGGAATCAAGCGCCCGCGCCACATCGGCCGCGGTGGCCCTGCCGTGCACAGACTCGTAGTACGCGGCGCCAAGATGGCGGAGCGTGGCATCAAGATAAGCATCGCGCCGCGTCATGTCCGCTCACCCCTCTCTCGCAATCACTGACCGGCTGCACAGCCCGGCACAATCAGTGTCTCTCCGCTGCTACTGCGGCCACAGCGTCTGTCTGTCCTGGTCTGCCGGGACTTCGGTCACCAAACGCGGCCGGGATCATGCCAGATCGGGCGGTGACGCCTTTGCCGGCGGCCGGATTATGCGTGCGCGCCGGCCGGCAGGCTGGTGCCCGCCATGAGCACCGTGCCGTCCAGACGAAGATGGCTGCGCCCGCCGCCGCAAGGGCCTGCCGGGATTCCCGGTAGCAACTCTGCATCGCCCTCATGGCCGCCAGGGATGTAAAACTTGGCGGCCATGAGCCCAGTGGGCAGCTCTGTCGCGAATTCTTGGGCGGCGCGTCCAACCAAGGTCCCGGGCCCGTAGGGAGGCGCCGCGGATCGCTGACGGATTCCGCGGCCCCGCTGACCTGAACTCGGGCCAGACGAGCTGACAATAGTGTTGGAGGCGGCGACCAACCTGTCCGACGAAGTGATCGCCAGAATCACCCGGCAGCCGCACCGCCTCCGCGGCGTCGAAGGCCTGGGCTGGATTATCGTGATTAACCTGCTCCCGACCGGTGTCGAGGACCACGTCAGGGTCGAGCCTGGTCTGGGAGGCGAGAACGGGCGAGACGTAGCCAGACATGTAGAGCACTCCGGCCCCAGCCCGGACCTTGGTTTTCAGGCGGCCTGATATGCCCCGCATACGAAGCGGGGTGCCGATGGGAGGCGGCCTTACGGCCTACACTCACCATCGGCACCCGCCTGCCCGCCGGCGCGGCGTCGGCGGACGTCTTCCGGCCCACGCCGGGTCACCTCACACCCTTGCGGAGCGGCACGTAATCGTTGTCTGCTGCCGGGACGCCGTCCGGCCTGCGCCTTGCGGGCGTCGGCCGGAGGTGGTTGGGACAATGCGGACGCTGTCAGGCCGCCTTGGCCGGTGCCTGCGTGGTGTGCGGGACGACCTCCGCGTGAGTCCGGGTCCGGCGAGCGGTGGCGAGGCTGAACACCGACCCGATCAGGGCCAGTCCGCCGAGGGCGAAGGCGACGATCGAGGCGATATAGGTGATCTGGGAGACCTTCCACCAGCCGTAGGCGTTGAGCAGCGTCCTATGCGGGGCTGGGGCCTGCCTTCTCGATTCGCGTTCACTCGGTGGTAAATCGCCCGCAGGACGTCGAGCCGGGCGGCGCGCCTGCTCGGCTCGATCGCGGCCATGATGCCGGCGAGCCCGGCCGCTGCGGCCAGGACGAGAAGTTGCACGACGGGGATCACAACGTGGGTGATCCCCGCAGAATGTGATGCGGCGACGATCGCCCAGCCGAAGAGCATCCCGAGCACAAGGCCCTCAACGGCGCCGAGCAGCGAGATAAGGAGCGACTCCGACCGGACGATCGAGCGCAGCTGCCCCCGGGTCGTGCCCACCGCCCGCAGCAGGCCGAGCTCGCGGGTCCGCTCGTAAACCGAGAGGGCAAGGGCAGAAGCCGTGCAGGCCGTTTGTGGCGTCCGGCTCAGTCCGGAAGCATGTAAGGCCGGACGGGCCGCCACGGGGATTCGGATGTGGCCGGGTGGATTGCCTGGAGTGCCTGCTGGATCAGCTCAGGCGGACAGCCGCCCGATTCGCAGGGTCCGTTGTCGCGGGGGCCGAGGGTGACAGCGTCTGGCCATGGCGCCTGCGCGGCTGCCATTCTCGCCGCGATCGCCGGGTCCGCGTCGGACGCGCTGTCAGATCTGCTGCTTATCCGATGTGCGGCCACCGCCGAAGGCGCCGTGCAGTGCAGCTGGACGATGTCAGCGGCCGCCCCGTCAGCCACGGCTCTCGCGGCGGCTCGCTGCTCAGCGGAGATCCAGGTGGCGTCGGCGATGACCGATTCGCCGCGGGACAGCAGCTCCGCGGCCCGGTGCAGCAGTTCGGTGTACGTGCGCTCGGTCCAGGAGCGCGTGTAGATCCCGGTGCGGTAGGGAGCAGGAGAATGCTCTGCGGGGGAAAGGCCAGCCAGTTCTTTGCGGATCCGGTCGCTGCTGAGCACGGTGAACCCGAGCGAGCTGGCCAGGGTTCCGGCCAGCACAGACTTGCCAGTGCCGGGCAGGCCGCCGATCAGCACCAGGGTGACCGCACCAGCCCGCAGGTGCTGCAGGGTCATGGCGGCGAGCTGCCGGGCTTCGCCGCCCGCCAGCGTGTCGCCTTGCAGGGCCCGGAGGCAGGCGACCTTCGCGCGGACGAAGGCCCGGTAGGCGACGTAGTGATGATGCAGTGACGGGGGCGCCGAATCGCCGGAGTATTCGAGGTACCAGCGGGTGAACTGCCCGGCAAGCTCTCCGGCGCCGAGCCGTTCCAGGTCCATCGCCAGGAACGCGGCGTCATCCAGCCCGTCCAGCCAGCGCAGCCGGTCATCAAACTCCAGGCAGTCCAGGATCCGGGGCCCGTCGTCCAGGCAGAAGATGTCATCGGCAAGCAAGTCCCCGTGACCATCCACGACCTTCCCGCCGCGGATCCTAGCGCTCAGCAGCGGAGCGCGCCCCGCGAGGAACCGCCCCGCAAGCCGCTCCACCTCATCAACGCCCGACGCCTCAAGCACGCCGCCCAGCAGCGGCCGGATCTGCTCCAGGTTGTCCTGCCACCGGCGCCAGAGCGCATCACGGCTGCCCTGCTCGCTGATTGCCGCGCTGCGCGGCGCCGAGGCGTGCCGCACTGCGAGTATCCTCGCGACCTGACGGACGACGTCGCAGACCGGCTCGCCTGCCTGGACGAGAGCAGAGAGCCGCCGGCCGGCCGGCATCCGGCGCATCACCACCAGGTGATCGCACACCTGGCCAGCCGGGTCACGAACCTCCGCGACCCCCAGGTACACGTCCCGCCCGAACCGGCGGTTGAGTACAACCTCGCGCTGGCACGCGGCCGCACGCGCTTCCGGCGTGCTGAAGTCAAGGAATCCCGTGCTGACCGGTTTCTTCAGCTTGTACGCGCGATCACCGGCGAAGAACACGACGGCGGATTGAGTTTCAGCGACATCCGCATAGCGTTCCCCCGGAACATGTGTCCCAGCCGGGATGTCATTGTGGCTCATAGTTACCTTCCCTAATGCCAGCCTCCTGGCTGGACCACGCCGGCGGACAGGGCCAGTAGTCCCGAGCTGGCGGGCTTTCTGGCTTCTTACAGCGCCCCCCGGTAATGCGCCCTCCGACCGTGGCGATTGCCAAGGACCTAAGTACTGATAACAAGCACCTTCGGCCCTGCGCAGGCCGCACGCGCTAACGATTGACTGGAAGGGCAGAGAAGAGGTGTGGTCGATGAGCACCCTTACACGCAGGAACAATCGCACGCCGGCCGTCGGCCTGATCGACTGGCTGGAGCTGCCCCTCACCCTGGTATGGCCGGT
>OCZU010002414.1_pt1 | contig 11932 bp, 11 predicted proteins | sample 1539001 | NCBI WGS metagenome assembly OCZU01 (sample SAMEA3539306, study PRJEB22396) | soil metagenome | biome: tundra; feature: field; material: soil | place: USA | collected 2010-05 | depth 0.15 m
GGTCAGCCTGACCAGCGCGAACGCCGCGGCGGCCGAGCCGATCAGGGCAGGCAGCAGGTCGACCGCGGTCGACGTCGGCCTGGTGCCGACCGCTGCCAGGCCGACCGCGCCGAAGATGGCGATGCCGATCAGCCCGCTGGCCTCCCGGCGCTGCGCGAGTACCCCGATCACCGCCGCGAACACGGCCAGCACGACCAGGACGCCGATCTGCAGCACCAGCTTGTCGTGCGTGCCGAACTCCCTGATCGCGAAGTTCTTCAGCGGCGGCGGGCTCAGGTCGATCCCGAGCTGGGCGACGGCTACCACCGGTGAGCCGACCGGTCCGGTCAGTCCGCTGATCAGGAAACCGACGCAGACGCCGACCGCGCCGGCGAGCAGGCCGGCCACGACACCGCGAAGGGGCACGCGCTTATCTAGGGTCACACCTGTTATTCGTAGCAGCGTCGGCAGCGGTTCGGTCCGGCGGGCAAGCCATCTGGCCTCCGGCGACGAATATAGGTATGTGGGCATGAGCGACGGCGACCAGCGGCACGATAGCGTTCCTGGAGTTCCCGCTGGGCCCGGGGCGGCACCCCGGCTCGACGAGCTGCTCACCGCCGTGGCCCGCGGCGACGAGCGCGCCTACGAGAGGGTCTACGACCTGACGTCGGGCTGGGTGCTCGGCGTGGCGAGGAAGGTGGTTCGCGACCCCGCACTGGCCGAGGAGGTCATGCAAGAGGTCCTGCTCGACGTCTGGCGCCGGGCCAGCCGGTTCGACCCGGCCCTGGGCAGCGGAGCGACCTGGGTGATGACCCTCGCGCACCGCCGCGCCGTCGACCGGGTCAGGTCGGAGCGGAGCCTTGCCAGCCGCGAGCTCCGCGCGGCCACCGCGGTCATCGACTACGACGACGTGACCGAGACCGTCGAGGCCAGCCTGGACGCCGAACGGGTCAAGCGCTGCCTGACCTCGCTCACCGAGCTCCAGCGCGAGTGCGTCAGCCTGGCCTACTACGCCGGGTACAGCTACCGGGAGGTCGCCGAGCTGCTCGGCGTCCCGGCCGGCACGGTCAAGACCCGGATGCGCGACGGGCTGATCAGGCTCAGGGACTGCCTGGGGGTGCAGCGATGACATCGGACGATCACGAGCTGCACACCCTGGCCGGCGCATTCGTCCTCGACGCGGTCTCCGACACCGAGCGCGCCAGCTTCGCCGCGCACCTGGCCGACTGCGCCGAGTGCCGCGCGGACGTCAGCGAGCTGCGCGAGGCGGCAGCACGCCTGGGGACGGCGCAGGCCGTGCGCCCGCGCCCCGAGCTGAGGGAGCTGGCGATCCAGGCCGCGTACCAGACTAGCCAGCTAGCTCCTGTTGCCGGAAAGCGAACGAATGACCACGGGACCAGGCGGCAGGCCAGACCGGGCGGACTGCGCCGGCGCAGGGCCGTGCCGGCCGTTGTCGGCACCGCGGCGGCGCTGGTCATCGCGGCCGGCATCGCCGTCGGCACGCACTATGCGGACCAGCAGGAACAGCGGTCGCAGCAGCAGGCCCGGATGGTCGCCGAAGTGCTCAACGCCCCGGACGCCGTGATGCGGACGGCGCCGGTCGCCGTCGGCGGGATGGCGATCGTCGTCACCTCGCGCCATGAGCAGATGGGGGTCTTCATCGCGCACGGCCTGCCGGCCTTGCCCCGAGCGAGCAGCTACGAGGTGTGGCTAATGGGGCCGCGCGGCGAGCATCCGGCCGGCCTGCTCACCGTCCGGGCCAAGGGCATGGCCGGGCCGGTCGTGATCGGGCCGATAGCACCGGGTGACACGGTCGGCCTGACGGTCGAGCCGGCCAGCGGATCACTGCGGCCGACGTCAGCGCCCGTCGTCCTGATCGGGCCGAAAAGCCGCTAGCGCGACGTTCCGGCTGGGCAAATGGTGCCGCGCTGCTGGGCTAACCCTGGGGTATCTCCGGCAATAACCGGGTAACTCGCGTCCGTGCGGCCGGCTTTCCGCCGGGCCGCACGGGGGCACGGTTACGCAGGAGATACCTCATGGGGCTTCAAACTTGCCGGGCGAAACTAACTCGTCCCGCCGCTGCCGGCGCACTGGCTGGCCTGGCACTCGCCGCCGCCGCCTGCGGCAGTTCGACGACGACGTCAGCTTCGCCCACTGGCTCGGCCGGGCCCGTGACGCCGGCCGCGAGTCCGACTGCGTCCCCAGCCGCGTCGGGAACGGCCGCGCGGATCGGGGCGGACTGCGCCATGATCCCGAACGCGGGCAACGGCAGCATCAGCTCGATGAGCACCCAGCAGGCGATCACAGCCGCGTCGAGCAATCCGCAGCTCTCGGTCTTCATCGCGGCTGTGCGCTCGGCGGGCCTGGACAAGACCCTGAACGCGCGGCACGCCTACACGCTGATGATCCCGGCGAACAGCGCCTTCGCATCGCTGTCCAAGACGCAGATCATCCACCTGAAGAACTCCGGTGATCTGCTCAATATCGTCCGCTATCACGCGCTCAAGGCGAGAGTCGGCCCGCAGCAGTTCGCCAGCGGCGCCAAGCCGGCCACCCTGCAGGGCAAGCCGCTCACGCTTTCCAAGAGCGGCTCGGCGTACAAGGTGAACGGCGCCACCGTCCTGTGCGGCAACATCAAGACCGCGAACGCCACCGTCTACATCGTCAACAAGGTGCTGCTGCCGCCAGGCTGACCAGCGGATGGGCTAGTACGCCCGCACAGTGTGCGCGCCCGCGCGCCGGGCAGGCTAACGTTGCCTCGTGAAAGCATCGCCTGAGGCGCAGCTGCGGCTGCTTGAGCTAGCGGACATCGATGCCGAGCTCGGCCGGATCGATCACCGGCGGCGCGGCCTTCCTCAGCACGGCGAGCTGGCCAGGCTCGAAGCCCGCGACGCCGAGCTCCGCGACTCGGTCGCCGCGCTGACCGCCCAGATCAGCGACCTGCGGCGCGAGCAGGGCAAGGCCGAGGCCGACGTCGAGCAGGTGCGTTCCAGGATCGACCGCGACCGCCAGCGGCTCGACGGCGGCATGGTCAGCTCACCGCGAGAGCTCGAGAACCTCCAGTCCGAGGTCGCCTCGCTCCAGCGCAGGCAGTCCGACCTCGAGGAGGTCGTTCTGGACGTGATGGAGCGGTTCGAGGCCGGGCAGGCGGGCCTGGCGGAGGCGACCGCAGAGAGCGCGCAGCTCGGAACCGACCTGACGACGGTCGCCGCTGCCCGGGACGCGGCCCTCGCCGAGCTGGCGGAGCAGTCCGCCAAGGCCGAGGACCGCCGGATCGAGGTCACCGCCACCCTCCCCGCCGACCTGCTCGATCTCTACGACAAGCTCAGGACGCAGCACGGCGGGGTCGGCGCCGCCGCGCTGCGGCACCGCAGCTGCCAGGGGTGCAACCTGACCATGAACACCGTCGACCTGAACACGATCAGGGCGGCACCAGACGATGAGGTCCTGCGCTGCGAGGAGTGCAGGCGGATCCTGGTGCGGACGGCTGACTCGGGCCTGTGACCAGCGAGGCGATCCCAGCCGGGGGAGCGGCACCGGGCTGGGGCCGGGCGACGGGCAAGCCGACGACGACGCTGCTGCTGCGGCACGGCGCCACGGAGCTGTCGGCCGAGCGCAGGTTCGCCGGGCGCGAGGACATCCCGCTGACCAGGGAAGGCGTCAGGCAGGCCGCGCTGGCGGCCAGGGGGATCGCCGCTGGTCCGCCCGTCGACGTCATCGTGACCTCGCCGCTGCAGCGCGCCCGCCGGACCGCCGAGGCCGTCGCCGAGGCGACCGGCGCCGCGCTGGTCGTGGACGAGGACCTGGTCGAGGCGGACTTCGGGGCCTGGCAGGGACTCACCTTCGCCGAGGCGGGGGAGCGCTGGCCGGAGGAACTGGCCGCCTGGATGGCCAGCCCGGACGCCGCCCCGCCGGACGGCGAGAGCTTCGCCATGGTGGCGATGCGGGTGCTGGCCGCGCAGGACCGGCTGCTCGCCGCACACCGGCACGAACGAGCGGTCGTGGTCAGCCACGTCACGCCGATCAAGACCCTGGTGTGCCGGGCGCTGCTGGCGCCGCCCGAGGCGATGTTCCGGATGAATCTCGACGTGGCGTCGCTGACGAGGATCGACTGCTTCGACAACGGGTCGGCCGTGCTCCGCTCGCTGAACGACACCTCGCACCTGCAGCGCCGGCGCCGGCGCTGACGCTGACGCTGAAGGCAGCGCTGACGCCTAAGCTGTATCTAGCGACGGGCGAGCTGGCCGGGCGGCCGCGTCGGTTCCGGCTCGCCGGAGCCGCCGAGGAAGGTCCGGGCTCCGAAGGGCAGGGTGGTCGGTAACGCCGACCCGGGGTGACCCGCGGGAAAGTGCCACAGAAAACAGACCGCCGCCGGTCCCGGGCCTCGGCCCGGTGCCGGCGGTAAGGGTGAAACGGTGGTGTAAGAGACCACCAGCGCCGCAGGTGACTGCGACGGCTTGGTAAACCCCACCCGGAGCAAGGTCAGAAGGGCGAGGCGAGAAATGCCGAAGCTGATTCGGGATTGACGCCCCGCCTGCGCGAGCGATCGAGGGCGGCCCGCCCGATGCTCGCGGGTAGACCGCACGAGGCTGCCGGCAACGGCAGTCCCAGATGGATGGCCGCCGGCCCGCGCGAGCGGGTGCACAGAACCCGGCCTACAGGCCAGCTCGCCCGCCGCCCTAGCCGCTGACCTGAGGAAGGGCTAGTCCGGCGACGCGTCGGCGTGTTCGATCTGGCTGATCAGGAGCTTGAGCTGGGTGATCTCCTCGGCGAGGGCGGGCTGTGAATTCGATGTGGACTCCGGTTAGGGTCGACAGCGTTCTCGGCAAGCCACCCCATGACCTGCTGCACGAGGAGACGGATGTGGAGCGGATTGTCCACCTGCCGGACGGCCGCGCGCTGGCGGTGCAGGAACGCGGTGACCCGGCGGGCAAGCCATCCCCGGCGGGCAAGCCATCCCCGGCGTGACGGCCAGGATCCTGCCCGCGGACGGGCACCTCACGCTCACGCATCGCATCGCATCGCATCGCATCGGCGAGGTGCACGCCTGGCTCTCTGGCCATCTCTAGCCCTGAGAGGTACCGCCAGGGACAGCCGACCGGAAGGAGGCTCACGGACCTGCGCGAGCGCACTTTTCATGACTTGAGGTCATTTCTGCGCCCGATTTAAGCAGCAACGCGAAAATATCGGTGCACCAACCAATGAAAAGTCACTCGGCGGTTGGATACCCTGCCGGCCGGGTCTACCCACCAACCCCGTCAGCACCGTGCGCACCATTAGTCGCAGCGCCAGACCCGGCCGGCAGGAGGTGATCTCACTGATCCGCACCGCCGTGGACCGCGGCGTGGCCTTCTTCGAACAAACCCTGGATCGCATGATCCCCGCCACTCGCACGCTGCACCGACTGGAGGAGAACATCGGCGCCGCCGACGTCCGTACGTACTGCCGGGTTCACAGCACATTCCCAGGATCCGAATGGCGCAGCTTGGCCAACCTCCGAGCAACCAGTCGCGTCTGCATCTCGCGAGGATCCCGGTGCGACCTACCTGACTGATTGTTCAAGCAGCCGTTACCCCGGTGACCGGCCGGAAAACAACCCCAGCAGCTGAACCAGCGACTGCGATCACCGGACGCGTGCGGATCAGGTACTTGAAACGCCGAGCCCGTAAGGCTTCGCGAGTCGGCCAGCGCCCGCGAAAAAACACACTGAAACGGCCCTAGTGCCCGAGCCCGCATCCCCGGTCGCGGAGGATCGGCCCGACGAAGGCACCCATTGTTCCCGGGCGGACTGTCCCGTACTGGGCATCACGGCCGTAATCCTTGCCGTTGGTCATGTTCCCGAACTCCCATACGCAGCTGCTGCCGACCTTGGCCTGCGTCCAGAACGGGTAGAAGTGGCCCGGGCCCTTGGGTGGCATGACGCAGCCGTGTCCCGTTGTCAGGTTGCACTTGGTGTTGAACTCCGTCGCGCTGGCGTCGGTCATGAACTGGAACCTCGGGTACCGGTGGCCGCCCACTGTGGTCGGCTCGTGCTGGAGGAACGGCGACGGGAACCTGACCGCGGTCGTCGAGTCCGGCCAGTCCGGGTAGTACGGGGTGCCGTCGTAGTCGAGGTCGCCGATAGCGTCGTCGAACACATCGCATCCGGTCATCAGGTTGGGCGGCACAGTGCCGCCATGCGTGTCACCGACCCGGTAGCAGGGCGAGTCGTCCGGCTCGAACTTCTCCGAGGTGTCCACGGTCTTCTCGTACGGTCCCCGGCAGGTCGTGAAGGTGGTGTCCTTGACCCCGCTGACCTTGCCCTGGACGGACGTGCACGGCTCGAAGTGACCGATCTCGAACTCACTGTTGATCATGTAAGGGCCGATCCCCCACGGGATGATGTTCTGCGCCCGTGCGGTCGAGTACTCCGGCTGGAAGTTGAAGGGCCGGCCCTTGCAGCTGAACGGGCTGGTGTTCATGAAGCCGTTGGCCGCCGACGCGATCATGAACCCGCTCTTGCCGGTCGTCAGGTCCGTTTCCCTCGCTTCCAGGGCATGACCGCCTGGAATCCTGGCGTCGAACATGCGCACCGTGATCTTGTCGCCCGGGTTCATCAGCAGCGTGCGGGAGTTCGGCGTCACCGTCGCCTGGTTGCTGAGCTGCGGGCTCGGCGGCCCGGTCGGGACCCCGTTGTCCTGGATGAACCCGAAGTTGACGGGCTCGACGCAGTCGTTGTTGCACGGGCCTGAGCCGGTGCCCGTGCACTCCAGGCTGTCGATGTTGAGCGCCGAGCACCAGTGCGTGTTGTCACAGCTGATGCTGTCGGAGAACGGCGCGAAACCGGGCGGGTAGAACTGCAGCTCGACGAATGCGGCCCCGCCGCCGAGATAATGACCGTGCGGCGCGTTCGAGTCCGATCTCGGCTTGCAGGGTGCCAGCGGCGCCGAGTTCGGGTCGCAGACGGTCATCGAGAGCCACGGCGCGATGGACAGCTCGAACCAGTGCGTGACGTCGTGCCCGGGGCGACTGACCGTCGGCCGGGCGAACGGGTCCCTCGGCAGCGTCTCGGCCATCGTGACCGTGCTGCCCGAGCCGCGCCTAGCCGACAAGAACCGGACCGACGGCTCGTCATGCCCGATGTAGTGCCCGTTCTCGTAGAAACGCCCGCCGTAGGGTCCGCGCGGATCGGCACACATGAGGCCGTTCTTCACCGGCCGCTGGACCGGGCTGAGGCCGTTGCAGTCAAGTCCGCCGACCGCGTGCGGCCGGACGGCGGCCGGCCGGCCGGCGCTCGCCGTCGTGGTCGTGGCGGTGGCAGCGAGGGTCTGCGCCCCGAGTGCCGCGACGACCCCGACGGTCAGTGCCGCCAGGACTGAAAGCCGGTGAACCTTGCCGGAACCGCGCATCGCGATCTCCTCAGTGAGCCCGATGCCGAAACCCTAGCCATTCGGGTATGTGCCGTCGCCGCGATTGGCATGGCCAGCTGGTAACGGAATGATCGCAGCTTCGTAACAGCCCGCGGTGCGCGGCCTCACGTGTCCGGCGCGGCGGTGCCTCCTGACTCCAGCCAGAGGTTGAAGGGCGGAAGCCAGTCGCTGAACGGAGCATCGTCGGCCTGGACGAGAGTGATCTCAATCGGGAACTCGCCTTCATCGACCGGCTTCATCGAGAGCTGTATCTCGGTAGCGCCGACCGGCACGTCTACCTCCAGCCGTGACGGCAGCACGTCCACGGGCCCGGAGATGCGCACGCTCACTCCCGTCAGCGCGACGGCTGACGGGTTCGTGACCGTCAGGACAATGCGCGTCCACCGGCCGAATGGCAGCCTGGTCTTGTCGAGGTGGCACGAGAGCCGCTGGTAGGGGGCGGTGATGGCACCTACACGGCTGGCCAGAATCCTGCGGAACAGATTCACGTTGACGTCCAGGTCGCTGGCTGCCGCCTGAAGATCCAGAGTGCCCGGTGGCTGAAAAATCGCCCACGAGTGCAGTTCCTGCTGTAGCTGCTCGGACAGCCCATCGGCAACGGTCCGCAGCGCGGACCGAACCTCCTGCTCGTCCTGGTAATTGACCTGGAGGATTTCATCGCGCAGCGCCGACGCTATCCGCAGGACACCGTTGACCGTGCCAAGCGCCTGGCCTTCCCCCTTCGGGACAAGGACCATCCGGTCGCGAATCGCCAGCGCCGGAAAGAAGGAAGAAAAAGTGTGCGGAAAGAACGGGACCATGGTGGGGTCGTAGGTGTACGAGGCGACGGTGACCACCGGCCAGTAAACCTGGAGGTAGATGCGCTCGCCCAGCCAGGTAAGCCAGTTCACGCCGAGAGAAAGCCCCAGCTCCGGCGGTATGGCAGCTTGAAGGAGCTGCGAATAGCGGGTGCCAATCTTGAGGTTATCCGCGATGCGGCCGGTATCAATGCTGCAGACCTCGACTGGCAGGTCAGGATCGATGGTTTCCGCGATCAGGCGCCGGAAGACAGGCACAACATCCAGGCTGCCGGCGTGGACAAAGAGCTCAGCTTTCATGACTCACTTCCTGGATCGGCCGAGGACCTGCTCGGCAATTGCTCTCGACTGGGGCGACAGGGCCGCCATGAGGTCAGCAGTGCCGGGGTCAGTGCCCAGCACCGGGCGCGGGCGTGCCAGCGCCTCCTGGTACTGGCCCGCGGTGATGATGGCGACATCGCCCCACTGATGTCTGAGCGCTTCCTCCCTGGCCGCCAGGCCCGCCTTCGCCCTGGCCCGGTCGTCGGCCAGGAGCCGCACGAGCGCCTGGGCGAAGCGGAGGTGATCTCCGGCGGGTACCAGGATCCCGGTCCGGCCGTCGTCGATGATCTCGGGCAGGCCGCCAGTGCGCACGGCCACCACCGGGCGTCCGCAGGACATTGCCTCTAGGGCGACGAGGCCGAACGGCTCGTAGCGGCTCGGCATCGCGACGACGGCGGCTCGCCCGTACGATCGCACGAGTTCCTCTCCGGTCTGCCAGCCGGTGAATTCGACCCGTGACATAACGCCGAGGTAGCGAGCCAGGCGCCGCAGGTACAACGCCTGATCCCCGTCCCCTGCGATGACCAGGCGGGCCTGTGGCAAGCGCACCAGCGCGGCAGCGAAAGACCGGAGCAAGACGTCGACTCCCTTCTGGGCCACGAGACGGCCCACGAAGAGCACGATCTCCGCGTCATCATCGCGGGCAGGCAGCGGCCTGAAGCGCGTGCTGTCGACACCATTGGGGATGACCACCAGGCGAGGCAGGACACCGTCCCGGTCAAGCAGCTCCTGCCGCATGGCATGGCTGTAGACGATCCCGGTCGTCGCTGCCCTCAGCCCGAGCATCTCCAGGTCCGCATGAGGGTGCTCGGTCTGGGGCAGGTGCACGCTGAAGAGCAGCGGCACTCCGGACCTGGCCGTCAGTCCGGCGCCGGCCAGCGCCGTCAGCCAGTCGTGGCAGTGAACGACGTCGAAGGCGATATCAAGCCGCTCGATGTGCGTGATCACTTCCGCCGAGAAGCTAATCCAGAAGCCGGCATTACCGTCGCTTCCCTCGAGCCTGCTGACCGGAACGGGCCGCAGCGTAACGCCGGCTGGCGGAGCCTGGTAGACCTCTCGCTCGGGCACGAACAGGTCGACGCGCACCCCGAGCGCAGCCAGGGCAGCGGTGAGCGCCTCGACGTGAGTCCCCAGCCCGCCGTACACGTGAGGCGGATACTCGGACGCTATGAATGCGACACGCACGAGTCGGATACCTGTCAGCCGGCCCGGGCAAGCGCGGAACGGGATAGCGCGACCCGGAATCCGATGCTGAAGCCGAAGTCGTCGGCGGGAGCGCGCTCGCGGGCCGCGCAGCGGGCTGTCCAGCGGCTATTGCCCCAGGCGCCGCCCCGGATGACCCGCCGCCCTGGCACGCTGACCTGCTCACGACCGTCGTCGGCGCGGTACGGATACGGGTCGAACAAGCTGCTGCACCATTCCCAGACGTTGCCGCTCAGGTCGGACACCCCGTAGGGGCTTTCGCCGAGGGGCGCGTGCCCGACCGGGAGACACGTCCGGCTGCCACCCTCCAGTGTGTTGCACCGCCGCGGCTCCCAGGTATCGCCCCACGGCCAGGTACGTGGTTTCTGGCCGGAAGCAGCCTTTTCCCATTCGGCCTCGGTGGGTAGCCGGACGCCGAGCCAGCCGCAGAATGCGAGCGCGTCATCCCACGAGACGAGCACGACGGGGAAGTCAGACTTCCCGTCGGGATATACGCGCTCGCCGGGATTCCAGCAGTAGGGAAGAGACCAGTAGTCATCCCGGTACGGGACGCGATGATCGGTGGCACCGATGAATTCGCCGTACTGACGATTCGTCACCGGGAACCGGGAGATGTAATAGCCGGCCAATTCAACTTCGTGCGGCGGTATCTCCGCCAGGAATGCCTCCCGATCTTCAATCCGGGCCAGTTCCGCGGCCCGGAGCTGTGGCGTGCCCATGACGAACCGGGACCCGGGAATGTACACGAATTCGATGCCGCGGAAGTCCGAGCGGCTGGCCGTCACCTTCGCCAGCCCGTCAGGCCAGAGCGAGCCGAGGGCGTCTGCCGCTATCGCGATGACGCGGTTCTCGGTCTGCTGGTACGCGGCCGTCGCGATCACCTCACCAGTCACCACGTCCACGACCGGCGAGCCGCTGAAGCCCTCTCCGATGCTGACATCGCCGGATACGAGCTGCCACGCCGCTGTCCTGCCGCCCCGGCTGTCCAGCACCATCGCCGACCCGAGCGTAGCGTCCGCCCGGACGGCGGCGAGCAGCCGGCGGGCCCGGCTGACCGCACGGAATCCGGCCACCGTGACCATCCGGCCGCGTTCGGCGTCGAAGGCCAGCGGCAGCGCCGGCGCCGCCAGCCGGTCGGTGGCCAGTACCGCCAGATCGTCCGCTCCGTCGCTGAAGCCGGCCTTGACCACGGTGGCCGGCTGACGCCCGATCAGGACCTGCGCTTCGCCGCCCACGGCCCGCACGACATGCGCGCACGTCACCAGGTAGCTGGTGGCGTCGTCATGCCGGACGACGTAGGCGGTTCCGAACTGCGCGTTGCTGTCATCTGCACTGCGGACCGAGAAGATCGATTCGAGCAGGCCGTCATTCATCGGCGCTGTTCCGCTTGCTGAGCGAGAGCGTCACGGTGAGGTTCGCGCCTGCCCTGGCCTTGGTGAGGAACACATTGCCCTCACCCTCGAAACTGAGGCCGATCTCGACCTCGACGTGATCCACGTGCAGATCGGTGATCGTATTCCAGACCGACGAGATGGGCTTGCACACGTTCAGCAGAACGGGCTCGATCCGGTCGAGGGAGGATTCCACTCGGCTCGCGGCGCCGCCGGCAATCTGCGTAGCCTCGTCCGGGCTGACCTCAGCCTCGACCAGGATGCCATCGGACAGTTCGATCAGTTTAGTGGCCACCTTAGTGCCTCCGGATTCTTCGACCATTCCATGACGCCCATAATGGCCCGGTGGCTCTGCCATCGCCAGTTGTCTGGACGGCAGCGGCCCCCGGCTAAGACGGTCCTCGCCGCGCCCGCTGCCCGTCAGCCAGGGCGATGGAGATCGCCGGCCGGCGGCTCGGCCCGCGCGGCGGAATACGGCTGGCCGCCGATGCCCCACTCGTCCTGGCCTACCTCGTAGATGGCGACCCGCACCCGCTCGAGCGGCGTGTCCAGCGAGGACGCCACGGCCGCCGACACCGCGGCGATCATCGCGTGCTTCTGCTCGACGGTCCGCCCGCGCACCAGCGTGACCTGGACGAAGGGCATCGATCCTCCTCTGCTAGCTGCGAGGGTCTACCGGCACGCGAGCTCGATCGTCCCGAGCCGGTCGAACCTGGCCACGATCACGTCGCCGGGCGATACGGGCACGGACTCGGTCAGGGCACCCGACAGCACGACCTGCCCGGCCAGCAGCCCGCGGCCGCGCGTCGCGAGCGCGCGGACCAGCCAAGCG
>OCZU010002415.1_pt1 | contig 11928 bp, 10 predicted proteins | sample 1539001 | NCBI WGS metagenome assembly OCZU01 (sample SAMEA3539306, study PRJEB22396) | soil metagenome | biome: tundra; feature: field; material: soil | place: USA | collected 2010-05 | depth 0.15 m
TTGATCGCCAACGGTGGCGAGAACGCCGGCCGGAGGCGCTCCGATGCCAAGACTGGAGCCAATTCCGCCGGGAATCAGGGTAATCGCCATCGACGCGCAGATGAGGACGAGCAGTGCGCCGAGAACGATTTTTACAGTCGGGCCCGCATTTTGAAGCTGTCGAATCATAGTTGGATAACTCCGCTCAATAGCCGCTTAGTGTGAATTTGTAATTATAAACCAGCGGGCGAGGCGCATTTCAGTCCTGTGCCCAGGCTCGCGCCCGTTCTTTGGTGTCCTTTGGGCGCTAACCTGGGCGCAGTGAGTGGAGGGAGACAACTTCGCGTGTACGGATATTTTGAGGGTGCGAACCAGCAAACTGTTATGTGCCAAGCGATTGTGTGGCGTCCGGTTCGCGGTCGCCCAGGTTAGCGCCCAAAAAGCGGGCGCGAACCTGGGGCACAGAAGCTTAGAAATCAGCCATTGAAACGAATTAATAAAAATGTTATCAACGGAGAGCTAGTCTGGCAGAGTACAGTTTTTAGCCTTCTAAAAGGAAAATTCATGATGAGATTGCTCGTCCTAATCCAGTTCTTTTCGGTTGCGCTCGCCACGGCTCAGCCGGCTCCGGTCGTTCTGCACGATGGGTGGACGTTGCAGTCTTCCGCGAGAGTTTCTGCCAACGGCGAGACGATCTCCAGCCCATCGTTTGCGTCCACCGCGCAACAGGATAACTGGCTGCGAGTTGAGGTTCCGACAACGGTGGTCGCGGCGCAGGTGAAGAGTGGCGTGCTGCCCGATCCTTTCTACGCCATGAATTTGCGACAGTACCCGGGGTTGAGTTATCCAGTCGGGTCCAATTTTTCGAACCTTGCGATGCCTGCGGATAGCCCTTACGGAGTCTCATGGTGGTACAGGAACGAATTCACGCTTCCCGAGGGGTTTGCGGGCAAAACCGTATGGTTGAATTTCCGCGGCATCAATTATCGCGCCAATATTTTTCTTAACGGCGAACAGATTGGCGGTTCCAAGAAAGTTGCCGGAGCCTGGCGGACGTATGAGTTCGACGTTACATCCGCGATTACGTCGGGAACGAATGTTCTCGCGGTGCAGGTGTGGGCGCCTACCGAGAATAGCCTGGCCATCACGTTTGTGGACTGGAATCCTGCGCCTCCCGACAAGAACATGGGCCTGTGGCGCGAGGGGTACTTGACTTCGAGCGGACCGGTCGCGCTGCGGCATCCGGCCGTTTTGTCGAAAGTCGAGGTTGACGGCGGTGATGCCAATTCGACAGTGGCGCACTTGACCGTGACTGCGCTGGTAAAGAATGCGAGCGACCATCCAGTCCATGGGACTTTAAAAGGAGGGGTTGAGAATATTGAATTTGCTCAACCAGTGGACCTAGTGGCAGGAGAATCGCGAGATGTAGCTTTTTCGCCGATGCAGTATTCGCAGCTCAATTTGCGCAATCCGCGGCTGTGGTGGCCAGCGCAGATGGGAACACCGAATCTCTACGATTTGAAACTTTCGTTTGAGGTGGACGGCGTGAATTCCGATACATCGCAGACGAAGTTCGGAATACGCGAAATTACTTCCGAGGTGGTCGAGCAGGCGCACGACCGGTTCAAACGGCTGTTCAGAATCAACGGGAAGAAGATTCTGATACGGGGCGGGGGCTGGACTCCGGACATGATGATGCGCGAAACGCCGGAGCGGCTGGCCGACGAATTTCGCTATGTGCGCGATCTCGGACTGAATACGGTCCGGCTAGAAGGGAAACTCGAGACCGACGATTTCTTCGAGATGGCCGACCAACAAGGCATTCTGGTGATGGCGGGATGGTGCTGCTGCGATTTCTGGGAACACTGGGGGAGTTGGACCGACGAAGACTTTGTTATAGCTAAGGCTTCGCTGCGCGATCAGATGTATCGGATGCGAGGCCATCCCAGCATGTTGATGTGGCTGAATGGCAGCGATAATGCTCCTCCGCCGGATGTGGAAGAGATGTATTTGAAGATTGAGTCGGAGTTGCGATGGCCCAATCCGGTGGTGTCATCGGCGACGGCGAAGACAAGTAGCGTGACGGGGGAGAGCGGCGTGAAGATGAGCGGGCCCTATGAATATGTGGCGCCTTCTTATTGGGAAGGCGACCCTTATTTTCGGAACGATCAAAATATCTGCAATCCCTGCGGGTGCGGCGGGGCTTATGGGTTCAACACGGAAACCAGCATGGGGCCTGCGGTTCCTCCGATCGAGAGCATCGAGCGCATGATTCCAAAAGAACATCTTTGGACCGCAAGCGGTTCGCTGGATGAGTATTGGAGTTTTCATGCGGGCGGCGGGAAATTCAAAAACGTGCAGGTGTTCAGCGACGCGCTCAACGCGCGCTATGGGAAGGCTGCCAGTGCGGAAGATTTTTCTTATAAGTCGCAGTTGATGACTTATGAAGGCGTGCGCGCCATGTATGAGGCCTACAGCCGTAACAAGTACACTTCGACGGGCGTGGTGCAGTGGATGCTGAATAACGCGTGGCCGTCGATGATCTGGCATCTTTACGATTACTATTTGCGGCCGGGGGGCGGATATTTCGGTGCGAAGAAAGCGATGCAGCCGCTCGATCCGGTTTACAAATATGACGATCATTCGGTATGGCTGGTGAGCAGCCAGTATGTGGACGCAAAGGGACTGAAACTCACGGCGCGACTGTTCAATCTGGATGGAGCGCAGAAGTTTTTGAAAGAGATTTCGCTCAATGCGACTGCCGATAGCACCGTGAAAGTATTTGAGCTTCCGCAGATTGAGGGGTTGTCGCCCGCATTCTTTCTGGATCTTCGCGTCACCGATGTAAGCGGAAAGCTTGTGGGGTCGAACTTTTATTGGCTCTCGACGAAGGCCGAGACGCTCGATTGGGCGAAGTCGAACTGGTATACGACTCCGACCGCATCCTATGCGGATTACACTTCACTAGCGCAACTGCCGAAGGTGAAGCTGAATGTGTCGAGCCATAGCGACATTTCGGGGAACGACGCCGTCACACGGGTCACGGTGGAAAATCCAAGCAAGGCCATTTCCTTTTTCGTGCGGCTGAAACTCGACCGGGGCCATGGTGGCGAAGAGATTTTGCCGGTGCTCTGGCAAGACAATTACATTTCCTTGTTGCCCGGAGAGAAGCGGGAGATCACGGCAACTTATCGTGCGGGCTCCGGTGCGGGGAAGGCGGAAGTAGAATTGAGCGGGTGGAACGTGGAGTAGTCAGGATTTGCCCGGCGGTGACCTTTGTGGGGCCCAGGTTAGCGCCCAAAAAACGGGCGCGAACCTGGGGCACACATTGCATCTCCTTGCAGTTCTTTATCGCGGGGTGGGGAGCGGATAATATCCGTCCCTAGCGTAGATCTTCAGGTCGCTGCCGCGGTTGCGTACCCGGACCTCGATCTGGCGATATCCGCCAATTCCGGCCTTGGGCGAATAACCCAAGGTGTACTGATTGCGTGCGTCGCCGATCGCATTGGCATAGGCGCGCTCGATATCGGCTGGAGTTAACTCGCTAAAGACGGTGCCTCCGCCGGTGGCGGAGACGTACTTCGGCAGGATGTCGCTGTAGCCCATCAGGGCTCCTGTTTTCGGAATGTGGATTCGTTGCAGGCGGTCGTAGATTGGGATTGCGGCTCCTTCTACTCCAACGCCATAGAGGGTGATGTTCTGGGTCAGGAGCACTTTCAAAGTGTCTTTGTAGCTGGCGGTGGAGCCGATCTCCCGTCCATCGCTGATCACGAAGATGATTTTGCGGCGCTGCCGGTCACGCTTGGCAAGGTCCCGGGCTGCCAGCAGGATCGCGTCATTCAACACGTGCGCGATTTTTGGCGGGGTGGAAACTGGATTCACGGGATAGTCGACCGGGCGGCCATTGATGGTGGGTCCCTGTGGACCGAGCGGCCCGCTGGTGACCGGCGGTCCGTTATTGGCTCCGCTATATTGTTTGACCTCGTTCAGGACAGCTGTTAACTGATTGCCGATGCTGGTGAAATCCGAGACGCGGCCTACCGTGCTGCTATAAGTGTAAATCGCCACTTCATCGAACTGGCTGAATGCTCCCTGCAATGCCGATAGAGTCTCCTGCACCTTCTTCAGACCTACGTCGGGCATGCCGGTATCGATGACCACGGCCGCCGAGAGAGCGAACGGATCGCTGGTGAAGAACTTCAGAGGCTGTTTCGTTCCATTTTCGAGGATGGAAAAGTCTTTCGACTGCAAGCCAGCGACGAGCCGTCCATTGTTGTCCTTGATCGTTACAGGAACCAACACCAGATTTGCCGTGACTTTAATGGTGTAACCGACATCCTGGCCAGTGTCGGCATCTTTCGGAACGCTACCTGCCGGTACCGTTTTGACCGGAGGCATTGTGGGCGGGGGTGGAGCCTGCTCGGTGGAGTCTGGGGCGCTGCGCGGGATGCCGCCCAGCGGCTTCGAAGATGAACTGGAAGAGTCGGCCGGAGGCGTTTCGGGCTTGGCTTCGTCTCCAGTCTGCTGTCGCGGGCTTGGTGGCTCGGGCGGCGGAATCGGCCGCGTGGCCGAGGGAGCGTCCGGGATGTCCTCGGGCTTTTGCTGTGCCGCCAGCGGGCCCGCCAGGCAGAGTGAAAGTGCCAGCGTCATGATTGCGCTCTGTTTCGTAGACATCCGAGATCCTCGATCCTTCCTAAATCCCGCAGTTTTCTTTATCGTCCGCCTTAACTTCAGATGCCAGCCAAGCCGCTTCGGTGCATCTAACCCTCACAGACGGTTACAGGATAGACTAGCAAAGTCTCGGGATAAAAACTCTGATGCTGATACAAGAATGCAAATCACGCCTCGCGGCGGGTGTGTTTATGTTGGCTCTGTCGCTTCCCCTTATTGCCCAGAACTTGCCGGCCCCGGCTCCGGCGCCACCGGCTGCGCCCGGTTCCGCGGCCTCAAATCCGAGTTCCAAGGATCAAGGGCCGGACCAGTCCCTCGAAACGCTCAAGGTGAACGTAGAGATCGTGCAGTTGTTTTTCAACGTGAAGGATAAACACGGCGCCTTGATCCCGCACCTCACCAAAGAGAACTTTGACATTTTCGAAGATGGAAAGCCGCAGACGATCAAGTACTTCAAGGCCGAGACCGATCTTCCGCTGACGCTCGGCATTCTGATCGATTCCAGCGGCAGCCAGATGCGCGTCCTCGACATGGAAAAAGAGGTGGGCGCGTCGTTTTTAGAGACCACGCTGCGGCAAAAAGACGAGGCCTTCGTCATCAGCTTCGACGTGGATATTACGCTGCTCCAGGATTTCACTAACTCGGTCAGCCGGTTGAGACGCGCGCTCAACGAGGCCAAGATCAATACGGGCGGAGTGGGCTGTTCCGGCGGTCCAATCGGCCCGCAAGGCCCCATTCCATGCTCGTCCACGGGTCAACGCGGCACTGCGCTCTATGACGCAGTCTATCTGGCCTCGCACGATGAATTCAGCCATGAAGTCGGACGCAAGGCGATGATCCTGCTTACCGACGGTCAGGATGAAGGCAGCCGCCTGAAGATCAAAGATGCGATCGAAGCCGCCCAGAAAGCGGACGCCATTTGCTACGTGCTGCTCATTGCCGACCGCGGTTTCTATGGCTTTGGCGGAGGCTTCGGCTATAACGGCGACTCGGAGATGAAGAAACTCACCCAGGAAACTGGGGGCCGCGTGATCGAAGTCGGCAACAAGATCGAAAAACTGCGGCAGGCGTTCGATCAGATTTCTCAGGAATTGCGCAGCCAATACAACATCGGGTACACTCCGACGAATGCCGTGCGCGACGGATCGTTCCGCAAAGTGGAGATTAAGAGCAAGCAGGGGGATTACAAAATCCAGGCGCGTAGCGGGTATTACGCTACGCCGCGGCACGAAGATTAGCTCTTTTTATTCTGTCATCCTGATGAAGCTGACCGGAACGGGGCAGTCGTCGCGCGCTGGCGCAAAGACGAATGCGCCCAGATTCTGCAAACTGGATGCAACAGTACCTCCAGGGCCGGCATCCAATTCTCCGACTTGGAATGCATAGTCGCGTTCGGTTGGGAGGAAAGCACTAACTTCCGGCATTTCGGTTCTTCAATCCAATTTCAATTCTCAAGGAGGAAAACATGAATCGTACGATCAGGATTCTTTGCGTAGCGTTGTTGACCACGGTTGGTCTGGTTGGGGCGTCGCTACCTGCGCGCGCCGATGACGATCACCGCGAAAAATGCGAGCGGCGTATTCATCAGGCCGAAGACAAGCTGAAAGACGCGATCCAGCGTCATGGCGAGGACAGCAAAGAGGCGCGCAAGCGCCACGAGCAACTGGAACAGGCGAAGCGCGATTGCCCGGACATGGATCACCACGACATGGATCACCACGACCACGACCAACACTAAATATATGTGCCCCAGGTTCGCGCCCGTTCTGCGGGCGCTAACCTGGGCGCCGACAGCGGCGTTGGATAGTAATTCGGAAGGAACCACGGCGGATTTCACTTATCGCGCCTGGGAAAAATCCTCCACCACAAACCATTCCCGATGCCGTTCCACCACTCCTACTCCGATTGAATCCATATTGCGATCCAGGATGTTGGCGCGATGCGAAGCCGACTTCATGAACTGCACGTGAATAAACTGCGGCGAAGCTCCCTGTGCGACGTTTTCAGAGAGCCAATGAAAAGAAACTCCGGCGCGCTTCACGCGCGCCGGCAGCCCGGGCTCGCCCTCGAAGCCGTGTTGCGCCGATCCGCGCTCTGCCATCACCTCGGCGTGACGGCGCGCCGCTATTGCCAGCGCTTCGTTCCAGCGCAACGGAGCGAGTCCATGCGCCCGGCGCGCCTGATTTACCGAGGCGAGTAACTCACGTTCGACCAGCGACGCCGAGATCTCGCCGTGCGCAGCCCAGCAAACGGCGAGGACGATGATCAATGGTGCGACAACTTTTCGGATCGCCATCGTTGCTTAGCGGCGGTCCCAATGCAAGTCGCGCCGATCGTGGTTCAAGTCGCGATATTCGCGGCCTAATTCGCGCCGTTCATGGCGCGCGGCTCCGTAATTTCCGCGAAAAAGATCGCCGCGCAGTTCTCTGCGATCATGCGCAATCCTTACTTCATCGCGGCGAATGTCGCGCCGGTCCCGCCAACCATCTTCTGCGAACATTGTTCCCGCGCCCAGGCAGAGCAGCAATAAGATTCCTGCTAGTGTGCGTTTCATCGGTTCAATCTCCTTCCGGCTCCATCCCCGGTGTGAGACCACCCGGAGTGCCATCTACGGCAATGCAAACCCACATTCCGGAATCAAGTTGCGCGATGGATGGGAAGGCTTAATCGCGCAGGTTACGGAAGTAAGATTTGTGGGCGGAGTAGGGGTCCTTCGACTGCGCGATGACTTCACTTCGTGAAGTCATCGCACCTCTCAGGATGACAAGTTCCTTTTGCGGTTTTTTACCGGGATCACGAATTTCAATCCTGACCAGACCTCGGTTACGGCGCAGACTTTGATGTCGACGAGTCCCGCATCGAGTCCAGCCTGGCGAATTACGTCCTCGGTCAGGTCGGTGGACACACCTGAACTTTTCTTGGGCCAGGAGATCCACAGCATTCCCGCCGGCGCGAGTGCTTGCGCGGCGGGCCATAGGTCTGCCTCGAGCGTTTCGCGCGATTTGGCGAAGAGGAAGATGAAATCCAGGTCTTTTACTTTAGTTGTTGGAGGATGGATCTTGCATCGGGCAAAAGCGTCACGAAGCTCGGCTTTTACATCGGCGGGTACATGCAGAAGGACGGCGCTAAAACTGTCTTTGATACCTAACTTCTTGGCGAGCGGAGTTCCGGAGTATCCGGGCATAGAAATGTTGCTGGCGAAAACTACTCTTTAGGAGCGTAGTATCCCTTGCGGGTACGGACTTTCAGGCCTTTTTCTTGCGCCAGAATTTCGATGGTGCGGTAACGTCCGTCGGCGGCAAAACTCGCGGGCTTGTACGCAACCGCGTACTGGCTGCGCAACTCTTCCTGAATGGAGAGAAACGCGTCGGATACGTCGCGCATCTGGAAGGGGAAAAAGGCGCGTCCTCCGGTGGCGTCGGCGATGCGTTCGAGAACCTTGTCGCCTTTGCCCTTCATGCCGCTGATGTTCGTGCTGATGGTATAGACGATGACTTCGGCGCGCGCCGCCATATCGATGGCTTCTTCGCGGGTCACGTGGCTTAGGTTGTCGTCGCCGTCGCTGAGCAGAATGATGGCGCGGCGGACGGGGCCGGTCTGTTCCTGCTGTAAGAGCTTATCGCGGCAAGCGAAGTAGAGTGCGTCATACATCGCGGTGCCGCCGCCGGGGCGCAACATGCGGACACCCGAGGAGAGGTTCTCCGTGCTGTCGGTGAAATCCTGGGTAACTTCCGGTGTTGCGTCGAAGCCGACCACGAAGGCTTTGTCATAATGACGGCGAATGATGGCGTTGAGAAACTCGATGGCTGCTTCCTGCTCGAACTTGAAGCGGTCGCGCACCGAGTTGCTGGCATCGACGAGCAATCCTACCTGGAGCGGGAGATCGGTTTCGCTGCGGAAGCTGCGCAGTTCAGCGGGCTTCTGATCGTCGATTACTTTAAAGTCGCTTTTCTGCAGATCCTTGATGTAGCGGCCGTGGCGGTCGGTAACAGTGAATACTACGCGGACTTCATTGACGGTTTTTCTGAGGGTGGTGACGGAGTCGTCGGAATTATCGGGTGGTACGGGATCTTGTGCGGCGGCGGGCTCGGTTGGCGCATGGGCCGGGCCGCCTGGTCGAGCGTCGGTTTTTTCAGGTGTACTCTGCGACGGTGCGGGCGGCTGCGTCTGGGCCGCGAGGCAAGCGGCCAGCGTAAGACAAGTTGCCGAAAGCAGAAGAAAGCGCAATTTCATTGGGACGGTTCAGTTCGAGCGATTGGCCTTATTATATCCCGCCGTATCCGAGATTCTTCTATGACTCTAGAACCGTTCACCACTAAGGTCACGAAGTTTCACGAAGGAAAACCGGGATACTACGCCGAACTCTTATCGGGAGCATTTTCCAGGCTTGCCAGCAAGCCCTGCAGATCAATGGGCAACGGGCGCGAGAACTTGAGCTTTTCCTGGCTGCGCGGATGCTCCAATTCCAGCACGGCCGAATGCAGAAAATTTCGGTTCAAAGCTAAGATTGCAGGCATGCCGGCTGCGCGGCGTTTGTTTGACTGGGAGCGCAATTCGCCGGGCGCTCCGTAGAGCGCGTCTCCCACGACCGGGTGCCCGAGCGAGGACATGTGGACGCGAATCTGGTGGGTGCGTCCGGTTTCAATTTTCAGTTCGACCAGGGCGAACTTGCCGTAGGGCGAATCGATCTTTCGTTGCACGGAATAATGCGTGACCGCTTCGCGGCCGCCGTAGCCGCGCGTCGTCATGCGTGTGCGCTTTTGCGAGTGGCGGCTGATCGGGCTTTGAATGGTGCCGCGATCCTGTTTCGGCCAGCCGTGGACCAGCGCAATGTAAGTCTTGTGCACCTCGCGGCTGCTGAATTGCTTGGACAGGCGGCGGTGCGATTCATCGTTCTTCGCCACCACCATCAGGCCGCTGGTGGCGCGATCGAGGCGATGGACGATTCCGGGACGAAGCTCGCCACCAACCGCGGACAATAATTTGAAGTGATGCAGCAGGGCATTCACCAGCGTTCCGCGATTGCGGGCGTCGTCGGTGGCTCCGGCTCCGGCGTGGACCATCATGCCAGCGGGCTTGTTCACGATGGCGAGGTCGTCGTCTTCGTAGACGATGTCGAGGGCAATTTCTTCGGCCATGGCGCGCAGCGGCGTGGCATGAGGCGGTGCGGTGACTGTGATTTGCTCGTCGCCCTTTAGTCGATGCGAAGCTTTGGCGGCTTCATGGTTGACCAGGACTTCTCCTTTGGCGATGAGTTGCTGCACGCGCGCGCGGCTAACTTCATCTTTGTTGATGCCGGTGAGGTGCATGGCCAGATATTGGTCGAGGCGCTGTCCTGCAGCTTCGGGAGATGCGGTCAGGGTTAGAGGGAAGTCGGGCATTTTCAGAATTCTTAGGATTCAGTATTCAGGCAGTAAGTGCAAGGAGAAACTGCTGGGACCTGTCGGAGTTGAAGAATTCTCAAGAGACTCTATGCGCTTAAATCCCACCCTTGCGCACAAAACGCGCAAGGATGGGGCACCCTGCTTTTCAGGCTAATTCAGGTTACAGAACCGGATTTCTGAGCGCTGCGGGCTGAGTATTGCTGCGCAACCACCAGATCAAGCCTCCGCCGATGACCAGAAAAATCGAAATCAGTTGCGTCCCCGTCATCACGCCGCCGAAGACTTCGCCGCGGCCGGGATCGTCGCGCAGAAATTCGATGAAGTAACGCTCGATTCCGTAGAGGATCATGAAGGTGGCCCACACCTGTCCATCGAACTTCTTGCGACCGAGCAGCCAGGTCAGGAACAGAAAATTGAAAAACTCGGCTGCGGCTTCGATCAGTTGCGTTGGTTCAATCCTTACGCCTAGCGGAGTTCCGCTGACCGAGTTCGCCAGCGGGTTGGTGAAGACCACTCCCCAGAAATGGTTGGTCGGTTTGCCATAGCAGCATCCAGCTGAGAAGCAGCCGAAGCGTCCTAGAACGTGGCCAAAAGCGAGCCCGGGAGCAAAGCCGTCCGTGGTGCGCAGGATGGGCATGTGGTGGCGGCGCATGTACCAGGCAGCGGCGAGGAGCGCGGCAATCAAGCCGCCGGAAAAGACGCCTCCGGCCTGCAGTGTGTTGAGGCTGAAAATCTCGCGCCAGTTGTTGGCGTAACTGCTCCAGTCGTTGACGATGTAAAGAATTTTTGCGCCGATGATTCCAGCGAGCACGACCAGAATGCCGAGGTTCCAGGCATCGTCTCCGTTGATGCCCTGCTTTTCGGAATTGCGCACGCTGATCCAGAGGCCGATCAGCACGCCCGAAGCGACGAGCACGCCATACGTGGGCAGATAGAAACTGCCAATATGAAAGAGTCTGGGGAACACGTTGGTTTAGATGCTCCGGATGTGGGCTGAGCTCTAAAAGAGTCTAGCAGTTTATGCGGGCACTAAGCGGCGGCGGCAAAGTACAGGATGGCTTTCGATGTTTTCGCTTCCACCGAAAATCTCGTCCTTTCTGGTCCGGAGGACTCGTGGAAGGCAAAATCGGTGAAGCCGGCACGGCTCAAGGCGAGGGTCATGCCGCGCTTGGTCTGAAAGGATTCGGTTCTGTGATTCACGAACGGTGCGGTAAGGCCGGCGCAGTGAAACCACACGCCGTTGCCAATTACGTATAGGCGAAAAACGGTCGCGAGCGGACGTGGCATTGCTTTATGCAGCAGTTCGGCAAAGGTGAAGCTTGAGGGGTGAAGGCTCAGAGACAAACCTCCGTCGGGAGCGAGCACGCGATAGACCTCGGCGAGAGTTTTTGGGATGTTCATGTAGGGCAGGGCCACGGCGGAGATGACGCGGTCGAAGCTGTTCGAGGGGAAGGGCAGGCATTCGGCCGCGCAACGCAGGTAGGTACGGTTGGGAAAGCGCTTTCGAGCCACTGCGAGGCGAGATTCGTCGATGTCGATGCCTGTGACTTCATCGGTGGAAATGACGCCCCACGAAGAGAGATCCAGCCCCGAGCCGCAGCCTAAGTCGAGGATGCGCATTGCGTGTGCCTCCGGATATTTTTGTTGGCACGCGCAGGGCCACCGCTGAGCGCGGTGTGCGTAACCCCTAAAGGGGCTGCGTTTCGAGGGATTGACGGTATCGCTGAAGCGATACCCTGATACGGAGCCTAGGTCGGCAAGGGGAATCGTCCGGTTTTGGTATCCCGAAATTTGCGCGCGGAACCGAATCGGGAAAGAAAACGCAAGCCGACCCGCTGGGCCGTGTGGTGGGCCGAGAATGAACCCGTCTCAGACGGTGGGAACCCGCCGCGAC
>OCZU010002417.1_pt1 | contig 11926 bp, 15 predicted proteins | sample 1539001 | NCBI WGS metagenome assembly OCZU01 (sample SAMEA3539306, study PRJEB22396) | soil metagenome | biome: tundra; feature: field; material: soil | place: USA | collected 2010-05 | depth 0.15 m
CTACCTGTGCGGTGTGAAGGCGGTGGCGCAGCTTCCGGTCCGGCCATGCCGTGACACGTAGACGTCGACGACGACCCGGAAGCCCGGCGTCGCGCCGCTGATGTAGTACCAGACCGTCCGATGCCCCGCTGAGTTCGCCGTGCGGCGCTTCGGGTGGTTGACCGTCCGGTAGTGCGCGACCGTCTCTATTGCCGCGAACGGTGCTGTACGCACCTGGACGCCCGTGGAGGTGTAGTCGCGCGGGTGGCTGTTGGTCATCGAGACGTGGCATTTCAGTCGCGCTGCCTGCGCCAGAGTTCCGGCAGGCGACGCCGGGCCAGCCGAAGCGGCCGACGCGGGGACAGCGGCCGTAAGCATGAGGGCGGCTGCCGGGGCGATGGCGACCGAGATTGCCCGTAGCAGGTGCTTGTTCATAGCAACTCCCCCTCGAAATAACTCGACGTAACTGAACAGTCACGCACCAGTCTCTCTCCGATGCCGAGCGGCGTCCATATGTCAGCTCGGCCGCTGCTGGTCAGCGGGGCTGCATCGTGACCTGCCAGGGGCGTACCGTGACCGCGAAAAGTCCGTCGGCGACACTGATGTCGTCCTCGGTCGCGAGCCGGGTCGCCTGCTCGATCTGGTCTGCGCCGGGCAGCCGCAAGATCGTCATGCCGCTGCCCGGCGAGTCGGTCAGGGGTCCGGCGGCGATGAGGTACCCGGCTTCGCGCATCCGGGTGAGAAACGCCACGTGCTCGGCGAACCTGGGGTCCTCGAACACGGTTCCGCGCTGCGGCGCGCCCGGACCCGGCTGGTGCAGCAGCGCCACCCAGGTCTCGCCAGCGCCGGGCCCGGCCTGCCGATCAGCGTGGTCGCGGTAGCGGCCGAGCACCATCGGCCAGCCGTGATCGTATTCGGCCCGGGCTGCGGCGGCGTCGGCAAACACGTGCCAGCCCGTGTGCCGGACCGTGACCAGCGTCTGGGTGTCCGCCGCAGTGAAGGTGACCTCGACCTGGCTCGCCTGGTCCGCAGTTCCGCCGGGATGCCAGGTGAATGCCACCGCTGCGGCCGGCTCCCAGCGCGTGATCGTCCCCCAGACGGCGTTTTTCCCGTCGGCCGAGCGCTCGATGATCTGCCCGTCATCGAAGGCGACGGTCGCTCCGGCCCCGTAGACGCTCAGCTCCGCCAGCGGCCACCACAGGCCGATCTGGGCGGTAAACACCTCGAACGCGGTCTCCGGGTCCGCTTCGACCAGGACTTCGCGGCGGATCGGTGGGACGGTGCTGCTCACGGACGGCTCCTTCACGGAAGCTCGGACGGCGGCTGCTGATCGGCCTGGCCGACTTGGCCGGACCGGCTGACCTCGGCCGCATAGGCGGCCAGGACGGTGTCCCAGGTCTGGACCAGCCATTGCTGCGCGGCCGCCAGCCCGGCCGGCGCCAGCAGGTACAAGTTGCGGGTGCCGACGCTGCGATGCTCGATCAGGCCCGCGTTGCTCAGCACCCGCAGGTGCTTGCTCACCGCCGGGCGCCCCACCGGCAGGCGCTCGGCGAGCTGACCAACCGGGGTAGGACCGTCGCGGAGCAGCTCAAGGATGCGCCGGCGCATTGGCTCACCCAGCGCGTCGAACACGGCGTCAGCAGTTTGGTTACTCATAAGCAACGGTTACTCTAGAGCAACCGATTGACCAGACGCAACTCAGACCGGGTGCCTCCGGGTCAGGCGGTGACGAAGTTCATCCGCCGGAACTCGGCCTGATCCATGCCGAGATCGTCGGCGGCCGTCTGCACCATCCGCTCACAGCTGCCGTCACGGCGCGCGGACCGCGAACATTCGGCAGAAGCCCTCAGCCGCAGTCCGGTCGCCGCGCAGGCTCAGCCGTCCGGCCCGCTCGGCCTCGGCTAGCGGCTCCCGGCCGAAGGCGACCGAGCGGAGCGTGGCCACGTCCGTGATCATGGTGACGGTCGGCTGCTCAGTCCGGCCGGGGGCGATGTCAATCGATCCGCCAGCTACGGTCGCGCGAAACCACTCCCCGCCAACTCGCAGCGCGAACGTGGCGTCGACCGCCGCCGCCGGATCGAAAACGGTCTTCAGCGCCAGCAGCAGCGCACTGACGCTGAGCTGGCGCGCGGTCAGCACCGGCTGCTGGCTGCCCCACCGGCCCAGCTCGATCAGGACCGGCTCAAGCGCCCGGCCCCGGCTGGTCAGCTCGTAGATCGCGACGCTGGCCGGCGGATCGAGCACACTGCGCCGCACGAGGCCCGCATGCTCCAGGTCGCGCAGCCGCTGCGACAAGACGTTCGGGCTGATCCCGTGCAGCCCGGCGCGCAGCTGAACGAACCGCCTCGGCCCGAAGAGCAGCTCGCGCACGACCAGGAGCGCCCAGCGATCGCCAACGACGTCGAGCGCGCGAGCGACTCCGCAGGGGTCGTCGTAGCGTCGAACTGGCGGCATAGCACCAAGACTAGCGTTTGTAGTTGTCTTTTAGAAGTTAACGATCCTAATATAGGACCATGAGAACTTCTTGGCGAGACGGCTCGTGAGCAGCTACGTCCTGGTCCCTGGGGCCGGTGGCGCCGCCTGGTACTGGCACCGCGTCGTCCCACTGCTGCAGCAGGCCGGGCACGAGGCGCTTGCCGTGGACCTGCCAGGCGCCGACGAACGGGCCGATCTACGTGAGTACGCGAGCCTGGTCATCGATGCGATTGGTGACGGAGCTGACGTGGTCCTCGTCGCACAGTCGCTGGGCGGGTTCACCGCGCCGGTCGCGGCTGCCAAGACCCACGTTCGCGCTCTCGTCCTGGTCAACGCCATGATCCCGGTCTCCGGCGAGACGCCGGGAGCGTGGTGGGCCAACACCGGCTGGCTGGCAGCCCGCACGGAGGCGGCCGAGCGGGGCGGCTACGGCACTGAGTTCGACGAGGTTGCCTATTTCCTGCACGACATGCCGCCGGAGGTGGCGGCCGCAGGCGCGGCGCACCAGCGCCCAGAAGCCGGCGCGGTGTTCGGCTCGGTCTGCGAGTTCGGGGCCTGGCCGTCGATCCCGACCAGGATCGTGGCCGGCGCGGACGACCGGTTCTTCCCGGTCGAGTTCCAGCGCAGGCTGGCGCTGGAACGGCTCGGGCTGGAGGCGGACGTGCTGCCCGGTGGCCATCTGATCGCGCTGGCGCACCCGGTCGAGCTCGCGAACTACCTGCTTGGCGTCTGAAGTCGCCGAGTCGCGTCAGGACCGCCGCGGGGACGAATGACGCGAGCGGCGCGGCCGTGGCGACGGCTGGAACGGCGTCGCGCCGGGTGCGGGCTGCCCCTTGGGCGGATGGGGCGGGCGCTTCTTCTTGGCGCCGTGGTGCGCCAGCCTGCTGGCCCGCTCCTTGGCCAGCTGGGCGTTGGTCGCCAGCTTCGGCGTCATCCACTCCAGCATCGGCGACACGAGCTGCCGCCAGGTGAACATGGTGTGCCCGCCGCCCGGCACGATCCTGAGCACGACGCCAGGCTGGCGCAGCTCCACTAGCTGCCGGAAGACCTGGGCATTCCTGACGTCAGTCCGGCTGCCATTGCCCGATCCGATCCAGAACTGCGGGATCGGGGCGCCGACCGGCAGATTCAGCAGCTCCTGGGTCGGGGTGTTCCGCCGCAGCAGCCGCTTGTTCCCGTCGAACGGGCTTACCAGCCTGGGCGGGTCGCTCAGCTGGTTGTCCGACGGCTGGAAGTAGCCACTCAGCACGCCGGCGAAGCCATACTTGTATCCGTACTGCAGCCCGAGGTTCGCCGCGCAGAACCCGCCCTCGGAGTAACCGGCAATTCCCCAGGTCCGTCCGGCGGGCCAGACCCGCAGCACGCGCGAGATGTAACCGGGAAGGTCCTGGGCCAGGAAGGTCGCGTCCTGCGGGCCGCGCACCTGGTTCAGGCATTGCAGCGACACCCCGCGCGCGCCGTTGGCGTCCGGCATCACCAGCACGACCGGCTTAGCCAGGTGCCGCCGGATCAGATCGGTCAGCGTCGTGGTGACGCCGATCACCGTGATCCAGTCCTGCGGCTGGCCAGGGAAGCCGTGCAGCAGCTCGATGACCGGGAACCGGTAGCCGCGGTAGGCCGCCTGGAAGTACTGCGGCGGCAGGTAGACGTAGACGTCCCTTCTCAGGTGGCTGGCCGGGCCGTACACCGACAGATGCAGGGTGTAGCCCTGCTGCGCGGCGAGCTGGGTGTAGATGGAGTTGCCGAGCAGATGGGCGATGTCGCCTTTTACGTGCAGGTGGGCGTTGCCCACGTACGGGGCTGGCGGGCCCTGGTTGTTGATGTCCGCGAAGGCGGCATTCCAGGTCTGGTAATAGTCGTAGTACTTATTCACCGCCGCGATCCCGAACAGCGCGGCCGGGACGAACGCCAGGCAAGCGGCGAGCACCCGGAAGACGGGGTGCTTGGCCAGGACCAGCCAGCACATCAGAGCGCCGAAGATCACCATCATGAGCACAAAGAAGGCTGTGCTCTGCGGCTCTGGCAAGCAAATCTCCCGTGGTACGGCGCGCCGTACATGCTAGCGCGACCTATACAACGACCGGCGCGGGCAACGAGTGCCCGCCCGGCAGATCCGCGGTGGAGGTGGGATTTGAACCCACGGAAGGGTTGCCCCTTCACACGCTTTCGAGGCGTGCGCCCTCGGCCACTAGGCGACTCCACCGCCGCCGAGCCTACCTGGTCCGGCATCCTCTCGTCGCAGCGGCGGGAATTGTTCGCCGCCCTAGCGGCGACGGGCGAAGAATGCGCTCAGCAGCGCCGCTGACGAGTCGGCAAGAACCCCGCCGATCACCTCGACCGGCGGACCGAGCCTGCGATCCCGCACCACGTCCCAGAGCGATCCCGCCGCGCCGGCCCTGGCGTCGGCGGCTCCGTACACCAGTCGCCGCATCCGCGCGGACAGCACCGCGCCGGCGCACATCGTGCAGGGCTCCAGCGTCACCACCAGCGTGCAGCCGTCCAGCCGCCAGCAGCCGACCGTCTGAGCCGCCTGCCGGATGGCCACGATCTCGGCATGCGCGGTCGGGTCGCTGTCGGCCAGGCAGCGATTGCGCCCCTGGCCGATAACGGCGCCGTCCGCGCCGAGCACGACGGCGCCTACCGGCACGTCAGCGTTGGCTGCCGGAACGTGAGCGTCCCCGTCGCCTGCCGCCAGCGTCAGCGCCAGCGTCATGGCCGGCTCGAACCTGGCCGTGTGGTCCGCAGTCATCCAGCCGATGCCTCACGGCCCGACGACATCATCCAGCGCCCGCTCGAACGGATGGCCGAAACCGACTCTCCTGGCCAGGCTCGCGAGCACCTCATCGGGAAACAGATCGAGGTCGCCAGACAGGGCGCACAGCTCCATCTCGTCGACGCCGAGGTCGGCCAGGATAGACATGTCGCCGACGGGCAGCACCTGATCCAGGTCCTCGTCGTACGGGACCGGAACGTCCATGAATTCCAGCACCTGCCGGGCCAGCGACCAGTCCACCGACGCCGTCAGATCGGACAGGAACACCGAGACACCGCTGCCGATCACCCGGACGACGACGAAGAAGTCATCGCCGACGGCAGCCAGCCCGATCGCGCCGCCGATGCTGGGCTGCTGGCGCAGCGCGTGCACGATCGCGTCCAGGCTCTCGGTGACAGCGACCGGCAGCACCTCGGCTTCCCAGGCGTCGTCTTCTTCCCGGTAGACGACTATGCAGAAGTCGCTGCTGGCCACCTCGGTCATTCCTCACCACCGCCCAACGTTGGAGATCGTCGGGGAGCCTGCGTCCGGCTCCTGCGTGCAGACGCAGGACCTGGCCCGTGCCGCAGCAAGAACAGTAACGGCTATCTGACCTGAATCGGCGTGGGATGGATCTCCCAGCAGCCTCTCAGGGCTAAGGTGTCACCAACACTTGGTAGCCATTGGTATGCAATTGGTGCTGGGCTATGCTAGACGAGGGACGCGGCGGTGACGCCCTGTCATGCGCGGTAGGGAGGTGATCGGGATGTTGAAGAGGGTTCTGACCTGGGCTGTTGTCGCCTTCATTGTGTACTACCTCGCAACCTCACCTACGGGAGCCGCCAATGTCGTCACCGGCGCCTTGGACTGGCTGAAGTCAGCTGGCAACTCGATAGCAGTGTTCCTCAACCACATCAGGCTGTGACCGATGAGCCGGGTAGCGTCGACCAAGAACCAGCAGGCGTCGGTCGATAAGTACCTGCTTCCGCGCGAGGTCCGCGTGGCGACGGTCCGGCGGCATCCGGCCGTGCTCATCGTGCCGAGCCTGCAGGCGATCGGCGGCCTGCTAGCCGCGGCTGTGCTCTCGGTCACGTTGCTGCGCAGTCAGACCGTGATAGCCAGCCTCCTGTGGATCGGCTGGGGCGTGCTGCTGATCCGGCTGCTCTGGAAGGCTGGCAACTGGTTCGTCGACTATTTCGTCGTGACCTCGGCGCGGATCATGCTGACCTCCGGCGTCTTCACCCGCACCGTCAACATGATGCCGCTGGACAAGGTCGTTGACATGAGCTTCCAGCGGTCCTTCGGGGGTCGGCTGCTCGGGTATGGCGAGTTCATCGTGGAGTCGGCCGGGAAGGATCAGGCCCTCCGTCACATCGACCATATTCCGTATCCTGAGCAGCTTTACTTGCTCATCTGTGGAAGAATCTTCAAGAGCAGCGCGGCGGAAGAGGTCGCTGACCCTCCCGAGCCCGACGACAACTTCGAGGACTTCGCCGATCCGTATCCGGTTGGCGGCGGCGGCGGCGTCGAAGCGCCCGACGATCTTTGACTCCTTCCCTGGCTGGCCCCTTCCCCGGGGCTCGTGCGGCCGAACGATCGTGATTCTGACGTCCGGCCGCACGATCCTGCTCTGAGCGTGACGGACGAGGTGCGAGCCGTTATGCCCGCTAAGGGTTTGTCGTTGACACGGTGCGCGACGCGCTCACGGTCCGGTCCGACCTGAGGCGATTACGCGGAGCACGGCGTCGATGAGCGCCAGATGGGTGAACGCCTGCGGGAAATTGCCCAGATGCCTGCCACTGGCCGCCTCGATTTCCTCGGCGTAGAGCTGCAGCGGGCTGGCAAGAGAGAGCAACTTCGCGCACAACGCTGTCGCCCGGTCGGTCTCCCCGATGATGGCCAGCGCCGACACCAGCCAGAACGAGCAGATCGTGAACGTACCCTCGGTCCCGGTCAGGCCGTCGTCTGTCTTGTCGGCCCGGTAGCGCAGCACCAGCCCGTCCGTCGTCAGCTCGTCGGCGATGGCCAGCACCGTCGCCCGGACCCGGTCATCGTCCGGTGGCAGGAAGCCCATGATCGGGATCAGCAGCGCCGAGGCGTCGAGCGCCTGGGCGCCATAGTGCTGGACGAAGACGCCGCGGTCATCGACTCCGTTGGCACACACATCGGCGTGAATCTTGTCCGCGGCCAGCCGCCATTTCGCCGCGAGCTTGTCGTCCGCGCGTCCGGCCGCCAGTGTCGCGCCCCGGTCGGCAGCTACCCAGCACATCACCTTCGAGACGGTGAAATGCAGCGGATCGCCTCTGATCTCCCAGATGCCGCGATCGGGGTCCTGCCATACCTTCAGCGCGTTCTCGACCAGCGCGATCACCATTTTCCAGGCGACCGGCCCGATCTCGCTGGAGCGGCCGAAGTGCAGCTGCACCGCCTCCATGGCCATTCCCCAGACGTCATGCTGGCGCTGGTTATAGGCGCCGTTGCCGACCCGGACCGGCCGCGAGCCGGCGTAGCCGGATAGATGGTCAAGGGTCCGCTCGGTCAGGTCGCGCTCGGCATCGATCCCGTACATGATCTGCAGCGGGCCGCCAGCGACCGCGTCCATCATGAACTCGAAGTACTGGAATGCCTCCCAGTCGAATCCCAGCTCGAACAGGGCCGACAGCATGAACGCCGAGTCGCGGATCCAGGTAAATCGATAGTCCCAGTTCCGCTCCCCGCCCGGCGCTTCGGGAAGCGACGTCGTCGAGGCGGCCATGATGGCGCCGGACGGCGCGTAGCTGAGCCCTTTGAGGGTCAGCGCGCTTCGCTCCAGGTAGGGCCGCCACGGGTGATCCGGCATGTGAGCGGGCTTGATCCAGTCCCGCCATGCCCCGATGGTGCCGGCCAGCTCCCGCTGTGCCTCGTCGACGGTGCCGACGGCGAGGTCCGGGTGTCCCCAGTCCAAGGCCGCGTACACAACATCGCCTGGGCGCAGCGTGGTCCTCGCGATGGCACGGGCGCCGCCCAGCCCTAGCCGCATATTGCTGCGCAACGTCAGCTCGGGCTGGCCGTCGGCCCGGCAGGTCGCCAGGCCGTAGTCGTCGCCCGCGTAACTCCACAAGCCGCTCGTCTGCCCGTAGTCGAAGAGCGGCATGCAGTCGAGCCCGATGTCCACCTGGCCCTCGATGCAGGTCGCCGTTCGGACTAGCATTCCGTGCGCGGTGAAGTCGTTAGGCGGCCTGCGGTGGTCCGGCAGCCGCGCGTCGCCGGCCCATGGGCCCATCACCAGGGCGTCCCGGACGAACATCCATCCAGTCGTCGTGTACCAGGTCGTCTCCAGGACCAGGGTTCCCGGCAGGTAGCGCCGCTGGGTCGGCACGTGAGTATGCGGCGGCCCGAACCGGAAGAACCCGGCTGAGCGGTCGAGCAGCCTGCCGAATACGCTCGGTGAGTCGGCACGCGGCAGACACATCCACTCGACGCTGCCGTCCGCGGCCACCAGGGCGGTCCGCTCGCAATCGGACAGGAACGCGTACTCAGCGATCGGCGGAAACTCCGACGCCGCGCTCGCGGCACCGGAGCCTCTGGCGGCGGTCAGCAGGGCCATGGCAAGAGGATCGGCCGGGCTGACGAGCGGCGCATCACCCCGTTCAGGTGATCGAGCTGGTCGACAGCGGCGGGTCGTTCGGGTCACTATTTAACTAATCAGAACTAGTGATAGAGTCTCACTCGTGACCCAGAACTCGCCTCTAGTGACCCAGAATTCGCTGGCGGCACAGGACTCTCCGGCAGCGCCGGATGGTCAGGCAGCGCCGGGCTCCCAGACAGCGCCGGACTCGCTGGCGGCGCTGAGCGGCCTCGACGATCCGGTGCGCCGCCGTCTTTATGAGTTCGTGTGCGGGCGCAGCGAGCCGGTGGCGCGGGAGGCCGCCGCCACGGAGACCGGGATCGGTCGGCCGCTGGCCGCCTACCACCTGGACCGGCTCGTCAGCCTGGGTCTGCTGACAGCCTCGTACCAGCGCCCGCCGGGCCGGACCGGTCCCGGCGCCGGCCGCCCGGCCAAGGTCTACCAGCGCTCCGGCCGGGAGTTCGCGATGGCCGTGCCGCCGCGAGAATACGAGCTGGCGGCCCGCCTGCTAGCCCACGCCGTCGAATCCGACCCCGGCGGCGCCAGCCGCGACGCGCTGCACGACGGCGCCCGCCAGTTCGGCGCCGACCTTGGAATGCGCAGCAGGTCCAGCGGCGCCGACCCGGACGCTACACACCTGGCTATGTTTGCGGCGCTGCGCGAGCACGGGTTCGAGCCCGGCCAAGAGCAGGACGGCGCCGTCATCCTGCGCAACTGCCCGTTCCATCAGCTGACCGCCCAGTATCCCGACATCGTGTGCGGCATGAGCCTCGCGCTGATCGTAGGGCTGGTGGCCGGGCTCGGCGCGAGCGGGATGAGTCCGGTGCTTGATCCAGCGCCGGGACGCTGCTGCGTTGTCATCGGCCCCGTTGAGCCCAATCGGACGGCGGATGCGCCATGACGCCGGAACTGCTCCTCGATGCGCCCGAGCCGATGCCGTCCGGACCGGACCCGCACCTGACGATCCCGTCCCACCCCGATCGTCTGATTGCCAGCGACCGGCCCGGCGCCGACCTGGCGGCGGCTCAGCGCGCAGCCGGGGACTTCCTCGCGGCGCTGGGGATCGAACTCGACCGTGACGGACTGCGGGAAACTCCGGCCAGGATGGCCCGCGCGTACGCGGAGCATTTCGCCGCCCGGCCGCAGACTCAGGAACGGCTGACCAAGCAGGTCGCGGACTGCGTGGCGGAGTTCTTCGCCCTGGCTAGCGTGCAATCTTGAACACGCCACCGGCCGAGAGCAGCGATCGGCAGAATTGTCAGTGCCGCAGGGCACAGCCAGCATCACAGCAAAGGAGCTGATCATGACCACTGACCAGAGCTACCTGATCGTCGGCGCGAGCATGGCCGGAGCGAAGACCGCCGAGGCCTTGCGCGCCGAGGGTTTCGCTGGTCCGGTGACCCTGATCGGCGAGGAGCACGACCGGCCCTACGAGCGGCCGCCGCTGTCGAAGGACTACCTGCTCGGCAAGGCCGAACGGGAGAAGATCTACGTCCACCCCGCGCAGTGGTACGCCGAGCACGACATTGACCTGCAACTCGGCACGTCAGTTACCGGCATCGACCGGGCCGCGCACCAGGTAAGCCTCGCCGACGGGCGCCAGGTCGGCTACGCCAAGCTGCTGCTGGCTACCGGTTCCTCACCTCGCCGACTGTCCGTGCCCGGCGCCGACCTCGACGGCGTGCTCTACTTGCGCAGCGTCGCCGACAGCGACGCGATCAGGACCGCTTTCCAGTCGGCGGGTACGGTCGCGGTGATCGGGGCAGGCTGGATCGGCCTGGAGACCGCGGCCGCGGCCCGAGCGGCAGGGGCCGAGGTCACCGTTCTCGAAATGGCAGAGCTGCCGTTGCTGCGAGTGCTCGGACCTCAGGTAGCCCAGGTTTTCGCTGACTTGCACCGCGAGCACGGAGTGGATCTGCGGTTCGGGATCCAGGTGGCCGAGATCACCGGAAGCGGCGGCAAGGCAGACGGCGTGCGACTCGCCGATGGCAACCACGTCACTGCTGACGTGGTCATCGTCGGTGTGGGCATCACGCCCAACATCCAGTTGGCCGAGGCGGCCGGACTGGACGTCAGCAACGGCGTCCAGGTAGATGCGCAGCTGCGGTCATCGGACCCTGACATCTACGCCGCCGGAGACGTCGCCAACGCCTTTCACCCGCTGCTCGGCAAGCACATCCGGGTCGAGCACTGGGCCAACGCGCGCTACCAGCCTCGGGTCGCTGCCAAGACCATGCTCGGCCAGGACGCCGTCTACGACCGCATCCCGTACTTTTTCACCGACCAGTACGACCTCGGCATGGAGTACGCAGGCTACGTGGAGCCCGACGGCTACGACGAGGTCGTCTTCCGCGGCGACGTCGGCCGGCGCGAGTTCATCGCGTTCTGGCTCGGTGACGGCGGGAGAGTGCTGGCTGGCATGAACGTCAACATCTGGGACGTCAATGACGACATCCAGGCCCTCGTGCGTTCCAAGCGGGTCGTGGACACCGTTGCGCTGCGCGACCCGGCGGCGCCACTAGCCTCGCTGGCCGGCGATTGACGCCAGCTCGGCTGGTCGCGCTGCTCCCCGGATCGACTGCATGACGAGTCGGACACTGACTACGCTGCGGCGATGGAACCACTCGAAGTTAGCCTTACCGACATAGTCCTTCGCTTCGACAATGACACGCTGGAAGCGTTCTACACGAAGTGGGAGTGGTCGCTTCGAGTTCCCATCGCCTGGTTGGCAGTGCGGCTGGAGCCGCAGAAGCGCGGCTTCATCTTTCTGTGGATCGGCGCCGGCAACCCTCCAGGGCCGGTGATCTACGGCCAAGACGTCAAGACCCACGGCCGCCGCCTGCTGCCGCTGCCAGCAACCGACGAGCCCGCCGCACGCGCCTTCTTCGCCGAAGTAGCCAGCCGAACCGGCAGAACAATTCAGTCCTAATACAAATAATTCACCAGCGGGCGTCGCCGCCCCCCGCCCGCCTCGTCGGCGACTTGGCACGGCTTACAGTCACGTAGGCGACGGTGACGGACGGCGTGCCCTCCGGCGATGTCATGCCAGAGAAACGCCGCTCATGAGCGGAGGCTCGGGGATTTGAACCCCGGATGGGCGCGAACCCAAACCG
>OCZU010002418.1_pt1 | contig 11926 bp, 8 predicted proteins | sample 1539001 | NCBI WGS metagenome assembly OCZU01 (sample SAMEA3539306, study PRJEB22396) | soil metagenome | biome: tundra; feature: field; material: soil | place: USA | collected 2010-05 | depth 0.15 m
ACCATCCGGTGAAGAGGCTGGCACAATCCCAAGCAATTCCTCCGGCCAAAGGCCCGCTGAAAAACCCGGTGACAGAATTAGCCGCTACAAACTGCTTCAGCAAATTGGCGAAGGCGGGTGCGGCGTGGTTTATATGGCCGAGCAGGAACAACCCGTGCGCCGCCGCGTCGCACTTAAAATCATCAAGCTCGGCATGGACACCAAGCAGGTCGTTGCCCGCTTTGAAGCCGAGCGGCAGGCACTGGCGCTCATGGATCATCCGAGCATCGCCAAGGTTCTTGATGCCGGCGCGACGGATACGGGCCGGCCTTACTTTGTCATGGAACTGGTGCGCGGCATGTCCATCACCCGCTACTGTGATGAAAACCAACTCGACACGATCCAACGGCTCAGACTCTTTATCCTGGTCTGTCAGGCGATCCAACACGCCCACCAGAAAGGCATCATCCACCGTGACATCAAACCTTCCAACATCCTGGTGGCCGACCATGACGGGACACCCGTTCCCAAGGTGATTGACTTTGGCATTGCCAAAGCCACCGTCGGCCAAGCACTCACTGATAAGACCCTCTTCACTGCGTTTGAGCAATTTATCGGCACGCCGACGTACATGAGCCCTGAGCAAGCCAAGCTGAGCGGTTTGGACATTGACACACGAAGCGACATTTACAGCTTGGGAGTTCTGCTCTACGAACTGCTCACGGGCAGGACGCCCTTCGACACCAAGTGGCTAATCCAGGCCGGTCTCGACGAGGTTCGGCGTATCATACAGAAAGAAGAACCGCCGCGGCCTTCCACGCGCCTTAGCTCACTGGATGCCTCCGAGCAGACGACGGTAGCACGGCTCCGTCGCTCGGATTTGCCCAAGCTGGTGAGTGCGTTGCGTGGGGACCTCGATTGGATCATCATGAAGTCCCTCGACAAGGAGCGTGCTCGCCGATACGAAACCGCCAATGGACTGGCCCGCGACATCCAGCGGCACTTGGACTGCGAGCCGGTCCTGGCCCGGCCACCCAGCCGTCTTTATGAATTCCAGAAAACCGTGCGTCGGCACAAAGTCGGCTTTGGCGCTGCTGCTACCGTCTGTTTGGCTCTATTGCTTGGTCTGGTCGCCCTGGCTTATGGGCTCAAGAAAGCCAAGGCTGCGGGCGACAGCGCAAGGGCTGTGAGCTACGCCTCTGACCTGAGTCTTTGCTGGCAGAGATGGATGTGGAGCGACTACGCGTCGTGCCGACGATTGCTAACCGCCAACCTACCGCATCCGGGCGAGCGCGACTTGCGCAGCTTCGAGTGGTGGTACCTCTGGAGGCTTTGCCGTGGCGACGACCTCTACTCCCTGGGTCCAGTTCCGGGCAATATCAGAGGCTTGGCCTTTTTGCCCGGAGGCCGGCTCGTTGCCGGAGCGGCAGAAGTCCGCGCTTCGCTTCCTGGTGATATCAGCCCGGAAGGGTCTGCCTTGTTTGTCTGGGACTGGAAGGCGCGCCATTTGCTGGCAACTGTGAAAGCCTCCGGTGTCAACGATATCGCAGTCACTTCCGACGGTCGTCGTATCGCAGTGGCGGGATGGGACAACACAATCCGAATCCTTGACGGCGTCACCTATGCGGAAGTCACCAATTACACTTTCACCAACATGGTGCAGGGCGTTGATTTCTCGCCGGACGGAAAGCTGCTGGCGATTCGGGGGCAGCGTTGCGTTTACATTTGGGACGTGGCTTCCAATGCGGCTGTGCAAATCCTGCCCGCATTTGAAAATAAGGACGAAAAGCCGGCGTTTTCACCCGACGGACGGCTGCTGGTGTTCATGTTGCCCGACGGCAAGCTGGGCCTCTGGGATGTCCATGAGTGTCGTTTCGTGGACAAACTGCTCAACGCAGCGGACGCCCGCCTGGACGGCGAATTAGGGTTGGACAAGGGTGATTACTTCACTTGTCGGCACGCTTTTTCGCCGAACGGGAAGCTGCTCGCCTCGGGCGACTGGTTTGGGCGAGTCATGGTGCATGACTTGGAAGCACGTACGGTTAGATTGATCTGGGAGCATTTTAGCTACTTTACGAGCGTGACCTTTTCTCCCGACGGAAAGACACTGGCTTCGACATCCTATGATGGCATTGTGAAATTGTGGGACCCGCTCACCGGCAAGGAAGTGGCCACCTGTCAGGGTCAAGAATCGGGCGTACATTCCATTGCGTTTGCGCCTGACGGAGATTTCTTGTTGAGCGGCGGGCTGGACGGTTGCATCCGGGTTTGGGATGCCCGTCCATCATCGCCGCAGCCGGATCCGTTCCAGGGGAATGGGATGCAATTCAACGCATCAATGCTGGCGACTCAGGGAAGCATCTTCCATTTCAGCGTGCCGCGGTATTATGCGGGCTCTCCCAACGGGCGGTTGCTTTTCTGGCCGTTTGATCCACGCCCGCCAACGCCATCGCGCCACGACACGATTGAGGAATTCAACGCCGGGGTGGAGCGGGCTTTGTCGGTCGGCGCGAGGTTCCTGGTATTCCGCAGGACCAACGGTCCATGCCATGTCATGGATCTTGAGTTGGGCCTGGAAATCGCCAGTTACACGCCGATGATTGGCGAGTCCATTGGCGCTATTTCGCCGGACGGGCGGTGGGTCGCCGCGAGCTTCGAGGATGGGCGGTTGTTACTGCGGGAACCGCTCTTGTCGAACGCCCGCCCCATTTCTGGAGCCCATAGCAACCGCATCACGGCGCTTGAATTCTCGCCCACCGGAACCGCGCTGGCCACGGCGGCGTGTGATGGCTGGCTGAAGGTTTGGGACCCGCGCGACCTGGGGCTCGTCGCGCAAGCTCGGTTGCCCGGAGACACGCACTTCGAAGGGCCAACGGCTTTGGCCTTTGCTCGCGATGGAACGGTTGTTGCCTGTGGCGGGAGCGCTTCCGAAGAGGTGCTGGTTCTGGAGTTGGCGCCGCTTAAACCGCCGCACGGCGTCATCATGCCATTCTCGGGCTTTGCCCCCCATGGGTTGGCTTTCTCACCCGATGGCCGACAATTGGCGGTGTGCGGATATTCAGACCGCGCGGCGGTGTTTGACGCCCGCTCCGGTCGACTGCTAAAGCTTATCGGCGACGGAAGCTTTCTGGGATTCCAACTCGCCGAGTTCACGCCGGACAATCGGCGCCTGGCGCTCGCTAGCAGTGGCGCTATAACTCTCTGGGATCTTCAATCCAAACGGAACGTGTTGTCTTTTACGATAACAGGGGAAGGCGCAATCGACCGGTTGCGGTTCAACCCTGGGGGAGATCGGCTTGTTCTCACAGTGCTGGATACTTGCAAAATCTTCCACGCCCCCAATTCCACCGGCGTTGGCCTCCCAAGCGCCCGTCTGAGCAAACTGTAGTTTTCCGGTCTCGCCTTTCCCTGTGCTTCGTCCACAGGGTCATAACGAAGCCTAACCAAGCACCCATTGTCGCCTTCAGTAATTGTTCTTCGGGAATCCTTTTGAAACAGTGGAGATGTAAAAAGTGTCGGAGAACAAAGGGGTTGGGGAAAGAATGGCGTTGGACGATGGCGCAAGGGCGTCCCTGTGCCTTCCCGTATCCAATTCCATCCACATTTCCCGCATCACTCTATTCTCGATTGCTGGCTCAATAAAGTCCGGAAAAAACTTTGTAACTCCTCCTTGCGAATCCTTTTGAACAGGTTTGAATGGGCAACATACCACAGCAGGAAAAGGTGACGACCGGAGTTGAAATCCAACACGATGTCGTAGGCCCAAATCAGTCTGGTCGAAAAAACAGACATGACGGAAAACTTCGTATGATTAAAAAAATAACTCATCCAACTGGCCTCAAACTATGAAAACAAACAAAAAACTCTTCTTCACCCTTGGCATCTTTCTCACTGCTCTGGTCAGTGGTCATGCCCAAATTGCCTTCACCAAGATCACTATCGGCAGCATTGCCACCGACACGGGAAATTTCACCCGTTGCGTGTGGGGCGATTTTCATAATACCGGCTTACTTGACCTGTTTGTGTGCAATTACAACGGGACGAACGTCTTTTATCAAAACAACGGCGACGGCACATTTAACACAATCATCACGGGCGATCCTGTTCAAGATCTTGATTATCACACGGGAACAGCGGGGGCTGATTTTGATAACGATGGTCATTTGGACTTGCTGGCTGCAGCTGGCATTGGTGCCCCCTCCGGCCGGGCGCTCAAGCTTTACAAGAATAATGGCGATGGCACGTTTAACCGGTCGAGTGGTGGTGGGGTCACGAATCAACTGGGTTTCTTTGATGCCCCAACTTGGGCCGACTATGACAACGACGGTTTTGTGGATTTATTCGTCTCCAACAACGGTAATACTTCCGGCACTGGAGGCACCAACCTGCTCTTTCATAATAATGGTGATGGCACTTTCACCAAGGTCACTTCGGGGGCGGTAGTCCACGACATTGGCGTTGGCTGGTGTGCTTTGTGGGCGGATTATGACAATGACGGCTTCGACGATTTGCTCGTGATTAACCTCGTCAACAACGGCCACAATTTTCTCTATCATAACAACCGGGATGGCACGTTCACGCGAATTACTACCAACGCCGTAGCCACTGATGTGTGGTCCACCGGGGCGCAATGTGGAGCCTGGGGCGATTACGACAATGATGGCTTGCTGGACCTGTATGTCACCGACAATTTCACCAGCGGCGGCCAGAAAAACCGGTTGTATCACAACAATGGCAACGGTGCTTTTACCAATGTTGTCTCTCCCCCATCACCTTCCGGCTCCTTTCTCAACGGCGTGGCTTGGGGCGACTACGACAATGACGGCTACCTTGACCTGTTCATGGCCTCCAGCCCGGGAAACGACGCCCTTTATCACAACAACGGCGACGGCACGTTCACACAAATTCAGACCGGCAATCCGGTAGGCGATAGCGGGGGCTTTTCGTGTGCCTGGGTGGATTACGACAATGACGGCTTCCTTGACTTATTCGTCACGCGCGATGCTCCTACTAGTAACTTGCTCTATCACAACGGTGGCAACACCAATGGCTGGCTGGAAATGAAATTGGTCGGCACGGTGTCCAACCGCTCGGCGATTGGCGCGAAGGTGCGTGTCCATGCCACCATCGGCGGCAAGACATTCTGGCAAATGCGCGAGATCAACACCGGCGGCGGCTGGAACAGCGTTCCCTTGGTGGCGCATTTCGGTTTGGGCGACGCCACCAACGCGGACATCGTGCGCATCGAATGGCCTTCCGGCCTAGTGCAGGAATTTCAGAATGTTGCACCAAAGCAAATTCTGACCTACACCGAGCCGCCGCGTTTGCTTGCGACCACAACGGGCGGCGTTCCGCAGTTTTCCCTGAAAGGCGGGCGTGGCTTCCATTACGAAATTGATTCATCAACGGATTTGTCAACGTGGTCCTCAAATAGCACTGTGACCATAACTAACCTTAACGGTATCGCGCAGATCGTTGACACCAACGCACCGGCATCAGACCAGCGGTTTTACCGCGCGGTTTCACGCTGAGCCAGAAAGGAATATAAGATGAAAATGCCATCATTCGTGAAGCCAAAATGCCCGGCGTTGCGGGTGGCCGATTTGAACACAACTTTTTTGTAAGAATTCCCGAGTCCCAGCGTTTAAGTGCCACAGTCAGTCCACGAACGGCGGTGGTCTGGTAATAAAAAATGATCGAAGCGCGGAAACCCTTGAACCCTAATGGACCGACGCTTTTACGGGGCCACGTCGCGCTAAAGATTTTTCTTCTCGCGTGAGAAGAGATAAAACAAAACAACAACAACAACAAACAAACACCAAAAACGTATGAAAAAACTGAACATCTCATTCACTTCAAGTCGGCTGATGCAAAAGCTCACCACCTATCTGGCGGCCACCGCGACTGTCGCAATGGTCACGCTGGCAGCTTCCGTCTGGCCGAGCCGTGCGCACGCCTCGCCACAGCAGGAGTCACGGGAAGGAGGAAGACAGGAAGTCGATTTGCTCTTGGCGATCTACAATCAGGTCCAAGTTGCCGAACTGGACCAGTTGGCGGCGGACTTCCACGGAGCGCTCTCTTATGGCGGTAACATTACCGCCATGATGAGTCTGTGGGCCGACAACAGCTCAATTACCCTCAATGGCACACCGCATGTGGGCAAAGCCGCGGTGCAGACTTTCTTCACCACCGGCGGATACTTCCTGAACAACTGGGTCTCCCTGGCGCCGGAGTATAAAACGGTAATCACCGTGCACGGCAATACGGCGAATATCACGACACAGTGCGTGGCCATTGATCTGAATGCGTCGCCCATGGTGGTCAAAAACGTCATCCAGGTAAATGCGACCTGCGCAAAGATCAGGGGCAAATGGCTGTTCACCTCCATGAACAACACCACGCCGGCTCCGCTCTGAGATTCGCGGCACGGAAGCCTTTGAGTCTCAACACGGGGAGTCGCGCACGAAGGTGGCGACTCCCCCTCCGCAGGTTCTTGTGTTTGAGACAAAGGCTGCCAAGGGTTGCGCACCATGGATGAGATGATTCAAACGCATCCAGCCTCGACCACATCCTTCGCCGTGTAGTGGCGGATTCACGAAGGCTTTTCAACTGCTCGTGGGTAACTGTAATGGCTATAGGCCGCCCCACAAAGGGTCGCCAGCTTCGATCCGTCGCTTTGGTTGCTGCGCTGCAAAGCATGAAACGGGCGGACCGGCTCGCGGAAGATGCTGACCACGAAGCGGAACAAGCGATCGCTCTCGCGGATGGCACTGTTTTATTCGCGGCGAACACTCCTCGGAGCGCGGACAGCCTTGTCCGCGCGAATCCCGTGGAATTGCAGCCAGTATTCCACGGGGCGAACCCCAAACTTGGAGCTCGCGGACAAGGCTGTCCGCGCTCCTGTCGAGGGCCAGTTCAGGGGCACAAATCGCGGCTTTTCACGGGCCATGGATCCTCTCCCCTCCCTCGGCTGGAGCGGAGAGGGAACCATTTCCACCACTGATGAAATTACCGAACTCGAACTGCGCGCGAAAATGGTCTTACGCAGCTCTTGTTTGGAGTTCCGCCTTCAGGCGGTTCCGTCGGAGCACGGGTGTCCTCACCCGCAGCACTTTCGGGGTTCGTGACCGCTGCGGCTGAGGACAGCCGCGCTCCGCCGCCTGAAAGCGGAACTCCGAACGCTGGCAGCGGCTGATCGCGCCCGGCGCGGACCCCGGTCCAAAAAGAAAGACCGCTTTGTTTATTTGTACAAGTGCCGGCCCTTGAAGGTCAGCTCTGCGATCCCCGATTTGTCGAGTTCGCCAAGACCTTCTTTGGTCATCCTGGAGTATTGCTTGAAGGAGGCGGCGGCGAGCGGCAGGTTCAATTTCTGTTCCTTGGCGAGTTTCATTGCGATGCCGGAATCTTTCGCGGCATGCGCGGCGGAGAAGAAACACGCGTGATCCCGGTTGACCATGTCCTCGCCGTCGGTGACGAGCACGCGGGAATTCGCTCCTGTTTGCGAAAAGATTTCCATCAAGATCTTGAGATCAAGCCCGAGCGCGTGACCGAGGCCAAGGCCTTCGGCGAGGCCGGCAGTATTGATGTTCATCACCATGTTCACCAGTGCCTTGACCTGCGCGGCCTGGCCCGCCTGGCCGATATAACGGAGCAGCCTGCCTTCGTCGCTGAGTTTTTCGAGCAAGGGTTTCAACCGGTCGAAAACCTCCTGCTTTCCGCCGCACATGAGGTAGAGCGTACCTTGACGTGCCTGGTTGATGCTGGAAGCCATGCAAGCTTCGAGCGAGCTTGCCCCGATTTTCTCCGCCTTCTGCCCGACCCAGACGTGCGTGGCCGGGCTGACGGTGGCGCAGTTGATGAAAGTCTTGCCCCGTGCGCGCTTAAGCAGGCCTCTGTTGAAAATGGTTTTCATCGCCTTGTCGTCGGTGACGACGGTGATGATGATGTCGGAGTTTTTTGTGACATCCTTCAGGTCGGTGCAGACGACGCAGCCGAGTTCCTTTGCCAGTTCCTGTGCGGATTCGGTACGCACATCATAGACCGCTGACACGGTGTAGCCACATTCCTTGAGCCGACGCGCCATGTTCGCGCCCATCCGTCCGACTCCGACAAAGCCAATTCGTTCCGACATAGTTTTGGTTGTTGTTTGGTTTGGTCTCAGTTGTCCCGTGCGCGGTCCGGCCGCGCTTCAATCGGGAATCGTGCGGGGAGCTTATTCCCGGAACCGAACGCTGGGCAACACTTTTGACACGGCCCCCTGCGGACTCGCAGGCAGTCGCGCTCTTGGGAGCGTGGTTGTTTTTCTTCCGGTTGCAGAAGTATCTGGGATGCTCCAGTCGCAATGTTGCTTTCGAATTGGGAATCGCGCAAACTGCGCAAACCTCAAATCATAACATGAACTTGCGACGACTACTCCTGACGATGCCGGCATTGCTGGCCATGAATGCGTTGGGTGACAACACAAACCAAGACATCGCTTCAACTGGCTTCCTTGATTGGGCGCCGCGCCCGCCGATGGGTTGGAACAGTTGGGATTGCTTTGGCGCGACGGTGACTGAAGCACAGACGGAGGCGAACGCGGATTACATGGCTGAAAAACTTTTGCGCCACGGCTGGCAATACATCGTCGTGGACATCCAGTGGTACGAACCGCAATCCGGCGGCTGGGAGTACGATCGCAATCCCAAACCTGTGCTGGACGAATATGGACGGTTGGTGCCGGTCGAAGCGAAGTTCCCGTCGTCAGCCAACGGCCAAGGATTCAAGCCACTGGCGGATTACCTTCACGGCAAAGGGTTGAAATTCGGAGTGCATCTGATGCGCGGCATTCCTCGCGAAGCCGTGAAGCGCAACACACCCATCTTCGGCTCCGATCATCACGCGGTGGAAATCGCGAACACGAACAGCATCTGCCGCTGGAACCCGGATATGTATGGCGTGGATATGTCCAAGCCCGGAGCGCAGGAATATTACGATTCCGTTTTCAAACTGCTCGCGTCGTGGGATCTGGATTTTGTGAAAGTGGACGACCTGTCACGCCCTTATCAGGAGCATCAAGGCGAAATCGAAGCGATCCGCAAAGCGATTGACCGCTGCGGCCGGCCCATTGTTCTGAGCACTTCGCCCGGGCCGACGCCGCTTTCGGAAGCCGCCCATGTCATCACCCACGCGAACATGTGGCGGCTGACGGATGATTTTTGGGACGATTGGAAACTTTTGAAACATGCTTTCGATACGTGCAACGACTGGACGCCTTATCGCGCTGCCGGCCATTGGCCCGACCCGGACATGCTGCCGCTGGGCGCGGTGCGCGTCGGCCCGAAGATGACGCGCAATTGGACGAAGTTCACCCGCGACGAACAACGCACACTGATGACGCTGTGGTGCATCTCCCGCGCGCCGCTGATGTTCGGCGGACACCTGCCGTGGAACGATGAGTTCACCGAATCGCTCATCACCAACGACGAAGCGATTGCGGTGGATCAGGCAAGCGCGGGCAATCGTCAATTGTTCCGCACGAATGATCTCGTCGCGTGGGTCGCGGAAGCGCCGAATTCGCCGGATCGCTATCTCGCGCTGTTTAACGCGAGCAACGCTCGCGGCGATTCGACCAACGCGCCCGTCAGCGTGGCACTATCCGAGCTTGGATTCGGCGGAGCCGTCCATGTTCGTGATCTATGGGCGAAAAAGGATTTAGGAGAATTTACGGGCACATTCTCGCGTTTCATCCCGGCGCACGGCGCGGAACTGCTCCGCATCGGCCCGGTTGTGAAATGATTTCGTGGCAACATGGTCGGCGAGAATCGAATTCTGAACAGTGATCTGATCGGCGGTGACCGCGTCAATGCCGTTCCAATGCGCGAACTCGATGGAGATGTGATCGAGCATGATGTTGGTCGCCGTCAGCAAATTGATCCCGCTCTTCTGGTTGTCCGGATCAAAATCGCCCTGACGAAAACGGAAATGGCGGACGATGACATTCTCCGCGTTGTTAAAAGAAACTTCGCGGCCCAGGACGGCGATCCCGCCGCCGGGCGCGGTCTGGCCCGCGATGGTAAGGTTGTCTTTCACACTTATGGCGGAACTCAAATTGATGTAACCCCCCACAGCGAAAACGATGATGCGCCCGCTCTTGCTTACTGCGTCACGGAAAGATCCTGCGCCGCTGTCGGCGAGCGTGGTGACGTGATAGACCGATCCTGCACGGCCACCCGTGGCGTTGGCAGAAAAGCCCAGCGCGCCGGGGAACGCGGCAACTTGCGCGCTTGAATGGCCGGCGAGGAATAAAATCAGCCCGCCAAATATGGTGCGTGTCAAAGATAGGTAAAAGTTCCGACTCATAAAATTCTCAGCGTGCAATTTTGCCATCGGCTGGAGGTGCGGCGAGCGAGTTCAAATAATCCTCAAGCCGCGTGTAGCCCGACGCGGTGATCTTGTTGCCATCAGACATCTTTGGATTCGATCCGTTTGCAGTCTCCCAGAAATCCGGCATCCCGTCGCCGTCGGTATCCAGCGGAGCCTGGCCTCCGGCGATTTCTCCAAAGCCGCCCATCTCGGCGGGGTCGTGGACGGTCTGTCCACTTTTGCCGAGTGATCTCAGGTCTTCGACCAACCGCCGGTCAACCGAATCGCGATGCAGAGACGCCCCGGCACTCGCCACGACTTTTTGATAGGCGACGACCGCGCTGTCCGGCGTGAACGAATGCTTTGGCGAGGTGGTTGGCGAGGACACAAGCGTCGGAGAATTGTCGTTCCCGAATGCAAAATCCGCCGCGGTTGCATGACGGCCGTTCAATTCACCGTCACGGTTCAAGTCCACCAGGTTTCCGCTTTGGAAAATGCGATCGGTGGGTTTGAATTCGCCGGCGAACCGGTCGTTCGAGGACGGGCCTTTGATGAAATAGTTGTTGATCAAATCAGCAACGTGATCCGCCGCGGAATGGCCGCCCACGTAACCAGCCACACCCCAGTTGTAGATGACATTGTTGACGTACTGCACCCTGCCCTTCGCCTTGGGATTGCGGCTTTGATTGCTGATCCAGAGATTGCGGATAAACGAAACATTTTCACTCTGGCAAAGACAACCAAAGCGTTGCGGCGCAACGCCGGGACCGATGATGCAATTCTGGACGGTGACGTTTGTGCATTCGTTCATGTCAATCGTGTCCCAGCGCCCCCACTGGATTGAAAGGTGATCAAGCAGGATGTCGCTCGCGCCGGTCATGTTGATCGCGCTCTTTTTGTCCTGCTTTTCGGCGAGTCCCTGCCGGACGCGCAGGAAGCGGATGACGATGTTGTGCGAACCGGACAAGGAAACCTCGGAGCCGCGCAATCCAATCCCCTCGCCCGGCGCGGTCTGTCCGGCGAGGGTGAGATTGCTGCCGACGCGCAGGATGCTTTTCAGCGAGACGTAACCTCCCACGTCGAAAACAATCGTCCGCGGCTTGGCCACGCGCTCCACCCCTTCACGTAACGAACCGGGACCGGAGTCATTCAAATTGAAAACGTGATAGACTTCACCGTCACGACCGCCGGTGGTTTCACCCCCAAACCCTTCCGCACCGGGAAAGGCGGCTAAATTCGTCTGCGAAGCGGCAATGACAAGCAAAGGCATTGACATTCCCACAAGCCAGGCAGTGCCAGCCTTGGTAAAAAATGGGATGCGTGACATCGAATTCTTTGACCGAAATAAAAACCGGCGTGTGACTTTTTGTTCCGCACGTCCGCTTCGCTCAAGTGCCATGTGTCAAAACGCTTGCAACAGGTAAAACTGCTCGTCAACTGTCGGATCCACTGTAACGGACAGACCGGTCAGGTTGCCGCTACCATCAAACTGTCCGCTCGTAATGGGTGTCCAGGTCACGATCGGCGATGCAAGATTGGTGGAGGTTCGAACGGTGTAACTTCCGTTCGGCGCGCCGCCGGTGGCATTGAGCGTGACGGAACC
>OCZU010002419.1_pt1 | contig 11922 bp, 15 predicted proteins | sample 1539001 | NCBI WGS metagenome assembly OCZU01 (sample SAMEA3539306, study PRJEB22396) | soil metagenome | biome: tundra; feature: field; material: soil | place: USA | collected 2010-05 | depth 0.15 m
TCTGCAACTTCGAAGTCAATCCGGAATACGAATGGGCCACCATGGAAGCCGGCTTCCCCGTAGTCGCCCGCGGCGCGCAAGGTGAAATCCGCGCCATCGAATCTCCCACTCACCGGTTCTTCATCGCCACCCTCTTCCAGCCGCAATTATCTTCCACCGAAAAAAATCCGCATCCCGTCATCCTGGCCTTCGTCCAAGCCGCCGCCGACTGGGGACGCAAGAAACTCGACGATAGCGTTCTCGAGTAGCGGAGTCTCAAGATCTCACCACAGCGGCACGGAGAAGGCCAGAGGAAGAACAAGAACAATTGAGAGGCTTTCTCTGTGTCGGAGCCTGCCCTGAGCAAAGCTGAAGGGTGCCTCCGTGGTGAAAGCTCTTGCGCAGTTACCAAAGTCCTTGCACTCAGCGGCTTCTCGTCTCCTCACCATGCGCATCTGGAGCCGCCAGCCCTCTCTCGCTAGACTTTCCCGCATGCCTGTGCAGTGGATCAACTCGTTCCGGATCTCGCTCGCTACTCTCGTCAGCTACATCCCCCTCATCGCCACCGTAGTGACCTGTTTCTTCAGTTTGATTCTGGCCCGCGCGACTCTGCGTTACGTCGAGGCGACCGACAAAGGCTTAGCCCTCGCCCGCGAAGGTTTCGAGCGCGAGTGGACGCCGGATCTGCATATCAAGCTCGAGCGCGTGTCGGCCGCGGAAGCCAACGTCATCGTCACCAACCTGGCGAAGAGTTCCGTATTGTTGCAATTGCTGCAGTTGCGCAAACTCTCGCATGCCGTTCCCTTCGAACGTTGCCGCCTCAACGATCCGCTGGTCGGCGGTATGACCTGGACGCAGGCAATGGGCAGACGCATCCTGGCCTGCACCGGAAAAGAATTCGACGGCCCGATCGCGGCCTCAATGACCTTCTATTGCGCCGGACGAATGTTCCGCACCGATTGGTTTCGCTCCCACATTCAGGTACGCGAGGGACGCATCCTCAGCCTCGAACCCAGCAACATCCCCGCGCGCCGCGTGCGCGTGATTGAACACAAAGGCCAGGAACGCCGCCGTGAGTTCGTGCAGGACGTCACCTCCGCTGCGGCCCCTAACCAACCTGCTAAAAAGGCGGACGAGAAGTTTTTCGTGACCTGGGGCGTGAACTAGAATGTGGAAAAACCTTTGATTCTCGGTAGCGCTCCTCTTTGCCGCGCTGCGATAAGCGCCTGCAAGAGCTAGGCTTCGGCCCCCGAGGTACCCATTCATCCGGCGCACACCCCGCATGGAGCTGTGTCAACGCTCGGTAACCGTTACCAAAAGATCACCTGGCCCAGCTCAATTCCCTAAAGTCCACCCGCACCACCGCCGATCTATGTCTTCATATGGTGAACCCAGTCAGTAGCGCTAACCAACTCCAAGCCAACGAAGCCGCCCAACCGGCCGCCGCCCCGAAAGCTCAGCCACAGCAAAGTACTAAGCTTCCTTCGGACACTGTCAGTCTGAAGAGCACGGGCGACGTCAATCACGACGGCGACAGTCACTAAACCAGAACCAAACTTAGCCTCTCGTACGCGTTGCACCACATCAAGATGGAGAGACGGGCACGCATCGCCCGTCCTCCACTCTTGTTTGCCAGAACAATGTCTCTCGGATGGCCGCTTCTGTTTTCCCAGACCACGTGACGCAGGAAGAAGTAGACAATACTCCGCGTCTTTCTGCGCTTGCCCCGCCAAATTCGCGCCTCACACCGCTTTCACAAACCGCAGCGACGCCGAATTCATGCAGTACCGCAGCCCCGTCGGCTTCGGACCATCGTCGAATACGTGCCCCAGGTGCGCGTCGCACTCGGTACACGAAACCGCGGTGCGCACCATGCCAATGCTCGAATCCGAAATCTCCCGCACATTTTCTTTCGCAATCGGCTCCCAGAAACTCGGCCAACCAGTTCCCGAATCAAATTTTGTCAAAGAACTGAACAGAGCGTTGTCGCAGCAGACACAGCGGAAGATCCCCGTATCATGCAGATCCCAATACTTCCCGCTGTACGCGATCTCCGTATCCGCGTGGCGCGTGATCTCGTACACTCCCGACGGCAGCTGCTTTCTCCACTCCTCTTGCGACTTCACCACCCGCGCAATCTTCACCTTCGCCAGCCGCTTGCCCGCATCGGAAAATTGCACAATCGTCACTTCCGCCGGCTCCGTCTTCGCGGCCTCCGCAGTCACGTGCGGCCGGCGCAACGAAAACAACGCCACGCCTCCCAGCGCCGCGCCCACGCCCGACAGAAACAATCGCCGTCCTAAATTCACTTCCCCGCTGCGATCGGACTCAACCATGGTTCCCTCCTAACTAGTTCTCAGTTCTCGGTTCTCAGTTCTCAGCAAAAACGTTTGCTGCACGACTGAGAACTGGGAACTGAGAACTGAGAACTACTTCCACAAATCCGGAAACTCCCGCCGCAAATTCGCCACCTTCGGCGCATCGTTATAAACGATGTAAGGATCATTTGGATGCAGCGTCGCATAATTCTGGTGATAACCCTCCGCCGGATAGAACGCCTTCAGCGGCACCACCTGCGTCGCAATCGCCTTCGAAAAAACTTTCGCCTGATTCAGTTGCGCAATGTAAGCCTCGGCAATATGTTTCTGCTGATCGTTGCCGTAAAAAATCACCGACCGATACTGTGTGCCTTCATCCGGCCCCTGCCGGTTTACTTCCGTGGGATCGAGCGCCACCGAGAAAAACACCCGCAGCAACTCTCCGTAAGTAACCTGCGACGGATCGTAAACAATCTGCACGCTCTCCGCATGACCGGTCTCGCCGCCGCTCACCGCGTCATAATCTGGATTCTTCACCGTCCCACCCGCGTATCCCGAGGTCGCGCTGACCACGCCCTTCACATGCTGAAACACCGCCTGGATTCCCCAGAAACATCCGCCCGCCACCACCGCCGTCTCTTTCCCCGGCGCCGCGGCCCTCGCCTCATTCGCCACCGGACCCGGCACCGCCGCACTCGTTCCATTCCCCGCCCGGCAAGCCACCGCCCCCGCCAGCACCGTCAACATCATCGCAAACATCCGCACCGAAACTCTGGACATAATTTCTCCCCGGCGTCCTCCGCCGCTCATCTTCCCCATTAGAGTCACGAGTCTCACGGAAGTTTCGGATGGCTTTTGACAGGGTGGGTGTGGAAATCGGGACCTAGCGCCGAAGGTCGGCGGCGATCCACTCGATCAACTCGCGGGCATTGACAACCGAGGTTTGACGCCATTTCAGGGGAAAGTGGCGCTTGTTACCAGTAACCAAATAGTCTGCACGGGCGGCCTCCGCGCACTCAAGAAACCTATTATCGGCCGGATCGTGGGCGATCGCCAGGCTGCGGGATGGGCTCACGATTTGCGCTGAGTTTCGAATCAGCCTCATCGATCTCGCGAGGCTCTTTCGAGCGATGGCGAACTTAGGGCGGGCGAGAACTTGGGTATACTCTGCGAGAATCGCTTCGGAAGCGGCCAGCTGCAATTTTCCAGCAAGCACCAGGTCCAGAGCGTGACGCTCGAAACCTTCGTTTCTCAGGTGTGCCGATACCACCACGTTGGTATCAAGGACCACCCGAATCGTTTTTGATGGAAACCGTTTCAAAGCTTCTGCCCCAGCGCAGGAAAATGGGCTAGAGCGAACGCTCGCGCCTGTAACTCCGGATTTCGCGGTTAATCTCCCGCTGGGAAAGTTTGTCTTTGCCCTTCCTGCGGGCGTCTGCACGGATGGCGGCGAGAACTTTCTTTTCCGGCGCGATAGTGTTGAGAAAGTCCTTGATGCCCATGATCACGACCTGGGGTTCGCCTCGGCGGTCTACGACAAAGCGGGCCTGCTCCAACCGGGCCCTCCGCATGATTTGCCCCAGTTGGGTTCGCGCAGCCAGCGCGGAGATGACTTTCAGAGATGTATCGAGAGTAGCCATTTTTATCACTCGAACTGATTAATCAGTTCACCATGATTGTAGCACCGCGGTTCAGCGGCGGGTGCACCGAGTCCCGGAGGAACGACATGACTTAGTGTCTCCAATAACGGAGCCTGATGCAGAATATATTGTCACGGACCGGAGGGGCGGAAGCCGGCATCGCACCGGGATAGGCTCGGCGACGGGCTAAAGGCCAGGAGCCAACAGCTAACGGCCGATTCCCCTTGACATTCGCTTTATATTCGCCAACAATAACGCCATGGCGATCACACGCAGGCAGCGCGAAGTGTATGACTTCATCTCCCGCTTCGTGGCGGAGCATGGCTACTCTCCGTCGTTTGAAGAGATCGGAACCGGGCTCAATCTAAGTTCGCTCGCCACAGTGCACAAACACATCACCAATCTCGAGAAAAAGGGACTGCTCACTCGCGACTATAACCGCAGCCGCTCCATCGACCTGCTCCCGCCCAAGGGACGCCTCAAGCAGGCCATGAGCGTAAACACTGGCTTGGTGCTGCCCCTGCTAGGCCGCATCGCCGCCGGCCAGCCCATCGAGGCGGTGCAGGACAATCAAACCATCTCGCTCGCCGACTTCGTCCGCTCCAAGGAAGTTTTCGTGCTCGAAGTGCGCGGCGATTCCATGCAGGATGAAGCTATCCTCGACGGCGACTACGTGCTGGTGGAGAAACTGAAGACGGCGCACAACGGCGACATCGTGGTCGCGCTGGTGGAGCAGACCGACGCCACGCTGAAGCGCTTCTACCGCGAAGGCGACAACATCCGCCTGCAGCCCTCGAATGTGACGATGAAGCCAATCATCGTGCCTGCCGCGTCCGTGGAAGTGCAGGGACGGGTGATTGGAGTGCTGAGGAAGTACTAAGGCGCTTCTAGCTCAATCCAAGCTGACTGGCCGTTTGCGACCTGCAGAGAGCGGTGGCATCAAAAACAAAAGGCACGCTGTAAGGATCCGCCTGCCCTTGAAGCTTTAGGCTAGAAGCCAGCAGCCGGTAGCTGCCTCACCCGATGTGCCGGTCAATCGCCTGCGCGATGGCATCTTTGGCCTTGTAGCCGACGATTTGCTCCACCACCTGCCCGCCCTTAAACACCAGCAGCGTAGGAATGCCCGTGACCTTGTACCGCATGGGGGTCGAGCTGTTGGAGTCGACGTCCATTTTGCCGACTTTAAGTTTGCCCTGGTAGTCCTTGGCCAGCTCCTCAACGATGGGAGCGATGGCGCGGCAGGGGCCGCACCACGTCGCCCAGAAGTCCACCAGCACGGGCGTATCCGATTTCAAAACATCCTGGTCGAAGTTCGCATCGGTGACTTCGACGATTCCATTGCCTGCCATAAGTATCTCTCCTCGTTGTAACGTCGCGCTGTCGGCGGACGCTCCCATGTTTCGGAAACAACGAGCGGTCGTAGCCGGGCCCGGCGATCTGCATCAAATAAGTGCTTGCCCCGTTCGGGCATATTCATTATCGCACTCCCTTTGATGCCTGGGGACGGCGAAAGTCGCAAAACGACCGAAGCTGGATGCCAGCTTGGACCGGAGCACGGTCTACCGCACGCTGCAACTGCTGAAGCGTCATGGACTGATCGACGAACTCGATCTGATGCACATCCACGGCGAGGGGCATTACTACGAGCGCAAGCTAAACCGGGATCACATCCACATGGCGTGTTTGCGCTGCGGCAAGATCATGGAATTTGTCAGCGACATTTTTGAAAACTTGAAGGGGCAGGTGGAAAAAGACTGCCGGTTCCGGATTGTGGTGTCGCGCTTGGAGATTGGCGGTTACTGCGCCGCGTGTTCAAAGTAGGGAGTGTGGCGCGGGCGCCCTCGCCCGCGAAATGCAGGGCTCAAAACGCGGCGGGTGCCCACGCTTGCCGCGTTCTTTGCCGTTGACAAGCACAGACTCTGCGGTCATACTCCCTTGATCTGTTGCCGTCCCCCCCTAGACACTTCGGACCAAGCATTCCGCAAAGGAAGCAGTTAGTCATGAAAAAGACAATTAGAGGGATTTCCCTACTTTTGACGGCCTCGCTCTTCCTGGCACTGCCGGGACAAGCACAGAAGGCTGCCAGCGAGCCGACGCAGCCCGCCGGAGCTGGAACAGCACCGCTGGACCCGCTAAAGGTCGCGCTGCTGAAATGGTACCAGGCCAATCAGACTACAAGCTTTTCTGTCGGCAGCCAGCCCTACGGCATCGCGTTCGATGGGGCCAACGTTTGGGTAGCCAACTTCGGCGCCGGCACGGTGAGCAAGTTGCGTGCATCCGACGGCGCGCTTCAGGGAACCTTTAAGGTGGGTAATCAACCATTCGGTATCGCCTACGACGGGGCAAATATTTGGGTCTCAAATTCTGCCGACGGCACAGTAACCAAGCTCAGGGGTAGCGACGGGGCGAACTTGGGGACGTTTACTGCGGCGGGGGTGCCGGGCTCGGGGTGGATCGCCTTTGATGGCCAAAATATCTGGGTGCCGACCAGCGGGGGGACAGTGACGAAGCTGCGCGCCAGCGACGGCAAGAGTTTAGGCACCTTTACGGTAGGCTATGGGGCCATCGCAGCGGCTTTCGACGGGAACAACATCTGGGTCACGAACTACGGCGCTGGTACAGTGACTAAGCTGCGTGCATCCGACGGAACCGTGCTCGGTACCTTCACCGTGGGCTCCAACCCAGTCGGCATGGCGTTCGACGGAACCAACATGTGGGTCGCCAACCGGGGCAGCACCACGGTGACCAAGCTGAGGGCCAGCGATGGCAGCGTACTCGGCAATTTTACCGTGCCCAGCGGCGGATATGGCGCGGCCTTCGACGGCACTAACATCTGGCTGTCAGGGGACACAATCATTACCGAGCTTAGCACCAGCGGCAAAGTAATTAATTATGTGTCCCGTTTTCCGACGTCCGGGATCGCCTTCGATGGTGCGAATATCTGGGTGTCGGGCACTGACTTCAATCTAGTCTACAAATTCTAGCCAGTTTCAACGCGAAACGATTGCCCGAACATAGCACCATTTCAGGAGGGAGTCATGAAGGTGTCAGCGACCGCGAGGTTTTGCATTTGCCTGTTGCTTTCAGTGGTGGCGCTGACGCTTCTGTCGGCGGCTCAGGATCTCGGCGGCGTTGGAGTGAGCATCCTTACGTGGCAGCAGGACAAGCCAGCCCTCTGCTCTGGGTGTGTCTATCGCACGGGGCAGAACCTGGCCGAAACCGGCATCACCTACGGCACGATCAACACGGGCACATTCGGCCAAGTCTGCAAAGTAGCGCTCGACGGCCAAGTATACGCCCAGCCGCTGATAGTGACGGCTGTTCCAATCAATGGATCAACTCACAAGTATAAGGTCGCCTACGTTGTAACCCAGAATGACACGGTGTACGCGATCAACGCCGACCCAGCGGATACTTTCTCCTCGCCCTGCGCCATCTTGCTACAACAGACGCTGCTGACCAACAACTTGGTGGGCCAACCCGTGATGGTTCCGGCGAACTGTGACAGGCTAGGCGCTGGCAGTTGTCAAGCGATCGCCCCCAACATCGGCATCCTCGGAACTCCCGTGATCAACATCTCGGGTGGTGTGGGCACCCTCTACGTTGTTGCGGAGATGCAATCCGGAACCGCGCCTGGCCTAACCTACTATCATTTCCTCCACGCCCTCGACATCACTACATTGAAGGAGGGGCTCGGCAACGAGAACTTTGGTGCGCCGGTCCAGATTCTTCCCACTACTTCCTGCCCGAGTAATCCCACACCATTCTCTAAGTTTCACATCCAACGGCCCGCCCTGCTCTACGGAGGCGCCCAGTACCTCTACGTGGCCTTCTCGATGATGGACGGGAACATTTCTCCCTATCCCAACGGAGTGATTTTCGCTTACAAGGGTAACAGCCTGAACACGCCAGCGCCGCTCTGCCTGTCTATGTCGCAAGGAATCCAAAGCTTCGACGGAGCCGGCATCTGGCAAGGCGGAGCAGGCCCTGCCTATGGAAAAGATAGCGGCCCGAACAGTTACGTGTTTTTTAGCACCGCCAACGGAGTGTACAGCCCCGCGAGCACCCCGCCAGACTACGGTGACAGCTTCATCAAGATGACGACGGCTGGAAGCGCGAGCTTGGCGGTCTCCGCATCCTTCACGCCGGTTGACCAGCTACAGCGGTCCCAGGGGACGGGGATGACCTGTGCGGTGGGAAATACTCCGGGCGATTATGATTTCGGCTCAGGCGGCGTCATGCTCCTTCCCGATAGCGAGTTCAAGGACCCACACATGGGGGTGAAAGGTGACAAAGAAGGCGGAATCTTCTTTATGGACCTTACCTCGCCGGGCGGCTATAACGGCGATGGCTCGTGTTCCGGTACTGGTAACAACGGAACTGGGGACCAGAACACGCAGACCTTTCCGATTGAGGGCAGCGGCCACACCGTTAGCATCAATGGCCCGGTGATCCACACGAGCCCCGCGTTCTGGGAAATCCCAGGGACGATGGAGTCAAACTCCACGAACTACCTTTACATCGGTTCGCAGGGCACGACCGCGCCAGCTGGGCAGCTTATGCAGTATCAGCTCTGCGACAACGGCGTTAAGAAACCCATCAACTCGGGATGCTCCACGACGGGGGTGGCGGCGTCGGCGTCAGGTGCCGCGATAGAATTCAATTTCGGCTCGACACCCACGGTTTCAGCGGCGAGCGCGACAGACACAGATGCAATAGTGTGGGCCATAGAAAGCGGACGGGACCGACATACCGAGCAAACAACAGTTCAATTGGACCAATCTCAGTGGCCAAAGCGTTCCGTTTCCGCAGGCCCAAAATGGGATACTCTACGCCTTCGACGCCGTCAACATGACGAAGCTGTACAGCAGCAACGACTGCACGAGCAATCTCGACCAGATCAACCCGGCGACAAAGTTCTCCGTGCCGACTGTGGCGAACGGCCAAGTCTACGTTGCGACGCAGGGCCCGCTCTGCTTCGACAAGGGTACCGGCACCCAGAATGGAGTTCCCGACGATCCGGCTGGCTGCTTCAACGCGGGCACCCTATACATCTTCGGAACACCAACGCGGAGCTGCCAATAGATTCCAACCGACGGGGGCCGCCTGGCCCCATGCCTTCCCAACTACCCCTTTTGCGAAGGGTGGGAACGGCAGGAATGCGCTGCCCGCAGCCGTGAACCTTCCACAGCCCCACTGTGACAGGTAATTATCCCTTGACGCCAAGGAGAACATATGGCATAGTGTTTGCATGAACCGCCGACAGACAATTCCAGCCGAACTCCGCTACACGATCCAGAAATTCCACAGCACCTTTCCCGATGACGATGCCTGCCTAGAACAGATCAAAGAGCAGCGTTTTCCGGGCGGAATCGCGGTCTGCCATAAGTGCGAGAAACCACGAAAGCACTACCGGGTGAAGGGCCGGACAGCTTACGCTTGCGAGACCTGCGGGAATCACATCTTCCCGCTGGCCGGGACGATTTTCGAGAAAACCAGCACGTCGTTGCGGCTCTGGTTTTACGCTATGTACTTGATGGGTTCCACCCGCTGCGGAATTTCCGCCAAACAAATCCAGCGCGAGACGGGAGTGACCTACAAAACGGCGTGGCGCATGTTTCACCAGATTCGGAAATTGATGAGCGAAGATTTGCGACTCGGAGGACCGGGCGGCGTGGAAGTGGATGAGGCTTACTTCGGGGGACGGCGCAAGAACGATGCCGGAAGACTCTTACGCGGCAATAAGGGCCGGAACACAACCGTGCTCGGCGTGGTTGAGCGCAAGGGCCGCATTATGGCTCAAGTCAGCCCCGAATTGACAATGGCTGCAACCAGTGCGTTGGTGAAAGAGTACGTGCTTCCCGAGACCATGATCTACACCGACGATGCGTCCGCCTACAACGCGCTGCCTCGGCTCGACGGCATGGGCTATCAGCATCGGCGCATCAATCACACGCACAAAGTTTACGTAATGGGAGAGGTCCACACGAACACGATTGAGGGATTTTGGAGTTTAGTGAAACGCGGAATCGGCGGCGTGTACCACTCAGTCAGCGCGAAGTACTTGCAGAGCTACCTTGACGAGTACTCTTTCCGCTATAACCGGCGCGATTCCGGGAACTTGATTTTCGCCGCGATGTTGGAGAGGGCAAGCGAGATGGTGTCTCGCAAGCCCTCTTCAGAAGCGTAAAAAAGTCGGACTCTGTAAAAACTGGCAACTCACCCTGAGTCTTCTTGGCCGGAGATGTGGGGCGAGTAGCCATAGGACTGTCAAGATGAATATACCAAACTCCCGCAAGGAGTGGATAGTCGCTGTGGTCATCGCTATATGTACCGGAGTTGTTGGGGACGCAATTTGGGATGGCCTTAAACGTTTCGCCGCCACTCACGCTGGCATTTCCCCGCCACACGCCAACCTTCCGGCGATCTTTCAACTTTTATTCTTCATACTAGTTGCCCTTGTTGGGGTCTTCATCGGCAAGCACCTGGAATCCCTCAAAGCAATAGCCCCGACGTTGACGAGTCCCAAGATGCGCCAAAGCACAACGTTTGTATTGGAAGTAGAGGGGACACAGCCACTCGACAGCGAGAATTCAGACTGGAAATTTTTCCTGACCAACTGCACTGCTCGTATCCTTCGCCGGGTGGAACTCTACAACATAAAATCTGAAATCGGGGCCTACATCTTGGGGTTTCAGGAAATTCCTGTGATGCAGCCGGGGCAAAAGGTCGAGCTGCGCCACACCGTTTTTCCGCAACGACTATATGGCCCAAGAACAGCTACCCTCTGGGACTTCGCACAGGATGTCGCTGGCGCAAGAGCGACCACGTTCTTTTGGTACGAAATTTACGTCGAGTACCGAGAGGCAGACGATGATTCAACCCACGATGGAGGATTTGTAGCGGTCTGTTTTGATCTCCACAGCAAGATACTCAAGACCGAAGGAGCGGAATACTACAGACGCGACCGCTAACGATGGCTATGAAACAAGCCGGGGGTTCCGTGTCTTTAGGCATCTACTCGCAGCACCGGGGTGTGAATAATACTTTGACATCTCCCTCAAAATTGTGGCGACACACATGGGATGCGATTCAAAAGCTTTCCATGTTGATCGCTATCGCGCTGGCGCACAAGCTGGTGAACCTCGTTCTGAAATGGGTCACGCCACCAAATATGGAAAAGGCGTTTCTCATCGTGGAGGGAGTCGTGTGGGTATTGTTTGCGCTCATGTACACTTACGTGTGCTGGGAGACCGCGTCAGCTTTCGTCCCATGGCTTCAACGTAGGAGTAATCGAAAAAATGCAGCAATCGGACGACTTAAATCGAAGAAGCGATGACACCGGCGGTCCGCTTGGCGTGCTCAAAAGGACCCTCAGGATTGTTCCTGTCTTTGCAGTGGCAGCCACGGCAACCTGCCTTGTGGGGTACTACGCATTTCATATTCCCCCTGAGCAGCTAGGCACAGTGGCAGCCGTTCCCTGCGTTTTAGGCTTTATCGTGATCCGCTTGATTGCAGTGCTTCTGCCAGCACAATCGGCGGACTCCGAATATTCCCCACCCTCGGCGTTTTTTCGGATCGTGGTTCTTCTGTCCGTTGTCGCAGCTCTAGTGGCGATAGATTTTCTTTGCTCTGCTTCCGTCTACTATGGCTTGCGAGAACCCAAATGGTTGATTTTGGGCGCATTCCGAATCGCGGGGTTAAGCGCATCCGCAGCAGTAGGCTTTATTCTCATTGCACTTTTCAGTAGAGTTCCTGAACTGTGGGTCGCCGTTTTTGCATCCGCAGTCAAGGTCCTACGAACACAGACCGAACTGACCCGCGCCTTATTTGTTCCACCTTCACATAAGCACTGGTCACGTTAGATAAAAAGCGAGAATCATACCCTAGCCCTGCACTTTTCTGCATACTTGTTCTCAAGGAATACTTACCACTGTGACATCCAACCTTGCGCCTGCGGTTGAATCGCGCAATCATGGTCGAGG
>OCZU010002420.1_pt1 | contig 11922 bp, 6 predicted proteins | sample 1539001 | NCBI WGS metagenome assembly OCZU01 (sample SAMEA3539306, study PRJEB22396) | soil metagenome | biome: tundra; feature: field; material: soil | place: USA | collected 2010-05 | depth 0.15 m
CGGCTACAAGGCAGCGCTGGTCGGCGCGGCCACGTTCGGCCGGTTCTTCCCCATGATGATCACCGCGGCGGGCACGGCGCGGCCCGCGAAGGTACTCATCCTGGGTACCGGCGTGGCCGGCCTGCAGGCCATCGGCACCGCGCGCAGGCTCGGCGCGGTCGTCTCGGCTTACGACGTGCGACCGCAGACGAAGACCGAGGTGGAGTCGCTTGGAGCCACTTTCATCGAGCTGACCTCGGTGGGCCCGGCAGCCGGCGAGGGCGGCTACGCGCGAGCGCTGACCAGCGAGGAACGGCAGGCCCAGCAGGCCGAGCTGACCGGCCACATCGCCAGGCACGACGTGATCATCACCACCGCCCAGGTGCCCGGGCGCAAGCCGCCCCTGCTGATCACCGACGACGCCGTCAAGGCCATGGCAGCGGGATCGGTCGTGGTCGACATGGCGGCAGGCCCGCTCGGCGGCAACGCGGCAGGATCTGTGGCCGACGAGACCGTGGTGACCGAGAATGGGGTGACCCTGATTGGCGCCGGGAACCTGGCGGCCACGGTGCCTGGCGCGGCATCGGCCGCGTTCGCCCGGAACGTCAGTTCGCTGCTGCTGCACATGGTCGCAGACGGCGTGCTCGCCATCGATCCCTCCGACGACATCCAGGCCGGAGTGGTCATCACCCACGGCGGAGAAGTGATCCATCCCGCCACCGCCGCCCTGCTCCCTGATGACCAGGCGCACTCCGCTGGAGGTATCACCCAGTGACCACGGAACTTCTCACCGACATAACGATCTTCGTGCTCAGTCTCCTCGTCGGCTTCGAAGTGATCAGCAAGGTTCCCGCCACCCTGCACACACCGCTGATGTCGGCGGCCAACTCTATCCACGGGATCGTTCTGGTGGGCGCCATGCTCATCGCCGTCAGCGCGAACAACGCGCTCGGCTACATCCTGGCCTTCGTGGCCGCCGCCTTCGCGGCGATGAACGTGGTCGGCGGGTACGTGGTCACAGGCCGGATGCTCAAGATGTTCCGCCGCACCCGGACGCCGGTGCCCGGCGGCAACCCGCCGGCCGGGGTAGCGGGCGGCCCTGGAGAGCCGGGTGCTGGGGCCGCGGGCATCCCCGGCCCGGGCGGCCACGCATGAGCAGCTTCGACTGGATCTCCCAGCTGCTCTACATCGCCGCGGCGACCTGCTTCGTGCTCGGCCTGCACCTGATGAACTCCCCCGCCACGGCGCGCCGCGGCAACCAGGTGTCCACCAGCGGCATGGCCGTGGCCGTGCTGACCACCCTGGCCCTGGTCATCCACGCGGGCACGGTCAGTGCCACCGGGTGGATCGTCATGATCGCGGGCGCTCTCCTCGGCGGCGGGGCTGGACTGTACGCGGCGCGCACGGTCGAGATGACCGCCATGCCGCAACTGGTCAGCATCTTCAACGCGGTCGGCGGCGGCGCCGCGGCCCTGGTCGCGATCAACGACTACGTCAAGGTCGCCTCCGCGGGCGTCGCCGAGTCGACCACGGTCGCGACCATTCTCGACGTGCTCATCGGCGCCGTGACGTTCTCCGGGTCGATCATCGCGGCCGGCAAGCTGCAGGGCCTCATCGACGGAGCCCCGGTGACCTTCCGCGGCTCCCGCGCCGCGAACATCGGCGCGGCGGTGATCGGGATCGGCGGCGGCATCTACATGATCGCCACCCCGAGCGTGATCGTCCTGGTCATCATCCTGCTGGCCGCGCTGGCGTTCGGCGTGACCATGGTGCTGCCGATCGGCGGCGCGGACATGCCGGTGGTCATCTCGCTGCTGAACGCGTTCACCGGGACGGCTGTGGCCATGGCCGGCTTCGTCATCGGCAACTGGGCGCTGATCATCGCCGGTGCCCTGGTCGGCGCGTCCGGCGGCATTCTCACCAAGCTCATGGCCGACGCGATGAACCGCTCGATCCGCAACATCATCGTGGGCGGGTTCGGCACCGGTGACAGCCTGGCCGCGGCGATCGAGGGCCCCGGCGGGGACGTGCGGTCGATCGCCGCCGACGACGCGGCCATCCAGCTGGCCTACGCATCCAAGGTGATCATCGTGCCCGGTTACGGCCTGGCCGCCGCCCAGGCCCAGCACCAGGTGGCCGAGCTGGCCAAGGTCCTGGAGGAGCGGGGGGTGGAGGTCAGCTACGCCATCCACCCGGTCGCGGGCCGGATGCCCGGCCACATGAACGTGCTGCTGGCCGAGGCCAATGTCCCGTACCCGCAGCTCAAGGAGATGGATGAGATCAACCCCGAGTTCCCGCGGGCCGACGTGGCCCTGGTGATCGGAGCGAACGACGTGACCAACCCGGCCGCGCGCCGCGGCGGCACCGCCATCTCCGGCATGCCGATCCTCGACGTGGACAACGCCAAGAGCATCATCGTGATCAAGCGGTCGATGGGTCACGGCTACGCGGGCATCGACAACGAGCTGTACGTGAACCCGAAAACCAGCATGTACTTCTCGGATGCCAAGTCGGCGCTGACCGAACTGACTGCCGCGGTCAAGACCCTGGTCGGCTGAGGACGCCGCGCGGCTGAGCACATCGGCCGGCGAGTCGAGCCAGCGCATCTCACCGGAGGCGAATGCCTGCTCTTCGTGGCGCAAGCGGAGCGCGGCCCGGTACAGCTCAAGCATGGAGCCTTCGTCTCCTGACTGCGCCTCCGCGGTCAGGTCCTTCCACTGGCTCGGCTGAGGCAGCCAGGGCACCGACCCCTCGGGCCCGAAGCCGAACGGCGGCTGGTTCCCTGACCACGCCAGCGGGACACGGCAGCCGTCCCGGCCCCGGTCGGTGTGCCCGGAGCGCTCCCAGAACGGATCCTGGAGCAGGCCGTCGGGAATATCCTCGACTTCCCACAGGCCCAGCTCATCGCCCTGGTAGAGGTAGACCGCACCAGGCAGGGAAAAGGTGAGCAGCGCCGCCGCCCGGGCCCGGCGGGTGCCGAGCTCGCGATCGGAGGGCTCACCGATCCTCCGGTCGCTCATGCTGAATGCCGTGTCGGCGCGCCCGTAGCGGGTGACGTGCCGCACCACGTCATGGTTGCTGAGCACCCAGGTCGGCGCGGCGCCCACTCGCGCATGGGAGTCCAGGGTGGTGTCGAGTGGCCGGGCGCCGGCTCTCGCGGTGATGGACCGCATCGAGTAGCCACGGGCCGGGCTTGGGGAAAACGGCAGTCCGCCGCGATAACCGGCTTTACGACGCCGAGGCGGAATAAACGCTATAAGGAAGCCTTAATTCGTGCACCGGACGTCCAGCCATAAAGCAAATGTCTATCAAGCCTTCCTGGCTGCGAGATGAATAGTGATCGAACGCTAAGCGATATGAGGCTTGGCGTGGCCCGGAAAAATCTGCTAACGTCCCTACCTAACGAGGCAGCGGCAATAGTGTAAATCGTTTGAATGGTACATCGAAGACAACTCTCAGCACTATGGGGAACTATGGAGATTCTCCGTTCTGGCATGGGAATTGGTCACGTTTGATTCATCTGCTCGGCACGGCAAGACACCCACCCGCCACCATGTGCGCTTCTTCCTGGCGGTATCTGGCGCGCACGGGCACCCGTCAGCACCCGGTATTGCCCAAAGAACCACGTTCCGCGCACCGCTGCCGGTATCCCGGCGAGTGGGTAGCGTCCTACCGCCTGGGGGCAGAATCTCAATGCGCATCGACCCGGCCTCGCGCGCTGGCGACGTCAGCTTCGAGCCTGGCTATCAGATGGGAACGGCGGATAGCCACGGCGACCAAGACGCCAGGAACGCGCGGCCCGTTGATCTCAATAGCGCGGGCCACGGGGACCGGCCGCAGCTCACCGTGGTCATCCCCACCCGCCCGGGAGAACACGGTGTCGCGGAGCTAGTCGAGCGCCTTGGGCCCGGGGTGGCGCCGCTGCACGCCGAGATTATCGTCGTGGTCCACGGTGACGACCTGAGGCTGGACTCGCTGGCCTTCAGCGCACAGCTGTGCCCCGTCCCGGTGCGCCTGATCTTCCTTCCCCCGGCCGATCGCGGAGCGGACCGCAGTCGCGCGGTCCTGGCCGGTACCCGGCATGCCCGCGGGGCCTGGGTGCTGGTGATGAACGCTGGCCCGCAGCACCCGCCCGACGCCGCCGTGGTGCTAGCGAGCACGGCGCTGCGGCATGACTCCGACATCGTGGTGGGCACGCGTTTCGCAGGCCGAGCGTCGGAGCGCGGCCAGCGCGGCCCAGACGGGCGCGCCTGGGCCGCGCTGGCCGCCCGGCTGGTCAAGAGCGCGTTCCCACGCCGCCTCGCTGTGGTCAGCGACCCGCTAAGCGGGCTCTTCATGTTCCGGGCCGCCTCCGTGGACGCCGACCGGCTGAGCCCCGCGGCGTTCCGGATCCTGCTGGAGATCCTGGTCCGGCATCCGGCTAGCCGGGTCACCGAGGTCGCCTACCGCCCCGCCCCGCGGCGCCCGGCACAGTCCACCGGGGCACAGTCCACCGGAGCACAGTTCACCAGGCCACTGGGCAAGAGCGCCAGGTTCCTCGGCCACCTGATCCAGTTGCGCCTCACCCGGCTGGCCAGGCAGCTACGCGAGCGGCCGGCCACGCCGCGGGCCCGGCTGCTGGAGACGCTGCGGATGATCAGCTTCGGCCTGATCGGGGCCACCGGCCTGGTCGTCAACACCGCCGCGCTGGAGTTCTTTTACAACATCCTCGGCTGGAACGGACTGGTGTCGGCCGCCCTGGCCACGCAGGTATCCACCGTCTGGAATTTCGTGGGAGTCGCCACCCTGATCTACCGCAGGCGGCCCGGCGGTTCGCGAAGCCGCCGGGCGATCAGCTTCTTCGTGATGAACAACCTGCTCATGCTGATGCGATTGCCGGTCCTGGAGGCGCTGCTCAGGGCCGGTGCCACGCTGGTCGTCGGCAACGCCATCACGCTGGCCGCGCTCTTCGTCGTCCGCTTCGTGCTGAGCGACCGGGCGATCTTCGGGCCGGCGGCGCCCAGCCAGGCGCGTGATCCGGTACGGGTGCTGGTCGATACCGGGCTGGCCGAGTCCATGGCCGACCCAGGCTCGGCCGGGCACGCCGCGGCCGTCTCGGCTGGCCGCAAGCGGTCTCGGTACCTGGATTACCGCTACGACGTAGCGGGCGTGGTGACCATCGGGTCCCAGATCATGCTCCCCGAACTGGAATTCTTTCGCGCCCAGTGGGTGCCCGACGGCGACGTGGACATCGCGGTGCGGGTGGGCGATGTAGGCGGCCGGACACCGCGGCGGCGAGCCGCCATGACCGAGTACGCCGACCCCACGGTCATCCACTATGAAGAGCACCTGGGCCGCCTCGGCGCCAACTTCCGTGCCCGCCTCGGCGACCGTATCTCGGTCGAGGTGGGGCCGCTGCTGGCGCACTCGGAACATGTCGTCTACACGAACATCCTTGAGCCGCTGCTGCGGTTCGTCATGGTCGCGAAGGGCCGGATGCTGCTGCACTCGGCCTGCGTGGAGATCGACGGCGTCGGGGTGATGCTGTCGGCGCTGACGGACACCGGCAAGACCGGGACCGTGCTGCGGTTGCTGCGCGAGCACGGCGGCCGCTTCCTGTCCGACGACATGACCGTCATCGACGCCGACGGCAACGCGTGGTGCTTCCCCAAGCCGCTGACGATCAGCGCGCACACTCTCCGCGCGGTGCGGGCTAACGACCTGACCCGCGCCGAGTGGCGCAAGCTGCAGATCCAGAGCCGATTGCACTCGAAGGGCGGCCGCTCCTTCGGCATCGCCCTGTCCAGGTTCAACCTGCCCATCATGGGGATCAACGCGCTCGCCCAGATGGTGATCCCGCCGCCGAAGTACAGCGTCGACCGCCTTGTCCCATGCCAGATGACGAGCGTGACCCAGGTCAAGGAGCTATTCATCATCGAGCGCGGCCCGGCCCGGCTGGCCGACCTCGACCGGAAGAGCGCGCTCAACCAACTGATCGTCAACACCGACGACGCCTACGGATTCCCGCCATTCCGCTATCTCGCGCCGGCGATCACCGTCGGGGGCCTGAGCTATCAGCAGCTTCGGACGGCGGAACGGAAACTCCTGGCCAGTTTTCTCAGCAACGTCCGGGTGCGGACGCTGGCATCGAACACCTTCAGCTGGGCCGATGAGATCTCGCGCCTCATCGGCCAGGACGCCCAGTGGTCATCAGGTGCGCCCGATGCGGCAGCAAGCCCTCTCAGGGCAGGGACATGGCCTCGCTGGGGCGAGCCCGCTATCCCGGGGAGGTACGCGTGAGTTCACGGCATGCGGTGGAACTGGGCACCGCCGCACAGTCCCTCCCCGACGGCAGGCACCGCGACTTCTCCCCGGCTGAGCTGGTGGCAACTGGCCGGGACCGGCGCTGGCTGCTGCTGACCGCCTTGCCGCTGGTGGCGATCCTGGCCATCGCCTTCTTTCTCCGGTTCTGGCAGCTGGCCGCGGTCGGCTTCAACGGTGACGAAGCGGTGTACACGGGGACGGCGGCGGCGCTGGCCGGGAACCACGCGCTGAGCACCCTGTTCCCGGTGTTCCGTGCGCACCCGCTGCTGTTCCAGACCCTGCTGTCGGTCGTGCTGCGCATCCACGACACCGACTGGACCGCGCGGGCGTTCGCGGCCATGATCGGCGTCGCCGCCGTGGGCATGACATTCCTGCTCGGCAGGCGGCTCTACGGCCGCGGAGCTGGCCTGCTCGCCGCGCTCATCATCGCCGTCATGCCTTATCACGTAATTGTCAGCAGGCAAGTGCTGCTGGACGGGCTGATGACGCTCTGCGTCACCGCCGTGCTCTACTGCGTGGTCCGCTACCTGCAGGAGAGCGCCCCGGGCTGGCTGCTCGCCGGGGGGGCCATGATGGGCGCGGCGATCCTGTCCAAGGAGACCGGCGTCATCCTGCTGGGCGGACTGTACGCGTTCTTCGCCCTGACATCACGGGTGCGCATGCGGGTCAAACATCTCCTGCCCGCGGCAGGGATCATGGTCACGGAGGTCGCCGTGTGGCCGATCTCGCTGCGCCTGTCCGGTCAGGATCAGACCGGGCAGAGCTACCTGCTGTGGCAGATGTTCCGGCCGCCCAATCATGGGACATGGTTCTACTTCACCGTGCTGCCGTCGTGGATTGGCGTGGCCGTGCTCGCGGCCGCGTTCGGCGGCCTGATCTGGCTGCGGCGCGAGGCGACCTGGCGGGAACGACTGCTGCTCGCCTGGCTCGTCACGCCGGTAATCTTCTTCACCCTGTGGCCGGTCAAGGGCTTCGAGTACCTGCTGCCGGTCACGCCACCGCTGGCCATCCTGGCTGGCCGGACCCTGGCCCGCCCGCTCCCCGTACCCGGCCAGGCAGCGCCCCGGGGCGAGTGGCGGTGGCGCCGGCCGTGGCTGCCGGGCGCGGCCATGGGTGTACTGGCCGCGATGACCGTGGGCAGCCTCCTGGTGTCCACCTGGAGCCACGTCGAGCCCTCGGCGAGCACCAGCTTCCTCGCAGGCAGCGGCGGGCTGAACGGCGGCCGGCAGGCGGGCGACTGGGTCGCTCGCAACGCGCCCCGCGGTGCCCGGCTGCTCGCCATCGGCCCCTCGGTGGCCAACGTCCTGGAGTTCTACGGCCGCCGTCCGGTGTCCGCGCTGTCCGTGAGCCCCAACCGGCACAACCGCAATCCCGCCTATGCGTCCGTGCCCAATCCTGACAAGGCGCTGCGCGATGGCGTCTTCCAGTACATCGTGTGGGACTCCTACACCGCGGCCCGCAGCTCCTTCTTCGCGAACGAGGCTCGCCGGCTGGCCAGCAAATTCCACGGTGTGGCCGTCTTCACCTCCTCCGTCAGCGTCCGGGCGTCCTCCGGGCACGACGTCGTCGAACCAGTAATAGTCATCTACGAGGTGCGCCCATGAACTTCCGCCTCCCCGCCACCGCCCTCACAATGGCAGTCATCGCCCTCGCTCTCGCCCCCCCAGCGGGGGCGGGGGCGGGGGGCGCAGCGCGTAAAGCGCCGCAGGCGCAGCGCAACGCCCCCCACCCCCGCACCACCACCCGCACCCCCATCAAGCACTTCATCTTCCTCATGCAAGGGGGACGCACTTTCGACAACTACTTCGGCAGCTATCCGGGTGCCGAAGGCCCCCCGGCTGGCACCTGCCAAGCCAGGGTGGTGGGCAGCCCGCGGGAAGGATGCGTTGAGCCATTCTTGCTGTCTGGAATCCAAACCCCGCAGCTGAACGCGGACGGAACCGTCATCAGCCGGCAGTACAACAACGGAGCGATGAACGGGTTCGTTTCCGCATACCAGAATGAGGGACGCGATGGAAACCTGGCGATGGGCTACTACGACCGCCGGGACCTCCCCTTCTACTGGAAGGTCGCCAGCAGTTATGTGCTATTCGACCATTTCTTCTCATCGGCGCTCCAGGGTACCCGGGTCAACCGGTCTTACTGGGTCTCGGCGGCGCCGCCGCCTAGCGGCGGCCAGCAGATCCCGGCCGATGGCTACGGTAATCAGCTGACGATTTTCGACCGGCTTCAGGCGGCTGGCATCAGCTGGAAGTTCTACGTTCAGGACTACCACCAGAACGTGACCTACCAGACGGCGCCTGGGGCCAGCCCCAACGCGCAGACGGTGCGCGTTCCGCTGCTGAACTACGCCCGGTTCGTGGATGACCCTGCGCTGCGGAAGCACATCGTCGGGATGACTCAGTACTACACGGACCTCGCGGACGGGACGCTGCCCGCGGTGGCGTACATGGCCAGCGCGGCCGACAACGAGCGGTCACCGCGATCAATCCCGGCCGCGCAGAACATGATCCATAACATGGTCACGCAGCTCATGCAGAGCCGCTACTGGGACAGTTCGGCGCTGATGTGGTCCTACGACGGATCCGGCGGCTGGTACGACAACGTCGCCCCGCCGCGCGCCGGATCGGCCCAGCTCGGGCTGCGGGTGCCAGCGCTGCTGGTCAGTCCGTACGCCAGGAAGGGCCAGGTCAATCACACCGTCCTCGACTACACCAGCGCACTGAGGTTCATCGAGCAGAACTGGCAGCTCGCCCCGCTGACGTCGCGGGATGCCCGGGCGACGAGCCTGGCGAGTGCCTTCGATTTCACCGCGGCGCCCCGGCCACCCGTCGTCATACCGGTGGCGACGTCCGCCGTGGCCGGCGTGGCCCAGCCACCGCGGCCGGCGCCGGTGGGCACGATCTACGGCCTGTACGGAGCGGCCGCCGCGGTTGCGCTGATGCTTTTCATCCTCGCCGCCGCGGCGACCACGCCGACCGCCAGGCGCCGGGGCGGGCTGATCCCGGCCGCCCGGCGGGCGGATCATGACGTCACATTCGACCCGGCGGCGGGTGACACAGACCCCGGCCTCGGCCCCGTGCGACCGCCCGGTGAGGCCGCGGCGGAACCGGGGTCCGTATCCGATCCGGGGACGATGCCGGATGTGAGGATCCGATGAGGCGCCGGCGACTGCGCCGGGCAGGCCTGGCCGCGGCGACCGCGCCACTGGGCTGCCTGCTGGCCGCTCAGATCGGCCAGGTGGCCCCCGGCACACAGGTCAGCCAGGCGGCTCTGGCCGCCCAGGTGGTCCAGGCGGCCCCGGTCCATTACCACCCGTACCCGGGTCCTGGCCCGTACCCGGGTCCTGGCCCGTACCCGGATCCGTATCCGCATTGGCAGCCGTACCCGGACCCGTACCCGCACTGGGACCCGTACCCGGACCCGTACCCGCACTGGCACTGGCGCTGGCACCCGGACCCGTATTCATCGGTGCCCCCGGACCCGAGGCCGCCGGCCTCCCCGGCTCCCAGCCCGAGCCCGGCTGCCTCACCGACCCGGCACCCGTCGCATATCCCGCCAGCGGCTCCGGCTCCGGCTCCGGCGACGCACCGGTCGCACGTCCCGAGCCCGTCGGCGGCTCCGGCCCCGCGGCTGAGCCCCTCACCCACCCCGAGCCCGCCGGCGTTCATGGGCCCGCGCCCGACAGCGTTGCCGAGCCCGCGCCCGACCGCATCCGGCGGCAGCTATCCGCGGCGCCAGCCCTGGCCGGTCACCCTCACCATCCGGACACTGCCGGCCCTGCCGGATGTCCAGTTCAGCTTCGACGGCACGTCCCGGATGACGGACGCCAACGGCGAGGTGTCCTACACCGAACAGCACAACTTCGGCCGGCACATGCTGACCCTGCTCGACACCAGCATCGTCACCCCGTCCAGGCATTACCGCTTCACCCGGTGGGCAGGTGAGCGTAAGCCGGACGAGGCGTTCAGCGCGACGGTGGGCGGCTTGCCGATGCGGGCCAGCTACACCGTGACCGCAGCGTTCACGGTCCAGTGCCCGGTGCGGCCCCGATTCACCGACCAGTACGGCAAGGCACTCGATCCGCGGCGCATCTCCCGGGTCACCCTGAGGAGCAGCGCGGGGCGGCCAGTGAACATCTCCGCGACGCATCCGGGCTGGCTCGACTGCGCGGCGCCCATCTACCGGGACAGCACACTGATCAGCCATGAGACGAGGTACGCGGCGCAAGCCGTGATGTACGCCAACACCAACGTCGTGTACGCGGGCGTGGAGCGGTTCAGCCCTGGGGACCAGGCCAGCCCCACCTTCGTCGGGTACTTCCACAACCTGACCATCACGGCGCACGACGCGCTGTTCGGCGGCCGCATTGGCAGCTCCGCGCTGGTGACGCTGCCGGACCATGCGGTGCGCCAGGTCCCGCTCGGGCCTGGCCACAGTGTGACCCTTGACCATCTGCCGCAGGGTAACTATCACATCAATGTCAGCGCCGGCGGCGCGATCATCTCCACGGGCAGCTTCCGGCTGTCCCGGGCCAAGACAGTGAATCTCACCGCCGTGAGCGCGCCGGATCTCGCCACCGTAGGAGGCGGCCTGCTGCTGGTCGGCGGGGGGTTGCCACTGCTGGTCGCCACTCGCCGACGGTGGCTGCTCGATCACCTGAGGACAGTCCGGCATGTCCGTCCACAGGGTTAGCCGACGTGAAGATGCTCTCCCCGAAGGCCAGGAGCGCTGTCCTCGCCTGTGCCGTCGGCGCCAGCGTCGCCATGACCGGTGCTGGGCACGCGACGGCCAGCAGGCGTCCAGGCGTCTCCGGGTATCCGGCCGCAGCGCAGCCGGCGGCCTCGGCCACGCCGCTACTCGCCTACTACTACCTGTGGTTCAACCACGCTTCCTGGAACCGCGCCAAGATCGACTATCCGCTGATCGGCAAGTACGCCAGCAGCGAGGCGAGCGTCATGCGCAGCCAGATCGCGCAGGCCAAGTCCGCCGGCATCGACGGATTCATCGTCAGCTGGAAAGACACCGCCACCAACGACGAGCGGCTGCGGCTGCTGATGAGCGTCGCGAGCCAGCAGCATTTCAAGCTCGCGATGATCTACCAGGGCCTGAATTTCTACCGGAAGCCGCTGCCGGCCGCCGAGGTGGCCGCCGGTTTCAAGACGTTCTGTGATAGGTACGCCCGCAGCCCGGTGTTCTTCCGGCTGGACAGCAAGCCGCTAACCATCTGGAGCGGCACCTGGGCCTTCTCACGTGCCGCCGTGAGGCGGGTCACCAGCGCCGTCCGGGACAAGATCCTCGTGCTCTCCACGGAGAAGTCAGTGGCGGGCTTCCGGCGGCTCGCGAGCGTCACCGACGGCGACGCGTACTACTGGTCCTCGGTGAACCCGGCCACGGATCCCCACTACGCCCCGAAGCTCCAGGCGATGAGCGAGGCCATCCACCATGACGGCAAATACTGGATCGCCCCCTTCGCCCCGGGATTCGATGCCCGGCTCGTCGGCGGCACCAAGATCGTTTCTCGTGACGGCGGCCAGACCCTGCGTGAGGAGTACGCGACCGCGATCCGATCCTCACCCGACGTTCTCGGCCTGATCAGCTGGAACGAATTCAGCGAGAACTCCTACGTCGAACCGTCGG
>OCZU010002421.1_pt1 | contig 11919 bp, 9 predicted proteins | sample 1539001 | NCBI WGS metagenome assembly OCZU01 (sample SAMEA3539306, study PRJEB22396) | soil metagenome | biome: tundra; feature: field; material: soil | place: USA | collected 2010-05 | depth 0.15 m
ATCTCGGTGCGGCAGGCTCCGGATTCGTTGTTATGTTTCACAGCATTCAGTTCTTCCGATTCCCGACGAAAACATTTCAAGCAAACCGCCTTGCTCCGCGAACGCGGGTAGAGGCCGTAACGAGTGAATAGGGGCATGTCGCCAACTATTTGAGCACACTACACTCCCAATTTGTGCGCTGATCCAGCACGGCGGAGGCCTTTGCGGTGTGAAATGGCCTTCGCACTCCCGAGAAACGTTTGCGACAGTTTATGGCGTTTCGGATGGACGAAACGGCAAACCGGACGTGCCGCCACTGGCTTCAGCCGATCACGTGGAAGGCGATGAAAGCTCCAGTGTAGGCGAGCACGCCCATGTAGGCGAATTGCAGGATGGGCCATTTCCATCCGCCGGTTTCGCGGCGCACCACGGCGACGGTGGACATGCACTGCATGGCGAAGGCGAAGAAGATGAGGAGGGCGACGGCGCCGCCGGGAGTGAGGTCCTGGCGCAGGGCCTTCTGCAAATCCAAGCCGCGGGAATCCGGGTCCATGCCGTAGATGGTGCCCAGGGTGCTGATGATGGTTTCGCGCGCGGCGAGCGACGTGATCAGGCCGATGCCGATCTTCCAGTTGAAGCCGAGCGGCTTGATCAAGGGTTCGATGGTGCGGCCCATGGTGCCGGCCAGGCTATGCTCGATGGGCTCTTTCCCGCCGGCGTAGGGGACGTGGGCCATCACCCAGAGGATCACGGTGACCAGCAGGATGATGGTCCCGGCGCGTTGCAGGAAGACCTTGGCGCGATCGAGCAGGCGCAAGCCGAGCGATTGTAGGGTGGGCCAGCGGTAACTGGGCATCTCCAGGAGGAAGGGCGCCTGGGCGCTCTTGAGCACGCTGGATTTGAGGAGGCGCGCGGTGACTACGGCGGCGAGGAAGCCGATGAGGTAGAGGCCGAGGAGGGCGGCCACCTGGGCGGTGATGACCCTGCCGATGAAGTCGCGATCCGGAATGAAGGCCGCAATCAGCAGCGCGTAAACCGGCAGGCGCGCCGAGCACGTCATGAAGGGCGCGATCAGGATGGTGGCGATGCGGTCGCGTTTGTTCTCAATGGTGCGGGTGGCCAGAATGGCCGGCACGGCGCAACCGTAGGCGGAGAGCAGCGGAATGAAACTCTTGCCTTGCAAGCCGATGCGCGCCATGGTGCGGTCGGCGATGAGCGCGGCGCGCGCCAGGTATCCGGAATCCTCCAGAATCCCGATGAAGAGGAACAGCAACAGGACCTGGGGGAGGAAGACCAGCACGCTGCCGACGCCTTTCCACACGCCATCCACCACGAGAGAGGTCAGCAGGGACGGGGGCAAGGTAACTGCAATCCACTTGCCGCTGATGGCGATGGCGGCCTGGGCGGCGTTGGAGAGGGGGAGGGCCGCCATGAAGATGGTGCGGATGACGCCCACCACCACCAGCAGGAAGAGCAGCGGTCCGGCGACAGGGTGGAGGAAAACCGCGTCGAGGCGGCGCGTCCATTTGGGCGCGATGGGCGGAAGGTAGCCGGCTTTGGTGCCGACGCCGCCGGCCCACTCGCGGCATTTGGGCACGTCGTGCAACACCGGCAGCAGGGTAGGCAGGGGCTTGGCCATGGCGCCGGCGAGAAAATCGAAGACCTCGTCGACGCCTTCGCCGCCGCGGGCGCTGATCAGGGTCACGGGGGCGCCGAGTTCGTGGGAGAGCTTGCGGAGGTCGAGTTTGCCGCCGCGATTGCGCAGATCGTCGGCCATGTTCAGAATGATCAGCGTGGGCAGGCCGAGGGCGAGAATGGGCGCGGCCAACATGAGGTGGCGCGCCAGATTGGTGGAATCCAGAACCAGCAGGATGGCTTCCGGTTTGGCGGCGCCGGCGCGCTTGCCGTGAAGCACATCGTAGGCCACCTGCTCGTCTTCGGAGCGCGGATTGAGGCTGTAGATGCCGGGGAGGTCCACAATGCCGACGCTGCGTCCATCGGGGAGTTCGGCGATTCCGGTGTGCTGTTCCACGGTGACGCCGGGGAAATTGGCCACCTTCTGGCGCAGTCCGGTGAGACGATTGAAGAGAGTGGTTTTGCCGGAATTGGGCGGTCCAACGAGGGCCACGGTGCGCACCGCGGCAGGGCGCGGCAGTTCGGCCAGCGCCGTATTCGTCGCGGCATTGCCGCAACCATGGCAATCGCTGCAATCGCTCACGGGATCCTCGGAGTCCTCGGGGGTGTATGGGGCCTGGCGTGCTGGTCGGGGCGGACCTTCAGGCGGCGGGCGGTGTCGCGGCGCAGGGCGATTTCCGACCCATCCACCTGGAAGACGCGAGGATCGCCGCCGGGGGCGCTGTTGCCGGCGGTGATGCGGGTGCCGGGCACGAAACCGAGCTCCATCAGGCGGCGGGCATCTTCGGTGGGCAAATCGATCCGGTCGAGGATGGCGGCGTCGCCTTTCCGCAGATCCACGAGGCTCGCGTGCGGCGCCTCCGCTTGTACCTTGTTGCCACTCAGTTGCAACATGATTTTAGTATGCGCGAGTCTGAAATCCTTGTCAAGAGGCGGGGCATCCTTGCCTCGTCGTTTTTTTGTCATGGCTCCCCAAGGCCCCCCAAGTGCGCCAAACTAAAGGATAACAAAATGGAGAAGCGATTTGAAGTACGGCGCGTGCGGCAGCGCGATCTGGACCGGATTCTGGAAATCGAAGCGGCCAGCTTCGGTGCGGACGCATATGATCGCAACCTGTTTGCAGAATACACCCGCAAATGCCGTGGCCTGTTCCTGGTGGCGGAAAGGGGTACCAAGGTATGCGCGTACTCGATAGCCGCCATTTCTCCGGGCAGAACAGCGAATCGGGCCGAATTGGTTTCGGTGGCGGTGGATCCGGCCTGGCTCGGCAAGGGTGCGGCGTTGGCACTCATGGACAGCACGTTACGCCGACTGCGGCGGCGCGGGATTGCCCGGCTCGGGCTCATGGTGAAAGTGACGAACCACCGGGCGCGCGCGTTCTATGAAAAGTACGGTTTCCGCAAACTGCGGCGGGTGGCGGACTACTACGAGGACAGCGCCGACGGCCTCTGGCTGGCGAAAGACCTGTAAACCTGCGAAACGCGCGGGCGGCGCGCGCGCGTCCAAGGTGTTGAGGAGTAAACGATGCCTGTCGACCGCGAGGGTCTTCTTTTATCCCGCCGCCGCATGTTCCTGCTGGCCGGCGCGGGATTGGCCGCCTGGCTGCCGCTGGATGCCACCACCGGGGATTTCTGGAACAAGAAGGCGCCGGCCGATTGGACCAGCGAGGAGATCGACCGCCTGATCACCAAGTCGCCGTGGGCCAAGACGATCAAGGCGCAATACGCCTCCGGGGCAGGGAACAACGGAGACGGCGGCGGATACCCCGGCGGCGGCACGGGCAGCGGCGGCGGATATCCCGGGGGTGGTGGCGGATACCCCGGGGGTGGCGGCGGATACCCCGGCGGCTCGGGGCGGTCCAGCGGAGGCATTGGCATTCCGGGGATCGGCGGCATTGGCATTCCGGGGATCGGCGGCATGGGGCGCCCGCGGGGAAATGGCGGCGGCGCGCCGCGCGGCGGAGCGGTGTCGCCCTACGAGGGCACGGTGCGATGGGAGAGCGCCCGCCCCGTGCTGGACGCCATGAAATCGCCGCTGCCGGAAGCGTTCGAGGGGCGCTATGTGATCTCGGTGAGCGGGATTCCGCTGATGGGCGGCAGATCCACGAGCGCGGGCGAAGACGACGATTCCAGCGCGTCGCGCCGGGAACAGGACGATCTGGACCGTCTGAGGGGTCTCAGCAGTCTACAGTCGAAGGGCCGGGACGTGGTACAGGCGGGCGTGGTGACGCGCCAGGTCGGCAGCGGATCGAGCTTCCTCATCGGGTTTTCGCGCGACATGCTGCCGCTACAGGCGCACGATTCCGAAATCGTGTTTACCACCCAGCTGGGGCGCCTCGTGGTGAAGGCCCACTTTTTGCCGAAGGAGATGCTGTACCATGGCGAATTAGCGGTTTGATCCGCGGGAGCGAGCATGACGGAGAACGCCGGACAAACCGCATCGCGACTGGTTTCGCTGGATGCGTTCCGCGGCGCCACCATCGCCCTGATGGTGCTGGTCAACAACGCCGGCAGCGGGCGCGACTCATACCCCCAGTTGGAGCATGCGGCGTGGCACGGCTGGACCATCACCGACACGGTGTTTCCCTCGTTTCTGTGGATTGTGGGAGTGGCCATCACCCTCTCGTTGGGTAAGCGCCTGGCGGGCGGGACCTCGAAATCGCGGCTGATGGCGCAGGTGGCGCGGCGCGCCGCCGTGCTCTTCGTGTTCGGCCTGGCGGTCTACGCGTACCCGAACTTCGATCTGGGCACGCAGCGGATTCTGGGTGTGCTGCAACGCATCGCCATCTGCTATCTGATCGCCGCGGCGATCTATCTGTTCACTGGCGTGCGCGGGCAGATTCTGTGGATCGTGGGCCTGTTCGCCGCTTATTGGATGATGATGACGCTGATCCCGGTGCCGGGGTACGGTCCGGGGCGCCTGGACGTGGAAGGCAATTTCGCCCACTATATCGACCGCCTGGTGCTGGGGGCGCACAATTACGCCAACACCAGGACGTGGGATCCCGAAGGTGTGGTCAGCACGCTGCCGGCCATCGCGACGGCCTTATTCGGCGTGCTGGCGGGCCAGATTCTGCGGCTGCGGCGCGGATTGGCCGAGCGCACCACGTGGCTCTTCGTGGCCGGCACTGTGCTGCTGGCGGCGGGCCTGATCTGCACGGCATGGCTGCCCATCAACAAAAAGCTCTGGACCGATTCCTTCGCGCTCTTCATGGCGGGGCTGGACTTCATTGTCTTCGCCATCTTCGCCTGGTTCATCGACGGACTCGGTTGGCACAAACCTGCCCGGCCGATGGTGATCTTCGGCCTGAATGCCATCGCGCTCTACATGATCTCCGAAGGGCTGGCGGAGTTGCTGGATGCCGTGCGGGTAAACGGCGACGGCGGAAAGACTTCACTTCAGGCTTACATCTATCGCGCGTGGTTTGCGCCGCTGGCCTCGCCGCCCAACGCTTCGCTGCTCTACTCGCTGGCTTTCGTGGCGGTGGTTTATGCCGCGGCGTATGGGCTTTACCGCCGCGGCTGGTTCCTGCGGGTCTGAGGGGGAGCTTACTTCACCGTGAAGTTCACGGAGGCGGCGACGTTCTCCCAATCCAGCTGGAGTTTGCCCTTGTTGCCGCCGGCGCCGGAAAGGGTGTATTTCAACTGCTCCACCATGGCGGGCGGTTTGCCGATGGTCATCTTGACGCGGCCCAGTTCCTGCTTGGCATCGTACGTCATCCCCGATTGGCCGGTCTCCTTGTTGACAATGAGCTCCCAAGCCGCCGGGTCGGCCACGTTGATGTACAGCGAATAGTCTCCCCTGGGCACCGCCAGCCCGCCGATGTCAAGATCGGCATCGGTATGTAACGCGGTGGCGGCATTGGCGCCGGCGCGCCACACGGGATAAGTGGAATCCGAGCCGACCTGGCCGTCCTTGCCGAACAGCTTCCCCACGCGGCCATTTACCGCGGGCGCGGAATACTTGATGCTGACGGTCTTGCCGGCGATGGTGACGGATTCGGTGAGGCCGGCCTTGGTTTCGCCGAAAGCGAGACTCGCCGCGGCAATGAGCACGCTGGCGCCGATCAGAAATGATTTCATGAATGGTTCCTCCTTAAGGAGGATAGCGCATCGCGTGGTTTTTATTTCTTACCGTCCAGGCTGCCCGGAGGCAGATAAAGGATGTCGATGGTGCCCAAGCGCTCCTGCACCGGAAGATAGGCATACCAGGGCTTGATATTGGGATATCGGTATTCCAGGCCGTATTGCGTGGCGTGATCCATTGTGGGACACACAGCGGTCCAACCTTCGGCGGGCTGCACGGGATGAATGTTCCTGATGGGCGGCAGGCCGGGATAGGTTTCGAGGAAGGTCATATCGGCCGAGCCGACGTACCCGTAGTTCAGTTGGGTGGCGCCCAGTTGCCTGAGGCGCGCGGCCAGGCGTTTGGTGTCCTGGCCCCAATCGTAGTCGGAATCGCAGAGCACGCGGTCGGGCTGGCCGCCCACCAGTTCGTTGAAGTAGGGGATGTAATCCGGATGGTGCAGCGCGCCGGTGGCCGCCAGCCAGAGCACGAGGACCAGCGCCGCCGCTCCGGCCCAGGCCTTGCGATCGGACAGGCGCGCCAGGTGGACCAGGCCCAGCGCCGCCATTACGGAGAAAGCCAGATAGACCGGCAGCACGTGGCGCACGCCGATGTTCACGTTGCCGGCCATGGCGGGCAGCAGTATGCCGAGCGAGAAAGCCAGCGGCATCAGGTAGACCACGCGGCGGCGATTGCTCCAGCACACGCCGATGCCCACGGCGAGCAGCGCCAATAGTGCCAGCGGCGTTTTCACCGCCAGGGCCACGGGAAAGTAATACCACCAGCCGAACGTGCGCGCCTCGCCCAGCAGGTACGCCGGATGGCCGTTGGAGTTGTGCTTCAACGCCACGCGAATGCCGTCGAAGTATTCCCAGGCCGGCAGGCTCACATTCCAGACAGGCACTTTGCCAAACGAAAAGAAGTAGGCCGCCCACACGGTGAACAGGCAGACGCCCACCGCGATGGCGAAGCTTGCGGCGCGTTGCTTCACCAGTTGCCCGAGGCGGTCCATGCCCGGACGCTCGGCGGCCAGGTAGAACGCCAGGGCGACGACGGCGCTCACGGGAAAGAACCCCAGCGTGGTGAACTTGGAGAGCATGGCCAGGGCCAGGGAAAATCCAAAGATGGCGCCGTGCATGCGGGTGGGTTCTCCGGCCCAGACCAGCATGGCCAGAAACGCAGCCGCCAGGCACGCCGCGAGGCCCATGTCCGTGGTGGCCAGGCCGGCGTGCGCCAGGACGGTGGGAATCAGCGTGAACAGGCAGGTGGCGACGACACCGCTGGCCGTGCCGAAGTAGCGGCGCGCCCAGTCGAACACCACCAGGCAGCCGAGGACGAAGAACGGCAGGATGCCGAGTCGCATCAGCGTCACGGTCTGTTCGGGATGATGCTGATAGGTGATAAGCGCCCAGCCTTCATTCTGGAAGTTCGGTATGCCGCGCGGGCGCGTGCCGAAAAGATACGGCAGGAGCGCGATGAAGGCGCGGGTCAGCGGTGGATGCTGTGTTTCGAGGCGGTAGACGTGCTGCGCCACATATTGCAGTCCACAGGAGATGTGCGCCGGTTCGTCGGCCGTGGTGGCGAAGACGTGGTAGGTGGAGACGATGCGGCCGATGCCCACGAGGATGAAGCCGGCCACCAGCAGGCGGGCATACTTCACGAGGAAAGGTTCGATGCGGGTTTCCCAGCGGCCGGAAGAGACGGGCGCGGGTGGCGCTTGGGGTTTGTGAGGGGGCCGGGCTTTTCCGGTCTCCGCGGTTGTCTGTTTTCTGGACAGGCCTGTGCTCCTCTAGGTGAAGGGCTGGCTAAGCTTCATTGTACGCTCTGGCAGTCGAAAGCGCCTGTTGAAAAAGCTGATGGCGGCGAGATACAAGGGTCCCATCGGACTGCAATGCTATGAGGTTCCGGGCGATGTCGAAGACAACCTGAAACGCTCGATGGCGGCGTGGCGGAAATTCCAGGAGAGGATGTGAAAGAGATGACAGGCCGGTTGTGGGGCAGCTTGGCAAGCTGCGGCCGATTGGCAATCGGCCTGGCGGATTGCCAATCCGCCGCAGGCTGCCAGCCTGCCCCACAAAGCACCTGATTCTAGATGTACGCGATGACGTCGATCTCTACCAGCGAATTGCCGGGGATTCCACCGGCGGCGGCGATGGTGGTGCGCACCGGCGGTTCCGCCCCGAAGCGGCCCTGGAAGACTGTGTTCATGTCCGCCCAGTCCTTGATGTCGTTCAGATAGACGTTGGCCTTCAGGACCTTTTCCATCGATGAGCCGACGCTCTCCAGTTGCTGCTGAATGGAATCCAGCACAATTTTGGTATGCGATTTGATATCGCCCGGGACGTGCGCACCCACGCCGGCAATGAAGAGCAGATTGCCGTAGGCGACCGTGCTATTGAAGAGCGGCGTCTTGGCTCCGGGCGCCGGCTTCTTCCCATCCTTATAAAGCACCCTCTTGGTGGGCTTGTCGGTCTGCGCCGCGGCTGGCACCGCGACAGCCGCGGCAGCAGCCGCGGTGGCGACTCCACGTCCCAGGAAATTCCGTCGATTGGTTTGCTTCATGACATCTCCTCTTGATTACCCGCGCCGCCCGCCCGTCCGATACTGGTGTTTTTCGGCTGTCCAACGAGCTTCGCCATACTCACCCAGGGCGACGGTCCCCGACATCTTGCCGCCTTCGGCGGTTCCCGAGAACTGGAATGACACGCGCGTGCCCTCGGTGGGCAGGGAACTCTGGAAGCGCACGGTGTTGGCGGCAACGGTGCCGGTGAGGTCTCCGGAGGCGAATTCTCCCTGATGTGTCCCCACCAGTTTGGCGCCGTCCTGCTCCAGCACGAGGGTGTGGTTCGCCGAAAGGTGAACGAAATTGAGACGCAGGTCCCACTGACCGGAGAGGGCGGCGGGCTGGCCTGACGGCGGGGGTGGCGGATTGTCGATCTTTGGCGGCTTGGACAGCAGCGCGTGGAGGCGGTCGGCGACCACCTTTTCGTCGCCCGGCATCATCTGGTAGGGAACGATGCCGACGGAGCTGGCCATATTGCCCGGGCGCGCGCCGCCGGCGCGGGAGACCACGATGCGGGGTTCGGTATCGAGTACGAGCTTGCTTAATTCCTGTCCGGTGATGCCGAGTTTTGCGCCGTCCCACTGGACGATCAGCTCCGGCGTACGATTGGAAAGGTCGGGCGAGGGCTGGTTGACTTTGGTGGTCACGCCGTCCACCCGTTTCACGCTGGTGGCGATGTGGTCGAGCCAGGCTTCCCACTGGGCCCATTCGGCCTTGTGATCGCGCTTAAACCACATCTCCACGGCGGCCAGCATGCCCATGATTTCTTCTTTGCCGACTTTCACCGAGCGTCCGAAAGCGTGGTGCGGCGCGCTGTTGATCCAGGCGCCCTGCAGCAGGCTTTTGTCGCCGAGAAGCAGGCCGGCGGCTTGCGGACCGCGGATGCACTTGCCGCCGCTGTAGGCCACGGCATGGGCGCCGCGCTCCAGGTGAACATTGGGCTTGACGGTGAGAATCTCGGCCGCGGCATCCACCAGCACGGGTACGTTGCGGCGCCTGGCGGCCTCGGCGACCACGCGGGTTCCGAGCGGCCCGTCGTCGCCCGGTCCGGCGAGGATGTAGCACAGGGCGGTGCGCTCGTTGAAGGCGGCTTCCAGTTCGGCCTTGTCGTGCACGACGACGAGTTTGACGCCCAGCATGCGGATGGCATGATCGTAGACGTTGTGCGAGTAGGCCGGAAGGATGGCTTCACTTTTCAGCCCGGCGAGGTTGGGGATCCGCTGCATGCGCTCCGGGTTGCCGCCGGCGATGGCGGAGGCGGTGAAATGGGTGATGGCGGCGCAGCAGCCGGCGGTGACGATTCCCCACTCGGCGCCGGTCAACTCGGCCAGGCGCTGGCTGACGCCATCCATCAGCTCATCCATGTTGACGAAGCCGCGGGAGGCCTGATCCATGGCGCGCTTGACTTCGGGGAGGGTTTGCGAGCCGGTAATGATGGTGAACGTGCCGCGGGCATTGATGACGGGCCGCACGCCGATGGAGCGGTACATGTCGGCGCCGAGTTCCAGAGGGGCGGCCACGGCTTGGCGTACGCTGCCACCCAAGGCTTGCGCCGCGGCGAGCAAACCGCCTTGCCGGAACAGATCGCGGCGGCTGTATCCAGTCCAGGGCTCTTTGAGTTTTTCCCAGAACGCTTGAGACATAGTTTTTCGCTTTCAAGAATGAAGGCCGCCCGCGGCCCGGCGAGGCAAGCTAAAGCGTGCCCCACCAAAGAGCGGGCGGCCCAGTCTTTTAGAAGTAGAACTTCGCGGCGATTTCAATATTCCGCTCACCCGAGGAACTTCGGATCTGCCCGAAGAGCGAAGAGGTGATGGTCTGTGAAGCCGGACTGGCGAAGATCGGAGTGTTGAACAGATTGAACGTCTCGCTGCGCAGTTCGAAGTACTTGTGTTCGGTAATGTGGAACTGCTTGTGCAGGGAGAAATCCAGGCGCTTCTGGCCGGGTCCGCGCACCGGGCCGATGCCGGCGTTGCCGAACGTGCCGGCGAGGGGAGCGGAGTAGGCCGTGGGGTCGAGGAACAGCACGCCAGGGCCGATCAGATGCGGATCGTTGGGTGTGCCGATCACGTTGGCGCGGTAGCTGCGCTGGCCGGTGCCGGTGGAATCGCCGCTGTACTTGATCGTCAGCGGGAAGCCGCTATGGAGGGTCAGGACGCCGCCCATCTGCCAGCCGCCGAGCACGCTGTCCACTGCCTTATTCCACTTGGAGCCGAACTTCTTGCGCTGGCCGAAGGGCAGGTCGTAGACGAACGAACCGGTGAAGTTGTGCTTGAGGTCGAAGTAGGCCGGGCCCCACTCGTCGCGGCGGTCATACAAGTTCTGCATGTAGGCGGACTGGCTGCCGGCCTGGCCGCCCTCGCCGTAATAGCCGATCGAGTCGCTGCGGGCATGGCCCCAGGCGTAGGAGAGCTGGTATTCCAGACCAGAGGCGAAGCGCTTGTGGAGCGAGGTCTGGAGCGCGTCGTAGCGCTGGTTGGCGCAGGAACAAGAGCCGGAAATCTGCGAAATATCGGCCCGGAGGGTGGGGTTGCCGCCGAGATACGGGCCGGCAACTACCTTTCCGTTGACGAGCATGTTCTGCAGGTACGGCATGGCCACCATCAGGTGGGTGCCATGCTGTCCGACGTAGCCGGCGCTGAGCGCATTGCCGGAGGGCAACTGGGCCTCCATGGTGAAGTTCCACTGCTGCACTTCGGCGGGCCGGAGGTTCGGATCCCAGAGGCGGATGGTGGCGCTGTGATACGGGTCGGGATTGTTCAAACCGAAGAGACCCTGGTCCAACGTCGTCTTGGGGTAGGTGTCGGCGGGCGTGTTGTAGAGCGTGGTGGTCTCGGCGGCGAGCGGCGGGTTCAAGGGGAGGCGCAGGTTGGTGCCGGTGCCTTCCATGAACGAGGAGATGGTGTAAGCGCCGCGGACGACGAGTTTCTTGCTGAGCATATCCGGGTTATAGGCAAACCCGATGCGCGGCTGGAAGTCCTTCCTGTAAGGAGCGTAGAGCGCGCGGCTGTTGCCGTTCTGGCCGGCAAGTTCGAGCACGCCGCTAAAGAGGCCGAAGTTGGCCTGGCGGTCTTTGACTTCCACGAGCGGCGTGTGGTATTCCCAGCGCAGCCCCAGGTTGAGAGTCAGGTTGTTGGTGACGTGCCAGTCGTCCTGGAAGTAGAAGCCCCAGATGGTGGCGCGCTGGCCCCAGGTTCCGTTCTGCAGACCACGTCCGTAGCTGTCCGGCAGACCGAGGACGAAATCGGCCTCGCCCACCTGCTTACCGGCCGGGCTGATGGCGTTGGCGGCGGTAAAACGTCCGTTGAAATCCATATAACCGCTGCGGCCATTGTTGCCGGAGTAGAAGACGTTCATGTCCTGGCGCAGGACGTTGCCGCCCATTTTCATCATGTGGCGGCCGCGGGTGATGGTGAGGTTGTCCGCGTAGTGGTAGGTGGTGGTGGCGAACAACTGCTGGGTGCCGATGTTGGCGTTGCCCAGGCCGGCAGTGTACGCGAAGCCCGTAATGGAAAGCAGTCCCGGGCCGGAGTTCTGCATGCCCAGTTTGCTGGCGATGTCGCCCGCCCCTTTATCCGCGCCTCCATTGTTCAGCATGAGGTTATTCACGCCGACGCGCGCCTCATTCACCAGCCGGGGACTGATGGTCCGCGTCCAGTTGATGACGCCGTTCTGGAAGG
>OCZU010002422.1_pt1 | contig 11919 bp, 5 predicted proteins | sample 1539001 | NCBI WGS metagenome assembly OCZU01 (sample SAMEA3539306, study PRJEB22396) | soil metagenome | biome: tundra; feature: field; material: soil | place: USA | collected 2010-05 | depth 0.15 m
CGACCACGGCGCCGAGCAACGCCAGGAACACGAACGGCTGCCAGAGCGCGGCGATGGGCTCGGCTCTGAGCATCACGCCGCGGGAGATCTCGTTGAAGTAGGTGAGCGGCAGCAGGTAGGCGATCCAGCGGACCCCGGCGGCGATCGAGGCCAGCGGGAAGATCAGCCCGGACAGCAGCACCTGCGGCAGCAGCGTCATCACGGCCAGCTGGATCGCCTGCCCCTGATTCTGCGAGACGCTGGAGATCAGGACACCGATTCCGAGCGTGACGAAGAGGAAGAGCAGCGCTCCGAGCCCGAAGACGGCGGCCGAGCCGCGGAATGGGACGCCGAAGATAGCGATCCCGATTCCCAGCACGATGGCCAGATCGACAGCGGCGACCACGAAGTACGGCACTATCTTGCCGAGGAAGACGTCCCGCGGGCGCAGCGGCATCACCGCTAGCTGCTCTAGCGTCCCCGACTGCCGTTCCCTGACCACGCCGAGACTGGTGATGATCGTGCCGACGAAGACCAGGACGACACCGCACAAGCCGGGGATCATGATGGCCGAGGTGGTCAGGCCCGGGTTGTAGAGGATGATCACCTGCGGGGCAACGGCCAGGCCAGCGCCGTGTTCCAGGCCAGCCAGTGCGGTCAGTGCTGCCCGCGCGGCGAACAGCTGGCTGCCGTCGATCAGCACCAGCGGCTTGCTCCCACCGGTTACCACGGCCATCTCGGCCTTGCCGTCGCGCAGCTGATCCTGTGCCCAGGCGCGGCTCTGTCCGGCGGACGACGCGATCACGTCGAAGGGCGCGCGCAGCGCGCCACCAGCAGCACTAGCCGAAGGCCCTACGACGACCACCGAGATTGTCTTGACGTCGAAACTGGCCGCGTAGCCGAGTACGACCAGCAGCAGGACCGGCATCACGATCATCATCGCGAGCGTCCGCCTGTCCCGCCGCAACTGGCGGAACTCCTTGAGGATCATGGCCCACATCGACGCGTCCTTTCACAGTAATTCAACAATTGTTGAACTCTACAAGCGTTGAATTAATCGGTCAAGCGCCGCGACGACGCGGCTCACGCGAGCGGCGTCTGGCAGAGCACTCACGCGCGCGGTGTCTGGTAGACCATAGGTATGGCGGAGACCCGGCACGCCGGTCGCTTGACGATCGAGGACCGTTGCGGTTCGGCCTGGCATTACTTCCCGGTCGACGTGCCACCAGGAACGCGGGGATTAAGAGTCGAGCTTGAGTACGACCCAGCCGGGGCCATCCTGGACCTGGGCTGCTTCGGCCCTGCCGGGTTCCGCGGCTGGTCCGGCGGTGCACGCCGGTCTTTCGTTATCGCTGAAGAATCGGCAACGCCTGGATACCTTCCCGGCGACCTGGAGGCTGGCACCTGGCAGATCGTGCTCGGGCTGCACATGATCGCGGCCGGGGGGACGTCTTACCAGCTGACCGCCGAGGTCACCAGCACACCAGGCAGGCTGGCTGCAGAGCCAGGGGACGAGCCGGTGCCGCCCGCATCGGAGCAGCCTGCCCGGCGTGACCTGCCGGCCGATGGCGGCTTGCGCTGGCTGGCCGGCGATATGCACAGTCACACCGTGCACTCCGACGGAGCGATGACCGTTCCCGAGCTGGCCAGGTTCGCGGCCGGACGCGGGCTCGATTTCCTGGCCATCACCGACCACAACACGATCAGCCATCACGCCGCGCTGCCCGCGGCGGCGGCCGCGCACGGGATCGCGCTACTGCCCGGCCAGGAGCTGACCGCGAGTCAGGGGCACGCGAACGCGTTCGGGGACCTCGGCTGGGTGGACTTCCGCGAGCCGCCCGACGCCTGGCTGGACGCTACCGAGCGGGGCGGCGGCCTGCTGTCGATCAACCACCCCTACGGCGGCCCCACCAGTTGGTTCGCCCCGATGCGGCGGCGGCCGCCGCTGCTCGAAGTCTGGCACTGGAGCTGGCTGGACCTGCGCTGGACCGTACCGCTCGGCTGGTGGATGGCGTGGCATCCAGCCGCGATACCGGTCGGCGGCAGCGACTGGCACCGGCCAGGCTCGGACGCGCTGCCCGGATCGCCGACCACCTGGGTACTGTCCGAGGCGGCCGAGCCGACCGCGATCCTGGCTGCGATGGCCTCCGGGCGGGTCGCCATCTCGGCCAGCAGGGACGGCCCGGCACTGCTCCGCGTCGGCGGCGAGCTGATCGCGGCCGGGGCGGACGGCATGATCTTGTGCGGACCGGAGGGCCCGAGGGCGCGGGTCCGCGGCGACCTGGCCAGCTTCGACGCGATGCCAGGCCATCATCGGCTGGTCGATCCGGCAGGAGCTACCCTCGCGCTGACCGGCTAGGCCGGCGACCAGCCCTCGAGCAGCGTCGCCGGGGTCCTAGCCGGCCAGCGGCGCTGTCGGCGGCCTGCCCCGCGAGCGGCACCGTCGGCGGTCTTAGCTGATCGACACAGCGTCGATCAGCAGATAGCTGCCGCGGCCGGTCTTCGCCGTGCTGCCGTCGTGGCTGATCAGCGTGAGCGTGTACGAGTGGCCGAACACCAGGGCGGTGCTGAGCTTTCGCCAGCCGGAGTGAGTGACGCACGACCTGGCCAGGATCGTCACCGTGGTGTGGGTCGTGTTGTCGGCGAGCGTGGCGGTGGCCCATGACGCCCTGGCACTGGCCCGGCAGCTCTGCGCGTACCAGAAGGACAGTTCGGGACCGCCGGCGTTGAACGTCTGGGTGATGCTCGACATGCTCGTCGCGGCGGCCGCTGCTGCGGCGGCGGCGGCCGACCGGCCAATCCTGGCCGCGTGTCGGCCCGCGTGCACGCCGGCCGACACGATCGAGGTGGCACCGCTGACGGTCCAGCCCTGGAACGTCCCGGTCTCGAAGCCGCCGTTGAAGACGCCACGGTTGCGCACGGTTCGATGGCCCATCTCGCAGGTTCCAGTCCCGCCAGCGGCGTCGTTGCTCCAGATCGGCTGCATGGCGAAGGCACCGGTCGCCAGCCTGACGTCGGCCGCCGGCGCGCCAGGTCCGGCATTCCAGGCGCACAGGTCGGCCGCCTCGCTGCCCTGGAAGTTGACCCAGCCGCCGAACGGCAACTGGTCGGTCAGCGTCTCGGCGTACTCATGACCTGCCACGATCGACACGCCATCGAGCCGGCCGGCCTTGCCGGAGTTGACGAAGTTCGCCCCGCAGATGACCGGGTCGTCGGGCAGATACGGCAGGTTCGTGAAGGCGATCGGGCCGTAGTGCGATGGCGCGAAGCCGCCGGTGAGCATCCCGTCACCGTTCCAATCGTGCCATGCGCAGAACGGGCCGGACGGCGTGTTGAACCCGTCCGGGTGGGTGCCGGTCGGTGACAGGATCACGTACTGCGCGTCCCGGTTGGACTTGGCCGTAGTGTTGCCGAAGTGCCCGGCAGCCCGGATCGCCTCGACGGCGAGCTGGCGCCCGGTCGCGTGCCTGGGCGCGGGCGTCTTCTCGTCCACCCAGATGCCAGCTACCACGTCTTTGGCCGGATAGGGGATGTGCAGCGAGTCCGCCGGGCAGGACTCGGCGGTGAACATGACCCCGTCGCAATACTGCGTCACCACACCGGACCAGGTCTCGCCGTCGGTACCCAGGCCGTGGTACATCCGCTGCAGGTATGGCGCCTCGCCGCTCCGGTCACCAGTCAGGGTCATGTCCCCGTGGCTGTCGGTGCCCTTGGCGCCCCATTGGGAGCCGTAGAACACCAGGTAGACCTTCTGCTGGCCGGTGGTGACCCCGATCCCGCGTTCGCCGCCGTTATAGGCCACGTCGCTCCCCGAGTCGGCCGGGACGGCCGGGACAGCCGGATGCCGCCGCGCCCAGGCCCGCATCTTGGCCTGCTGGGTCAGGGTGGGCACGACGCCACGGCGGTACGGATGCCCGTACGCGGGCGAGTACGGGTTCACCTCCACCGACGGCGGCCGCCCGGCCGCCCGCGCCCCTGCGATGCCAACGGCGTCCGCCGGGCCAACCTGCAGGCCGATGGCCAGCGCAGCCGCGGCGAGGGGGCCGGCGAAACGGGCTGCCCGGCGAGGTGGGACCCGGCGATGGGCGTGCGTGGGCAGGCTCATGGCGCTCCTCACCGACATGACGCTGGCGCTGCCCGCGCATCGCACGCCGGGGCGCGTCAAGCGTTGCGGCGCGACAGGCATCCTCGCCCAGAACGTAACACCGGCGCAGGCCGGAATGACACCTACGCCGGCCTGGCCGACCGGACGGGTGCGGACGCCCGACGAACTGCTAGGGACGCCCGGCGAACTGCTAGTAGGGACGCCCGGCAGACGGCTAGCGGCACCTACGGGTCAGGAGTTCGCGACGTCGTCAAGCAGGGTCGAGATGCCGTTCCCGGCTGTGACACCGGCGGCGTCGCGGCTGGCCAGGGCAAGGGTGTAGGAGTGCCCGGCGGTCACTGACCAGCTGATCCGCAGCCAGCCCGAGTGCGACAGGCAGGTCCTCGGCAGCACGGTGACCGTGGTGTGCGCAGTATTGTCCGTCAGGCTGGCTGTCGTCCAGGACTGCGCGACGGCCGTCCGGCAGGTCACGTCGTACCAGAAGGACAGGTGGGTGCCGCGCGCAGTGAAGGTCTGCGCGATCCTGGAACTGCCGCTGGTCACAGCGGCCTGGCCGACCCGTGCGGCGAACCGGCCCGAGTGCACCCCTGACATTGCGACCGAGGTCGCGCCGCTGGCGGTCCAGTTCGCGAGCGTCCCGGTCTCGAAGCCGCCGTTAAGCACCCAGTTGTTGGTGACAATCGGATGACTGAACTCGCAGCCGCCCACGTCGCCGCTCGCGTCGTTGCCCCAGATCGACTGCATGGCAAACGTGCCGGTCGGCAGGGTCAGGTTGTTCGTACCGCTGGGGCCTGGCGGGTTCCAGGCACACAGATCGCCGGTCTCGGCGCCCGCTGTATCGGTCCATCCGGCGGGCGGGTACTGGTCCGTGATCGTCTCGGCGTATTCGTGGCCGACCACGATGGACACGCCATCCAGCAGGCCGGCCAGGCCGCCGTTAATGAAATTCACGCCGCAGTTCAGGCCGGCGTCGGTCACGTACGGCATGTTCGTGAACGCCACGTCGAGCGGCGACGCGACCGGGCCACCTGGCAGGTTCGGGTCTGCGCTGTCGTCATGCCAGGCGCAGAACTGGCCCGACGGCGTATTGAAACCGTCCGGGTTGGCGCCCGTCGGTGACAAGATCACGTAGGACGCGTCCCGGTTGGATGCCGCGGTGGTATTGCCGAAGTGGGCGGCGGCCGCGACGGCCGCGGCACCGAGCTGCTCGCCGGTCGCACTGGTCGGCGAGGCGGCGCTCTCATCCACCCAGACGCCGGCCAGCGTGCCGCCGTCCGGGTAGCTGACGTGCAGCGAATTGGCCGGGCAGAACTCGGTGTTGTAGCTGACGTCACCGCAGTACTGGGTCATCACGCCCGACCATCTCTCACCGCCGGTGCCCAGCCCCTTGAACAACTGCTGCACGTACGGTGCCTCGCCGGACGGGTCGCCGGACAGCGCGACGTCCCGGTTCGGCCCGGTTCGCTGCGCGCCCCACTGGGAACCCAAGAACACCAGGTAAACCTTCTCGTGGCCGGTCATCACCGCAGGCCCGGTGAAGCCGCCGCCGTAGGTCACATTCAGGCTCGACGATGCGAGCGCGGCAGGATGCCTGGCCGTCCAGCTCCGCATCTCGCGCTGCCTGCCGATGGTCGGCAGCACGCCGTGCCGGTAGGAGTGGCCGACCGCGGGCGAGTACGGATCGGCAGACGATGGATTGACCGGCGGCGGATAGACACCGCCGTTGCCGTCCGGCTGTGCGAATGCGGCGGCCGCGCCAACCGCGGCAGCCGCGCCGAACCCGCTCATCGGGGTCATCACGGCATGGCGGGAATCTCGCGCAGCGGCGACCCCGGTCAGGCTGGCCGTCAGCAGGACCGCCGTGACGGCGGCGCCGCCGGTCCGTGCCATCCACCGGCTGGGACGAGTGCGCGAGCTCATCATCGGCTTCCCTTCACGGGTGACCACGGCGCAACCTGTCGTGGCGCGCGGGGATGGCGCCCGCCTCGGAGCCGGTCGCCCGGGGCCGAATCTAACACAATTTGCCCGCACAACGGTTTGATAGCCGCTAGGAAGGATGTAGTGGGAAAGTTGCCGCTTTGCGCCACCCAGATTCGCCGGCCGCCGGATCTGTGATATCTGTCCTTCCTGGGCACACTGGCACGGGGAGGCACGATGGAACGCACATCACGATGGGGAATCACCCTGCCGCTGCACGGCTATTCGCTGACCGAGCAGCGCGGCATCGTCACCGAGCTTGCCGCACTCGGTTACACCGACGCCTGGTCCGCCGAACTGGCCGGGGTAGACGCGTTCACGCCGCTCATCCTGGCGTCTCAGTGGACCGACCAGCTACGGTTCGGGACCGCGATCGCGCCGGTCTACACCCGTGGACCGGCCTTGCTGGCGATGACCGCGGCAACGGTGGCCGACCTGGCGCCTGGCCGTTTCGTCATGGGCATTGGAACATCGACGCCGGTCGTCGTGCAGCAGTGGAACTCGATTCCGTTCGAGGCGCCGTACCAGCGCTCCCGCGACATGCTGCGCTTCCTGCGAGCCGCCCTGACCGGGGAGAAGATCACTGAGCACTACGCGACGTTCGACGTCAATGGCTTCCGGCTGGAACGCCCGCCGGTCATAGCGCCCGGGCTTGCCCTCGCGGCGCTGCGCCCGCAGATGCTCAAGCTCGCGGCGGCCGAGGCCGGGGCGGCGATCACCAATTGGCTGTCACCTGCTGACGTGCCACGGGTTCGCGCCGTGACGGGGCCCGACTGCGAGCTGATCGCCAGGATCTTCGTCTGTCCCACGCCGGACGCCGACATGGCGCGGGCGATCGGCCGCCGGGTGCTGACCGCGTACCTGACGGTGCCCGCCTACTTCGCGTTCCACGGGTGGCTCGGCCGCGGGGAACTGCTCCGGCCGATGCTTGACCTGTGGCAGGCGGGCGACAGGAAAGGAGCGAGCGCCGCCATTCCGCAGGAGGTCGTCGACGACCTGGTGATCCACGGCGACCTAGCGACTTGCCGCGACCGCGTCGATGCGTATCGGCAGACCGGCCTGGACACCCCAGTGATCGCAGTCCTGCCGACCCCCGGCGTCGACCCTGCCGACGCAGTCCGCGGCCTAGCACCCAGCTAAACCCCACCGCCCCGGCCAGCCACCCACCGGCCAGCCACCCACCGGCCAGCCACCCGGCCAGCCACCCACGACGCACACCGGGGTTTTCGAGCCGGGCTGGGATCGACGCCATGATCACCGAGCGAAAAACCGCTGAATCTGGCGGAAGAGTGCCCATGATCACTCACTTCGCTGGCGCAGAACGTGCACTGACGCGGCTAAGGGAGCCCGCCGCCATGATCGTGAAGGATCAGCCCGGAACTCCGTGGGCGATCCTTCACGATCATGGCGGCACGAGTCACGGAGGCGCGAGTCGCAGCGTCCGCGTCGCGGCGGCGCTGATCGCCGCGCCGGGACTCGCCGCACCGGGACGTGTCGGGACCCGCCGCGGTGGATTCGTCGGGACTCGCTATGGCGCTGGGTCGCAAGGCGGCGGGACTTGTCGCGGCGATTCCCACCACTGCGCGGGCGGGGCAGGCGCGGGTCGGGCAGGCGCGAGGCGTTAGTCGTAGTTGATGACCTGGCGGATGACGTCGCCTTGGCCGAGCGCCTCCAGCGCGTCGTCCAGGCCGTCCAGGGTGACCCGCTGCGTGATCATGCCTTCCAGGTCGAGCCGCCCGGACCGCCACAGGTCGAGCAGTTTGTGGTAGTCGCGGCGGACGTCGGCCGACCCGTACAGCGAACCGATCATCTGCTTGCCGTCGAAGAGCAGCTCGAACGGGGTGAACTCGACCTTCTGGTCGGCCCGTCCGGCCCCGACGATGATGACCGTCCCGCCGCGACGGGCAGCGGACCAGGCCGACCTGATTGTCTGCGGCAGCCCGACCACTTCGAAGGCGTAGTCGAAGCCCGCGCCGCCGGTCAGCTGACCGGACAGCTCGGCCAGGTTGTCCGGGTGCACGGCGTGCGTCGCGCCAAACCGGCGGGCCAGGTCGTGCTTGGTCTCGTTGGTGTCGACGGCGACGATGGCTGCGGCGCCGGACAGCCTGGCGCCCTGGATCACCGAGATCCCGACACCGCCGCAGCCGATCACGGCAACGGTCGAACCCGGCTCGACCCTGGCGGTGTTGATCACCGCGCCGACACCGGTCATCACGCCGCAGCCGATCAGCGCGGCCACCTCAAATGGCACGTCATCGGCGATCTTCACGGCGCCTTCCCGTGGCACGACCATCTGCTCGGCGAACGCGCCGCAGCCCGCCATCCCGAAGGCCGGAGTATCGCCGACCAGGAAGCGCGGCTGGGTGTAGGCGGTCAGCACGTGCGTGAAGCACAGGAACGGCTGGCCGCGCACGCAGGACGGGCAGTTGCCGCATGGCGGCAGCCAGCTGGCGATGACATGGTCGCCAGCCGCCAGGCCGGTGACACCGTCGCCGACTGCCAGTACCTCACCGGCCGCCTCATGACCGAGGATTGCCGGCGTCGGCTGCGGCAGCCCGCCGTTGCGGGCGGACAGATCCGAGTGGCAGACCCCTGCCGCACGTACCTTGATCAGCACCTCATTGGCGCCCGGGCCGACGGTCTGGACGTCATCACGGACGTCGATCTTCGCATCGTCGATCGAGTGGAGTACCGCGGCGCGCACAGCCCACCTCCGAAACCTGCCGGATCCTGCTCCGATTATCGGCCAAAAGTAGAACAGGTTCCACTGTCAGGCGCAGCGGGGGCGCGGGCGGACCGACCGACGGGGTACTGCGCCGCGCGCGGATCTAGCGGATCTATCGGCCTGTTACCCGATGCGCTCGACGATGGTTTTCATGGTGTTCGCCATCCCAGCCATGATGGCACTCAGAGTTTGCGATGCGACCATATAGTATGACATATCAATACTGTGTCTCGATCATGTCGGCGCAAGTGCGGCACAAGAGCCGGCCCGGGAACGACGCCATCGCTGTCAGGGAACTGGCGCGGCGATGTCGATCTTGGGGACGTTCCAGCCGGACACGCTGATCACTGGCGTCGACCCCTGCAGGTCAGCGGAGCTGTAGGTGACCGTCAGCGTCTGCGACTCACCTGGCCACAGCGTGATGTCGTCGCCGGTCCAGATTGATGACTGCAGCTCGTTGTCACCGGGCAGTTCCTGGCCGCTCGCCGTGCCGCGCCTGACATCGGCGCGCAGGAAGAACGCGGGCGTCGGAGTGACTGACGTGTTGGAGATAGTGACCGAGGTGGTCAGGTCGGCGCCGTCGGGCCCGGCCTGCCGGGTGGTCGTCGCGGTGACCGAGACCGAGGTCAGCGGCATGGTCTGCAGCGATGTAAGGTCCGCATACTGCGACAGCGTCCCCTGCGGGTTGCCCAACGAGGACGACCAGTTCGTGATGTCGGCCTGAGTGGACAGCCAGTAGACGTTACGGTCCACGATCGTTCCCGCGCCGTTGCGCAGCAGTACCTCGACGAAGTAGGCGCTGGCCGGGGTCGGCGGGGTGGTCGCGGCCGGGACGGCCGGGGTCAGGACGTTGGTCAGCACCTGCTGGCTGGCGAGAGTGACGTTCCTCGCGGTCCGGTCATCAAGCAGCGAGCCGGCCAGGCTGTACACCTTCGACTCCGCTGACAGGCCGGACTGGGTCGCGTTGGTCAGGTTGTCCAGGGTCACCGTGCCGGTGTCCAGCGCATAGAGAGCGTGCAGCGAGCGGTTGGCTTCCTGCGCGCCGAAGAAACTTCCTGGCTGGTCGCCATCGTTGCCGTACAACGTCCACAGCAGGCTCGGCCAGCCCTTGTTGAGCTGCCAGTAAATCGTCCCTGTGGACGGCAGCGGCGCATTGTTCGCGTGGTCGATGAATGCCTCGAACTGGGCGCGCACGTTCTCGTAATCCTGGACCTGCGCTTCGGCCGCGTACTGGCTCAGGCTCGACCACGCGCCGTACCGCTTGGTGAGCGCCGTGTCGAAGTTGAACAGCGTCCCGAAGTGGTAGCCGGTGTGGCTGGTTCCCTCGTAGTTGGCGTGGTACTGGTTGGCCTTCGGCGTCTGCCACAAGGCGGCCAGGTCGCTGGCCGACAGGAACCGGTTCAGCGAGTCCAGGGTCGGGACGGTGTCCCCGGCGCTCTCCTCGCTGTCGTAGCCCCAGGACCCGCCGGCGTTGGTCTGGGTGGAGTCGCCGGTGTCGAAGTGAGTGGTGTCATACCAGTAGTTCGGCGGCACCCAGTCGTATGGGCCTTCCTTCTCGCCGGAGACCCCAAGCTGCGGGCTGGAGTTGTACTCGGCCGAGGAGATCAGCGGGTCGGCGAAATCCGCCTGGCGCAAGCCGGCCAGCGACACCGTTTCCTGAGCCGCTGTGGGCGCGTTGTCGCTCCACTGGAAGCTGAACACACTGGGGTGATCACGCAGGTTCTCCCCGATCGTCAGGGCGGACAACTGCAGGATCGTCTTCTGCGCGGCAGTCAGCTTCTTGCTCACCTGCCAGGCATCGCAGCACTGGTATCCGGCGTTGATCAGGATCCCCGCCTGATCCATCTGCTCGAAAAAGTCGGCGGGCATGATGTGGCCCTCAAGCCGGATGGCATTGATGCCCATCCCCCGCATCAGCGCGATCTGCTTGGCGGTGTCGGCGGCCGAGTAGTGCAGGAACAGGTTCGGGTCGAATCCGCCGCCGCGGATCACGATGGGCACGCCATTGATCTTGAAGGCCCGGGTACCGCTCGGCTCGGCCGACGACGATCCGGTCAGGTACGAGGTGATTGTCCTGATCCCGAACGTCTCTGACGTGGAGTTGAGCAGCACGCCGTTCTGCGAGACCGCCGTGGCCAGGGCGTAGAGCGGCTGGCCGCCGAGCTGGTACGGCCACCAGATCTGCGGGTTGCTGATCGTCAGGGCGGGATAGGCCGCTGGCGTGAAGGACACCGTCTGGGTGCTGCCGGCCGGCACGGTCACGGTCTGACTGACCGTGATCGCGGCGCCACCGCCCGGTGGGGTGATTGTGGCAGTGACCAGCCCGGTCTGAGCCGCCGCAGTGTTATTGGAAATATCGCTTTTAACGGTCAGCGCGGCGCTGGTCAGGTCCGCAGCGTCGGTCTGCAGCACGTGGGCGTTGCCGTCGGACAGCGCGCCGCCAATCGCGAGCTGCACCGGGAACTGGATGCCGGTGTTGTTGTCCGGCGGGATCTGCGTCCAGTCGACGTTGTCCAGCGTAAACATCGTGTTCGGGTTATTCGGGTTGACCTCGATGGCGAGCGAGTTCGTGCCGGGCAGGACCAGGCCGGTGATGTTGAAGCTGAACCTGGTGTAGGCGCCGGTTACCGTGGCCGAGGCCGCTACCTCGCTGCCGTTGACCCAGACGTTCGCCGAGCCGATCACGCCGTTCACGATCAGCTGGGCTACCTGGCCGGAGAGCAGGTCCGGCGTGAAGTCGGTGCGCCACCACCAGGGGACGTCGAACTGCGCGATGGTGTCGGCACCGACCTTGGTCATCTGGCCGTAGCAGGTCTGCATGTTGTTGCTGAAGAAGATGTTCGGGCAGCCGCCGGCCTGCAGCAGTGCCTCGATCTCCGTTCCCGGTGCGCCGGCGTCGTCGTTGCTGACTGACAGCCAGGTGCTCGTGTTAAAGCCAGGGGTTGAGATCTTTGCTCCAGTCTGAGTCGCCGCGGCGCTGCTCTGCACCTTCCAGCCGCCCGAGCCCAGGTCGGAGACATTGCTGGCGCCGGTGCCGGCCGAAGCGAATGTCGCGGCGGCTGGTAGTGGCGCCGGGCGGGCGGCAGCGCTGCTGGTCGCCGGCCTGCTGTGCGGCCCGGCGGACGGTGCCGCC
>OCZU010002423.1_pt1 | contig 11918 bp, 9 predicted proteins | sample 1539001 | NCBI WGS metagenome assembly OCZU01 (sample SAMEA3539306, study PRJEB22396) | soil metagenome | biome: tundra; feature: field; material: soil | place: USA | collected 2010-05 | depth 0.15 m
TATTGCCGATATGGACAGTCTGGGCGAGGACCTTGTGCTGCTCTCGATCCGGCCGGAGAATGGCTTGCTGGCGACCGTTCAGCGGATCGATTTCGGGCTGATGGGCTCTGAGCTCAGGCGGCTGGATGCCATCGCGACGGCGGCTCGCACGGCGGTCACCACTGATCGCTGAGCGGTTCGCCGCCCAGCTGCTGGCTGGCGAGCCCGCTACGAGCGCCGGCGCGGTGGTTCGTCGCCTGCTGGCGGTCCAGGGCCAGGACCCGCGGGGGGCCAGGCTGGCGATCAGGGCGCGGTCAGCCGGGCTGAGGGCCGCCGACGTCGACCGGGCGCTCACCATCGATCGCTCGCTGCTGATCACCTGGCTGAACCGCGGCACCCTGCACCTGATCGCCAGCGAGGACTTCTGGTGGCTGCATGCCCTGACCACGCCGCAGCAGGCGGCCGGATGCGCGCGGCGGCTGGCCCAGGAAGGCGTGCCGCCGGACGACGCTGACAAGGCGGTCGGCGTGATCGAGACGGCCCTTGGCTCCGACGGCCCGCTGACCCGCCGCCAGCTCGGCGAGCGGATCGCCAAGGCCGGCGTGCGCACCCAGGGGCAGGCGCTGGTGTACCTGCTGTTCCTGGCCAGCGCCCGCGGCATCATCGTGCGCGGACCGATGATCGGCCCGGCCGGCCCGGCCGAGCACGGTTTCGTCCTGGTCAGGGACTGGCTGGGGGCCGCGCCGCCGATCGACCGCGAGCTGGCGCTGGCTGAGCTGGCCCGCCGCTATCTGGCTGGTCACGGGCCAGCGGCCGATCGTGATCTGGCCAAGTGGGCCGGACTGCCGCTTCGGGACGTCAGGCGCGGCCTGACGGCGATCGCTGGCGAGCTGCGCGAGCGTGACGACGGCCTGGCCGAGCTGGCGGCCGGCCAGGGCCAGTCCGCGGGCGCGGGCGGCGAATCCCGGCTGCCGCCTGCTCGGCTGCTCGGCCCCTTCGACCCGGTGCTGCACGGCTGGGTCGACCGCGAGCCAATCCTGGGTCCGCAGCGGCAGATAGTTACGGTCAACGGGCTGTTCCGCCCGTTCGCTCTGGTGGCTGGCCGGGCCGTCGCGACCTGGCGGCTGGCCGGCGGCCAGGTCACGCTGAAGCCGTTCGGCCCGCTGTCAGAGCCGGTCACTACGGCGCTGGCCGCCGACGCCGCGGATGTCTGCCGCTTCCTCGGGTAGCCGCGGCTGAGAAAAGTCGGGCCATGAAGCAACCTCGGCTCGCTGCTGGAGTCTCCGTTGCATGGATCACGACGTTTCGGTTCAGGCAGGCGGCGCCTCGGTGACCGCGGGTCATGGCGCTGACGATGCAGCCGCCAGCCGCTCGGCTGACCCGGCGGCCGCCGTCACCGCCTTGTACGCCGAGCATGCGCTACGGCTGACCCGGCTTGCTCTGATCATGGTCGGTGACCGGCAGACCGCCGAGGACATCGTCCAGGACGCGTTCTGCGGACTGCACCGCTGCTGGCGCCGGCTGCGGGATCCGGACAAGGCGCTGCCTTACGTGCGCATCAGCCGTGGCACCGCCAAGTCCACGGTCGCTCGCGGCCTTGCCGCGCTGCGGCAGCTTCTCGGGGAGCAATCATGATAGGCAGGACTGAAGAACGCTTGCGCGACGCGACCACCGCGCTGGGGCAGGCGATCCGCGCGCAGGACCTTCCCGAGCTGCGGCTGCCGGAGACCGGGCCGGAGCCAGCCCGGGCGCGCTGGCCGTGGCCGCAAGCTCGGCGCCCGCTGTTCGCCCCCGCCGTCCGCTTGCGGTCGGCCCGGTCGGGCCGCCGATGACGCCGTCCCGCGGTGAGCCGGCCTCCCTGGTCGTCGCTGACGCGGGCCAAGGGGCTGTCCGGGCGACCGTCACCGGCCGGACGCTCTTCCGGATCCCGCGGCCGGTCAGGGACTTCATCATCGAGGGCGTGGCGGCGGCGCCCGGCGACCGGACCTTCTACCTGGCCGGAGCCGTGCCGGTGCCGGACGGCACCGAGAAGCTCGAATTCTTCCGGGTCATCCTGGCCGCGACTGGCCGGCCCGGCCCGGCGCGACGGCTGCCCGGAGCGCCGGTGATCGTGCCGTTTCCGATTTCGAGCAATGGACTGTCGACCATCGCGGTGGCGGTCTCGCCGGACGGCCGGGAACTGGCCTATGCCCCGGACACCCAGCTATACGCCCAGGGTGACGCTGGCAAGTACCCGCCCATCATCACCGTGCAGAGCGTGGCCACCGGCCAGCGCCACACCTGGAGTCTGTGGCCGGAGTCGATGGCGCAGATCAGCAGCTTGTCCTGGACCGCCGGGGACCAGCTTGGCTTCGCCGCGCTGGTGGGCGACGCGGCAGTTTCGAATGGAACGGTGGTGCGCGACCCCAGGAGCGAGCTCAGCGTGCTCATGGTGCTCAATCCGGCGCTGCCGGGCGCCAGCCTGATGACGGACAGCAGGTTCGTCCGCTATGCAGCCACCGCCGTCTCGGCCAGCGGCGATGCGCCGGCGCCCGCCGGACCCCAGTGGGGCATCCTGAGCGCCAACGGCCGCAGCGCCTACACGCTGATCCGTACCCCGCGCGGGAAGTACCAGCTGGCCGTGATCTCGCTGGCCACTGGCCGAATGACCCGCGTCCTGGTCAGCGGTCCGCAGGCGGTGGTGTCTGATCCGCTGAGCGTCGACGGCGACAATCTGCTCGTCCCGCTCAACTTCCGCCATCTGCCGCACGGGAAGGCCTACTACATCAGCGGTCACTACGTCAGGATCGACGTCTCGACTGGCGCCATCACGCCGCTGCCATTCCCGATCTACTTCAGCGCCGACGCTCCGCTGCCGCCGGTCGAGCTGGTCTGGTGACCCGGTCAGTGGCCCCGGTGCTGCGCCGCGAGCTCGCGCAGCCTGGCGTGGGCGCCGCCCATCGCCTGCCCGGCGGGCAGGTAGCGCTTGGGGAACTTGGCGACGCTGGTGTAGTTGACGTCGACCACGTTGGCGAGCGGCGCCTCGACGCCCTGGCTGATCAGCTGGTAGGCGTCCATCACGTCCAGCCCGTACTGTCCGGCCACCCAGTGCACCAGCTCGGACTGCGCGATCCGGAACGCGTCCTCAAGCGGCCGGGCCGAGCCTGCGGTCATGACGTAGTCGTCGGTCTCCAGCCGTGGCCACGGACAGGGTGAGCCCTTGATCAGATCGACGATCATGACCGTATTCATCGCGGTCTCGACGGCGGTGCCGCAGACCTCGCCTTCGCCCTGGCGGGCATGGCCGTCGCCGAGCGACAGCAGCGCGCCCTCGACGTTGACCCCGAGGTAGCAGGTCGTTCCCGCGCGCATCTCCGGCGTGTCCATGTTGCCGCCGAACGCGTCGGGCACCAGGGCGCTGCGCACCTCCAGGCTGGCCGGCGCCACGCCGACGGTGCCGTGCATCGGATTCATCGGCATGTCCATCGTGAAGTCGCCATGCCGGGCGGTGAACCGGCAGGTCTGGGCCGCCCGGTCGAACTGCCACAGCCAGACGAGCTCGGGCAGCGGGTCGCTGAGCAAGGCGGTCAGGTGCGTGCCGGTCAGCGCGCCGAACAGCGGAATGGTGGTAGACGCGCCCCAGTCCCTGGCCGGCGTGATCGAGAGGAAGTGCACGGCGACGGTGTCCCCGGGCTCGGCGCCCTCGATGTAGAACGGGCCGGTCTGCGGGTTGACGAACGGGAACTCGCACACCTGGGACACCAGGTCGTTCTCGCTGCGCACCCGGCCGAAGAACGCGTCCTCGGTGAAGACGTCCAGCACCGCCGGGGTCCGGATCCTGGCCACCGGGGCCGCGCCGCCGAACGTCCACGCGTACTGATCACGCTGCGGCCGGAAGCTGACTACCTCTAGGTCACTCATGCGCTCACCTTACGATCCGCCATCGAGGTGGACGAGGCCGACGTCGACGACCCGCTGCGGGTCGGTCAGGTACAGGTAGATCAGGTAGCCGACGCCGATCACCATCCACACCGCGACCGCCGGGCCCATATAGGAGTACGGCGCGGTGAGCGGGGCGATGAAGCTGGCGCCCGGGATCTTGATCCCGGCCCCGCTGCACCACGCGGGCACGAAGGCGGCGATCCCGAGCACCGGGATGACCAGGTGCGACACCGGCTTGAACGGGTGCTCCCGGCTGCGGGCGAAGAAGCCGATGCACGCGGCGTTCATCAGGATGTAGATCGCCACCAGCACGATCACCAGGCCGGTGCCGACCATCGCGAACGCGGTCGTCGGCCCGTAGTGCAGGCCGAGCGCGAGGGTCACGACGATGGTGATCACGGTGGCCACCAGGATCGCGTTGACTGGCGACCGGTGCTTGGAGTTGATCACGGCCAGGATGGACGGGAACGCCTTGATCCGGCCCATCGCGTAAGACGTCCGGCTGGACACGTTCACCCCGGCGTTGGCGTTGGCCACCGTCGAGTTGACGATGGCCAGGAAGACCAGGATCCAGAAGAGCCCGTAGAACGAGCGAGCCATCCCCTCCCAGGACGCGCTGCCGGTCCCGGTGGTGAACTTCGAGAACCCGGCCGGGCCGAACGCGACGTCGGCGGCGTAGGTCGTGAAGACGTACAGCGCGCCGATCAGCAGCGTGGCCAGCAGCACGGCCAGCTGGATCGTCCGGCGCGGGTTGCGAGCCTCCTCGGCCAGCGGAGCGGCGCCCTCGAAGCCGCCGAAGGCCAGGATCGTGAAGACCGAGCCGGCGATCACGCCGGACAGGCCGTGGAAGCCCGGCGGGGTGTACTTGGTGGTGAACACCGACAAGGTGTTATGGCTGCCAGCATGGAAGACCAGGAAGATGCCCATCAGCAGGAAGACGCCGATCTCGAACACGCCCAGGATGGTGCCGAGCCGAGCCGAGGTCCTGACCCCGAAGTAGCCGACGGCCAGCACGATCAGCGCCCCGAGAATCGCCCACGGCCACCACAGGCTGGCCGGATAGCCGGAGATCTCGGAGTTCAGCGTGGCCGCGACGGTGAAGCCAAGCTGCAGCAGCACCAGCGGCGGGATCAGCCAGCCGACCAGGACGTAGCCCCAGGCGACCAGAAAGCCGGCCGCCGGGTGCAGGCCGCGCGCGGCGTAGGTCGCCATCGATCCGGCCGCTGGCAGCTCGCGGGCCAGCTGGCCGATGCTCCAGGCCGAGAAGAGGCACGCGACCAGGGCGAAGACCACGGCCAGCGGCAGCGCTCCGCCAGCGAAGGCGACGCCGGCTGGGATGGACGCCGCGATGGCGGCGCCCGGGGCCATGTCCGTGATGCTCTGGAACAGAACCTCGCGCAGGCCAACCGCGTCGCGCCTGAGTCCGGTGTCAGCCACTGTTGCCTCCAGTGACGCAGGGTGAAACATTGCGATGATCATGCCACGGACATGTGACCCGACAACAGATCAATCAGGTCACTAATTGGTCATCGGGACCGTTCGCGGCCGAACCGACCTCTATCGAGCCGGTTACAGGATCCGGTCGGCAACGATCCGAGCGCCGGGCCACAATCAACACCATGGATGCAACGGGCCTGCCAGGCCAGCGCCGATCCTTAGGCCAGACCGACAACGGGGCTGGTGCGCGGCCGCCGGCCGCGGACGACCTAGCTGAGTCGAGCTGGCCTGCCGATCGGGCTCGGGATCCGGCCACGCTGCTCGACACGTTGCGGCAGCGGCTGGCGCAGCTGCCGGCGAACCATCCGTCCGCATGGCCAGGCGACGAGCCGGCCGCCGTAGACGAGCCAGTGGACAGCGTGCCGGGGGACGGCTGGTCCTCCGATGGCGAGCCCGTGCACGGCTGGCCGCCCAGCGGCAGGCCGGAGAGTGACTCGGCCAGCGGCAGGCCGGAGAGCGACCGGGCGGTGCCCGACCAGCCGGAGCGTGACGAGTCGCCCGCCGATAGGCCGGAGAACGGTCGGTCGGAGAACGGCAAGCCGGCGGGCGATCGGCCGACAGCGGATCGCTCGCGGGCTGATCGCGGCAACGGACAGGACGAGGCCCGGGCCGGGCCGACCACGAATGGCGGCCAGCCCGGTGATCTAGGCGGCGGCGCGGACTGGCTGAACGCGGGTCAGGCCGGGCCAGCTGAGCTGTATCGCCCGTGGTTCATGTCAGGCGACCCAGACTCGCCCTGGTTCGCTGCCGGGCCTGACGAGGTCTAGCCCGCCAGGTTGAGCCCGGGCCGGACGAAAGCTAGCCCGCCGGAGTTGAGCCGGCCGGACGAGGGTCAGACCTCGCGGTTGAGCCGGGCCGGGTCCGGCTCCTGGCGGGGGAGCGCGACCTCGCCGGTGATGTCGGCGGCGAGGCGGATCGCGTCGCCGTCGACCAGCCGGACATCGATGCCAGGCAGCAGGCGGTCGCCATTGACGAACGTGCCGTTCGTCGAGTTCTCGTCCCGGATCGTCGCACGTCCGAAGTCATCGACGGTGATCAGCGCATGTCGCCTGGATACGTTCTCGCAGCCCTGGAACGCCGCGGCGACGAGCGACTCGGCCGGGTCGCGGCCAAGCAGGACCGACGTGCCGGCCGGCACCTCGACGTTGCCGGCCGGGAAGATGATCCGCAGCACGGTGTCCGAGATCCGGCTGACAGGCTTGTCCGGTCCGATGGTCTGCTGCATCACGGTCACCGGTAGCGGCGAATCCTCATCGTCGAACTGGACTCTGGGCAGGTTAGCGCCGCAGGTGAAGCAGATGAGGTCGTCTGGGCTGACCTCGGCTGCGCAAGCCGGGCAGGTCAGGGCGGCCATTACGTCACCTTCTTCCGATCTCGAGCGAGCGCTGCTTGGTCGTGAGCACCCGGTCCGCTGCGCCGGCAGCTGGCGCCGGACACCGCCCCGCGCCGCGCCGCTTTGCGGCGAGAACCTCCCGGGGTGGTCCCATGATCTCAGCCTAGCGCTGCTGTCTGCGACGGCCGGTAACATCGCAGCCGTGATCAGCTTTAGCCTGGACGATGACCATGAAGACCTTCGCCGGACCGTGCGGGAGTTCGCTCGGGACGTCGTAGCGCCGGTGATCGGCGGCTTCTACCAGCGCGCCGAGTTCCCGTACGAGATCGTCGCGAAGATGGGCAAGCTCGGCCTGTTTGGCCTGCCGTTCCCCGAGGAGTACGACGGCATGGGCGGCGATTATTTCGCCTTCTGCCTTGCCTTGCATGAGCTGGCCAGAGTCGATTCCTCGGTGGCGATCACGCTGGAGGCCGGCGTCGCGCTCGGCGCGATGCCGATCTTCCGGTTCGGGTCGGCCGAGCAGCGCGCTCGCTGGCTGCCCGCGCTCTGCCAGGGTGAGCGGCTGGCCGCGTTCGGCCTCACCGAGCCGGGCGGCGGTTCCGATATCCCCGGTGGCATGCGGACCACCGCGAGGCTCGACGGTGATTACTGGGTGATCGACGGGAGCAAGGCATTCATTACGAATTCTGGCACCTCGATCACGTCGGTGATCACTGTTCTGGCCATTACCGGCAAGTCTGGGGACCGGCCGCAGATTTCGTCGATCGTGGTCCCGGCTGGCACGCCGGGACTTGCTGTCGGCCCTGAGTACTCCAAGGTCGGCTGGTGCGCGTCGGACACCAGGGAACTGTCGTTCAGCGGCTGCCGGGTGCCGGCGATGAACATACTCGGCGAGGCTGGCCGGGGCTACGCGCAGTTCCTGCAGATCCTGGACGAGGGCCGGATCGCGATCGCGGCGCTGTCGGCGGGCCTGGCGCAGGGCTGTGTGGATGAGTGCTTGCGGTACGTGCGGGAGCGGTCGGCGTTCGGGCATCAGCTCGGCCATTACCAGAGCATTCAGTTCAAGGTCGCCGATATGGAGGCGCGAGCTCAGGTGGCCCGGCTTGCCTGGTATGACGCGGCTGCTCGCCTGGTCGCTGGCCAGCCGGTCAAGAAAGCGGCCGCGATCGCGAAGCTGACCGCGTCCAACGCGGCGATGGAGAATGCGAGGGACGCCACCCAGATCTTCGGTGGATATGGCTTCATGAACGAGTTCCCGGTCGGCCGCTTCTATCGCGACGCAAAGGTGCTGGAGATCGGCGAGGGCACCTCGGAGGTCCAGCGCATGATCATCGCCCGTCAGCTCGGCCTGAGCGCCCGGGAGCCGAGCGGCGCAGAGCTGGAGTAGCGCGCCCGCCTCATCGAACGATCATCGCGGCCACGTTGAGCCGGTATCTGATCATGCCTTCGGTGTTCATCAGGTCGGCGGTCCGCTGCAGGCTCGCCGCGATGGTGGAGATCGGATAGGTGCCGACAGTCACCAGCGCCGCCTCCTGCTGGGTCAGGCCGGCGTAGCCGCGCAGGACCGTCTGCACCGGACCCGGCATCGAAGCGTCGGCCGCTGCCTGCTTGAGTCCGGCCCGGAAGGCGGCCAGTGACGAGGCGTTATCGCGGGCCCAAGAGGTGGTGGTGAAGTAGCCGGAGAGCGGAATGCCGGCCGTGGCGCCGCTGCATGCGTCGACCAGCTCCACCGCTCCGAGCTCCCGCTGCGCCAGGTAGATGTACGGCTCGGTCGCCAGGATCGCCGGCACGTGTCCCTGGCCCAGCGCCCGGAGCTCGGCAGCCGGCGTCATGTTCTCCCAGTGCACGACCGACAAGTTCACGCCGAAGCTCTGCAGCACGGAGGTCGCCGTCGCGATGTCGAGGCTGTCCGGCGCGTCGGTGGGTGTGCCGACCCGGCCGATCGCTGGCGCCGCGATCCGCTGGCCGGCCAGCTGGGCTGGGCTCTTGATACGCGAGCCAGGCAGCGTCATGATCTCGATCACGCCGGGCACGGCGTCATAGCCGTCCGCGATGATCTGATAGATCGGTCTGGGCGCGTTGGCTTGGGCGAAGAAGAGGTCACCGTAGTCGCCGGCGGCGACATCGACGGTGCCGCTGCTCAGGGCCGAGATCTCTTTGCTCACGGTGGCATAGGCGTCGATCTTCACTTTGATGCCGGCGTTGGTGAACAGGCCGTCCTTTTGCGCGAGCTCAAGCGTGGCATTGTCGATGCCGGGCACGACCGCGACCGTGACCGTGGTGTCATTGGCCGCCGCGGTGGCCGCCGAGCTGCCGGACAGGGAGCAGCCGGACGCGATCATGGTGAGGCTCAGGCCCGCCAGCGCGGTAACCGCATGCCACCGTCGGCCGGGTGATCTCAGCGTAGGCGCCGTGGTGCAGGCGGACGGGAGCCTCATGACCCTCCTCGCACGGGGTCCGCGTGACACCTGCGATCTGCTGTTACTAGGGATCGCTGGTGATACGGACGGATTTCGGAACACGGACGTTGCGGCAGAGAGTACCCTAATGAAGGCGGGTCACAGGGCGAACACGGCGTTACCTCAGTTTATCCGGTAGGGACTGTTATAGCTGCATGTCAGTCGGTTCATAGATAGAGTCGCCCGTGGCTGCGCAGCAATGACTTGCCGCAGGGTCGTCTCCGGGGAGGGGTTCGCATGCCAGATCCGATGGCGCTGGTTGCTAACCGCCTCGTGGTAACCAGGTGAGAGGTACGCAGACTGTGCTGTCTCGAAGCAGGAAGGCGCGTGCTGCTGAGCCAGGACCAGGCCAGCTCCCGGTCAGTGCTCAGGGTTCTAGCCTGGTGCCTCCGACTGACCGGTCCTTGGTAGGGGCGCCCGGCCCGATGCTTGAGCCTCGACGGCCAGGCGGAGCGGTCGACCGGGTCCGGCCCGCCAGGTCATCCGGCCGGATGCTGCGGAATTGGCGAGTCCGGTCACGGCTGGTGCTTCTGATCGCCATTCCCACGGCTACCGCTGTTGCGCTCGGCGGGTCCAACATTGTCTCTTCGTGGCAGAGCGCAGCGGTGTACCAGCGCGTTGAGCGAATGGCTGGTCTCAGCTCGAAGATCACCGGCCTGGCATTCGCGCTCGAATCCGAGCGAGACGAGACCGTCGCCTATATCGCGCTTGGCCCGGCCGGCGGCCGGGCGTCCGACCCGACCGGCGCCAGCAAGGCGCCCCCGCCGCAGCTGGAAGTCGTCCAGCAGCAGATCAGCCTGACCGGCCCGTGGGTGTCCGAGGTGCTGGCCGGGATCCGGGCGATCGGACTCAGCTACCCGGCGCAGGTCCGCGAGGACGCGATGGCGGTCCAGGCCGAGCTCAGCAACCTGGCCAGCCTGCGGACTGCCGCCGTCACCACCGACTTGCCGGCCCTGGATGTGGTCGACAGCTACACCCAGGTGATCGGCGTGCTGCTGGCGCTGGACGACCAGATCGACCTGAACACCGGTGACCCGCAACTGGCCGGCACCGTCCAGACCCTGGGCCGAGTCTCCCGGATCGAGGAGGAGTACTCGGTGCAGCGCGCCATCGTGATGGACGCTCTCACCGCGGGGCAGTTCGCGCCCAACATGCTGTCGGCCCTGAATGCCTCGATCGCGCAGCAGAACGCCTACGTTAACGACTTCTCCATTGACGCGACGGCGGCGCAACGCACGCTCTACAGCAGGACCCTGGCCGGATCGCTGATCGACCGGGTCAACTCCGACGAGCTGAACGTCATCGAGTACGCGCAGGCGCACGGGTCGCGAGTCCAGGCCGCGATTGTCCCGGCCGAGTGGTTCGGCGACATGACGGAGACGATCAGCCGAGTCCGGGTCGTCGAGCAGGATCTGGTCGGATCCGCCGTCGACCGGGCTACCGCGCTGCACCGCAATGCGATCGTCACGGCCATCGTCATCGCCGGCGCCGTGATTCTGGTGCTGATCCTCGCCCTGCTCTTTACCGTCGTTGTCGGCAGGTCCATGGTCCGGCCGCTCCGGCGGCTGCGGGCCGGGGCGCTTGAGGTAGCCGGCATCCGGCTTCCCGAGACGGTCCGGCGGCTGAGCGAGACCGATGGCGACAGTCCGCCGACCGACGTCGAGCCTATCGACGTGGATTCGCTGGATGAGATTGGCGAGGTCGCGCGGGCCTTCGACCAGGTTCACCGCGAGGCGCTGCGACTAGCGGCCAACGAGGCCGCGTTGCGCGGCAACGTCAACGCGATGTTCGTCAATCTGTCCAGGCGCAGCCAGTCGCTGGTCGAGCGGCAGATCAGGCTGATCGATGAGCTTGAGCAAGGGGAGCAGGATCCGGAGCGGCTGGGCAGCCTGTTCCAGATGGACCACCTGGCCACCCGGATGCGCCGCAACTCAGAGAACCTGCTGGTGCTGGCTGGCCATGAATCGTCCAGGCGCTGGAATCAGCCGGTGCCGCTGGTCGACGTGCTGCGGGCCGCCATTTCGGAGATTGAGCAGTACGAGCGGGTGGCCCTGAACGTTCAGCCTGGCATCGCGGTCCGCGGGCCGGGCGTCAACGACGTCGTGCACCTGATCGCGGAGCTGGCCGAGAACGCTACCTCGTTCTCGTCGGCGGATACCCCGGTGAGCGTCTCTGGCCATTTGCTCAGCAGCGGGGGAGTGCTGCTCGACATCACCGACCAGGGCGTCGGGATGGGCGGCGAGGAAATGGCGCATGCCAACTGGCGGCTGGACAATCCGCCGGTCGTGGATGTGGCCGTGTCGCGGCGAATGGGCCTGTTCGTGGTCGCCAGGCTAGCGGCCAGGCATGGCATCAGGGTTCGGCTGCGGCCCGCCTCGGGGACCGGCCTGACCGCGCTGGTCTGGCTGCCGGACGAGGTCGTCGTGCATGAAGGCATGGGCAGGCCTGCCGGGTTCGGCCGCCTGGGAGATCAGACGGTCCGGCCAGCCATCGCCCCGCTCGGGCCGGTCGGCCTGATGCCCCCCGACCGGGCGGACGCCGGCCGGTCAGTTGCCGAGCATGAGGTCGCGGCGGCCCGGGCGCCCAAGTTCGCCCCGCTGCGGACGGATGCCGACGGCCGTGCGCCACTGGGACCGCAGCGGGTGCCCGGTGCCGGACCGCGCCCAGGGCGCGCGGGCGGGACGTCGACCGGCCCGCTGCCGGCGGTCGGCGCTGGAGCTCCACCGGCC
>OCZU010002424.1_pt1 | contig 11917 bp, 6 predicted proteins | sample 1539001 | NCBI WGS metagenome assembly OCZU01 (sample SAMEA3539306, study PRJEB22396) | soil metagenome | biome: tundra; feature: field; material: soil | place: USA | collected 2010-05 | depth 0.15 m
CTTTCCCTACACGACGCTCTTCCGATCTATAGCCAAGCATCGCGCGCCACTGCTCCACAAGGGCTGGCTTCGAATGGCCCGCGGATTCAAGCAGCCAGTGAAACGTAAATTTCTCTATCCAACCTGCGCCCGCACATCCCAGCGCGAAGATAGGCTCCCAAAGCCGGCGATGCTCCTCGCCAGAATGCAGGTTGGCGACGAGCACCCCGATTCGCTCCAGCACGTTTTCCTCATCCTTGTAGGGCGCGTGGCGCTCGTACCGGTCATGGCGAACATCGTCCTTCCCCTCATTCTCCATTTTGATGCGGATCAAGGCGCAATCCAATGTCTGCCGGTGGTACTCAATCCAGGCTTGGCGCTCTTCCGGGTTCCGGGCCTTCCCCAAGTCGGTCGCCCAGGAAAGGGCCGAGTAAATCTGGTGGATGTCGAGGCCGACAGACAGCGTATCTCGTGGAAACGATTTAACTGTCATCGGCTCAGCCAGTTTTGCCCACGATTTTGATAACGGCGCGACCTTGCCGGAGCAGAACTGTTTCACGTTCGCTATGACCCAGGCCCTGTGAATCGAGTCGTCCTCGTCAGGACTGGGCGCCTGCGCCTTGCAACGAAAACGGTCGCGAGCTGCGGAGTAGCGGATTGCGTGAGCGAGGAGTCGATCAAAGTGCCGTCCTAGTTTTTCCCGGTTCGCTCCGGCCACCAACATGACTCGCTCGACTACGAGGTAGCGCTTCCAAAGGACGAGACTGCCAACTAGTTCTGAAAGGAAAGGATCGTTCGGATTCTCGCACCAAAGCGTTGTGCCGGCCCAAGCCAGAAAATTATCCCATTTATAGTCGGTCGATTCGTTCTCAAAAAACCAACGGCTACACGGCGGGTTCGAGATGGTGTCTTTAAGGATCTTGAAAATCTCATCAAGCCGGCGCGGATCCGCAGCGACCCAGGATCGATGAAGAACAACGGCGACCGCAGCAACTGCGCAAAGGGCGTTGTGCGAATTCATGAATTCAGCATCATCGTCCGGAATTCTAAGCTTTCGGATTTCATCCAGCTTCGACCACCACTCCTCGATTTGTTCGACTGTGCACTCTTTTTTCCCATTGAGCATCTGCTCGCAATTAAGGGGCAGGAATAAGAGGTAGCCTGTCCGCTCCAGGGATTCCGTGACCTCCTTAGGGGCCTGAGGCAGCTGATCGGGCGCGACGAATACAAATTCATAAGCACCCTCGGTCTGACGGACCCTCCAGTTGTTTGCGTTGAAACGGACGACCATTGCGGTCAGCCAAGGTTCGGAGCCCGGTTTCATGGTTTCCAGCCTGGCCTGCCATTTTCCCCTGATTTCATCCACGATGTGGCGCCAGGTCTCATTTTGAAAAGATAGCGCCAGAACCATGTCACCGACCGACTTCTTTCGATGGGGCATATTGGCCCATTCGCTCATCAATCCGATCACGGCTTTCGACGACTCCGTGCTGACGGTGGCACTGAATAGGCCGTCGCTTCGTGCCCATTCCAGCGCGTCCATTCGGAGGAATTCCGGAGCCTCTATAAGAGGCCGCAAAGGCCCAAGGAACAATTCGGGCTTGCGCTTACCTGCGCAAATCAGGACTGCCGCAAGAGCGATGGAGTGGCTTTCATTGACGATGGCCACGAGGTGCTGCTCAAGGTCCTTGTTCTCATCCATCAGCGTGTAGAGCCACTTTTCCAATGACATGAGGGCGCAACCCACAGCGCGGGGTCCGAAGACATGCCCTTTGTGCCAGACATACGAATGCTGATGCCCCTTCCAAACGCGCCTTTCGCCATTAACGACGACATCAATTGCAACGTGCTCCCGCAGGGATTCCGGAAGTTCCCATGCGCGGGCCGAAGCAAAATTAACAAGGCGAATTATGGCCGAAAGCGCAATCTTCGGGCTAACATGCAGAAATGTCAGAAAGGGACCGTTCGTCCAAAAGCAAGACGGCGGATGGTAATCGTGGTCGAATCCATGTTCATCGACATCGTAGCCGTAGTGCCGCGGATCTTCTCTTTGATGCGGTATGTCTAGGAGTACGGAAAACATGACCTCGGCGGCGACCTCGGGCAGCGCGCTGAGGAAGGAGGCCGAATAAGAGTGGTGCATGAATACCTTCCGAAATGTCGGACTGCACTGACATTGGGGTCCCTCCGGCCAAGGCTTGGATTCCCCGAGTTCAATGTAAGTGAGCGGTCTTGGCTTTGGCATTTTCGCAGGAGGAGGCCCGTCGTTCTCGGAGAGACGGCGTCCGCTCAGCTTCAAGGCAAGATCTGTGACCTCGGCTGGAAGGTCATAGGACGCAGCAAATAACGCCCGGCAAATCTTTTCTTCGGTAGAATCGTCCCGGTAGCTTGAACACATTCGCGACTCGCCCCGCTCGAAAACCCTAGCCGCAGCCACGGAAAGCTTGGCCGCCGTTTGCATACCGACGGGAAACACATGACGAAGGGGGAGCCACATGAGGCAGATATCTGCGATCTCATCAGCGGCCAATTCGACGACCTCATCTACATGCCCGTCGAGCACCTGTAATAGCTCGAGCCAATAGGGCACCCAGGGAAGGCGCAGCATCGTCGCAGCCTGCAGGGCAAAATCAGGATTGCTGGCGGTTACCTGAGCAATCCTGCGTTCGTCTGGAACCGTCGCGATCTGGAGGAACTGTCTCAGGAATCGTCTAAGGAGGGTTCCCTTGTCCCGGATCAAGATTGGCCAGAGCTTCGTTAGGGCGTCCCGCTGTCCGATTGCAAATACAGGCGATTCAAGGAGGAGATTTTGACCTATTTCGTCTCCGGGGGTGCCGTTCGTGAACATCTGAAACAAGCTCTCCCATGCGCTGGTGTCCGAATGACTTTCAAGAAGGTCAAGTCCGTGAAATCGGACGGCCCGGTGCCACAACGGGGAGGTCAGTCGTTGCTTTAGGAAGGAACCTGCTTTGTCTCCCTGTGCCTGCAATTCGCCCTGGCGCGCCCAATCAGCAATCAAGTCATGCGCAAATCGCACCGTACGCCGCTTTTTGTCGATCTCCAGGTGCCCCTCGGCTGCTAGGTCATTCAACACGGAAATCACTTCAATAGGGAATTGATCCAACGAGAGACTGGGAAGCACCAGATCTCCGAGCCCGACAGCAAGCTTGCGGGCAATACGGTCGCGAATAATGGCCGCGTTTCCCTTTCTTATCGCGCTATCCCAAAACCATCGCGCAAGGGCGGATTCGGAGGCCCATTGCTGAGCGGAATCGCCGGCGCGCCAGTTGGTCGCGACGATATCGAGCGCCTTTGGCCACTTCAAGATAGGGCTAAGATGCGGGCGCCGAAGGACAGGCCCGATGTCGGGAAGTTGATCCGCCACGGCCCGAAGATCCTCGTCACTGAATCGCTCGATGCGGATTGGCTTTCCAGAAATCTCGATCTCCCTTCGGACGAGCTGTGCGAGAACGCGACTCCAATCCTCCGGACAGCACGTAAGGACAATTCTCCAACGCTCCTTGCATTCGGGGGCAGTAGCGGCGCGAAGGATCTGTGCCGCTTCATTGAACGCCGACTCGTCAAAACACTTGTCCATTCCGTCGATGACTAGGCGGCATTGGCTGCCGGAGCCCGCGAAGACGTCGGTTAGGCTGTGCCCTAGTTTGAAGACGGCGCGAAGACCACCTGCCGCAGAAAGATCAGCCGGTGTCAGCCAAACCGCGTTAGTACCTGCATTGCTCGCCCAATTGCGTGCGATCACGCTCTTGCCATTGCCCGATTCCCCAAGAACGGGAATGGGCGCTAGGTTGGCTGTCTCCTTTTCCAGGAGATCTGATAAGTCCCTACGATCGACTGAAACCAGCCCCCCAAGCTTCGAGGGCAGGCTTTTCATACGCTCTTCGCTCGCGGATATGAGCGACTCCCAGTCGGAGGCATAACTTGGATGGTTCTTGAGCTTGAAGCGGTGGGCCAGTGCGCCAAGGAGTGCGGGCAGCGCAATCCGCCCCCCCTTTCGCCTGATGCCGGAGGTGTAAGTCACGACGGCATCCCAAAGCTCCTCGGCTCGCGCCCGATCGGCGTCATCCAAAGCCTGCTGGCACAATACTACGGCGTTTCCGACGCTGTTCGACGCGGAGTGCTGAAAGTCGTGCTCGATGAGGTATAGGCTGCGCAAAAGTTCCGCGACTTCGATTAGAGAGTGGGGTATACTTCCCTCCTCGTGCGGGCGCTGGAGGCTTGCGAAGGCAGAGCGTCTCAGAATCGAGGGCTCGGACTCGCTCTCAAAGCGGGCTGCCAGCTTCTCCGAAGGAACTACCCTGGCTTCCTCGGTAAGGCCCATCCAAGCCTCCCGAATGTCTTCTGAATGCTGGGTGGCTACTATGGCAAGACTGTCGCGATTGCGTTTGAAACCTGCATCCGATTCGGTCTGCCATTGGTGCCAAATGGAGCGTGAAAAACTGGCTGGCGCACCTTCAGGCCCGAACAGCGCATAGCTCTTTATCGAACAGCCGCAGCTCTGGGATACCCCGTCCTTTAAGTACGTGACAACGGTATCGTCGAAAAACCAACTGTCCTGCCGGGTCTGGCAATCGATCGACTGAATGAGGCCGCCACAACCCGACGTCCAAGGTGTACCCGCGAGAAGGTGGCAGGCGAGCCAAGCGACAACCTTCTCCTCGACGGTAAATCCCTCTCCAACGGTGTTCTTGATTGGGGGGAATTCAGCCATGAAACGGCCATGCTATCGTCGCTGGACTGTTGATCAACTCGAACTCGGCCGATGAAAGACCATTAAGATGCTCCGAAAGTATCCGTGCTGGCGTCCGGAGTTCGGCTGTCTGAGAATACTCACTATAGGAAGTCACCCAGATGCCAGCAATTCCGTCAGACTTTGGAGAAAAGGAGTTCGAGACGCATCTCTACACACAATTAGGGGGAAGCAATCCATCCGTCTGGTCGCCTACCCAGGTGTTCGAGGCCTATATCGGGATCGACCGGGCAATGTTCCTTTATGATGCGCGTCTTTGGCCGCTCTTCGGGGTCACTGTGCCACCGGTTGGGGTATTCTTGAACCGCTTGGACATGCCCTTTCTCTGGCGCCGCCGCAAGCGCGGCAATGTCCCGAATTTCCGCCTGAATCTGTTCATTCAGGCGAAGCGGAGCCATTACTATCGCTGGAGGCCGGAACGGCTTGCGAAAGAATTACCGAGGAAGGTCCCGTGCTGGCGATTTGATGTCGTGCCCAGACAGCAAAGGGCATTGGAGCGGGTCGCCCAACACCTCGGCGACCGTGCGCTCATGGTTTACGCGGCGCCTGCATTTCACCGCTATTCACAGCTTAATTCACACGCTTTCCATGGATCCGTCCTCACTAATTCGACGTTTCCCCTGATCGAAAGGCTTCATGGACATCGCCGCTGGTACTTCACGGGCTCCGGTGGCGACGGTGTCGCCAATCCCGACCCCGAACGAATTGAAGGGGTCGGCCTGACGGAAATGATAAATGGTTACGTCTCGCGGCTGTCGAGTGAAAGTAGTGGCACCGCGACCGAACATCTCGGCATTCTCGTGGAGAGAATAGAAACGGGACTCAAGGAGGCTGTATCGGGCAATGACGACCGCATGGCCGCCTACTTTCAACGGAGCCGCCAGATTGACGCGGTCGCGGGAAGTTACGAGGAATTTGGTCCTTCCGAGCGGGCATTTCTCCGGGTAGCGGCCTTTGCTTCGGTCTTTAACCTTGAATGGTACGCCCTAGGCGGCACCGAACGAGCCGCATGATCATCCGAGTGGAGAGAAAGTGCTTGGGCCAGGTGAAATTCAAAGAAACGAAGCGCAATTTCGTGTAATAACTCTTGAAGCATGAGCACGTATTACTGTCGGTCCTGCGCAATCGCCTCCGGCTATATCGACCGGAGCCTCCTTCCTTGCGTGAATCTCACTGGGGACCCTTTGGGCTATCAGCTCGATAAGTACCTCAAGCATACACAGACCGGGTATTATTCTGGCGGCACCGTCTCGCTCTTCAGCAACCCTGATTACGAGAGTTACAAGACCTGTGTCGTAGGTGCGACGATTTCTGGGTGCCTCGAAATCGACGACAGCGGTCGCAAGAATCTCGTCTACTGGGCGGGTAGGGAAATCGGATGCTACTACGATCCCCTGAGCGGAGTAGTCAAATACCCCGAGAGCGGGGTTAGGGTCGTGCTATATCAGAACGAGGCCAAAATCCACGGATTCACCTGCAATCCGACGGGGATGCTCGTAGCAACTTGTGCCTGCTGTGGCGGCTTCCTACCCGGATAAGACAAAGGAAGGCAATGCAACCTCTGACATTTGCAATTTCAATACTGGCCATACTCTTGTCGGGGGCTTCGCTTTTTCTTCAGTACTTCCATCGGCCGCGCCGGCTGCGAGTTATAACGATGCCGTACGGTCGAAACGGCGAGGCAAGGTTTGGGATCTGCAATGCTAGCAAGGAGAGCGTCTATCTAACGGGGCTTTCCGTCTTCTACTCAATTCCGAAGCCGGACGGATCGTCCAGGCAGTGTGCCGTCGAGAGAGTCGTCTCTTCAACGTCCATTATCGATCCAGGAAAGATCTGCGAATTCTCCTATTCGTCGTCACGCCCTCCAAAGCAATTCCTGGACACGGCGCCGGAATCGACGGGCCCCACAGGGGAGGTTGAGCGCACGGTTGACGTCGTGGTCTTCATTCAGTTTGCGTTTCCCGACGCAAAGATCTATTCGAACTGGTTCAAGGCGGGAATGTTTTCAGCTGCCGAGAACTCGACGAGCTGGTCGGTTGAAGCGCTGAACCTTGACCTGCTGCGGTCAGCGTTGCCCGTCCAGAACAAGATGCGGTCTACGGACGACGAAGGGGCATGACAGTGTGTCGAAACAATCAATAATTTCTATATGGACGCACCCCAGAGTCGCGACAGCGATCCGTTCTACGTGCCTTTTCACACCTTTCAGAGCCACTACCTGAGCCTCTGCGAAACTTGGACATTCTTCCAAATCCTTTATCAGGAACCCGAAAACGTGGCGATCTTGCACGAAGCCGCCGGGCTTGCTTTTGAGCAGATCGGCCGTTCGACAGTTGAGCATCTTCTGATCCAGCTAGCCCGGCTGAGCGACCCAGAAGTCACGGCAGGCCATAAGAACCTGTCGCTTGATGCTATTGTGGTCGAAGTGGGGAAATGTCTGACTGAACCAGATAGGAAGATCCCGGACCCATATCCACCGCAGAAAACGCCCCCGCCTCGCGCGGTGCGCGATAGGGAATTCCTAGCGAAGATCGAGGCGGTCAGCGCGAAGCTAAGGCCGATCCGTCAAAAGTTGATCCAGCATCGCGTAAAGTGGATCGCACATCTGGATTTCGAGCACGCAATCAACCCCCGACAAAAGGTTCTCGCGGATTTGTCCTTTGCGGAGATCGGACAAGCCATCGAACTCGTCGGTTTGATCCTCGTTGCGATAAATTCGTACTTTTGGCAGGTGGGCGTGACCTACTCGATGCCCCCAAGGAGCGAAAAACAACTGCTCTCCATTGTCCGTCTTGGCTCACTTGCCCAGAAGCAGCTTTTCAAGCAGCGCCTGCCATTGGATGGAGACTTCCCCGCGTTTGCCGCCTCTTAAGTTAGCCTCACCTCATCTAACGGACGAGCGACGGAACGTGATCACGTGTGCAACCAACCTGTCATGCATCTAGATCAACTTGGAGTGCTAGAATATCGAATTCGCAGGCTCGAAATTGTTCTCGACATAATCCGGGACGCCGAGGCATGCAAGAGCGTCTACGCGAAAGCGAGCCTGACCCGCGGTCTCATGGAGCGCCTGTTGGAAGAGGACATTGCGGAGGCGAGCCTGCCAAGCCTAGTATTCCTCGTAGCGAGGCATCACAATCAAGATCTCAGGTTCCTCCGGCATGCCGAAAAGGACCCATCCGACCCGGAGAAGCTCAAGGCAATTCAACACAACATTGCCGAGACCACTAAGCTAAAGGAGCAGTTTCTGACGACGGCCGCTCGTCTAGCGGAGGAGCTGCCTGCGGACTCCCGAGCTCGGCGTGTCTACGAGGCACTCACAATATCCGATTCTGTCGAGAATCGGGCCAAGTCAGTTTACGAAGCCAGCGTTTTCTCTGCATTTTATGCGGATTACTCGGGCCTGTCGCAATTCGTGCATGGCGGAAACCGCGAGACTCTCGTTGTCACACGACAGCGCGGCGACCTGGCACCGATCCTTCAGTCCGTCGCCGATCAAACGATTGCCGGCGTCAAGAGACACGCGGAGACGCGGCTTGCGGCATTGCGGAACATGCCACAAGCCGCCCAGGAGTCGCTAGAGATCGCGCCGATATCGGATAAGTCTACGCCGGCTCCTTCAGCCTGATTCTGGCCATTGCTATGCCAGAGATCTTCGTTGTGCGCGGCGGCGCGAGCGCACCCGGATTTCGGGGTTTTAAAAAGACCCCGGGCTAAATGGACATGAAGCGAGGCGAGGGAGGAATTGGCCCCTTTTGCTACTTAACATAATAATGATTGTGCGTAACTCATTTTAGGACAATTGGTTGCAACTGTCGCTCCAGCAACACGGGGGATCTCTCCCCGGTTGGGTAGCGGCAGATTCTGAACTGAGTTACTGCTTCCAATGCCTATTTGGATCTGGCCTCTTTGGCGCCAGGTTTACTTTTCAGCGGGGCACGCAGGAGCCGCTGCCGCTGGCGGTTTATCTTGGGCACCGGCCAATCCGTCAGCGGGCGGCGTGGCAACAGCCACGACGGGTGAAAGAATATTCACTACAATCGAAGGTTTGTTGGACCATTTAAATTCACGGATGCTCTTCCCCTCCAATTCGCCCTGCCACGTAAAACAAATCGGTACGGTGCCGGCGGACGATTTCCAGACGCTTTTAGACCTACGCGTTAACTCATGCTCCTGCTCCATCAAGGCAAACAGGTCGCCCATATCAGTGGCATACTTTGCTGTCTCCTGAATCCGTGTCTCGTCAGATTTCCTGCGCTCGTCGGCATGGGGACCATCTGGCGGATTCTTGGCCAAAGCTTCAGTTAATGCGTCCGCTGCGGCTTTGAAAGCGGGCATGAGTTCCTGGACGCCCTTGGATGTGAGGGTGAAGGAATGAACCAATTCGTGTTTTGCTACATGCTCGGTCAGGATCACCTGACCGGTGATTTTTGCTCCGATCTTCTCATATTTTCCGGCCTTTTCGATGTAAACGTCGTAGTCCGCTGAAGAGAACGACGGCGGAGAGACTGGTAGACCGACTCGCGCCATTGTTGCGGCCCACGCCTGCTGGATCGAGGCGGCTTGAACCTCACGCAGTCGCGCTATTCGTTTCAGGCCCTTGCTTTGGAACCATTCCTTAAATTCAGCGCGACTGATTGGCTTAACCTTCTCAGGGTCCCACAAGATGCGGAAAGGAAGATCTTCGATCAAGAATGGCTCGGTCCGTGGAAACTCCCACTTGCCTGGATCCTCGGCGAACGGCTTCAGGAGTCCCTTCAGAAGCAGGAGCATGGTTTCGGGATCTGCGAGCCGGCCAGGATTTACTGGTGAATACTGTAAGACACAGCCGCAGTTCACCACCACATAGGCGTAGGTCTTGCAGGGACTGACGAAGACATCACCCTGCAACACCCGATCGTAGACAATCGCCGGCGGCGGCTGCTGCGCTGACTGCAACGGATGGGGTGCCAATTCCTCGGGACCGCGATCCGTCAATGCCTCAAGGTAAAGGCGCGACACAGTATCACTCGGCATCACCATCGATGGGAGGTGACTCTTAAAGTGAACCTTGTCCAACTCTTGACGGGCCGCAATCACGGCGGGATCGTTTCGGAGGCGGTGGCTGAGTGATTCGGAAAGTAGGTGCAACATGTACTCACCAAGAGGTTCGCCATCGGCCGCCAAACTAAGGCGCTGGATAAAGGAATAGTCCTGAACCTCCAATTTCAGCAGTGTTCGGCCAAACTCGTCCGCCACGGCAGTGGCGGATTTCTGCAGCTTTGTGATGAAATTGGTGATGACCGGGAGCGCAGGGTGTCCGATACCCCAACCCCGGATCTGGTAGTACAGATTGGTCTCATTCGCCGCCTCGTTCTTTGCCAGGAAACCGAAGGTTCCGCCGACGTAATTGGTACGTTCCCGGAATCCGGCTTGGACTTCGGCCAGCTCGGGAACTGCAGAGATGAGCACCAGGAAGGGTCGTTTCTCGCCCCCTGCCAGTTTGGAAGCGATTTTCTCGGCCTTCGTCTGTGCGGTACGGATTTCCCGGCCGGCCTGCGCTCCAGCCTCTGCGACGGATTCCGCCTGGGCCGCGGTAGTCGGGGGCTCCAGCTGGTAATCCAGAAAAAGGATCTGGACCTCCGCCAACGCATCGTACTTTGCCAGATTGGCGCCAAATTCCTGCACGTCCAGGCCGAGCTTTTCTAGGGACGCACGAAGCGCCTTCAGCCGGGCAAGCTTTTCAACGTGTTCGGCAAACAGCTTACTTGCGAGCGGCACGATTTTGGCGGGCCATTGCACTTGCTTTTCCCAGAGCGCCTTGGCGGCATCGAGGTCAAAGTCATCCGCTTCGGCAATTCCTGGCATTAGCTTCTGTAACTCGGCCAAATGGTCTGCGTCTCCCAAACCATCGACGAAAGTGGTGAGTGCCGGCTCTAGCGACTCCGCGGTAAACCCGTCGTAAGCGTCGTCCACAATCGCGGCCTTTTCTATCTTGTCGTCGATGAATCGCAGTTTGATGGCCTCCGCCGTGGTGAGCGAGGGCATGGTCAGTCTGTCGGTAGGCCAAACACGAAGGTGTTGTAGCGATCCTTACGCACTCGATGGGCCTCTGATAGCTTTAAGGTGCAGTCGTGGTATTTCGCAATGTCGCGCGAAATGAAGAGGCCCAAGCCCTTGCCTTGGCCCGCAGGCTTGGTGGTAAAAAATGGCGTGAAGAGGCGCGGCTTTATCGATTCGGTCACCCCGGGACCGTTGTCGGTTATGCGAAGCTCCATTTTATCGGAGTCCACTTCCAAGTCGATTCGTGGCCGAAAATTATCGGTGATCTTCGCATGCGCCTTTAGCCAGTATAGAGAATTGCTAACGAGGTTTTCTACTACCTGGACGACCATACCTTTGACCATCTTGACCATCAGGTGCTCGGTGTCCTCCTCCGGCACAACTACACAAGTAATGCCGTGACGCTTGAATTCCCCCTCGTGACCCGCGCAGATCTCGTGAATAAGTGCGATTAGGTCGAAAGTTTCCTTTCGTTGGCGGCCGGAGGTGGTGGCCGGATCCAGTGTTCGCAGGCGCTTGGACAGCGTCTTGAGCTGCAATTCTAACGTCGCTAATGGAGCTTGGGTTCGGGCGGGAAGAGCGGGACCATCTCGGGCATCAGAAAGCGCCCCCAGCGCGAACTGGGTTGAGCGGTTGAGCTCGTGAGCCAGCATTTCCACCATTAGGCCTAGGCCCGCCAGGTGCACCAGCTGCTCGCGCGCCGCTTGAGCGGCGTCCGCCGCCTCGTTGGCCCGGATCAACACTGTGTCTAATTCGTCGATGGCGCCATCGATAGCAGCAATAATGTCCTTTTCTCGCGACACCGCAGGATGGAGGCGCTTCAAGAGGGCGAAGTTGTTCTTGAGCTTCTCCCGCTCAGCCGCCGCCCGCTTGGTCAAGGCCTCAAGGTCAGCTTCCAAGTCGTGTGGCTGCTCCTTGCCCACGGAATTCATGAACGATCGCAGCTCCTTTTCGAGCACATGCTTAAGAAGCATAACGAGCGCCTCTTTTTCCGGGCACTCACGCAAGCCCTCGCGGTTTGTCTGGTCAGTAAGCGCGCTATTGGCCCGGCTGGTAATCTCTACTTTGCCTATTAACTGCTTCCTGTTGACCTTGTACCCAGCGGAGGCGAGCGCCTTCTTGTCC
>OCZU010002425.1_pt1 | contig 11916 bp, 8 predicted proteins | sample 1539001 | NCBI WGS metagenome assembly OCZU01 (sample SAMEA3539306, study PRJEB22396) | soil metagenome | biome: tundra; feature: field; material: soil | place: USA | collected 2010-05 | depth 0.15 m
CGCTGCGCCGCTCGTCTCCATCGCCTCGGGTGCTTTCATCGCGGGCGCCATCTCGATGCCGCTTTGCTGCATCGTCATGGCGCATTTCCCGAAAGCCCGGATGCTCTTTGCCGTGCCCGTGCTGAGTCTGACCATCGGAGGAGTTTTAACACTGCTGGAGGTTGCAAAATTATGAACACGAAAAAACGCATTGGTCTCATCGCCATGAGCGGTGTGCGCGCGCACAACCCGGAACTGACCAAACTCGGTCTCACCCTGCCCGGCTTTGTGGACCGCAACAAAATCGTCGCTTCGCTCCCCAGCCTCGGCCTGCTTACGCTCGCCGGGCTGACGCCAACGAACTTTGACGTGGAATATCACGAGATCGCCGACCTGAAACAATTGCCCGAACTGCCCGACCACTTCGACCTCGTCGCCATCAGCACGTTCACCGCGCAATTGAAGGAGGCGTATGTAGTCGCCGATTTTTATCGCGCCAGGAAAATTCCCGTCGTCATGGGCGGCATCACTGTCAGTTCTTTGCCGAACGAAGTCGGGGAACATTGCACGAGCGTCGTGATTGGCGAAGGGGAACCGCTCTGGCCGGAAGTGCTGCGCGATTTCGAGAACGGGAAACTCAAACCGTTCTACGTTCGCACGCCTTCGGGCCAGTTCGATCTGGCCGACGCGCCGATGCCGCGTTTCGATCTGCTCGACCCGGACAAATACAACCGCCTCACCGTTCAAACGAGCCGCGGTTGCCCGCATCACTGCGAATTCTGCGCGAGTTCGATTTTGCTGACATCGCGTTACAAGGTGAAGCCGGTCGGGAAAGTCATCGCCGAAATTCGTGAGATCAAAAAAATCTGGCCGCGCCCGTTCATCGAGTTTGCCGACGACAACAGCTTCGTCCATCGCGAGCACTATAAAAAACTTTTGCGCGAACTGGCGAAAGAGCGCGTCCGCTGGTTCACCGAAGCCGACGTGCGTGTGGCCGAGGACGACGAACTGCTCGGCCTCATGCGCGATTCCGGTTGCCAGCAGGTTCTCATTGGCCTCGAAAGCCCTCGCCGTGCCAGCCTCGAAGGACTTGAACTGAAGAACAACTGGAAGGCTGGCCGCCAGGACGAATACAAAACCGCCATCGCGAAAATCCAGTCTTACGGCATCACGGTGAACGGCTGCTTCATCCTCGGCCTCGACGCCGACACGCCGGACGTGTTCGACGACGTGCTTGCGTTCGTGCGCGACTCCGCCCTTTACGAAGTTCAGGTCACGTTCCTCACCGCGTTTCCAGGAACGCCGCTTTATCATCGCCTGCGCCAGGAAGGCCGCATCATCCGAGACAAGGCGTGGGAACTTTGCACATTGTTCGACATCAACTTCACGCCAAAGAGCATGAGCGTCAGCGAATTACAGAGCGGCTTTCTCGATCTGGTGCAGCAACTCTATTCCGCCGACGAAACGAACGAGCGGCGGGCGAAGTTCAAACGAATGTTAAAGACCTCTCCCAGCTTCGGTCGCAAAACAAGCGTTCAACACGAGCGCTGGGCGGCATGAAAACATCGCGAAGAATCTTTTTGAAAACCGTCAGCCTGGCGGCGCTTTCATCGGACGGTGGCTGCCGTTTTCGCGTTTCGGACAAGCCATCGCAGGTGCTGGTCAACGACGTTCACACTCAACTAAACCCCACGCTCGTTCGCGAGATCAGCACGGTGCGGTCGCTGGACGCCCTGGGGCAAATCGTCCGTCGTGCCCGGCGCGAGCGGCGTCCGATTAGTGTCGCGGGAGGTCGCCACGCGGCGGGCGGGCAGCAGTTCGCCGCGGACGTGGAACTGATTGATACGCGCAAACTGAATCGCATTTTACATTTCGATTCCGAAGCGGGAACGATTGAAGTCGAGAGCGGCATTCAATGGCCGGAGTTGATGGGCTTTCTGCTCAAAACGCAAGGCGATCGAATGCCGGCCTGGGCCATCGCCCAAAAACAAACCGGCACCGACCGGCTCAGCATCGGCGGCGCTCTGGCCGCTAACGCCCACGGTCGCGGACTGCGATTGCCGCCGTTCATCTCGAATGTCGAGTCGTTCATGCTGGTGGACGCTAACGGCAATTGTCACGTTTGCAGCCGGAGCCAAAATCCCGAATTGTTCAAGTTGGTGATCGGCGGCTACGGATTGTTCGGCATCGTCTATTCCGTCAAACTCCGCCTCGTTCCCCGCCGGAGAGTCAGACGCGTGGTCAAGCTCCTCGATGCAGAAGAGTTGCCAGGCGCATTTGCCGGGTGTGTCCGGGATGGTTTCCTTTATGGAGATTTCCAGTTCGCCGTTGATTCCATGTCGGACGCTTTTCTTCGCCAGGGAATCCTGTCGTGTTACGAGCCGGTGTCGGACGAGTCGCCGATTCCGGCGGAACAACGGAAACTCTCTGCTCAAGATTGGAAGGACCTGCTCTACCTTGTTCACGTGGACCCAACCCGCGCTTTTGAAAAATACGTGAAACATTACCTCGCCACATCCGGCCAGATTTATTGGTCGGATACACAGTATGTCAGCGATTACTTTGAGGATTATCACCGCGAACTGGACGCCAAGCTCGGCGCGAAGGAACCCGCGACCGAAGTCATCGGCGAACTTTTCGTGCCGCGCGAAACGCTCCCGCGCTTCTTGACCGAAGCGCGGGAAGATTTTAGCCGAAGCAACGTCGTGGTGATTTATGGAACGATCCGATTGATTGAGCAGGATAACGAAAGTTTTCTGGCGTGGGCAAAGCAGTCGTACGCGTGTGTCATTTTTAACATTCACACTCCGCACACTTCGGAAGGTGTGGCCCGCACGGCAAACGCCTTTCGTCACCTCATTGACATGGCCATTGAACACGGCGGCAGTTTTTATCTGACCTATCATAAGTATGCCACGCGCGAGCAATTGGAAGCCTGCTATCCGCAATTCGCGGAGTTCCTTCGGTTGAAACTGAAATATGACCCGAACGAAAGATTTCAAAGCGACTGGTATCGCCATTACAAGAAGATGTTTGCAGGGGGATGATGGAAGATTGTTTCCAGCGCCACCAATCGCTTGCCGCGCCGCACCAAACCGCTATCGTTTCCGCAACCAGCATCACTGAAACCATGAAACTCTCACTCTTGCGCATCCTGCTGAGGCTCGATGCGGCGGTGTTGTTCCTCCTGGGCGCGCTGCTGATCTTCGCGCCAGAGCAAGTCGAACGCTTTTTTCAATTCAACGAGTTGCCGTCCGCGGTGAGTTATCTCATCGGCCTGTGGGGTTGCGCGCTCGCCACGCTCGGCATCGGATATTTCAAGGCGTCGGCGCATCCGCTGCGTCACGTAGTCTGGGTGCAGGTCGGCATCGCGCGCGGCGCGCTGGAGTGCCTTCTGGGATTGTTTTACCTCGCGCGCGGAATCGTGACGTTCCAGCAAGCAGGCATGGGCATCATCGTCGCCGGTCTGATGATGCTCGCTTACTTCGCCTTGTATCCGCGCAAACCAAGACTCGTCCAAACATCCGAGTCATCCGTGCGCACGGCGTCGCCGTCGTTATGAGCGAGATCAGATTCGCCTGCCCGCATTGCGGCCAGCACATCGCGTGCGACAGCGATTATGTCAGCCTTGGCATCGAGTGCCCGTCCTGCGGTGGGAACATGGTTGTCCCGCGCTTGACGAGTGCCGGCGCGCAGCACCCGGATGCCGTGCTCGTCGCCTCCACACCCTCCCCGAAGCGCAGCCCCGCTCCGCCAGTCCCGAACTCCGGCGCGTGGACAAAGGAAGAATGGCAGCGCCACTATGACGAAATGACCGGCGCGGCGCCCGAGCAGTCACCGCCCTGGTTGGTGGCTGCGTTTTGCGCACTCATTATCGCCGCTGTCCTGAGAGCAAACAGTGCCGGCTGGTGGTTGATCGTTGTGTGTCTGATCGCAGGCGGGGTGATTGCAGGAATACTCGCCGCCAAAAGCAGAGGCAAAAATAATTCTGCCGGTTATCAAATCCTGAAGGTTCTGACTTATGTTTGCGCCGCGATAATCATTCTGCCGGCCATCGCGCTGGGAATACTATTTGTTGGATGCACCGCCTGCCGCTGAGTATGGACACAAGCCCACCCACCACTCCACCACACGAACCGGCGCCACAACTCCCGCGCGCAAAAACCAACTGGCTGATCTTTTTTGCCGCGATGTTTGTGCCCACCATCATAACGATCATTTCGGTGCAGACCAAACAGCAAGACCCGCCACCGATCGTCGCGCTGGTCGGCGGCGGCGTTTCCGGAATCATCTGCGGCGCGATGCTGGGCCGGCGATTCGGGCGCACGCGGGAACTTAAAATTGTGCTCGGCATCGTCTTCGCTTTCGTGGTGGGAGCGGCTTGTATCGGCATGAATTGCTTCGGCTGTCTGGCGAGCGGCTTCAAACTGGATCTCCGATAAACCGAATCGAAACCAATGAGTGAGGCTAAAGTTGAGACAAGTCCAAGAGTGTTCCCTGCCGCCTTCGCGCTCACCGACAAATTGCTCAAGCGTACCACCTCACGCTGTCCGGTCTGCCACGCGCCGTGCCCGGCGGAGGTCTGGCGCACCGGCGGGATTCCGTCGAAAGTGTTTCTGAAACGCGCTTGTTCTGAACACGGCGAAGCTTCGGTCTGCATCGCGTCCGATGCGCGATTTTATTGGCTCGCGAAAGGCAAATCCGAGAACGCCTGTTGCGGTGGGGCGAGCGTCCCCGCGAGCCTTCTGCAAGAAAACAAAAGTGTTTGCTCGTCAGTAGCCTTGCCCCACCAAAATAACTGCTGCCAGTCTGCCGTCGGGAACAATCCCGGCACGCTCGGTCGCAATGCCGATCCCGGCGACGCCCTCGGCGTCATGGAAAAACTCGCGACGTGCCTGTGTCTCATCGAAATCGTCAACTCGTGCAACCTGCCGTGCCCGACGTGTTACGCCAATTCACCGCTCGGCACCGGCCAGAAAGTTGACGCCGTGCCGTTCGACGATTTGCAGAGCCGCATCCAGGGCGTGATTGATCGCAAAGGCAAAATCGAAATCCTCCAACTCTCCGGTGGCGAACCGACGTTGCATCCGCAATTCTTTGAACTGCTCCGCTGGCTGCATGCGAATCCAGGCATCGATTATGTTTTGCTGAACACGAACGGCCTCCGCATCGCGCACGACGACGCCTTCGCCGCCGAACTCGCCCGCACGTTTCGCTACGGTAAATTCCAGCTTTACCTGCAATTCGACGGCACGCAGGAAGCCGCTCAAACATTTCTTCGCGGCGCCGACTTGCGCGCGACACGCGAACGCTGTCTCACGCGTTGCGTGGAAATAAAATTGCCCGTCACGCTCGCCATGACGGTGACGCCGGATAACCTGCCGTTTCTCTGGGACGCGGTTGAGTTTGGTCTGCGCTGGCCAAACGTGCGCGGCATTTCTTTTCAACCGATGTTTGGCAGTGGGCGAGTTCCTTCGGAGGGACGAGTTACACGAGTCCCAAATCTTTCAAAAGAAGTGGGACTCTCAGAGCTCGTCCCTCCGAATCGTCTGAATACCGCCGACATCATCCTCGCCGCCGTCGGACAATCGGATGGCAAACTGCGCTTCGAGGATTTCACGCCCTTGCCGTGCGGGGATCCGAACTGCGCGACCATCGGCTACCTGCTCAAAGTCGGCGGGCAGGTGCGTTCCGTCAGCGACTTCATTGACTTCAAAAACGTGCAGGGATTTCTCGGCACAAAAGTCCGATACAAACTTGAAGACCTGATGAAGTGCGGCTGCGAATCCGAACCGCTCGGCGAACTGCTCAAACAATTCGAGCTGGACGAGTCGCATACGTTCCGGCTGTTCATCAAACCGTTCATGGATGCGGCGACATGGGACGAAGACCGCATTGACCGCTGCTGCACCCACGTCATCCGCCCGGATGGGAAGCTGGATTCCTTCTGCCGCTACTACTCCGGTTTTGCAGATTGTAAAACGAAATGAGTCTCATGGAAAACAAGCCAAGCCAGCCCGAGGAAAAGGCTGAAAAGAAAAGGCCACTCGCTTTTGCACTCGCCCTGGCTTTTGCGCCTTCGGCAATGGCTCTAACTCTATTCACTATTTCCCAAGCCAACATCTTCCCAACTATAACAACATTTTGGCAGCATCTAATTGGTTGGGTTTGTTGTCTTTTGAGTCTCTTTTGTTGTGTTGTTGCTTCCCTGATTTTGTTCCAAAGAAGAAAAGTTTTTGTCATTTTGCTGGGTCTTGTATTGTTGCTGTTAAATGCTTTTATTGCATTCTGCTTCGGCTGCGCGGCAACAATCAAATTTTGATCATTCCACAAACAACTTCCACCGCCTACGGCTGGCTGATGCTCGCGGGAATTTTCACGACCATCGCGCTGTGGTCGCGCGTGGCGAAGCGTGATTCGCGACTAATCCTGATTTACGTCGCAGCACTCGCGGGCGCGTTTCTCGGCGCGAAACTTGTCTATCTCGGCGCGGAAGGCTGGCTGCACTGGCACGATGAAAACCGCTGGCTCGTCCTCGCGACGGGTAAATCCATCACCGGCGCGTTGCTTGGCGGTTACGCGGCGGTGGAAATCGCCAAGCGCCTGCTCGGTTACACCGGCGTTACCGGCGATTGGTTTGCGATCATCGCGCCGGTCGGCATCATGCTCGGCCGCATCGGCTGCATGTTGCACGGCTGCTGCCTCGGTCGTGAATGCGACGCAGGCTGGTTCACGATCAATGACGCGCACGGCGTCGCCCGCTGGCCGGCGTCGCAGATGGAATTTCTTTTCAACGCGCTGATGCTGGGCGTGATTTTGCTGCTGGGCAGGCGAAAAATTCTGCCCGGCCAGCATTTTCACATTTACCTGATGGCTTATGGCATTTTCCGTTTTGCCCATGAATTTCTCCGCGACACGCCGCAAATCCTCGGCCCGATTTCCGGTTATCAAATCGCCGCGCTCGCGGTTGCGGGATTGGGCTTGTTTGGTTTTGTTTCCCGGCGTCGGAAATTGGCAAAGGAATAATTGGCAGAGGAATCAACTCATTCCCCTGCCGATCATTCCTCGGCCCCATTCCCTTGGCTCGCTGCGGATGGCCGAAAGTATCAAATGACAACCAACCGCGATCCTGTTAGGAAAGTCAAAATGAACAACCGATTTCTGAGTCTGCTGCTCGCCGCAACCGCGGCTCTACTCGTGGCGACCGCGCAAGTGCCCGCCGCCGTGCAAGCGCAGCTGCCAGCAAACGCGTCCTCCCGCGAACGGTTGCTGATGGACTTCGGCTGGAAATTCCACCTGGGCAACGAATGGGGCCTCGGGCAAAGCCTCGCCAAAGCCGGCACCGGCAGCGGCCCGGCCAGCACCTCGTTCAGCGACGCAAGCTGGCGCGCGGTGAATCTGCCGCACGACTGGGTCGTCGAGCTGCCGTTCGATTCGAGTGCCGATGGCTCGCATGGTTTTCATCCGGTCGGCCCCGGCTTCCCGTCAAACAGCGTCGCGTGGTATCGCCGCACGTTCGAGTTGCCGAAGGAGGACGCGGGCAAACGGCTGTGGCTGGAATTCGACGGCGTATTCCGCGATGCGACGGTGTTCGTCAACGGCTGGTTCGTCGGCCATCACGAAAGCGGTTACAGCAGCTTCCGCTATGACATCACGGACGTGGCCAACTGCGGCGGCAAGAATGTCGTCGCGGTGAAAGTGGATGCGTCGGAATTCGAGGGCTGGTTTTACGAAGGCGCGGGCATTTATCGTCACGTCTGGCTGGAGAAAACTTCGCCAGTCGCCATCGCGCCGGATGGGGTGCTTGTTTACACACGTCAACTTGGGAAACCAATCTCCGAAGCGGCTGATGTCCGCATCAAAACTTCGGTGGTGAACTCGGAGAAAAGCTTAGCTGTTGCCACACTCAAAACCCAAATCATCGGGCCGAATGGAGATTCAATTTGCGCGTGGGATCAGAAGACGGTGCTTGGCTCAAAAGGAGAATACGACTTCTGGGCGCACGCGATGTTCTTGAGACCGGAAGCGGCGTTCAACACCAACATTGACCTCCCGTCTGAATCGGGAGAGCTGCTGGTGAAACCAAGCAATCCCGCTCCTGAGTTGTGGTCCCCCGAATCGCCAAAACTTTACAAGCTCATCACCACCGTTGAAGTGGACGGCAAAATCGTTGACCGCAAGGAAACCGAGTTCGGCATCCGCACCGTTGCGTTCGATGTCGAAAAAGGATTTTTGCTAAACGGCAAACCGTATGTTCTCAAAGGCAGTTGCAATCACCAGGATCACGCGGGCGTCGGCGCGGCATTGCCGGATGCGTTGCAATATTTCCGCATCGCGAAGTTGAAAGAGATGGGCGACAACGCGTATCGCACTTCGCACAATCCGCCCACGCCGGAACTGCTCGAAGCATGCGATCATCTCGGCATGTTGGTCATGGATGAGAATCGTTTGCTGGGCAGCGACACGATGCACATGGATCAACTTGAACACCTCATTCGTCGTGATCGCAATCATCCGAGCGTCGGCATCTGGTCCATCGCCAACGAGGAGTTCAGCACGCAAAGCACTCCCGCCGGCGGACGCGTTGCCGCGACCATGCAGGATTTCGTCAAACGCCTCGATCCCACCCGCCCCGTGACTTACCCCGCTCCACAGGGAAATGACTGGGCGGGCATCAACTCGGTCATCGAAGTGCGCGGCTGGAATTATCACGTCGGCGCGGATATGGACAAATATCACGCCGCACATCCGGCGCAACCCAGCGTCGGCACAGAACAGGCCAGCACCGTCAGCACGCGTGGCATTTACGCGAACGACAAGGAGCGCGGCTACGTCAGCGCCTACGACGACAACGTGACCTCCTGGTCGAACACCGCGGAGCAGTGGTGGAGTTATTTCGCTGCGCGCCCGTGGCTGTCCGGCGGATTTGTGTGGACGGGATTTGATTATCGCGGCGAGCCGACGCCCTATGGCTGGCCATGCATCAACTCGCACTTCGGCATCCTGGACACGTGCGGTTTTCCGAAGGACAATTTCTGGTATTACCAATCATGGTGGACGGACAAACCGGTTTTGCATCTGCTGCCGCATTGGAACTGGCCGGGCAAGGAAAGCCAGGAAATTGACGTGCGCGCGTTGAGCAATTGCGAGGAAGTTGAACTCTTTCTCAATGGCCAGAGCGTCGGCAAACAAACGATGAAAAAGAATTCCGAGTTGAAGTGGAAAGTAAAATACGCGCCCGGCACTTTGTCCGCGATAGGTTACTCCGGCGGCAAACTCGTCGTCGAAACCAAGGTGGAAACCACCGGCGCACCCGCTTCCATTCAACTCACGCCCGACCGCGCCACGATCAACGCGGATGGCGAGGATCTCTCGATCATCACCGTCGCGGTCACCGACGCGCGGGGCCGCGTCGTGCCGGTGGCGGGCAACCACGTGAGCTTTGAACTCGCCGGACCGGGAACCATTTTGGGCGTCGGCAACGGCGATCCGAGCTGCCACGAGCCGGATCAATTTATTTCGAAATGGCCGTTTCGCACGCGGCCCGTGGACGGCTGGCGATGGAAGAAAATTGCTGATCCGTATTCGACGAACGTCGCCGAGGTCCGCACGCAGTTTGACGATGCCGGCTGGGCCAGCGTGAATGTCAACACGGACTCCGGCCCGCTGGCCGAGCAGGACAAGGCCGCCTTCCGCGCGCATGTCAATGTGACGGCGGAAGATCTCGCGGCGCTCTCGGTGGAACTGACGTTTGGGATGATTGACGACGACGGCATCGTGTTCGTCAACGGCCAGAAGGGCGGCGAGTCGCACGACTGGCAGGCCGCGCCTGTCTTCGACGTGAAACGGTTCCTGCATCCGGGCGAAAACACCATCGCCGTGGCGTTAGCCAATTGGAGCGGCGCAGGCGGGCTCAACAAAGGTGTGAAACTTCAGTTCCAGGAAAAACCGGAACTTCCGCAATGGCAACGCAGTGTGTTCAATGGCCTGGCGCAAATCATCGTGCAATCCACCAAAGAGCCAGGCGAAATCAAATTGACCGCCCGCGCGGACGGATTGTCGCCGACCGGGTTGACGTTGCAGGCGCAACCGGCAACCCCGCGCCCGGCCGTGCCCACGGTCTTTCCATGAATCTCTCGTCGGAGCGCGGACAGCCATGTCCGCGCGAACCCTAAACTTGGAACTCGCGGACAAGGCTGTCCGCGCTCCTGCTCGTCGTGGACACACGGTCCGTAAGCAGGTCCAATCAGTCCTGGCCTAATACAAGCCCCGGACAACCGCTGTCCCACCCCCAAAAATAAATCCTTTGCGCCGCCGCGCCTTTGCGTGGAAAAATACCGCGTGCACATTCGCTTCCTCATCGGCCCCGCCGGCAGCGGCAAGACGCATCGCTGCCTGGCCGAAATCCGCGAGGCGTTGCTCGCCGCGCCGGAAGGACCGCCGCTGATTCTGCTCGCGCCCAAGCAGGCCACCTTTCAACTCGAACGCCAGTTGCTGGGGTGGGGCGAGCGTACTCGCGAGCCGAGCGAAACATTTGGCCCCGGCTCGCCGGAAGTCTCGCCCCACCAACATCAGATTCAGGGCTTCACCCGATTGCATATTCTTTCGTTCGAGCGGCTCGCGCGGTTCGTGTTCGATCAACTCGGCCAGCCCGCGCCCCAAATGCTAAACGAGGAAGGCCGGTTGATGGTGCTGCGCGCGCTGCTGGCCCGCCGCCGCAACGATTTGAAACTGTTCCGCGCCAGCGCGCGGCTCACCGGGTTTGCCCGGCAACTCAGCCTCGCCCTGCGCGAACTGCAGCGCAATCTGCTCACGCCGGAAGCGCTGCTAAAACTCGCCGACGACGCGCGCGAACACACGGGGCTATCGCTCAAACTGCACGACCTCGCCACGCTGCTGCGCGATTATCTCGACTGGCTTGCAGCGCATGATTTGCAGGATGCGGATTGTCTGCTCGATGCCGCCACCGAAGCGTTGGTCGGAGCGCCGATCTCCCGATCGGCTCGAAGACATTCAATTCCTCAACCAGCCGATCAGGAGGTCGGCGCTCCGTTCCGTCCCCATCTTTCCGCCCTCTGGCTCGATGGCTTTGCGGAATTTTCCGCGCAGGAATCGGATTTGCTCGCCGCAATCGTTTCACATTGCGAGCGTGCCACGATTGCCTTTTGCCTCGATCACGCGGCGGAAAACACTTCGTGGCTGTCGAACTGGTCGCCGGTGCGAAGAACTTTTGAGGAAACCAGAAACCGGCTCGCCGACTTGTCGGGCGCAAAGGTCTCCGTCGAACCGCTGCGGCGCGAACCGGGAAAAAATCGCTTCTCCGGAAATCCCGTGCTCGCGCATCTGGAAAAGGTTTGGGCCGAACCGAGATCATTTACGATTTACGATTTACGATTTACGAATCCTCCGGCGGAGTCAGACGGCTCTCAACTCTCAACTCTCAACTCCGTAAAGGAGCGTGGCTCCCACGGAGCTTTACGTTCTCAACTCTCCTCCTGCCTCCGCGTCGCCATCTGCGCGAACCCCGAAGCCGAAGCCACGCTCGCCGCCCGCGAGATTTTGCGTTTCGTCCGCGCCGGCGGACGCTTTCGCGAGGCGGGCGTGATTGTCCGCACGCTTGAAGGTTATCATCAGATTTTGCAGCGGGTCTTTTCCCGCTACGACATTCCGTTTTTTCTCGACCGCCGCGAATCTGTTTCGCATCACCCGCTCGCGGAACTGACGCGCAGCGCGCTGCGCGTCGCCGCGTTCAACTGGGCGCACGACGATTTCTTCGCCGCGCTCAAGACCGGGCTCGTGCCCGCCGAAGAAACGCAACTGGACCAGCTCGAAAACGAAGCGCTCGCCCGCGGTTGGAAAGGCGCGACGTGGCAGCGCCCGATTCAAATCGCCGACGATGTCGGACTTTCCAACCGGCTGGAACGGCTGCGACAAAAA
>OCZU010002426.1_pt1 | contig 11912 bp, 8 predicted proteins | sample 1539001 | NCBI WGS metagenome assembly OCZU01 (sample SAMEA3539306, study PRJEB22396) | soil metagenome | biome: tundra; feature: field; material: soil | place: USA | collected 2010-05 | depth 0.15 m
TCGCGCTGATCTTGCGCCTGGCCAGCGGTCGCGCTCACTAACGTCCTCCCTGATCTCTTGCCCCCGGTACGCCGGACCTCGCGATCAGCACCAGATACTGCCGGTGCATCGGGCCGGGAGCGGCGCTCCGGGACGTCTGTACTTCTTGATGGGACAGTCCACACTGGGTAGCCGCCCTGCGCAAGTCACAATTCGTGCAGAGCCAGTTAACCGAGGTCATGGTTCGATCTTCCCCGCCAGCACCCACGTTACTCAGGCGTGGCCAGGTGTACCTGTTCGAGCGGTTAATCCTGGTTGAACCAGGTAGCGGCTCTGCGCTCAGCTCTGATTCGAGGGGCGCAGATGCGCTCACGGCCTCGGCGTACCAGGATGGGACTGTAACCACCCGCACGCACCCGGGCTGCTCTCTGCGGCCCGGCAGCGCAGACCGGCGGCGCCGACAGGCGGCCTGCCGCGGAAGGCGAGGATCAGCTCGTGGCCTCAGGACGCCAGCGCTTCCCGATCATCAGCGACGGACTGCCCACCCAGCTCCCCGATATCGACGCGGACGAGACCAGGGAGTGGATCGAGTCATTTGACGACGTGGTGCGCACCCACGGCCGGGCCCGCGCCAGGTACGTGATGCTCCGACTGCTCGAACGTGCCCGCGAGCAGTCGGTCGGCGTGCCCGGCCTGCGCAGCACCGACTTCATCAACACGATCCCGCCCGAGCGCGAGCCGTGGTTCCCAGGGGACGAATACGTCGAGCGGCGGATCAGGGCCTATATCCGGTGGAACGCGGCGGTCATGGTGTCGCGCGCGAACCGGCCGGGCCTGGGCGTCGGCGGCCACATTGCGACCTACGCCTCCGCCGCCAGCCTGTACGAGGTCGGCTTCAACCACTTCTTCCATGGCAAGGACCATCGTGAGTCCGGTGACCAGATCTTCATCCAGGGTCACGCGGCGCCGGGCATGTACGCCAGGGCATTCCTGGAGGGGCGTCTTTCTGAGGATCAGCTCAACGGGTTCCGCCAGGAACTGTCGCACGCAGGCGGCGGTCTGCCCTCGTACCCGCACCCCAGGCTGATGCCGGACTTCTGGGAATTTCCGACCGTCTCGATGGGGCTGGGTGCGATCAACGCGGTCTACCAGGCCAGGTTCAACAGGTACCTGCTGGCCCGGCAGCTCAAGGACACCAGCAGGTCCCGGGTCTGGGCGTTCCTCGGCGACGGGGAGACCGACGAGCCGGAGGTGCTCGGCTCAATCGGGCTGGCGGCACGCGAGGAACTGGACAACCTCACCTTCGTGATCAACTGCAACCTGCAGCGGCTGGACGGGCCAGTCCGCGGTAACGGGAAGATCATCCAGGAACTTGAGGCGTTCTTCCGCGGGGCCGGCTGGAACGTGATCAAGGTGATCTGGGGCCGGGACTGGGATCCGCTGCTCGCGCGTGACACCGACGGTGCCCTGGTCAACAAGATGAACACGACGCCGGACGGCCAGTTCCAGACCTACGCGGTGGAGTCAGGCGCCTACACCAGGGAGCACTTCTTCGGCGGTGACCCCAGGCTGCGCGCGATGGCGGCTCAGCTCACCGACGACCAGGTGCGGAATCTGTCCAGGGGCGGGCACGACTACCACAAGGTCTACGCGGCGTTCATGGCGGCGACTGAGCACGTCGGGCAGCCCACGGTGATCCTGGCGCACACGATCAAGGGCTGGACGCTCGGTCCCGACTTCGAGGGCAGGAACGCCACCCATCAGATGAAGAAGCTGACCGTGGCCGAGCTCAAGGCGTTCAGGGACCGGCTCTACCTGGACATCCCTGACTCCGCGCTCGAAGCTGAGCTGCCGCCGTACTACCACCCTGGCGAGCAGTCGGACGAGATCCAGTACATGAAGGAGCGCCGCAATGCACTGGGCGGCTACCTGCCCAAGCGGGTGGTCAGGCCCCGGCCGCTGGAGCTGCCGGCCGACTCGGCTTTCGCCGAGTTGCGGCGCGGATCGGGTCGGCAGCAGATCGCCACCACGATGGCGTTCGTGCGGTTGCTGAAGGACCTGATGAAGGACCCGGCCATCGGCGAGCGGTTCGTCCCGATCATCCCGGACGAGGCGCGCACCTTCGGGATGGACTCGCTGTTCCCGACCGCGAAGATTTACTCTCCGCATGGCCAGACGTACGAGGCGGTCGACCGCGCGCTGCTGCTGTCCTACAAGGAGTCCGAGCAGGGCCAGATCCTGCACGAGGGGATCAGCGAGGCTGGCGCGATGGCGTCGGTCGCCGCGGCCGGCAGCGCCTACGCCACGCACGGCACGCCGATGATCCCGGTGTACATCTTCTACTCGATGTTCGGCTTCCAGCGGACCGGCGACCAGATGTGGGCACTCGGTGACCAGCTCGGCCGCGGGTTCCTGCTCGGCGCCACGGCCGGCCGCACCACGCTGACCGGCGAGGGCCTGCAGCACAACGACGGTCACTCGATGCTGCTTGCCTCGGTCAGCCCGGCCTGCGTCAGCTACGACGCGGCCTGGGCATATGAGATCGCGGCGATCGTCAAGGACGGGCTGCACCGGATGTACGGCTCCTCGCCCGAGCACCCCGACGGCGAGGACGTCTTCTACTACCTGACCGTCTACAACGAGCCTTACGTTCAGCCCGCCGAGCCTGCCGACTACCCGGGCGGCACGCAGGCGCTGGAGCAGGCCATCCTGCGCGGCCTCTACCGCTACTCGGCCGGTCCGGACGGCACCGGCGAGGCTACGGCGGACAGCACCGGCGAGGCCGCGGGAGACGGCACTGGCGAGGACCGCACGGCATGCCGCAGGCCCAGGGCCAGGATCCTGGCGTCCGGTGTCGCGATGCGCTGGGCGCTCGGCGCGCAGCGCCTGCTCGCCGATGACTGGGGCGTGTCCGCCGAGGCGTGGTCGGCCACGTCCTGGACGCAGCTGCGCAGGGACGGGCTGGCCTGCGAGCAGTGGAACCTGCTGAATCCGGAGGAAGAAGCCAGGGTGCCGTATGTCACCGCGGTGCTGGGCAGCCAGCCAGGGCCGGTGGTCGCGGTCAGCGACTGGATCCGGGCCGTGCCCGATCAGATTGCCCGCTGGGTGCCAGGGCCGTTCACCTCGCTCGGCACGGACGGCTGGGGCTTCTCCGACACCCGTGCGGCGGCCAGGCGGTTCTTCGGAGTAGATGCCGAGTCGGTGACGCTGGCCGTGCTGCACGAACTGGTCCGCCTGGGTGACCTCAAGCACGAGGTGCTGACCGAGGCGATCACGAAATACCGCCTGGACCTTGAGGTGAGCGAGGCACTTAAGAGCTCCAGCGAGGCACTTAAGGGCTGAGGCCAGCGCGCCGGACCGCGAAAGCCGCGGGTGAGCATGATCAGCTCGCCCGCGGCCGCGGCGCGCGACCGGGCGCGGCTACGGGATGGCGAGTATCCCGTTGGTGTTGCCGCCGCCGCCGGTGTAGAACCCGACCAGGTCACCGGCGTTGTTGACGCCGTTGATGATCGTGCTGCCGACGCCGTGCGGGTCGTTCACCGTGCGGAAGCCGTGGCCAAGTGCCCAGGTGAATCCGAAGGTCGCAGTACCGATCGTGTACGCGCCGACGACCTCGCCGCGGTCATTCACGCCGAACGCCTGGGTCAGGCCGGCCCCAGGCCTGGCGAAGATGATCAGCGTTCCGTTGTGCCGCAGGAAGAAGGACTTGGTCACGCCGTGGCTGTTCGTGAAGAACCCGGCCACGCTGCCGGCGTTGTTGATCGCGGTCGCGGTGATGGCGACGCCGCCGGACACCGGCACCGTGCGGAACCCCCTGGTGTGGATGTTGTACAGATACGAGCGGGCGTTTCCCGCTGAGTTGATGTAGAAGCCGACGGCAACGCCTGAGTTGTTGACCCCGAGCAACTGGTTGACCGGCGGACTGGAGTTGTTCGTCGTCGGGAAGTCCACCTTGCGGAAGCGGCCGTCGTGCACGGCGAGGAAGCCGAAGTTCGCGTTGCTGGCCGGGTTGGCCTTGTTCGTATGGGAGAAGAACCCGACCGTGACGCCGTTGTCGTTCAGTCCGGTGACCTGCGTCTGCGCCGATCCTGGGAAGTTCTCGACCCGGTAGTCAGACTGGTTGTAGGGAAACAGCAGGGTGTAGCCCTTGTTTTTGTGACCCTGGGCGCCTGAACCGTAGTACCCGGCGATCCTGCCGTGGTTGTTAATGCCGAGCAACTGGTTGAACGTCGCGTCGTTGCTGTTGTTGAGGTTACGGAACTGGTATGTGACGGCCGGCGCGGCGTGCGTGCTGGCGCCAGCAGGCCCGGCGGCGGCCAGGCCTGCGGCGAGCGCGCCGGCGGCGACCACAGCGGCTGCGAGCCGGGCCGACGTCCTGGGAGCGTGATGGAGCAAGGTCATTGACGGATCCTCTCTGTTCGCGGGTGCCGTCGTCCCGCTGATTCGGCTGGCCGGGCGGGGGGCGAATCGCCCGCCTGGACTTGGGCCAGGGAGTCCGGTCCGCCCGGCCCGTGCTACCTGTAGCTGTCGTCGCTGCGCTGTCTGAGCTGCGCTGCGTGAGCTGCGCAGGTGCAAGCGCCCTGGTCGGCGGCCGCTCACATCACTGTGCAGTAAACCGTCGGCAGATACAATCGCCCAGCCTGAGCTGACCAGGTAAGCCCGCCCGCCGGCACATCACCGGCGCTGACGTGGCACGCTGATGCAGTGAGCGCGACTGCATCGCGAGGCAGGTCCGCTGGCCAGCCACGTGGCCGGGTCAGGGCCGACACCATCGCCAGGCTTGAGCAATCCATGAGCGCCCTCGGCACGGCCGCGATGACGTCGATGGATCAGCGACTGCCGTGGTTCCGTGCGCTGTCGGCGGAGAACAGATCCTGGCTCGGCCTAGTGGCACAGGCTGGTGTCGCGGCGTTCGTGGACTGGGTCAAGCATCCCGAGCGCGGCCGGCCAGCGGTCGCGGGTGAGGTGTTCGGGACGGCGCCGCGCGAGCTTGCCCGTGCAGTCACTCTCCAGCAGGCCGTGGAGATGGTCCGGGTGATCGTCGACGTGGTCGAGCATCAGGTGGACGAGCTGGCCGCGCCCGGCGGGGAGAGCGAGCTGCGCGAGGCGGTGCTCAGGTACACCAGGGAGGTCGCGTTCGCCGCCGCGCAGGTGTATGCCAGATCGGCCGAGGAACGGGGCGCCTGGGACGCCCGGCTGGAAGCACTAGTGGTGGACTCGCTGGTCCGCGGCGAGATCGACGAGAGCCTTCCGTCGTGGGCGTCGGCGCTGAGCTGGTCTTCCGCGCCGGTCACCGTCCTGGCCGGCAACGCGGGCGGCGGCGAGCCGGAAGGACTGATCGACGAGCTCAGGCTGATCGCGCGCCGGGCCAAGGTCGACCTGCTGGCGGGCGTGCACGGGCACCGGCTGGTCGTGATACTCGGCGGGCCAGGGGATCCGCTGCCGGTCGCCAGGCAGCTCGCATCCAGGTTCGGGGCCGGGCCTGTGGTCATCGGCCCGGCCGCCGAGAACCTCGAATCGGCAGCCGGCTCGGCCAGAGCCGCGCTGGCAGGCCTGCGCTCCGCGCCGGCCTGGCCCGATGCGCCGCGACCGGTGCTGGCCTCGGACCTGCTGCCCGAGCGGGCACTGGACGGCGACGAGGGGGCCAGGACCGAGCTGATCGGGAACGTCTACGAGCCGCTGCGCCGTGGCGGCGCCGCGCTGCTCGACACCGTCACGACCTACCTTGAGCAGGGCAACTCGCTGGAAGCGACGGCGCGGATGCTCTTCGTCCACCCCAATACGGTCAGGTACCGGCTGCGCCGGGCCGCTGAGCTGACCGGATTCAACCCCGGCGACGGTCGCGGCGGATTCGCCCTGTGGCTGGCGATCGTGTTCGGTCGGCTCGCCGACAAGTCTGTGTAGCCGAGGTTCGGCATGGCCGAGGGTCGGGGTAGCTTGTAGAATAGCTACAAGCAATCGTCGGATAACTTCGTCGAGTTTTCTATTCGTATGGTGAACTCCTACAGTGCAGGGTTAGAAGATGCTCGTCATCGCCGCGCCGGGCCAAGGTGCCCAGACTCCTGGCTTCCTCTCGCCGTGGCTTGAGCTTGCCGGATTTGCCGACCGCATGTCGGCCTGGTCTGAGCTAGTCGGCTGCGACCTGATCAGGTGCGGCACGGTCGCGACCGCTGATGAGATCAGGGATACCGCGGTCGCGCAGCCGCTGCTGGTCGCCACCGCGCTCGCCGTCGCCGAGGTACTCGGCGTCGGCCCCGTGCTCGCGGGCAAGTCGGCCGGCAGCCACGGTCCGCACGGTCACGTCGGCGGGGTGGTGGCCGGGCACAGCGTCGGCGAACTGGCAGCCGGCGCTATCGCGGGCATCCTGCGTCCTGCGGACGCACTCTTGCTGGTCCGGGTTCGCGGGCAGGCCATGGCGCGGGCAGCGGCCGCGGAGCAGACCTCGATGACCGCCATCCTGGGTACCGACACCGACGCGATCCTGGCCTCGATCCAGGCGCACGGCCTGTCCCCGGCCAACGTCAACGGCGCCGGGCAGATCGTCGCCGCAGGGACGGTGCAGCAACTTGCGGCCTTCGTCGCCGATCCGCCGCCGCGGGCCAGGCTGAGGCCGCTGCAGGTAGCTGGCGCGTTCCACACCACGCACATGGCATCCGCCGTCGACGCGCTGCGCGAGGCCTCGGCGGCTATGCCGGTCAGCGATCCCTCGGTCGCGATCTTGTCCAACCGCGACGGAGCCGTGGTCAGGTCGGGCAGCGACTGGCTAGAGCGGGTTATTTCCCAGGTCAGCGCCCCAGTCCGGTGGGACAAGTGCATGCAGACGATGAGCAGCCTCGGCGTCACCGCGCTGATTGAGCTGCCGCCGGCGGGCACGCTGACCGGGCTTGCCCGGCGGGCCCTGCCCGGAGTCGCGTTGCTCGCGATCAAGACTCCCGATGATCTGGCGTCGGCACGCGAGCTGATCACAGACCATGCGGACAGCCACGCTGACAGCCATGCTCCCGACTGGCGCCTGCTGGTCGCGCCGCTCGCAGGCACGTTCCGGGCCGGCTTCGCCCCGGCGGGCGCCGCCGGTCCCGGCGCGGCGATCGGCAGCGGCACTGAGCTCGGCCGGGTCGAGATCCGGGGCGGCAGTCACCTGGTCACCACCGACTTCCCGGCTACGATCATCGAATGGCTGGTCGAGGACGGCGATCCGGTCAGCCCTGGCCAGCCGCTGGTCAGGCTCCAGCCTGGCGGGCACGATTAGCCAGCCCATCGCGACCTGCACCGCCGGTCAGAGCGTCGCGATTATGTACATGGCCCGCGGGCCGCGCCCAGTGAGCGAAAGGCAGTTAACCCGATGCGACTGTACGAAGGTCCCGCAGGGGCCCGAGTCCTGGCCTTCGGCGGGTACCAGCCATCCCGGGTCGTAACCAACGACGAGCTCGCCGCCACCGTGGACACCAACGACGAGTGGATCCGCAGCCGGGTCGGCATCGCCAGCAGGCGGCTGGCCGGCCCGGACGAGACCGTCGCCGACATGGCCGTTGCGGCTGGCGGCAAGGCCCTGGCCGGGAGCGGGCTCTCCCCCGCCGATATTGACCTCGTGATCGTGGCGACCTGCACCGCGGAGGTCATGATTCCCAACACTGCGGCCGTTGTCGCCAGGCGACTGGGGATCAGCGCCCCGGGCGCGTTCGACCTGAACGCGGCGTGCGCGGGATTCTGCTACGCCCTGGCCGCTGCCAGCGACGCGGTGCGAGCCGGGTCGGCCAGGTACGTCCTGGTGATCGGAGCCGAGAAGCTGTCCCAGTGGGTGGACTGGACCGACCGGTCAACCTGCATCATCTTCGCCGACGGCGCTGGCGCCGCGGTGGTCGGCCCGGTCTACGCGCCAGCCGGAGGACCAGACGGTGCCGTCGAGCCTGGCGGGTCGGACCCCGAGCCCGGTATCGGCATAGGCCCGGTGGTCTGGGGCAGTGACGGCGATATGGCGGACAAGATCTGCATCAAGGACCGCTACTCGCTGATCTTCCAGGAAGGCCAGTCGGTATTCCGGTGGGCTACCACCGCGCTGCACCCGGTCGCGATCCAGGCGTGCGAGGCGGCCGGCGTCGACCCCACCGAGCTTGCCGTCTTCGTGCCGCATCAGGCCAACCTGCGGATCATTGAGTCGCTCGCGCGCAGACTGGGCGCTCCCCAGGCGATTGTCGCGAACGATATCGTAACGGCTGGAAATACGTCATCAGCGTCGATCCCGCTTGCCTTGTCCCGCATGATCGAGCGGGGCGAGGTCTCATCGGGTGACAAGGCGCTGCTGATCGGGTTCGGGGCTGGCGTCTGCTACGCGGCACAGGTGATCGCGATACCCTGACCCGCGCCCGGACCAATGGCGCCGGGTGCACCATCCAACGCAGAGAGGAAGAGTACGGGACATGGCTTTGACACAACAGGAGATCCTCGCCGGGCTCACCGAGATCATCGACGAGATCGCCGGTGTCCCCGCTGATCAGGTCACCCCCTCCAAGTCCTTCGTCGACGACCTGGACATCGACAGCTTGTCGATGGTCGAGATCGCCGTCGCGGCGCAGGACAAGTTCGGGGTAGAGATTCCCGACGACCAGCTCAAGGACCTCAGGACGGTCCAGGACGTGATCGACTACGTCGGCCGCGCGTCGGTTACCGCCTGAGCGGACGACATTGCCGTACTCGCGGCGCCGTGGCGGCATTCGCGGGTCCCGGCGCTGCGTGATCTTGACCGGGTCGAAGCGGACCTGGTCAACCGACCAGAGGAGACCAGGCAAGTGGGCAAGGACGCGACCCGTGTGGTCGTCACCGGGCTCGGCGCGATCACGCCGCTCGGGGCCGACGTCGCGACCACCTGGCAGTCAATGCTGGCCGGGCGCAGCGGTGTCCGGACACTGACCGAGGACTGGGCGCAGCGGATGCCGTGCCAGATCGCCGCCCACGCCGCCGTCGACCCGCGCACGCTGATCGACCGGGTACAGGCCAGGCGGCTGGACCGGTGCGAGATGTTCGCGCTGATCGCCGCCCGTCAGGCGTGGGCGGACGCCGGCTCGCCGGACGTCGATCAGGACCGGCTTGGCGTCGCCGTCGCCAGCGGGATCGGCGGGATCGGCTCCATCCTGGCCGCCTACGACACGCTCAAGGAGAAGGGCTGGCAGCGGCTCTCGCCGTTCACCGTGCCGATGCTGATGCCGAACGGCTCGGCCGGCTGGATCAGCCTGGAGCTCGGCGCGCGGGCCGGAGCGCACACAACCGTGAGCGCGTGCGCGTCCGGTGCCGAGGCGATCGGCTACGGGATCGACATGATCAGGTACGGGCGCGCGGACATGGTCGTGGCCGGTGGCACCGAGGCCGCGATCCTGGAGCTGAACGTGGCCGCGTTCGCCGCGATGCGGGCGCTATCTACCAGGAATGACGAGCCGGAGCGCGCGTCCCGGCCGTTCGATAAGGGCCGGGACGGGTTCGTGCTCGGCGAGGGGGCCGGCATAGTGGTACTTGAGTCGGCAGAGCACGCGGCGAGGCGCGGCGCCCGGGTCTATGCGGTCGCGGCCGGGGCTGGCTACTCCGGGGACGCGCATCACATTGCGCAGCCCGATCCCGACGGCTCGGGCGCGGTGCTCGCGATCGAGCGCGCGCTCGCCGATGCTGGCGTCGCGGCCGCGCGAATCGTGCATGTCAACGCGCATGCCACCTCGACGCCGGCCGGAGACGTGGTCGAGGCGCAGGCGATCGCGACGGCGCTTGGCGAGACGGCTAGCCGGGTCGTGGTCTCGGCCACCAAGTCGATGACCGGGCACCTGCTCGGCGGGGCCGGGGCGGTCGAATCGGTAGCCGCGATCATGGCGCTGCGCGACCGGGTCGCGCCGCCCACTATTAACCTCGATGATCCCGAGGACGATCTGGGCGTCGAGATCGCGGTCAAGCCCACGGAACTGCACGCCCGCGGTAGCGAGCCGATGGCTGTGCTCAACAACTCATTCGGATTCGGCGGGCACAATGTCGCGCTTGTCTTCACCGCAGCCTGACGAGGCCAGTGTTATCGGAAGCGAGGAGCCTGACGTGACGATTCTTGACAGCCGACCTGCCCGGCTCGCCGATGGTGTGCTCGCAGCGCCAGCCGTTCCGGCGGCGGCTGCGCCATCGGCCAACTCCGCGGCCGGTCCGGCGGCGGCCAGCTCCGCGGCCGCTAGCCAGTCGGCGGCGGCCGGAACTCTGGGCCGGGATCCGAGCGCCAGGCTCGAAGCGCTCTTCGATCCGGGCACGCTGGAGCTGCTGCTGCCCGCCGACACCAGCGGCGTCCTGGCAGGCCAGGGCCAGGTCGAAGGATTGCCGGTAATCGCGTTCGCGAGCGATCCGCGAGTGCAGGGCGGCGCCATGGGCAGCGCGGGCTGCGCAGCGATCGTGACCGCGTATGACCGCGCGATCGAGATCGGCGCGCCGGTGATCGGGCTGTGGCATTCCGGCGGTGCCCGGCTGCGCGAGGGCGTGGAGAGCCTGCACGCCGTCGGGACCGTCTTCGCCGCGATGACCCGCGCGTCCGGCAAGGTGCCGCAGATCTCGGTCGTGCTCGGCGCAGCGGCAGGTGGTGCCGCCTACGGGCCGGCCCTGACTGACCTGGTGATCCTCTCCGACCGCGGCCGGATCTTCGTGACCGGACCGGATGTAGTGCGCAGCGTGACCGGTGAGGACGTCGACATGGAACGGCTCGGCGGGCCTGAGCCGCACAGCCGGCGCTCGGGCGTGGTGCATGTCGTGACCACCACGGAAGCCGAGGCGCTGTGCAAGGCGCGCGAGTTGGTGCTGCTGCTCGGCAGGCAGCAGGTGCAGGACGGGAGCCCGGAGCGGCTGCTCGCTGACGTCGACCTCGGCGCGCTGCTGCCGGAGTCGCCGAAGCGCGCCTATGACGTGCATCCGCTGGTCAAGGGCGTCCTGGATGAGCCCGGCGTCGAACTGCACCCGCGCTGGGCGCCGAACGTGACCACTACGCTGGGCAGGCTCGGCGGCCGGACCGTCGGCGTGGTCGCTAACAATCCGCTTCGGCTTGGCGGCTGCCTCGACGCGATGTCCGCGGAGAAGGCTGCCAGGTTCGTCCGGATGTGCGATGCGTTCGGCGTGCCGCTGGTGGTGCTCGTGGACGTGCCCGGTTACCTGCCGGGAGTCGGCCAGGAGTGGGATGGCGTGGTCCGGCGCGGTGCCAAGCTGCTGCACGCGTTCGCCGAGGCGACGGTGCCTCGCGTGACGCTGATCACCAGGAAGGCCTACGGCGGCGCCTACATCGCGATGAACTCGCGGTCGCTCGGCGCTACCAGGGTTTTCGCCTGGCCGGGCGCCGGGATCGCGGTGATGGGCGCGGTCGCCGCGGTGCGGATCTTGCACCGTCGCACGCTGGCGGCTGCGCCGGCCGAGCAGCGGCACGAGGTCGAGGCCGAACTGGCGGCCGAGCACGAGCGCGAGGCCGGCGGCCTGGCCAGGGCGCAAGCGCTCGGCGTGATCGACGAGGTGATCGAGCCGGCCAAGACCCGCCAGGCAATCGCCGAAGCGATCGCCGCCGCCGAGCAGCTACGCGGCCAGCACGGCAACATTCCGCTGTAACTGGCTAGCGTTCTTTTGGCGTCAACGGCTCGCGCGTGGTCGGACCCGGACGCACAGAACTCTGGGCCCGGGTCTGAGGCAGCCAAAAGAGGCCATTCATCCACTAGTTATCCCGATATCGGTCTAGGGTGCGCGGTATGAAATCACGCATCCGGCGGCGCGCCCCGCTGATCGGCACTGTCGTCGCGATAGTGGTAACCGCAGCGGCTGGCGTGGCTGCGATCGTGGACTACTCCAGCTCAAGTGCCGTGCTCGCCGCGCACGACTCCGCGCTAGGGCAGCCGGGCGGCGCTGGCGGCGCCGGCGGCTCGCAGCACCGGACCGGCGCGGCC
>OCZU010002427.1_pt1 | contig 11908 bp, 13 predicted proteins | sample 1539001 | NCBI WGS metagenome assembly OCZU01 (sample SAMEA3539306, study PRJEB22396) | soil metagenome | biome: tundra; feature: field; material: soil | place: USA | collected 2010-05 | depth 0.15 m
GGCTGCTGTTGCGGCAAAGACCAACGCGCCAAGGCCTGCGCCGCGAGCCCGTCGGTTTGTCCCGTCGACAATAGGCCTTGCAGCCGCGCGCAGAGCAAATCGGGGTCGTTCAAGTCGCGGGCGCGCGGCAAGAACCAATCCCAGCGGCGCCGCAGCGCAAGGCTCACGAGCCACTCTCGGTGCAGCGCGCGCGCGACCGGCTCGCCCGCGTGGGCCTGCAAGAATGCGGCGATCGTCGCGTCGAGATCCGCGCCGGGCTGTTGCGACAGATCGCGGCGCAGACGCGCGACGACCAGATAGTCGTAAATCGCATAGGCCTGTAGTGCCGGGGAGTCTGGCGGCTCCGGTAAGTTCAGGTGCACGCGCCGCATGGCCGCGTCGAATGCTTGCGAGAGCGCGGATGCCTCGCTGACCGCCGGCGCCTCGCCGGCGGCCTGCGGCGTCTGTGCGGCGGATGAGGCCGATGCGGCAATGAATATCGCGAGGATTGCGGCCGGAGCTGACTTGGGAAATGACGGCATTGACGGATATTAGCCGTCGGCGGCGGCATGCGTTGCGTTACTTCGAGGCAGCCGCCGCCGCCGGGCGCGCCGTCGCCACGGCGCTGACCGCAGCCGCAAATGTGCTAAGATTTCGCTCCATGGAAATCAATCAGATCAAACGTTTCATCAAAGAACTTGAGGAGCGCACGCACTCCTTGAGGGGGTATCTTTGATTACGACAACAAGCATGAACGGCTGCAGGAAGTCGCGCGCGAGCTAGAACAACCCGGAATTTGGGATCAACCTGAGCGCGCGCAAGATCTCGGCAGAGAGCGCGCCAAACTCGAACATGTCGTCGGCGGTTTGGATCGCTTGACGAAGGAACTGACCGACGCCGACGAATTGCTCGACCTTGCGGCCGCCGAGGGCGACCTGCACGCGGCCGGAGAAGTCGAGGCCGACGCGACCAAGCTCAGCCGCGAAGTCGAACAACTCGAATTCCAGCGCATGTTTCCGGGCAAGATGGATTCCCACAACGCGTTTCTCGATATTCAGGCGGGAGCGGGCGGCACGGAAGCGCAGGATTGGGCCGCGATGCTGCTGCGCATGTACTTGAAGTGGGCGGACGGGCACGGCATCAAGACCGAGATCATCGATCAAAGCGACGGCGAGGTCGCGGGCATCAAGGGCGCGACGATCAGCGTGACCGGCCCGTACGCCTATGGCTGGCTGCGCACCGAAACCGGCGTGCATCGTTTGGTGCGAAAATCGCCGTTCGATTCCGGTAACCGGCGCCATACCTCGTTCGCCTCGGTTTTCGTGTCGCCCGAGGTCGATGAGGAATTCGACATCGAGATCAATCCGGCCGATTTGCGCGTCGACGTCTACCGTTCCAGCGGCGCCGGCGGTCAACACGTGAACAAGACCGAATCGGCCGTGCGCATCACCCACAACCCCAGCGGTATCGTCGTTGCGTGTCAGGGCGAGCGCAGCCAGCACAAGAACCGTTCGACCGCGATGAAGATGCTCAAGGCAAAGCTCTACGAACTCGAATACAACAAGCGCAATGCGGCGGCGAAAGTGCTCGAGGATTCCAAGTCGGACGTCAGCTGGGGCAATCAAATCCGCAGCTACGTGCTCGATCAATCACGGATCAAAGACCTGCGCACGGGCGTCGAGGTCGGTAACACGACCGCGGTGCTCGACGGCGGGCTCGATGTGTTCATGCAAGCCAGTCTGAAGCAGGGACTATGACGGACCACGAAGAACTTCCGATCGACGAGAATCATTTGATCGTCCAACGACGCGCGAAACTCGCCAAGTTGCGCGAGCAAGGCAACCCCTTTCCGAACGATTTTCGACGCAACGCCCTGGCCGGTGATTTGCTGAAGGCGCATGGAGAAAAAAGCACAGCGGCACTCGAGGCCGAGCCGATCGCGGTCATGGTCGCGGGCCGGTTGCGCGTCAAACGCGTCATGGGCAAGGCGAGCTTCGTCAAAATCGAGGATTCCAGCGGCGCCATCCAGCTATTCCTGCAACAGCAGGCGCTTGGCGGCGCCTACGACGAATTCAAAACCTGGGATGTCGGCGACATCATCGGCGCCGAGGGAACCCTGTTCCGCACCAATGCCGGCGAATTGTCGGTGCGTGCGCTGCGAATCCGCTTGCTGACCAAATCGCTGCGCCCGCTGCCGGACAAATGGCACGGCATCGCCGATACGGAATTGCGGTATCGACGCCGCTACGTCGATCTGATCATGAACGAGTCCAGCCGGCGAGTCTTCGAGACGCGCTCGCGAATCGTGCGGCATTTGCGCGAGTATCTCGACGCGCAAGGGTTTCTCGAGGTCGAGACGCCGATGCTGCAGACGATACCGGGCGGCGCGGCGGCGCGGCCCTTCGCCACGCACCACAACGCGCTCGATATGGACATGTACTTGCGCATCGCACCCGAGTTGTACTTGAAGCGGCTCACGGTCGGCGGCTTCGAGCGGGTTTACGAGATCAATCGCAACTTCCGCAACGAAGGCTTGTCGACGCAGCACAATCCCGAATTCACGATGCTCGAGTTGTACCAAGCCTACGCCGACTACACGGACGTCATGCGCATCGTGGAACAAATTTTCCAAGGCATCGCCGATACGCTGCTGGGCTCGCGCAAGGTCGTCTATCAGGGTCTGGAATACGATTTGAGCGGCAGCTTCGCCAAGCTCAGCATCGAAGAGATCCTGCTCAGCAACAATCCGGACCTCGATCCCATGTCGCTGCGCGATGTCTCATATCTGCGGCGGGTTTGCGAACACATGAGAATCCCATTCAAGAGCGGCGACGGCGCGGGCAAGCTGCAGATCGAGCTGTTCGAAAGAACCGGCGAACACACGTTGATCCAGCCGACATTCGCTTACGCCTATCCGGCCGAGGTTTCGCCGCTGTCGCGGCGCAACGACCTGGATCCGTTCATCACCGATCGCTTCGAGTTCTTCATCGGCGGACGCGAATATGCGAACGGCTTTTCGGAGCTCAATGACGCCGAGGATCAGGCGCAGCGCTTCAGGGAACAGGCCGCGCGCAAGAATGAGGGCGACGAAGAGGCCATGTATTACGACGCAGACTACGTGCGCGCCCTGGAATACGGGATGCCGCCGGCCGGCGGGCTCGGTGTCGGCATCGATCGTCTGGTCATGTTCTTCACCGACTCGGCGTCGATTCGCGACGTGCTGTTGTTCCCGCACATGCGCCCCGAGGTTTGAACGCGCCGATGAGCGGCCGAGCCTTGCCCATCGGTGTGTTCGATTCCGGTGTCGGCGGCTTGACGGTTTTGCGGGCGCTGCGTCTGGCGCTGCCCACCGAAGATTTCATTTATCTCGGCGACACTGCACGTTTGCCCTATGGCACGAAGAGCCCGGCAACCGTCATCCGCTACTCCTTGCAATGTGCTGCGGCGCTCGTCGATCGCGATATTCGCTGTCTCGTCGTCGCCTGCAATACGGCGTCCGCGTCGGCGTTGGCCGCTCTGCGCCTGCAATATCCTTCGCTGCCCGTGATCGGCGTCATCGAACCAGGCGCCGCGGCGGCGGTGGCCGCATCCCGAACCCAGCACATTGCGGTCATTGCCATTGAGGGAACGATCGGCGGCGGTGCCTATCAGGATGCGATCCGGCGGCTCAATGCCAATGCGCGCGTGACGCCGTGCGCCTGCTCCTTGTTCGTGGCGATGGCCGAGGAAGGCTGGACCTCGGGCCCGATCGCCGCTGCGGTTGCGCAGCGTTATTTGGATCCGATCTTTGGCGTTGCCGGAGCGCCCGACACGCTGGTGCTCGGCTGCACGCATTTCCCGGTGCTCGCCGCGGCGATCCGCTCGGTGCTGCCGCCGACCGTGCAGATCGTCGACTCGGCCGCAACGACCGCGGCGGCGGTGCTGCGGCAACTGCAGGCCGCCGGGCCTATGGTGCCCGAGACCGGCGCGGCGCCCGAGACCGGCGCGACGCCCGTGACCGGCGCCCACTGCGCCGCCGGTCGCGTAACCTGGCTCGCCACCGACGGTGCGGCACGATTTGCGCGCGTAGGCACGACGTTTCTCGGCGAAACGCTGCATGAGGCGGATATCGAAATCGTCGATCTCTAGGCGGAGACGCTGACCGGGTAGGGAAGGGGCAACTCAGCGCCCGCCAGGTTATCGTTGACGGCCTCCTCGCGCTCGGCTTTGTCCGAATTGACGACCGCGAGTGCTTCGCAGTCCGCGCCGATGCGGGCCAGTTCGGTCAGGCGTCCCGCGCGTCCGTCGGGCAGGCGCACGCTGTCGCCGATGCTCCACGCGCTACCTGGCAAGCGCAGCCTCGCCAGGCGACGCTTGATACGCCCAAGATTTTGGGTACGCGCGATGATTTCCTGCCCGGTATAACATCCCTTGCTGAAGCTGATCCCATCGATCAAGTCGAGATTGAGCATTTGCGCGACGAACAGTTCGCTGGTCGCCGCGTAGATCTGGGGCACGCCCGCGCGAATGTCGGCGAGCCGCCAGTCGTGCTCGATCGCTTGCGAGTCCAACGGATTGCCGGCGAGGCCGCGTGCCTCGAGCTCGGCAGCCGCGCCTAACACCCAGAAGCGGCCGGGATCCGCAGACTGCCGCGCGATGCCGATGCCCTCGACCTCGCGGTATCCGGTTGCAAGATCCGAAATCGGCAAACTGGCGCGAGCCATGGATTCCAAACCGTGATGGCCCGCGAGCGCCACAGAGTCGGTCGCATCGTCGATTTGAACTTTGGCGCGCAACACGAACTTGCGCATCCGCGCGAGCGTGGGCGCGACCAGCTCCCGCGGTACGATCGCAAGGATTCCGGTGGAATGCGGGATCAAGTACAAGATCGAGATCACGCGCCCTTGCGGATTGGAATACGCCGCCAATAGCGGCTCGCCGGCCGCCAGGCGGCGCGTGTCATTGGAAACTTGTCCCTGCAGGAATGTGCTGCTGTCGGATCCGGAGAACCGCACTAGCCCCAAATGCAAAAGCCGCCCCGAATGCATGTTCATGTCTTCATGAAATGGGTCCTAGCGGCCAAAGTCAACCCTATCCGTGAGGATATGCCGTTGGGGAGACGTCGACGTCCCGGGGAAATTCAACTGCTCATGCATAGGTTTATACTGGTATTTTCTGGCAAACTTTGGCCGGTGACGTTGAATTCTCCAAAACCGGGTGAGGATACGGCTCCAGTCGGGGCAATCGCCGGCGCAACACGCGTTTCCATCGCGTCGCCGCCGGCCGCTGAAGCGGCGGGGGCGAAAGCGGCCGTGCCTGAGGTCGGCGGTCGCGACGGACCCGACCCGACGCGCTACGGTGATTGGGAACTGCGGGGTCGCTGCATCGATTTTTAAGCTCGCCGTGAGCTCAAATACTTATCCATTCGAAGGATCGCCCATGTCTGTACGCGCCCGGCCGCTGTCGCCCCACCTGGATATTTATCGTTGGCGAATTGGCATGACGCTGTCGATCGTGCATCGAGCGACGGGCGTTTTCCTCGCGCTCGGATTGCCGGCACTGACCTATTGGTTGGTGGCGCTCGCGAGCGACGCGCCGACCTATGCGCGGGCGATGCGCCTGTTGTTGGGTCCCGTGGGTCTCGTGCTGCTGCTGGGGTGGACGTTTTCGTTTTTTTATCATTTATTGAACGGCGTGCGCCATTTGCTCTGGGACGTAGGGTTGGGGTTCGAGAGCCGCGAACGGCGCACGAGCGGCTGGCTAGCGATCGCCGGAGCGCTGGCATCGACGGCTGCGTTTTGGATGCTGTTGTGGCAATTCAAGCGCCTCTGAGGAGCGCATCATGAGTCTACGTAGTCCTCTCGGTCGCGCCTTGGGATTGGGGTCGGCTAAGGCCGGAACCGAACATTGGTGGGCTCAACGCGTGAGCGCCGTGGCCTTGATTCCCTTGACGCTCTGGTTCTTGTTCTCCTTGGTGTTGCTGCCCAACCTCGGGCATGAAACCGTGCGCGCATGGCTGCAGTTTCCGCTCAGCGGCTTTCTCGCGATCTTGCTCGTCGCGGTCTTGGCTTATCACTCATACCTCGGCGCGACGGTCATCGTCGAGGATTACGTTCACACCGAGGGATTGAAGATACTCGGTCTGCTGAGTCTTCAATTTTTGCACGTGCTGGTCGGCGGCGCCGGCATCTTTGCGATATTGCATGTCGCGTTTGGAAGTTAATCGGCCATGAGCGAGCATCAATTCACCGATCATACTTTTGACGTCGTCGTCGTCGGTGCCGGCGGCGCCGGGCTGCGGGCGACGTTCGGTTTGGCGGAGGCGGGCTTGAGCACCGCATGCCTGTCGAAAGTGTTTCCGACGCGCAGCCACACGGTGGCCGCGCAGGGCGGCATTTCCGCGGCCCTCGGCAATATGGGTGCCGACGATTGGCGTTGGCACATGTACGATACCGTCAAGGGATCGGATTGGCTCGGTGATCAGGACGCGATCGAATTCATGTGCAAAGAGGCACCGTCCGCGGTCATTGAACTGGAACATTACGGCGTGCCGTTCTCTCGGACCGACGACGGCCGCATTTATCAACGGCCCTTCGGCGGCATGACGACGCACTTCGGCAAGGGTATCGCGCAGAGAACATGCGCCGCGGCCGATCGCACCGGTCACGCGATGCTGCATACCTTGTATCAGCAGTCGCTCAAACACGAAGCGACTTTCTTCGTGGAATATTTTGCGCTCGATCTGATCATGGAAGACGGGGCTTGTCGCGGCGTCGTGGCTCTGAATATGTCCGACGGCACGCTGCACCGCTTTCGCGCGCACAAGGTCATCTTGGCGACCGGCGGTTACGGCAGGGCGTGGTTCTCCTGTACGTCCGCGCACACCTGCACCGGAGACGGCGGCGGCATGGTGCTGCGCGCCGGATTGCCGTTGCAGGACATGGAATTCGTGCAGTTTCATCCGACCGGTATCTACGGCGCGGGCTGCTTGATCACCGAGGGTTCACGCGGCGAGGGCGGATATCTGACGAACTCGGCGGGCGACCGCTTCATGGAGCGCTACGCGCCCAATGCCAAAGACTTGGCATCGCGCGATGTCGTGAGCCGCTCGATGACGATCGAAATTCGCGAGGGACGCGGTGTCGGCAAGCTCAAGGATCACATTCACTTGCACCTCGAGCATTTGGGCCCGGCGGTGATCAAGGAGCGGCTGCCCGGCATTGCGGAAACGACGAGGATTTTCGCCGGCGTCGACGTCAATCGAGATCCGATCCCCGTGCTTCCGACCGCTCACTACAACATGGGCGGCATTCCTTGCAACGTGCACGGCGAAGTCGTGACGTCACGCAACGGCAGCGCCGACAGCGTCGTGCCCGGACTCATGGCGGTCGGCGAAGCGGCCTGCGTGTCGGTGCACGGCGCCAATCGCCTGGGGTCGAATTCGCTGCTCGATCTCGTGGTATTCGGGCGCGAGGCTGCACGGCAGTGCGCGCGCACGATTACGCCCGGTGCGCCGCATCGCGCCTTCAAGCCGGATGCGGCAGATTTCTCGGTGGCGCGCTTGAATAGGCTCCGTCAGGCGCAGGGATCGCTGCGCACCGCGGACGTGCGGCTGGAGATGCAACGGACCATGCAGCGGGACGCCGCCGTGTTCCGCACCGCTGAATCGCTCAATGACGGCAAGCGCAAGCTCTCGGAGGTCGTCGGGTCGTTCAAGAATGTCGGAATCACCGACCGCTCGCTGATTTGGAATTCCGATCTCCTGGAGACTTTGGAACTCGACAATTTATTGGCTCAGGCCGTCGCGACCATGCATTCGGCGGAAAACCGCAAAGAGAGCCGTGGCGCCCACGCCCGCGAGGACTTTCCCAATCGCGACGATCAGAATTGGCTGAAGCACTCACTGTGTTGGGTGGATGCCGATGGCGGCACCGTGATCGATTACCGCGGCGTGCATTTGAACACCTTGACCGATGATGTCGAAGCGATCCCGCCCAAGGCGCGGACCTACTGAGGAGAACGATCGATGGCTGAGTTTAGGCTTCCCGCCAATTCTGTAGTTCGCAAGCACGGGCGCGTATTCAAGGCCCCGGCCGGCGCCAAGAACGTGCGGGTCTTCAAGATCTATCGATACGATCCCGATTCGACCGAGAACCCGCGTCTCGACACCTATGAGATCGACATGGACAGTTGTGGACCGATGGTCTTGGACGCGTTGATCAAGATCAAGAACGAGATCGATTCGACGCTGACGTTTCGGCGCTCGTGTCGCGAGGGCATCTGCGGCTCTTGTGCGATGAATATCGACGGCGCCAACGGGCTCGCCTGCGTCAGCGCTTGCGCCGAGATCAAGAACGACGTGAAGATTTATCCGTTGCCGCACCTACCGGTGGTCAAGGATTTGGTCGCGGACCTGACTCATTTCTATGCGCAGTACGCATCGGTGAAGCCCTGGCTGCAAACGCACACGCCGCCTCCGCCGGACGCCGAACGATTGCAGTCAAAGCACGACCAGGAAAAGGTCGATCGGCCTTCGGCCTGCATATTGTGTGCCTGCTGTTCGACGGGTTGTCCGAGCTACTGGTGGAATAGCGACCGCTTTCTCGGGCCAGCGGCCTTGCTGGCCGCCTATCGATGGATCGTCGACAGTCGCGACGAGGCGAGCGGCGAGCGTCTCGACCAGCTCGAGGACCCGTTTCGTGTATATCGCTGCCACACGATCATGAACTGTGCGGAAGCCTGTCCAAAGGATCTGAATCCGGCCAAGGCGATCGGCGAGATCAAGCAGTTGCTGGCCCAGCGCGGTCATTGATGCCCTGCATCGACGAACAGGAATTTGGTAGATTGCGCTGGCGCTGTCGCCGTGGCATCAGGGAGCTCGATGTGTTGCTGACACGCTACTTCGACGAGCGGTTTCGCGATGCTCCGGCCGCCGAGCAGCAGGCGTTCCGGGGCCTGCTCGAGGCGCAGGACGCCGCCGTCTACGCATATTGTCTCGAGCGGCTGCCGCCGCCGACGGCCGAACTGTCGGCGCTCATCCTTCGAATAACGGCCGGCCCGTCTGACGGGCACTAATTCTTGGGGCGGCCACTGTTAGAATGGCTGGATGTGCGTAAAGTCACGCTTACAGTCAATCGTCTTCACAAATCTTCGAACTTTTTTGATGCCGGTCGGTCTATCGCGACAGGCTGCCCTGAATGACCATCGACGACAGTGATCTGAAGCTGGTCGAACGAGTCCAGCGGGGCGAGCGAGCGGCGTTCGATTTATTGGTCCTGCGATACCAGCACAAGGTGCTGAAGCTGATCATGCGTTACGTTCACGATGCATCCGAAGCCGAGGATATTGCCCAAGAGGCCTTCGTCAAGGCGTATCGGGCTCTGCCCTCGTTTCGAGGCGATAGCGCTTTTTACACCTGGCTTTACAGAATCGCGATCAACACGGCAAAGAACGCCCTGGTTGCGACCAAACGCCGGCCGATGGACTACGATCTCGATCTGCAGGACCCCGAACAATACGAACTGCACGCCAGGCTCGCGGAATCCGAGACGCCCGAGGCCTTGCTGTTGACCGACGAAATTCGCGATACGGTAAATCGAGCTATCGAGAATTTGCCCGAGGATTTGCGCACGGCGATCGTGTTGCGAGAATTGGAAGGATTGAGTTACGAGGATATTGCGGAAACGATGGATTGCCCGGTTGGCACGGTGCGATCGCGCATCTTCCGTGCGCGTGAGGCGATAGACAAAAAGCTTCGACCCATTTTTGACGGCGGCTTAGGTCGTCCCGAGGACACATGAGCGAACAAATTCGTGAACAGGTTTCGGCATTCCTCGATGGCGAATTGCCTTCTTCCGAAACCGAATTATTGTTGAAACGCTTGACACGGGACGAAGAACTGCGCGAGATCTTCGGTCGTTACGCTTTGATTGGCGAGGCCTGTCGCGGCGCGAAAACGAGCCACTTGACGCAGGCGCTGTGCGCCCGCGTCAATCGCGCGATCGACGGCGAATCCGCGGTGCCGCTCGATCATAAATTACCGCAGCAAGCGCCGCGCTGGTGGCGGCCGATGGCCGGCGCCGCGGTGGCCGCGAGCGTCGCGGTGGTGGCGGTGTTTGCGCTACAGCAGCGCGCCAATACGCCCACGGTCGCCGCATTGCCGGCGAATGCCATGACTGCGCCGGCTGCACTACCTGCAACCGCCTCCAAAAGGCTCATCCCGGCCCCGCTGCTCGCCAAGTCGACTGAACCGGTCTCCTATACGACGCCGGCGGTACTGCCGGAGGCGCCCGCGGCTTTTCCTGGAGCACGGCTCACGAACTACATGTTTGCGCACAGCAAATATCAATCCCTGCTGGGCCAGCGCGACGTATTGACCGATTTGATCATCGACACGGAAGAGCCGACGCCCTCGGCTGCCGACAAAGCTAAATGAGTTCCCCGACGCGCGGTTCGGCCAATTGGCTGATTCCCTGTGCGATGGTCGGTGTGTTGCTGGTCGCCTTGCCGGCGGCCACTCGCGCCGGTGACGACGATCCGCGCGTCTGGCTCGAAAAAATGAATAATGCGCTGGCGACGCGCAACTACGACGGCATGTTCATGCACGTCAGCGACGGCCGCATCGAGACCATGCGGATCGTGCACCGCGTTCAGGCCGGGCGCGTGACCGAGCGGCTGTCGTCGATGGACGGACCGGGGCGCGAGTTCGTGCGCACCAACGACGAGCTGACCTGTTACTTACCGGACAAGAAAACGATATTGGTCGAGTCGCGCCCGCAGGGCGGCCCCTTCTTGGGCTCCCTGCCGCAGTTTGGCGCCGGCGTCAACGAGTTCTATCAGATCGATTCCTTGCCCTCGACGCGCGTACTTGGTAAAGCCGTCAGAGTCATCGCCGTGAGTCCGAAAGACCAATTTCGTTTCGGCTACCGCTTGTGGCTCGACGAGAAAACCGCGATGCCGTTAAAAACGCAATTGTGCGATGCGCACGGCTACGTGATCGAGCAAATCGTGTTCGCGCGCCTCGACATGCCGGAGACCATTGCGGACAGCGAGTTGGCGCCGACGGTAAAGACCGAAGGCATGCGCTGGGTGCATCAGAACCCGGGCGACAACGGGGCGACCGATCTTCCGGGGTTTCGTGCGAGTCAGCTGCCGCCGGGCTTTCATCTGACGGTTGCGGGTGCGCAGACCTTGGGCGGGGCCAGCGTACCGGCGACCCACTTGGTCTACTCGGATGGATTGGCTACCGTTTCGGTGTTCGTGGAAGCCGGCCGGCACGACAAATCAGGCGCCGAGCAGGCGGCAACCGAAGAGCCGCCGCGGCAGGGTTTGGTGCGTGTAGGGTCTGGTTTCGTCTATTCGACCGTGGTGCAAGGTCACCAAGTGACTGCGGTCGGAGAGGTTCCCGCGCAAACGGTGGAATTCATCGGTCGTTCTGTCAAGTTGTCGAGCGGCACCGAGTCGACGCAGCACTGAAGAGCCGGCGGTGCACACGGTGAATGCACGCTTCTTGCTGTATTCGCGGCCCGATTGCGGTCTTTGCGACGAGATGCTCGCTGAACTGCAGGCCTTGCCGCAAGCCGCCAGCATGCGCGTCGATGTCGTCGACGTCGACGCAGACCCGCGAGCGCGCAGGCGCTACGGCCACAAAATCCCGGTCTTGCTGCTCGACGGAAAGCTCGTGTGCCATGGGCGATTGGACCTCGAGGAAGTGCATAAGGCGCTCGCGATTGTTCGTTGACCGGTATAATCCGAGGTTTGCCCAACGCCGGTCCTAGATGAAGAATATCCGCAACTTCTCGATCATCGCCCATGTCGATCACGGTAAATCGACCTTGGCCGATCGATTCATCCAGGAATGCGGCGGTCTCGAGGAGCGCGAAATGCAGGCGCAAGTCCTCGACACCATGGACCTGGAACGGGAGCGCGGCATCACGATCAAAGCGCAGAG
>OCZU010002428.1_pt1 | contig 11907 bp, 8 predicted proteins | sample 1539001 | NCBI WGS metagenome assembly OCZU01 (sample SAMEA3539306, study PRJEB22396) | soil metagenome | biome: tundra; feature: field; material: soil | place: USA | collected 2010-05 | depth 0.15 m
AGGATCATCCCGGCAACTGCCCCATTTGCGGCATGACTTTGGAATTGAAAACCATGTCCACAGTCGAGGAAGAAAATCACGAACTCACCGACATGGTGCGCCGGTTCTGGATCGGCGCGGCGCTCGCGTTGCCAGTCTTCCTGCTTGCCATGGCTCATTTGCTTCCCGCGCAGGGTCATGAAAGCTGGGTGATGAGTGACACGTCTCGCTGGATTCAATTTGTTCTCTCAACACCCGTCGTGCTATGGGCGGGCTGGCCATTCTTTCAACGCGGCTGGCATTCAATTGTCGCGCGCCACTTGAATATGTTCACGCTTATCGCCATCGGCGTCGGCACGGCCTATTTATTCAGTGCAGTGGTGATGTTCATGCCGAACGCGTTTCCTATTTCATTCGCACCTGAAGGTAAGGTCGGAATTTATTTCGAGGCGGCGGCGGTGATTGTTGTGCTGGTGCTCCTCGGTCAGGTGCTCGAATTGCGGGCGCGGAGCAAAACTGGCAGCGCCATCCGCGCCTTGCTGAATCTCGCACCCAAAACCGCGCGTGTGGTTCAGGACAACGAAGAACGCGACGTGCCGCTGGAATCTGTTCAAGCCGGAGCGAAATTGCGCGTGCGTCCCGGCGAAAAAATTCCGGTGGACGGGGTCCTGCTCGACGGCAGAACCTCGGTGGACGAATCCATGATTTCCGGCGAGCCGATTCCCGTGGAGAAAAACGCCGGCGACAAAGTGACCGGCGGCACGCTCAACACCACCGGCAGTTTTCTCATGCAAGCCGAACACGTTGGCAGCGAGACCGTGCTGGCGCGCATAGTCAAAATGGTCGCCGATGCGCAGCGCAGCCGCGCGCCGATTCAGGCATTGGCCGACAAGGTTTCCGGCTGGTTCGTTCCCGCGGTGCTAGCCTGTGCGGTGCTGACATTCATCGTGTGGGCCTTGGTCGGTCCACAACCGCGTCTCGCCCATGCCATCGTCAACGCGGTCGCCGTGCTGATCATTGCGTGTCCGTGTGCGCTCGGACTCGCCACGCCGATGTCCGTCATGGTCGGCATCGGACGCGGTGCGCAGGCGGGCGTGCTCATCCGCAATGCCGAAGCCATGGAAGTCATGGAAAAGGTCACCACGATTGTCGTGGACAAGACCGGCACGCTCACCGAAGGCAAACCGCGTCTCACCGAGGTCATTCCCGCAAACGGTGTCAGTGAAGATGATTTGCTGCTCACCGCTGCGTCGGTTGAACAGAACAGCGAACACCCGCTCGCCGCCGCGATTGTTCGCGGCGCGAAAGAACGCAATGTAAAATTGCAACCGGTCGCAGATTTTAATTCTATCACCGGCGGCGGAGTCGTTGGAAAAATCGGTGGACGCGAAATCACTGTCGGCAAACTAAAATTCCTCCAAGAACGAAACGTCACGGACTTGGGAAGTCTCGAACCCAAGGCGTCGGCTTTGCAGGCGGAAGGACAGACGGCGATATTCGTCGCCATCAACGGCAAGGCCGCCGGAATTATCAGGGTGTCCGATCCCGTCAAGGCATCCACGCCGGAAGCCATCGCGCAACTTCACAAACTCGGTCTGAAAATCATCATGCTCACCGGCGACAACGAGCGCACAGCGAACGCCGTCGCCAAAACCCTCGGACTTGATCAAGTGGCGGCGGGTGTTGAACCGAAGGACAAACATGAGCGAATTCAACAACTCCGGCAGCAGGGTCAAGTCGTGGCGATGGCTGGCGACGGCATCAACGACGCGCCCGCCCTCGCAGCCGCCAACGTCGGCATCGCCATGGGCACGGGCACGGACGTGGCGATGGAAAGCGCTGGCATCACGCTTGTGAAAGGCGACCTGTTGGGCATCGCCAAGGCCATCACCTTGAGTCGTTCGATGATGCGGAACATACGGCAGAATCTTTTCTTTGCGTTCGCCTATAACGCGCTGGGAATTCCCATCGCGGCGGGTTTGCTTTATCCGTTCTTCGGCTGGCTACTCAGTCCCATCATCGCCGGCGCGGCCATGAGTTTAAGTTCCGTGTCCGTCATCGCCAATGCCTTGCGTCTGCGAAATGCGAAACTGTGAACAAAACAATTTCCGTCATGGTGACGGCGAAACGAAAATAAACCACTAAAGATAATACTATGAACAAAATAAACTGGACGGTGATGACGCTATTGCTTGGTGTCGCCCTGTCCGCGCTGACCGGTTGCAAAACATCTGGACCGGCCACCACTGGCAGCCAAGCAATGAAATATACCTGCCCGATGCACCCCGAAATTGTGCGGGACGCTCCCGGCAACTGCCCCATCTGCGGCATGACGCTGGTGGAAAAACATTGACTGTTTCATGAGCTGACCGGCGGGAAATCCTCCGGGCTGCTTGTTTATTTTGGCCAGATTGGTAGTGTGGAAGTGTCGGCGCCGGAAAACTAAAAATATCTTGAGGGGTTTCAGCGTTGCCGGTGTAAGTCATCCGTGCAATAGGAGCACATTAACATTAACATTTAATCAAATATGAAAAAAACGAATCTGTATATCCTGCTTGCGGTCGGCGCCTTCGGCGTTCTGGCTCTTACCACTAAACTCACGGCGGCGGACGGCGGGATACCATCCTGCGGGGTCAGCATGGCCGGAGGCTGTTGTGGGGGCATGACCACGCCAATGCAGGCTGATGTCAGCACCAACGCCGTCCCCGATCTGCTCAAGACCTGCCCCGTCTCCGGCGAAAAACTCGGCGAGATGGGCAAGCCGCTTACGTTCACTTACAAGGATCAAGAGGTGAAGCTGTGCTGCAAAAGCTGCCAGAAGGATTTCGACAAGGATCCGGCCAAGTACCTCAAGCTGATCCGCGCGGCGGACAAGAAATAAACAGCGGCCGGCAATTGAAGCTTGTGCCCGGCGCGCGGGAAATGATTTCCGCGCGCCGGTTTTTTGCGGCGACCCATGAAACAAATCCAACAACTGGTCTGGCCCGCGCTGGCGGTCATCCTGCTGGCCACCGGTTGTCGCGGGGTGCCGACGACCGGGGAAAAATCTGCCCGGCGCGATTTGGCGTCTGTCAGTAATCTGCTCCAGGCTCCATTCCCCGCATTGCCGACCAACGCGACCCTGCGCGAAGCCGTGACCTTCGCGCTGCTCAACCAGCCGCAGGTCGCCGCCGCTTATGCCGACTGGGCGGCATCGGTTGAAAATATCACCGTGGCCCGCTCGCTGCCGGATCCGCAGCTGACGTTTGAGCTTTATGCCGGTGATGCCGTGACGTCGCTGATGCCAGGTTTGACGGCGGATTTTCCCGGCCCCGGCAAGCTGGCCGCCCGCGCCGCGGTCGCCTCGGCGGACAGCCGCGCCAGGTATTTTCAGTTTGAATCCGCCGCGCTGCAAGCGGCGTTCGCCGTGGAGAAGAGTTTTTATCCGCTGCACTTCCTCGACGCCAAACTCCGCGTGAACCGCCAGACGCTCGCCCTGCTGGCCAGCCTCGAAACACTGGCCCGGGCGCAAAACGAGGTCGGGCGGGCGACATTGCAGGATGTGCTGCGGGCGCAGATCGAACAGGAAAAACTAAAGACGGAAACGGCCAATCTCGAAGACTCGCGCCGGGTCTTGACGGCGCAGTTCAAGGCTTCGCTCGGCTTGCGCGCCGGCCAGCCCGACCCGCCGGTGCCAGCCGAAGCGGAGTTCACGGAAACCAAGTTGAGCGATGAGGAGCTGTTCGCCGCCGCGCTGGAAAAAAATCCGCGCCTGAAGGAATTGGAGGCGGAAATCCGGGCGGCCGACGCCGGCATCCGGGTGGCGCAGAAGGAAAAAATCCCCGACTTTTCGGCGGGCGGCGAGGTGGATGTGAAGGCTTCGCCCTTCATCTGGAATCCGCAATTGAGCATGACGCTGCCCATCTGGCGCGACAAGCTGGCGGCCGAGCTCGCCGCCGCCCAGGCCAACAAACGCGCCGCCCAAGCACGGCTTTCGGCGGAGCAGATTGCGCTCGCGGTGGACTTCGCGGAGCAGACCTATCTCATCCGTGAGGCCGACCGCGAACTGACACTGCTGCGTGAACGGCTGCTGCCGCGCGCCCGGCAGTCGCTGGAAGTTTCCCGGGCCGCCTATCAATCCGGCCAGGTGGATTTTTTGAACGTGATTGACGCCGAACGGTCGCTGCTGGATTTTCAGCTCGACGAAATCGCCGCGCAAAGCCAGCGTGAAATCACGCGCGCGGAACTCACGCTGCTCGTCGCCGGCATACCTCCAGCAAATGCACCGTTTCTCAAAACAGAAAAATCCAAAGCCAGCCGTTGATTTATGAAAACAATTTTTTCCATGCTCCTGGTTCTCACCGCCCTGGCCTGGCCCGCACGGGAAGCGCGAAGCGAGAACGCCAGGACGCTTTACACCTGCGGCATGCACCCGCAGGTCATCCAGGATCATCCCGGCAACTGCCCGATTTGCGGGATGAAACTAACGCCGATCCGCAAGCAGGCCGGGGACACTCCCGCGGGCGGGAGCAAAATCAAGTTTTACAAATCAACGATGACGCCGGGCGAAACCAGTCCCACGCCCGCCAAAGACAGCATGGGCATGGATATGGTGCCGGTTTACGAAGACGCGGCTGGCACTGACCATCCATCCGCCATCACGGTGGATGCGGCCACGCAGCAGAACATGAACCTGCGCACGGCGGCAGTCCAACGCGGCCCGCTGCGCAAGACCATCCGCACGGTCGGGGCGATTGATTACAACGAAACGGCGCTGGCCGACGTGGCGACGAAGTTCAAGGGCTGGATTGAAAAACTGAACGTGGACGCCACCGGCCAGCTCGTCCATCGCGGCGAGCCTCTGTTCGAGATTTATTCGCCGGAACTTTACAGCGCGGAGGCGGAATTTCTGCTGGCGCTGGATTCCGGTTCCACCAACGACCCTGGTGCCGTGGCGCTGCGGGAGACGGCGGCGAGCAAGTTGAAATTTTTTGACGTGTCGGACACGCAGATCGCCGAACTGGAAAAATCCCGCACGGCGCGCAAGACGCTGCCGGTTTCCGCGCCGATGTCCGGCTTCGTCATCGAAAAAAATGTCGTGTCCGGTCAGATGGTGGATGCGGGCATGCGGCTTTACCGCATCGCCGACCTCGGCATCGTCTGGGTGATCGCGCAGATGTATGAACAGGACCTGCCGTTTGTGAAGCTGGGTCAGGAGGCCATCGTGAAAGTTGCCTCCTTGCCGGATCGCGAGTTCCGCGGGCGCGTCACCTTCATTTATCCGACCGTGGACGAGAAGACGCGGACCGCCAAGGTGCGGCTGGAATTTGAGAATCCGGGCTACTTCCTGAAGCCGGGCATGTTCGTCTCCGCGCAAATTCAAGCGGAGCTGCAGGACTCGGCGGTGCTGGTGCCGGAAGCGGCGGTGCTGCGCAGCGGCACGAAGAACACGGTGTTCGTGGCGCTGGACGGCGGCAAGTTCGAGGCGCGCGACGTGACGCTGGGCGTGGAGGCGGAGAATGATTTGATCCAGGCCATCAGCGGCCTGAGCGCGGGTGAACGCGTCGTAACCTCGGGCCAATTTCTGCTCGATTCAGAAAGCCAGTTGCGCGAGGCGATTGACAAAATGCGCGGGTCAACGGCCACAGCCAAACCGGAAATGGCCGGCGCTGGTTTCACAAACGAAATTCCCGCCGCCGTACCCGCCAGGGCTGAACCGGAAACGATCGTGTACGTCTGCCCGATGCCCGAGCACGTTTCCATCATTTATGAGCACGCCGGCAGTTGTCCGATTTGCGGCATGGCGCTGGTGCCGGTCACGCCGTCGGCGCTGAAAAAAATCCAGCCGGGCGGCAAGGTGCTTTATTACACCTGCCCGATGCCGGAACACGCCAGCGTCCACGAGGACAAGCCGGGCAAATGTCCCCTGTGCGCGATGACACTGATTCCGGTGATGGTGCAGCCGGCCGCCTCCACAAATTCGGTGCCGTCGAACATAAATTCTGCTTCCAGTCCGGACCCGGTGGCAAAACAACTTTACACCTGTCCGATGCACCCCGAGATCATTTCCGACAAGCCGGGCGAATGCCCGAAATGCGGGATGAAACTGGTGCCTGTCAAAAAATGACTACAGAGCATTTTCAATTTTGGAAGGCGATGTCAATCTGGCAGATGGTTTGCATTCGTAAACTAAACACGTCCTGATTTCCAAAAAACATGCTCCAACGCATCATAGATTTTTCGCTGCGGAACAAGTTCAGCGTGCTGCTCGCCACGGTGGTGCTGGTGTTTGGCGGTGTCTATGCGGCGCGGCATATTCCACTCGACGCGATTCCTGATCTCTCGGACACCCAGGTCATCATCTACACGCCGTGGGAAGGCCAGGCCCCGAACATCGTCGAAGACCAGGTCACTTATCCCATCACGACCAAAATGCTTTCCGTGCCGAAGTCGAAAGTCGTGCGCGGCTATTCATTTTACGGCTTCTCATTCGTGTATGTGATTTTTGAGGACGGCACCGATCCGTATTGGGCGCGGAGCCGCGTGCTGGAGTATCTGAGCAGCATCGGCAGCCAGCTTCCGAAAGGCGTCACGCCGTCGCTCGGCCCGGACGCGACCGGTGTGGGCTGGGCGTTCATGTATTCGCTCAACTCGACAAACCGCGACCTCGCCGAGCTGCGTTCGATTCAGGACTGGTATTTGAAATATCAGCTTACCGCCGTGCCAGGCGTGTCGGAAGTCGCGTCAGTCGGCGGCTTCGTGAAACAATATCAAGTCACGGTGGACCCGACAAAGCTGCGCGCCTACAACCTCGCGTTGAAAGATGTCAGCACGGCCATCGAACGCAGCAATGGCGAGGTCGGCGGGCGTTCGCTGGAACTGGCGGAACGCGAATTCATCCTGCGCGTCAAAGGCTACGTCACCAGCCTCGACGATTTGAAAAAAATCGCCGTCGGCATCGGCGACAAGGGCGTGCCGATTCTACTGCGCGACGTGGCAACCATTCAATTCGGACCCGACATGCGACGCGGCATCGCCGAGGCCAACGGCGAAGGCGAAACGGTCGGCGGCATCGTCATCGTGCGTTACGGCGCAAACGCCTACCAGGTGATTCAAGATGTAAAAGCGCGACTGGCGCAGGCGATGACGGCATTGCCGGGCGACGTGAAAGTCACGGTGAACTACGACCGCTCAGAGTTGATTGACCGCGCGGTGAAGACGCTGGAAGAAAAACTGATCGAGGAAAGCATCGTCGTGGCGCTGGTCTGCCTGGCGTTTCTGCTGCACCTGCGGAGCGCGCTGGTGGCGATTATCATATTGCCGGTCGCCGTGTTGATTGCGTTGCTGGTGATGTTCGGGCAGGGCATCAGTTCCAACATCATGTCGCTCGGCGGCATCGCCATCGCCATCGGCGCGATGGTGGACGCCGTCATCATCATGATCGAGAACGCCCACAAGCATCTCGAACGTGAGCAGGGCAAAAAGCCGCACTGGGAAATCATCCGCGACGCAGCGGTGGAAGTCGGGCCGACGCTGTTTTATTCGCTGCTCGTCATCACGGTTTCGTTCCTGCCGGTGTTCACGTTGCAGGAACAGGAAGGCCGGCTGTTCAAGCCGCTGGCGTTCACCAAAACCTATTCCATGGCCGCCGCCGCGTTGCTGTCCATCACGCTTGCGCCGGTGTTGATGGGCTGGTTCATTCGCGGAAAAATTCCGTCCGAGGAAAAAAATCCACTCAATCGCCTGCTTGTCTGGATTTATCATCCGGTGCTCTATTTCGTCGTGAAATGGCGCTGGGCGGTAATCATCAGCGCCGGTGCAATCATCGTCTGGGTCTTCCTGCCGTGGAACTGGCTGGCCTCGCGCATTCTGCCCGAAGGCAAGGTGCGTGACGCGGCGTTCTTGGCGGGAAAATTATTTCCGTATCAGAACATCGGCTCCGAATTCATGCCGCCGCTTTACGAGGGCGATCTGCTTTACATGCCGACGACGTTTCCCGGCATCTCGCCGACCAAGGCGCGTGAAATCCTGCAAGTTACCGACCGGCTTATCAAATCGTTTCCCGAAGTCGCCGAAGTTTTCGGCAAGGCCGGCCGCGCCGAGACCGCCACCGATCCCGCGCCGCTGGACATGATTGAAACGACCATCCGCCTGAAACCCGAATCGGAATGGCCCGCCGTGGACATCATGGACGACGACGGAAAAGTCATCGCGCATCGCAAACGCACGCCGGACGAACTCACTGACGCGATGAATGAAACTGTGCAAATTCCTGGACTGAACAATCTCTGGACGATGCCCATCATCACGCGCATCAGCATGTTGGCCACCGGCATCAAGACGCCCATCGGCATCAAGATTGCCGGGCCGGATCTGGCCATGCTCGAACGCATCGGCACCGAGGTCGAGGCCGTCATCCGCAAAGTTCCCGGCACGGCGAGCGCCTACGCCGAGCGCGTGATGGGCGGGCGCTACATTGAGTTTGAAATTGATCGCGAGGCTATCGCGCGCTACGGCCTGACGCTCGCCGACGTGCAGGACGTGTTGTCCGTCGCGCTCGGCGGCATGCCGTTGACGACGACTGTCGAAGGCTTGCAGCGCTACACGATCAACCTCCGTTATGACCGCGATTTCCGCTCTGACCTGCGGGCTTTGCGCGAGGACATCGTGGTACCGACGCCGACGGGCGCGCAGATCCCTCTCGGCCAGTTGGCGACGGTGCGCGTTGTGGACGGTCCGATGGGCATCAAGAGCGAAGGCGCGGTGCCAAACGCGTGGGTCTATGTGGACATCCATGGCGTGGACATCGGGACGTATGTGCAGATGGCCATGCGCGCCGTGAACGAGGCCGTGGCGCACGGCGAAATCAAAGTGCCCGGCGGCTACAACATTTTCTGGAGCGGCCAATACGAATACATGCTGCGCGCCAAGGAAAGGCTGATGATCGTCGTGCCAGTGACGTTGCTCATCATCATGCTCATCATTTACCTGAACACCAAGTCCGCCATCAAGACCGCCATCGTGATGCTCGCGGTGCCGTTCTCGCTGGTCGGCGCATTCTGGGCGATTTATCTGTGCGGCTATAATTTGAGCGTGGCCGTGTGGGTGGGCATCATCGCGCTCGCGGGCCTTGACGCCGAGACCGGCGTGGTGATGCTGCTCTATCTCGACCTCGCGTTCGTGGACTGGAAAAAACGTGGCGCGCTCAACAATACCGGCGATTTGCGCGACGCGATTTATCACGGCGCGGTGAAACGCGTCCGCCCGAAAGCCATGACCGCATGCGTCATCATCGCCGGTCTCGCGCCAATTTTGTGGAGCCACGGCGCGGGGGCGGACGTGATGAAACGAATCGCCACACCGATGGTTGGCGGCGTGATCACCTCGACCATCATGGAGCTGGCGGTGTATCCGGCGATCTACTTTTTGTGGCGTTCGCGCGGACTGAAACCGACAGCGTGACCGACGAAATTTAATGATGGCAGCCGTGGGTGTAGTACTGCCAAGGTGGGGTTTGTCGCGCTGCGACAAACCCGTCGCCAAGTGTAACGTCAGGCGACGGAGTCTTTCGCGCACCTGAAACCAAGCCACACCACAAAGTGCCGCTGCGCGGTCAGGTCAAATCGCAGCGCGATATGACCCACCAGCCAAACACCTGCAGCCGCCGGGCACTTTGAGGACATGACCTGGTGTTGGTGACTGACGAAGCGGACAAGAACAGAACGGAGTGCGCGAAGAAATTGAAAGAAAGTCGCGGCTATCATCATATTGAGCGGCGGGCTCACATAAAGGGATAAGCGTGCCCTCGCTGACATGTGAATCTCACTCCGTTTGTGTCGCCAACAAGGTGAATAGCAACTCCAATGTTTTTTGCGGCATACCAGACTCCTGGCGAATTATGCAAGGTCTCTGAATCACCATAAACCTGCTGCATAAACGACTGGATATCAGCAAACGACACGCCAGACATATACGCTTGAAAGCTTTCGCCATCAGAGGACTCGATTTTCCATCTGCCGCGTAGTTCCGGGATGGTAGCGGAAGTTTTGGCGTGACCGCCATAGAGTGCAATCTGCTGAACGACTGCGCGTCCCAAATCCCCTCCGGTCTGACAACCACACATCAACAACGCAAAGATTATTGAGAATGAAATAAGCATGGGCATAGCTGATTTAAAGATAAAGGATGGCGCGTTTTGAAATTTAGCTTCCTGCTGGTCACTCTCCAGCGCAAGCTGCGTCACTCTATTTTTCCACCAAGCTTTCTTTCCCAGTCCGCGATGCGCTTCAGTAGATCCGGCAGCCGTTGGATGGCGATGACCTGGCGCTTGAATTGCCGGTCCGGCTGCGCGGGAGCGCCGAGCCATTTTTCGCCGTCGGGAATGTCCGTCATCACTCCGGACTGCGCGCCGACGGTAACCTGGTTGCCCAGCTTCAAATGCCCGCCGACGCCGACCTGGCCGGCGAGCACGACGTAATTCCCCAGCTTCGCACTGCCCGCGATGCCGACCTGCGCAATGATCAGGCAATGCTCGCCAATCTGCACGTTGTGGGCGATCTGCACGAGGTTGTCAATCTTGGTGCCCTTGCCGATGACGGTCGGACCGAGCGCACCGCGATCCACCGTGACGTTCGCGCCGATCTCCACGTCGTCGTGGATGATGACGTTGCCGATCTGCGGGATCTTGCGGTGGACACCGGCGTCGAGCACATAACCATAGCCATCCGAGCCGATGACCGTGCCGGCGTGGATGCGGACGCGGCTGCCGATCTCGGTGCGCGGATAAACCGTGACGTTCGGAAACAAATTCACGTCCTCGCCCAGCTTGGAATCGTCGCCGACCGAATTTCCACTTTGCAAAACCGACCGTGCGCCGACCTTCACCCTTTCGCCCACGGTGCAATGCGGGCCGATGTGCGCGGTCGGATCAATGTGCGCGCTGGCGGCGACGACGGCCAGCGGGTGGATGCCGGCGGGCCGCACCGGCTCGGGAAAAAACAGCGCCAGCGCCTTGGCAAACGCGATGCGGGCGTTCGGCACATGGATGAGAATCTTCTTCGTCGAATTGAACCGCTGGTCGGCGATGATGGCGGTGGCCGCGCTTTCTTCGGCACGTACAAAAAAACTTTCGCTTTCCGCGAACGTAAGGTCGCCGGGCCGGGCACTTTCGGCGGGCGCGAAACTGTTCAGGACGGCGTTGCCGTCGCCGACGATTTCGCCCTGGAGGTATTTTGCGATTTCAGAGGCTGTGGGCATCTTGTTGCGGCTCACTATAAACGCCGGCAACGGCAGTTCAATCTTTAGAAAAGAATTATTTCAGCTTCTTCGGCCAGAAAATCTGGAACAGGCCGAACAGGCCCAGAACCGTGCCGGCGATGTAATAATACGTCGCGCGATCTGTCGGCGAGCCGGTGAAGATTTGTTTGACCTGCGAGTCAACCGACTGCGCGATGCTATGCCCCCACACGAGCAGCAGCACACCGATGACCAGGCTGATGATGCCGATTATTTTTTGCATGAAAAATCGAGGTCAGCCGCCCTTGCGCTTGATGAAGCCGATGAGCGCCAGCAAGACCACGGCGCCGATGAAGGCGGAAATCAGGTTGCCAATCAGCCCGGCGGTGTAGATACCGAGCAAGCCCAGCAGAAATCCGCCAAGCAATGCGCCGATGACGCCGACGATGAGATTGCCCAGCAACCCGAAGCCGTGACCCTTCATCACTGCGCCGGCGAGAAATCCCGCCGCGAGTCCGATCAGAATAAACCAAAGCAGATTCATGTTTTTATTTTGTGCCTGGCCGGAACAAATGCAACTCAATCTTGAGCAAATTTGACTTAAGCCGTCACCGCTGGCGCCTTTTGCCGCCAGCCGAAAAGTTTTTTAGCCTTGATGACTTCAAAGAGATCGGAAGAGCACACGTCTGAACTCCAGTCACCTTGTAATCTCGT
>OCZU010002429.1_pt1 | contig 11903 bp, 8 predicted proteins | sample 1539001 | NCBI WGS metagenome assembly OCZU01 (sample SAMEA3539306, study PRJEB22396) | soil metagenome | biome: tundra; feature: field; material: soil | place: USA | collected 2010-05 | depth 0.15 m
GCTCGATCTCCTCAGAGTACGCCGGCTCCTCGGAGTTCTCGTCATGCCACATGCCCTGCTCGCGAGCGTAGGCCTCGACCAGCTCGATCCGCTCGCGCGTCCGCCCCGAGAGCTCAAGGTAGCGCAGCGTCTCTGAGTCGATCGGAAAGATCGCGCAAGTGGAGCCGAACTCGGGCGACATGTTGCCGATCGTGGCCCTGTCGGCGAGCGGCAAGCCGGCGAGGCCGGCGCCGTAGAACTCGACGAACATGCCAACCACGCCGCGCTCGCGCAACATCTCGGTCACGGTCAGCACGAGGTCGGTGGCGGTAGCACCCTCGGGCAGCAAGCCGTGCAACTTGAAACCGAGCACGCGCGGGATCAGCATCGGCATCGGCTGGCCGAGCATCGCCGCCTCCGCCTCGATACCGCCAACACCCCAGCCAAGCACGCCGAGTCCGTTGACCATCGTCGTGTGCGAGTCGGTGCCGACAAGTGTGTCGGGATAGGCCTGGATCGGCGCGCTATTTGCACCCCCATTTTCCTGCCCCCCACGCGCGCGTGGGGCACCCCCAAATGAAGCACCGTCCCCCTCAGCTTGTGAGCTGTCAGCACCACCTGACTCGGTCGAGAACACGACGCGCGCCAGATACTCGAGGTTGACCTGGTGCACGATCCCCGTGTCTGGCGGCACGACGGCGAAGTGCTCGAAGGCGCCCTGGCCCCAGCGCAGGAACGAGTAGCGCTCCTGGTTGCGCTCGAACTCGCGCTCGGCGTTGAAGCGGAACGCCTCGCGCGTGCCGAAGGCGTCGACCTGCACGGAGTGGTCGATCACGAGCTCCGCCGGTACCAGCGGGTTGATCTTGGACGGGTCACCGCCCATGTCCGCCATCGCGTCGCGCATCGCGGCGAGGTCCACCACAGCCGGCACGCCGGTGAAGTCCTGCATCAGAACGCGGGCGGGCGTAAAAGCGATCTCCTTGCTTGGCTTCGCCCTGGCGTCCCAGGAGGCGAGCGCCTCGATGTCGGCGGCGTTGACCGAGCCGTTGCCCTCTGTGCGCAGCAGGTTCTCGAGCAGCACCTTCAGCGAGAAGGGCAGGCGCGCCACGTCGAAGCGCTGTTGCAGCGCGTCGAGGCGGAATATCTCGTACTCGCGCCCGCCAACCGTAAGCGTGCCGCGCGCGCCGAAGCTGTTCTTGTTCGCCGTCACCGTGCGGGCGACTCTAGCGGCGCACGGGAGACCGCCCCGGTGACACTGCCCTTGCCATCGCGCTTGCCCTGCAGTAGAGCCGCGTCGCACAGCTCCAGCAGTTCTGTCTCGGTCATCGGCGATCGCCATTCCGCCACGCCCATCGACGCGGATACCCCGCGTGAGCCGTCAGGGAACAGGACGCGGCGCATGCGCGCGAGCGCACGTCCAGCGGCGGCCACGGCACTGTCGAGGTCGGCATTGGGCAGGATCACGACGAACTCGTCCCCGCCGTAGCGAGCCACGCGATCGAACGCGCGGAATTCGCCCGAGAGGGCTTGGGCAACCTGACGCAGGATCGAATCGCCGGCCTGGTGGCCGTAGCGGTCGTTGACGAGCTTGAAGTCGTCGAGGTCGACGATCACGCACGCCAGGCGTCCGTTTGAGCGTTGCGCTCGTCCGATCTCCTCGCGCAGGCGCCTGCGCATCGCACGGTGGTTGAGACAGCCGGCGACCGGATCGGTGCCCGCCTCAGCACGGGCTCTGACGAGCGCAAGCACGGTCGCGGCCTGGTCGACGAGCGCGGCGGCCTCCTCGATTGCGCGCGCGTCGTAGGGCGCGGTCTCGCGCCGGACCAGCACGACGACCGCCTCGACTTGCCCGCCAAGCGAGAGCGGCGTCAGCAGCGCGCAGGCCGGGACGGGACCGGTGGGTGGCGCGGTGATCGCAAGGCGCGGGACACTGGCGGTCAGCTCGCGTGGACCGACCGCGAGGAAGCTGCGTCCGGTGGCGGCCACCCAGCCGACTCCGGGGGCGCGCTGCTCGAGTGGCTGCAGGTAGCTGAGCCGCCCGTCGCCTTCGAGCATGTAGACGACGATGCGCTCCGCCTCGTCCGGCTTGGCGAGATGGTGGATGTGGACCTCCTCAGCGCCCATCACCCCGATCAACTCGCGCGCGAGACCGGCAAAGACGGTGTCGATGTCCTCGGCTCCGTCGGCCAGCAGCGTCAGCCGCCGCACCCCGGCGAGCACCGGTGCGAGGTCAAGCTCAGGCGCACTGCTGTTAGCGGAGGCAATAGCCATGACGTCAAATCTAGCGCTCTACCGCGACGGTTTGTAAACCGCGGGCCGCCGAGAGGGCCGCCACACACGCCGGCCCCCTCCTGACGGGCCCCTCTATTTGAAGTAGACCGTGGTGTAGGCCACCGAGCTCCTCAGGCCTTTTGCCTTTGGTATGAAGCCGACGCGGACCTTGACCGATAGCGGCCTGCGGCTCGGGACTCCCAGTTCTAGCGTCACGTTTTGCGTTTTGCCGGGGTGCTTGTAGATCGTTTTCAGGCCCGACCCACCGCCGCTGACGCGACCGGCTTCCGGTGCCCTGACGGTGACGACGGCCCTGCCGTTTCTTGCGGCTTTGGAGACGATCGTGACCGGGCAGCTGCTGACGGCGATCTTTGTGTTCTGCTTGATGACCTTGCCGTTTTGCGCGGTGATCGTCGTGGGCATCACGAGCGACTGCTTGCAGATGTTGCCAACGGCGGCGACGGCCGAGTTGGGACCGGTCGGCAGGTTCAATTCGAAGCCCGTGAACGGCACGTCGGGCAGGGTCTGGAAGTTCGTCGTCGTGATCCCTTTGCTGATGTTCGTGTTGCCGACGAGGATCACGGTTACACCATCGCCGCTCAGCACCAGGTCGAGATCGGGGAAGGCCGCTCCGCCGTGGGAGACGAAGTAGGCCGGACCGATTAGCTGACCGGGGAGCACCTGCGTTTTGATCCTTGCCGTGCCGACCTTTGAGTTGGATGGGCATAGGCTTGGATTGGCGTTGAAGACAGCTTCCAGACACGCGTTTTTCAGCGTGCTGTTTCGCGAGGGGAGCTGCTTTGGCACCGTCACGAGCACCGACTTGATGTTCGCTATGGAGCTTGCCGGAATGTTGACGTGGGTCACCAGCGCCGCCCCGTTTGTCCGCGAGGTTTTCGCGTTGGACGTCGCGCCGAATTTGGGCGCGAAGGCTAGCGTGCTGCAGTTTGTCGCCTGGAATGGCGTCGAGACGGCCTGCGTGGCGCCCATGCTCGATCCGAGCGTGCTTTCCGTGGCTAGCGAAGCGCAGTTGGTTGGGTTTATCAGGAAGCCCTGGCGGTTGATCGCAACTGTCAGCGCTTTTAGGCGCAGCGGGATGCCCGCGTAGATCGTGGGCACTTCGCTTGCGACGGTTACGCGTGCTGTGATCGGGTTGACTTCGATGGTGCTGCGTACCACGACGTTGCCGAGACTGAACGGGCCGGCGGCGGCGTTGATGACCGTGGTCATGCCGTACGGGGCTTTGCCTGTCGGCCCGGTCAGGTACACGGGACCCGAGAACTGCACGGGCGTCGGGCCGGAGCCGACCGACGTGACGGCGATACCGATCTGGCTTTCAGCCGGGCAGTTGCCCTGCGAGGCCCCTGGTTCGGGGCAGAGCGGGACAGCGGGAATCTTGCCGACTACTCCGGCCGGCAACGTTGTGCTCACTTTCGAGAGGTACTGCTGCCCGTCGGCGCGCCCGAGGTTGAGCGTGAAGTTGGTGGCGGCGCCACCGGTCGTCGGTACAGACGAGGTGCTCTGCGTGAGTGCGAATGAAAGCGGCGAGGCGCAGGCCCCACCGGCGTTATTGCTGTCCACTGTGAACGGTTTTATCGCTGGTGAAAGGGCAGCCGGGTTGCCCGTGTAGGGCGCAAAGCTTGCTGAGGTCGTCGCCGTGCCGCAGGTCAGCGGGTTGGCGATTGGGGCCAGCGCGCCGGCCTTGAAGTGCAGCGTGACATTGCTGAACGGCTGTTCGGGGTTGTTGAGGAAGGTGGTCGTTACGCGACCGGTAACCGGATCCAACGCGACCTTGCCTTCCAGGCGCACTGAGATTCCATAGCGCGTGGACTCGGCGTCCAGGTAGACCGTGAAGGGCGGAGCCGTGACCGTGCCGGATTCGGAGCCGGAGCCCAGATAGACGCTTCCTTCGAATGATCCAGCGGGCAGCTGCGGTACTTCGAGAACCGCGCTTGCGATCTTCGACAAGGGAGGACATGCCATCCCGGATGTGAGGCTGTGTATGCGCGCCTGGGCGATAGTGCAAGCTTGCGTTCCCAGTCCCAAGGCAGACGCTGGATTGAGTGTCATGCCTTCGGGCAGTGTGACGCTGGCGTTCTTCAACTGCGAGGAGTCGATGCCCGTGGGACTCGGGTCATGGGGCACCGTTAGTTCCGTCGTTACCCCCGTGGGCTCGTCGGACTGTTTGTTGTCGGGAACCAGGGAGAACGTCGGAGCGAACGGCACCATCGCAAACGGCGGTACGCCGTTGCAGCCTTCGACGCCGATCGGCGTGGTGTACTTACGCGCACCTTCTTGAGTCGCGACCGACTTCAGCGTGACCGTGTTGGTGGTCAACGAGCCCGGACCGGCGCAGTTGCTCGGATTGGTGATAAAGCCACCGTTACCGGTTGTGCCCTTGTTGCCCACGAGGCTGAGCCGCGAGGCAATCAGCGGCAGTTCGGGGGATACATTTATTTCGTAGTAGTCATGGTAGTCGCTGGCCCATTCTATGTGGCCTTCGATCAAAGTATGGGCGAAATATTGGGCTGTTTCGATTTCCGGCTTAGTTCCGTGGAAGATAGCGTTCAACTTAGGCTCGGTGTATTCGATTGGGAGCTTGAGCGCGACTCCAAAGTCGGACGCGAGACCTTCAGGCTGTACCAGGTTGTAGACCTTGCCAGCAAGCGGGAAGTCTCCGCCTTCTGGAAATGGCTTCGGGCCAGTCCAGGCGACGACCTTGTTTTCCCCTATTTCGCTGGCGCCACTGCACGCTGGCGCTGGGAAGAGGCCAGAGCCCGCGAGCACTTCGGCGCCGAATTCGGCAAACGAACACTTCGCCACAGCCTCGGGGCTAGTGCTAACGCCCGGGGCGACGTCCGTGCGTACGTGCGTGACGATGCCTCCGCTGGCGTAACCTGCTGGAGCAGCATTAGGAAATTCGCCTTCGGTGTTGACCTTGAAGGCTGTGATCCCGACCGCCGGATGTCCCGCTGCTTGCGTATAACCGGCTTCTCGGGCTTCAGCCAGGCTCGGTTCCTTCGGGAAGGAATACACGAACGGTCCGTATTTGACTTCTTCTTCGCCGCATGTTTCGTGCCCTGCGATGCAGTTAGCCGTGACGAACTTTTCGACCCCAAACCCTGCCCCAAGCGCCGCCGGCGCGGAGAATCCCACGAGAGCACATGCGATCGTCCCGAATAGCAAAATGCGCCTCAACCTCATGCGATCCTCCTCCTATGCTCAGCCCAAGCCAGCGTCCAGCTCCGAGCTAGCTTCTATGTAACTTGCGGTGTCTATGTAGACAACACCCATCTACCCGGATCGATGCGGTCTCAGTCGCCGCACTCCGGGGCCCTCGCCACGCACAGCGGGGCACGGACGGCTCCTATGGGATTCGCCGCGGAGCGACTTGCACCTGCGACCGAGGGGCTTGTCGCGCCCAGCGGGTAGCTTGCACCTCATGCGCGACGCAAAACGCACGGGCGCGGATGTGCTCGTGGAGGGCTTGAGCAAGAGCTTTGGGCGCATCAGCGCGCTACGCGAAGCTTCGCTTCACGTCTCGCCTAGCCAGGCCGTGGTCATCACGGGTCGCAGCGGCTCGGGCAAGAGCACGCTGCTTGCCTTGATCGGCGGGCTCGACCGGCCTGAGCACGGACGCGTGCTGATCGATGGGCGGGAGATCTGGCGCGAAGGGCACGTCGCGCGCGCACGGCGCGAAGTTGCGGGCTTTGTCTTCCAGCGCCATCTGTTGCTGGAGACGCTCTCGGCTCAGGCGAACGTCGAAGTGCCGCTGCTTGGCGCGGGCGTGCACCGTGCCGAGCGCAAGGGGCGCTCGCTTGCGCTACTCGACGAAGTTGGCTTGGCCGAGCGCGCCGGGCACGTGCCGGCGCAACTGTCGGGCGGGGAGCGTCAGCGCGTCGCCATTGCTCGCGCGCTTGCCAACGAACCGCGTTTGCTGCTTGCCGACGAGCCCACGGGGGCGCTCGATTCGCAGACCTCCGAGCGCATCCTCGACCTGCTGTTCGGGTTGCGCGACCGGCTCGGGATGACGATGATCGTCGTCAGCTATGACAGCGCTATCGGCGCTCGCGCGGATCGCACCGTGACGATCACCGACGGCCTGATCCACGACCAGGAGGCGCCGGCGGCCACGACCGACGCGCAGAACGCCGCGACCGACGCGCAGGGCGCCACCAGCGACGCGCAGAACCAAGAGACCGATGCGCGGGCCAGCACCGGCCGAGGCGCTGACTGATGCTGTCGATCATCCTCACCAACCTCCGTAGGCGCCCTACTCGGACCGTGTTCACCGCCGCTGGGATCGCCGTGGGCGTGGCGACTATCGTGGCTTTGCTGTCCTTTACGCAGGGGCTGCAGGAAAGCGCCGCGGGCTTTTTGCACCTGGGCGGATCGGAACTTGGGGTCTTTCAGGCCAACGTGTCCGATCCCACCACCTCGGTGCTGCCGGAATCGCTTGTGCCGCGCTTGCAGAGCCTCCCGCAGGTGGCTGAGGCCACGCCTTTGCTGCTGATCGTCGAAGGGCTCAACAGCGCTCCATCGGCCGTCGTCTTCGGCGCCACGGAAGACGGCTTCTTCACGCAGCAGCTTGTGATCACCCGCGGCGCTCGCCCTGGTGACTGGCGGAGCGAAGCGCTGATCGGCGACCAGCTTGCGGCTCAGCTGCACATCTCCCCCGGCGGGACGCTCAGAGTCAAGGGCCACTCCTATCGCGTGGCTGGGACCTACAGCTCGGGCATCCTGTTCGAGGACTCCGGCGCCGTGCTGGGCCTGAAAGAGGCTCAGCAGTTGACTGAACGACCCGGCGAGGAGACCAATGTGATCGTGCGGCTCTCTCCCGACACGAGCGCCGGCGCCGCCGCCAAGGCGATCGAACATAGCTTCCCTGGCACGCAGGCGATTACCAATCCCCAGCAGGCGCTGCGGGCCGGCGCCAACGGCACCTTGATCTCCAAGGCGATCCTTGTGATCGTCGCGATCGCGATCATCGTTGGGGTGATTGGCGTGATGAACACGATGGCCATGTCGATCGCCGAACGCAAGGGGGAGCTCGGGCTGCTCAGTACTGTTGGATGGACCCCGGGACGGATTGCGACCCTCATCCTCGGCGAGGGGATCGCGGTGAGCGTCCTGGGTGCCGCCGCCGGGCTGGTCGTGGGCGTGATCGGAGGCGATCTGCTTGTGAAGGCACTCGGCGTTAGCAGCTACGTGTCGCCCTCGGTGACCGCTTGGGGCCTTGGGCGCGGGCTACTCGTCGGTGTGGCGATCGGCGTGCTTGGCGGGATCTATCCCGCTTGGCGGGTGACGCGCATGACGCCGCTGAAGGCTTTGTCGGGCACCTGAGCACGGACGGATAGGCTCCCGGAATGCGTTGGTTGGTGGATGGCATGAACGTGATCGGGACACGCCCGGACGGTTGGTGGGAGGACCGCCACGCCGCGATGGTGAGACTTGTGCATCAGCTCGAGCGTTGGGCCGCCTACGGCGGCGAGGACGTGACGGTCGTCTTCGAGCAGCCGCCGCGGCCCCCGATCCGCTCCACGGTGATCGTCGTAACCCATGCCCCGCGCCCGAAACGCGACTCGGCCGACGATGAGATCGTGCGCTTGCTCAAGCAAGAGTCAGAGCCGGGCCTCGTGCGCGTGGTGACTTCAGATCACTGGCTATCGGACCGCGTGCACGCGGAGGGCGCGAGCGTGGAGGCCGCCGACTGGTTTCGCGGACAGATCGAAGCGGAGTGAGTGCTGCTGCCGCGCGCCCCGGAGGACGTCAGGCAAGCGATCCGAGCCTCACACCACCGGCGGCGGGTGGCCTTCGGCCCCGGCTAGCAGCTCGGGATCCCACTTGCAGACCAGGCAGGCGTGGCGGAAGGCCGCGTGGGCGAACTCGAGCGCGTGGGCGTGCGGGTCAGCAGCGGCGCGGACGTCGTCCGAGTCGAGCACGTACTCCCCTAGCGCGCCGTCCCAGCGCGCCGCGCCCGGCGAGAGCGTCGCGTCGGCGAAGCCGTCCGGCGCTGGATGGGCGTAGGCGTAGAAGGCTGGCTTCTCATAGCGCGCGTCTCCGGGCCACCAGCCTATGGCTACCTCTTGCGCGTTCATCGCGTTGCGCATGATGAAGTCCCGCGACGGCGGGTCGGCCGGCTCTCCTGAGAAGAGGTTGACCGCTAGATCGAACGAGCCCCACCAGGCGTTGACGGGCGTGGAGCGGCCTCGGTAGGGGGCGCGGAATGCCGCTAGCACCAGTGCGGCGCGGGTGGCCGCGGCGAAGTAGCGCTCCACCTGGGCCGTGTTGTACGCCCTGTGCTGGTCGTCCTCGTCGAGCGGCACAGTCCACGAGACCTCTTGCGGCGTGGGGTCGATCTCGACCGGGCCGCCCAGCTCGCTTACCGCCGCTAGCAGCTCGCGCGTGACTTCGCCCACCGGCCTGTCGGGCGCTAGCGCTACTCGCAGCGCGCGTCCGTCGCTGTGCTCGGCCAGCGCTTCGTGCGAGTGCAGATCGAGCACCACAACAATCGCTCCTGAGCCGTCTGGGGCGGGCAGCGGCAGCGTCTCCCAGCCGCGCGCGCTCAGCCGCAACGCGGCGTGCTGGAGCTGTGGCTCGGGCGGCGCGAGCTTCGCTGCCAGCTTGCCCAAGACCTGCGTGTGCGCGTGGAGCGTGTCGCAACTGTCGCTCCAGTCGGCGTAGGGAAGCGCAGGCCACTCCGCGGACATGGCCATACGCTACACCGCGGGCGTCCGGAGCGAGGAGAGGCCGTCTTTTTGGGAGACACGATTCGCTGGCGATCCGACTGGCGCTCAGGCAGCCGGTCGCCACGCCCACCTCGCGCCTTGCCCTTTCTTTCAAGCCCTTAGAAGCACACGCTCGAGTTCCTCTGGCAGCGCCATCGGATCGAAGGGCTTTGCTATCACACCCGTCGCGCCCAAGGACACCAGGCGCTCCCGTTCGGCCTCGCCCACCTTCGCGGTGAGGAACACGACCGGGACCCGCGGCGGGAGCGCGCCGGCTCGCATGCGTTCTAGCGTCGCGGGTCCGTCTAGCCCGGGCATCATCACGTCCATCAGCACCGCGTCGAAGGGCCCGTCGTCTTGGGCCGCTTCGAGCGCCGCACGGCCGGATTCGGCGGCGATGACCGTCCAGCCACCGACGCGCTCCAGGCTGATCGAGGCGATCGTGCGAATCGCTTCGTCGTCGTCCACTAGCAGCAGTCGCCTGCTCATGAGGCGCTCGCTTGCCCTGTGGAACAGCTTGGCCGCCTACTCATCAGGCACTCACCTGCCTCTGCGGGACAGGGCTCGGCTCGGGGTCGGTGTCCTGCGCCGGCACGGGGAGACTCATTGGCAGCGTGAAGCTGAACGTGCTGCCTTCCCCCACGTCGCTCTGCACGCTCATATGTCCGCCGTGGTGCTCGACGATGTCACGCGAGATGGCGAGGCCCAGACCGCTGCCGCCCTTCTCGCGAGCGTCCGAGGAGTCGACTTGGCGAAAACGCTCGAAAATGGTGCCCAGCCGGTCCGCTGGGATCCCACGACCCCTGTCGATGACCGAAAAAAGCGCCTCGCCAACCCCACCGCCAACCTTGCCGCCGGCCTCACCAACCCCGCCGCCGGCCTCACAGCTGGCCTCGCCAACCCCGCCGCCAACCTCACCGCCGACCTCGCCAACCCCGCCGCCGGCCTCACCGCCGGCCTCGCCAACCCCACCGCTCGCCTCACCTCCAGCCTCACTGACCTTGACGATGACCGTGCTCCAGCGCGGTGAGAACTTCAGCGCGTTGCCTAGCAGGTTGACTAGCACCTGGACGATCCGATCGGAGTCGGCCCACACCATGAGGTCCTCCTTGATGTCGGAGGTGAGTGTCATTCTCGCTTCAGTGGCATTGATCTGAACGATCTGCATGGCGTTGCCCACAAGCTCTGACGCTTTGACCGGAGCGAGCTGGAACTCCATGCGTCCCGCTTCCATTCGCTCAACGTCGAGTATGTCGTTGATCAGCCTGACGAGCCGGTCCGTGTTGGTTACGGCAAGCTCGACCATGCTCGCCGCCTCCTTGGGCAGCTCGCCGAAGACGCCGCCCTCAAGCAGCCCGAGCGAGCCGCGAATCGAGGTCAGCGGCGTGCGCAACTCGTGACCCACGACAGAGATGAACTCGTCCTTGACGCGTTCGCTGTCGCGGCGCGCGCGCTGGGCGGCGGCAAGCTCGCGTAGCGCGAGGTATTGACGGGCCGCGACAAGGCCCCCGACCGCGGCCAGGAGCAGGACGAGGCTCAGGTCCGGGAAGAACGGCCTCCTCCACTCAACGCCAATCAACACGCCAAAGCCAATGGGCGCCGTCACATAGGGAAGCCAGCTGGCCCTCGAGCTGGGCTCGCTCCATTCATCGGGGACGGCCAGCTGACCGCTGGAGGTGACGAGTGGCTGAGAGACGGCCGCCAGCGTGTATAGCAGCGAGCCGAGCACATAGAACACGTCCACCGGATCGCCTTCGGTGTAGGTGTTGTGCAAGACGCCATACCCGTAGACCACATCGGCCACGATCGAGGCGAGCACGCCGGCGGCGATCAGCAGTAGCGGCACCCGCAGCAGCGGCGAGCTACGACGCAGCAAGACCGCGGCCAGTCCTGCTAGCAGGATCAGGTCTCCCACCGGATAGGCCACCGAGACCGCCTTGGCGAGAGCGCTCTGTCCACCCGCTGTGGCGTTCGGACCGAGCACGAAATACCAGACGACAGCACCGGCGCCGAGCACTACCGTCGCCCCGTCGAGCATAGTGCGCAGACGCTTGGCGGGCGTAACGCGAGCTACCGGTACCCGCAGCAGCGCGATGAACAACAGTGCGTAGAAGGACAGCGAGAAGGCATCGGCGATCGTCGGAAAGGGCGGAGTCGTGTATCTCAGGTCGTTGCGGAAAAGCAAGCTTTCGGCGATCGCCGACGCGCCCATCGCGGCGCTCACGACCAGCCAGAAGGAGCGCAGCGCCGGCGAGCCCGGACAGCGCCGCGCCGCCATCAACGCCGCGACCGCGGCGGCCACCAAGGGCGGGATCAGGAAGGCCTGTCCGAGTTGCTGCGCGCCGGGAAGCCAGTGAAGGAGCTGCCAGCTCAGGTAGACCGCCATGTAGGCAGCGAGCCCAAGGGTCGCCGCTCGTAATGCCGTGCGCTTCATGGACGTGCCTTATGAGCGATGCCGGCTCCCGTCTCTCCTACGCTGTCGGGCTCTCCCAAGGTAGCCCAAGCATGCTCGCTTGTCCAGATGGCTCGATTAAGCGGGGCGCTCCGAATTATTTGAGCGAGACGGACGCCTGACGAGCCGACGCACACACACGACAGCCGCGGGGCGGGCGGCGCTAGACGGCGGGCGCGGTGGCCGCGCTCAACTTGCGATGCTCGGTCCACGTCCTGTGTGCGAGCAGTGCCGATACGGCATAGATCGCGAGCGCGTTCACCGTGTGCAGGAAGCCGAGCGCGGGCACCGATATGGAGACGACGCCCAGCACTAGCTGCACGATGCCGAGGCCGACCAAGATGCCCGAGAACCTGATGCTCGACTTGCCGAGGCCTCCGGCTAGGGCCACGATCAAGAGGAGGATCATCACGAGCACGATCAGGCTACCCAGCGCGGCGTGCGCACCGAAACCGTCCTCGATCGTTTTCTTT